>OHLF01000019.1_pt1 | contig 119109 bp, 122 predicted proteins | sample 1569001 | NCBI WGS metagenome assembly OHLF01 (sample SAMEA3879541, study PRJEB24766) | human gut metagenome | biome: human-associated habitat; feature: feces | place: USA | collected 1985/1987
TTTGTTCGCTTTCAGCGAACAAATTATGCGCGCGGCAGACTGCAAGCCTTTTGTCCAAAAAGGGCTTTGCCCTTTTTGGACAGCCTGAAAAATGCGCCCCGCCGGGGCGCATTTTTCAGGCTTCGTTCAGGTCGATGATAACGTGGCACGCCGTCCGCAGCGCATCCTCCACATACGCCGCGTCCTCCTCCGGCAGGGTCACATTCTCCGGATAGTACAGTTGGATGATGTACTCGCTGCCGTCGATACACAGCTGCGCCATATAGAACCCCTGGTTCCGGAACAGGTACACCGGCACATAGCGGTACACGTCCCACGGGGACGGCAGATCCCCCACAACGCCGGTGACTCCCACGGAGACCTCTGCGTTGAAGGCAACGCCGCCGCGCTCCATGGTGCCGGATATGGCAAAGCCGCTGACCTTGGCCAGCCGGGAGGGGCCGTCCATCCGGAGCTGACGCTCCGTCACCGTCCACGGCAGCAGTTTTTCCCCGGGAACCCGGATATCCGTTTTCTTTTCCACCGTGTCCCGCAGCTGCTCATAGCTTTTCGCCGGTTTCATCCGGGTGGGATTCACCGGCCAGACCATAACGGCGTACACGATCACGCCCACCATGGCCAGCAGCACCACCAGCAGGACGATTTTTGCAGCTTTTTTCATGGCAGGACTCCTTTCCCGTTACGAATACAGGTCGATGATTTCGCGGCAGGCGGCCAGCAGCAGGCCGTCGAAATAGTCGGTCACGTCCTGGGACGCATCCTCTGGGAGATACACCCGCGCGGAGTATTCATTGCCCCGGATATTGAATATGTACAGCATCGCCTGCTCTCCCGTGGACCGGCAAATGGGTACCGTCCGGTAATTTTCCAGCAGCGGTATTTCCCCGGAAACAGAGGAGTGGTCCTCCAGGCCCACCAGCTCCACAAAGCAGGACGCATCGCCCCGGGACACATGGCCGCTGATCAGGAAGCCTCGGGCCTTGCTGGTTCTGCCGCGTCCGTCCAGCTCCTCCCCATAGGTCACATCGTGCCAGGACAGAATATCCTCCGGCGGCGCCAGCAGCTCGGTCTGCGCCAGGTCCTCCCGCAGCTGCGCGTAGCTATCCACGTTTTTCTTGGGTTGGGGATATATCGGCCAGGTCAGCACAGTATACACGATCACGCCCACCATGGCCAGCAGCACCACCAGCAGGACGATTTTTGCAGCTTTTTTCATGGCAGGACTCCTTTCCCGTTACGAATACAGGTCGATAATTTCGCGGCAGGCGGCCAGCAGGAGACCGTCGAAGTAGTCCACGGCATCCTGGGGAATCGTCTCCTCCGGCGGGGCCATCATCCCCATGCTGTAGGTATAGCTGTGGCCGTCGATCACAAAAAACAGCCGCAGCCCATCCTCACTGCACTCCCGGTAAATGGGTACATGCTTGTAATTCTCTCTCAGCGGCGGATATTCCTCGTGCTTCTCCGTATTTCGTAACGCCAGGATGTACACCGGGTATGTGGTCCCGTCATAGATAACTTTCCCGGCCATATCCCAGCCGGTGGGCCGGGCGAAGCGCCTGATGCTGGACAGATAGATGCTGTACTCCTCCTGCTTCCAGGGCAGGATATCCTCCGGCGGAGCCAGGACCCCCAGCTTTTTCGCCGTCTGGCTCAGCTGCTCATAGCTCTCCGCCGGCTTCTGCAAGGACGGGTGTACCGGCCAGCAAAACACCAGGTCGTATAGGACGACTCCCGCCACAACGGCCAGAATCACCAACAGGACGATTTTCCGGACCTTTTTCCCGTTTTTACGTTTCATTACAGCAATCCCCCCATCACTGATACAGATCCACCACCGTGTGACACGCCTCCAGCAGCAGGCCGTCGAAGTAGTCCACGGCATCCTGGGGCATCTTCCCGTCGGCGTACACCGTGACGGTGTATATATGGCCGTCAATGCTCAAGAAATACAGCACCGAATCGTCCCACGCGTCCCGGTAAATGGGCGTCATCCGATAGTTTTCCCGCAGCGAGATCTCCGCGCGCCACTCGAAGGTCCATTTCTGAGACTCGAAGATCTCCGCCCTGTATGACGCACCGCCGTATTCCACGGTCCCCGACATCAGAAAAGCCCTGGGCTTACTCAGCCGGTCCCGGCCATCCAGCTCCTGACTGTAGAATGTTTCCACCCATGGCAGGACGTTCTCCGGAGGGACCAACACACCCGTCTTTTCCATATCCTGCCGCAGCTGCTGATAGCTGTCCACGCTTTTCCGGGGCTGGGGATATATCGGCCAGGTCAGCACAGTATACACGATCCCGCCCACAAGAGCCAGCAGCACCGCCAGCAGGACGATTTTTGTGGATTTCTTCATGGCAGGACTCCTTTCCCGTCAGGAATACAGGTCAATGATGTTGTGACAGGCGGCCTGCAGCAGACCGTCGAAATAGTCGGTCACGTCCTGGGTCAGGGCGCTTTCCGGCGGGGCCATCATGCCCACCTGATAGAGGTGCCCCTCCACCACAAACTGCATCTTCACGCCCCCATCGCCTGACTGGACATAAATGGGGACGGTTTTGTAATTCTCCCGCAGCGTCGGATAGTCGTCCGACGCGCCGGTTTCCCGGAAGGCAACGATATACGCCGAGTATACGGTGCCCTCATAGGAGATGTCCCCGGCCATGGTATAGCCGCAGGGCCTGGCAAACCGCCAGGTGTTGTCCAGCCAGAAATCATACTCCGGCTGGGTCCAGGGAAGCACATCCTCCGGCGGCGCCAGCACGCCCAGGTCCTCCGCCGTCTGCTTCATCTGCTGATAACTCTCCGCCGGTTTCTGACGGTCGGGGTACACCGGCCAGGTCAGGGCGGTGTAGACGATCACGCCCACCACAGCCGCAAGGATCACCAGCAGGAGGATTTTTCCGATCTTCTTTCTGGTTCTTCGCTTCATGACAGTACCTCCTTTTCAGTATTTTACCACATCCCCGCTTATATTGCAAGGAGTATTCACAATTCGCCGACACTGTGTCGGTTATCCGGCCATTCTGCCGCACGCGATTCGTCATTTTTGATAGTTCACCCCGGCGTAGGTTTTTTGACCCGGAGCGCAGAAATCCATTGACAGCCGGGACGCAATGTGGTAAAATGTATCCTGCGTCTGAGTTGAATATGCTTTTGCACGCACGGAGAGATGGCTGAGTGGTTGAAAGCACCGGTCTTGAAAACCGGCGATGTGAAAGCATCCGTGGGTTCGAATCCCACTCTCTCCGCCAATTTTCATATCGTTTGCGGAAGTACCCAAGTGGCCGAAGGGGCTCCCCTGCTAAGGGAGTAGGCGTCTAAACCACGCGCGAGGGTTCAAATCCCTCCTTCCGCGCCATAATGTGGAGAAAAAAAGATGTCTCCTGCGAAAAGCCCGAATATATCGGGCTTTTTTGCTACCCAAACGGCGATTTTTCTCTGTGCCAAAACACAGATGTAAAATCGCCATTTTCCCTTTGTGGATAGACTTGAACTCCCGAAAAGTAAATATCAGATACACAGGCAGATAGAAATCAAAAATCTATCTGCCTTTTTTATTACCTTCATAAAGGAGAAGACAGATATGCTACAGAAAGAATTAGCCAAGCGGCTGCGCGGCCGCTTTGAAACCGAACCGGACGGTGACGGTTGGCTTGCGGTGTCCTCGGACGGGATGCCGCTGTGTCGAATGAAGTACAACGGCAACTGCATCGTCAACGACAACCCCTACCTCTCGGAGGAATACCTCGGCAAGATAGCCGAGGTTCAGAATGACCTGCTCACCGTAAAAGAATATGTCGCCCTTTACGAACACGCGCAGCACAAGCCTTGTGGTTTTTGAAACGCTGTATAAGGACGGCAAAGAGCTTGCCGTACACGCGGATATCGAGGACGAAAATCAGACGGTAAAGGTAAAAATCCCCGAAATCGGCACAAAAGCGACGGTGGACGGCAAAAAGGAAGTTACCGCAAGCGGCAGAGTGAAGATTGAGGATACAGTGTCCTACAAAAATCTCACCCCCGGCAAGGAATATACGGTCAAGGGTGTGCTGATGAACAAGGCCACCGGAGAACCGCTCCTTGCAGACACCAAGGAAATTCGCAGCTCCTTCACCTTCAAGCCCGACAAGCCGGACGGCGAGATCAATATCACCTTCATATTCGACGCTTCCGGGCTTAAAACTGCTACCGAGATCGTGGTATTCGAAACCCTCTACCGTGACGATACAGAGATCGCCGCCCATGCGGATCTGAAGGACGAAGGTCAGACCGTAAAAATCACGCCGCCCACACCGGACAATCCGCAGACGGGAGATAACTCCAACCTCGGCTTCTGGATCGGACTCGGCGCTGTGGCGCTCGGCGGTCTTGTGGCGGTTATCATTATCCGTGTGAAATCCCGAAAGGATGAGGATGACGAATGATGCGCAAGGTGTATGTCTGCGCTCCCCTCGGCGGGGATGTTGAGAGCAATCTCAAAAAGGTCAGGACATATACCGAATACGCACTGAGGTGCAGCACGGCTCCGGTCGTGCCGCATTTCTATGCGGAATGTCTTGACGATAACGATCCCAAAGACAGAGAAATCGGACTTGCGGCGGGGCTGTCGCTTCTGTGGTTCTGCGACGAGCTGTGGCTGTTCGGAGATGCCGTCACAGACGGCATGAAAAACGAGCTGCAGTTCTGCAAAAATCTCAATATCCGCATCCGAAAGATAACCGAAAATGAAATTCAAAAAGTGATCGGAGGTAACCGCTTATGAAAAAGAAACCAACAAGAATCCTTTACTCCCTTCTGCTCGTGGCCGTCCTTGTGTCGGCCTTTTCCGAGACCGCTTTCGCTGCGGGCGATGTAGCGGGAGCAATTGAAAACACTTGGAACGCCGCCAAAGGACAGATCCAAACGGTGGTCAACAATGTGGTGTTTCCCGTGTGCGATATGATCCTCGCCATCCTGTTTTATGTCAAGGTCGGTACGGCATATTTTGAGTGTTGCAAGCACGGGCAGTTTGAATTCGCCGCGCCATGCATCCTGTTCGCCTGCCTGATCTTCACCCTCACCGCACCGCTGTATATCTGGTCGATCATCTGATGAGAGCGGAAACACAAGCAAAAGGAAACGGAGGTGAGGCTCCTTGTTTGACTGGTTAGGAGATATCATTTCGGGCATCGGAAGTGCCATTGGAGATACGATCGACTTTATCGGTTCGGGTGTGGGCGATGCGATTTGGAACGCCATGCTCAAATGGCTGTATGAGATTATCTACGACGCCATTGCCGATTTCTTCGAAATGATGGGCAATATGGGGTCGGAAGTATTCGATCTCGAATGGGTGCAGGCTACCGTGAAGCTGTTTACGCTGTTCGGCTGGGGCTTATTCGTTGCAGGAACGGCGGTAGCCATATTCGATGTGGCGATAGAATACCAGTGCGGCAGGGCGAACATCAAGACCACCGCGCTCAACATCCTAAAAGGCTTCTTTGCCTGCTCCCTCATCGGCATAGTGCCGATAGAATTATATAAATTCTGCATCAGCCTGCAAAACACCTTTTCACACGACTTGGTCGGGATCGCCTCCGGCGGGATCAACGAAAGTCTTGCCGATGCAGGGCTTGCAGCCCTCGCCGGAATGTTCTCGTCGGCGGTCTCGGCAACCTACGGCCTTTTGAATCTGCTGTGCATGATCGCCTTTGCTTACTGCGTGATCAAGATATTTTTCGCCAATATCAAGCGCGGCGGCATCCTGCTCATTCAAATAGCGGTCGGCTCACTGTATATGTTCAGCGTTCCGCGGGGATATACCGACGGATTCAATCAATGGTGCAAGCAGGTCATTGCGATCTGCCTTACCGCATTTATGCAAACAACGCTGTTGTTCCTTGGACTGATGACATTCCCGAACAATATGCTCTTGGGGCTTGGCATTATGCTGGCTGCCAATGAAGTGCCGAGGATTGCGCAGCAGTTCGGTTTGGATTCAAGTGTGAGAGTCAACATGATGAGCGTGGTTCACGCCACTACAACGGCGGTCAACCTGACCCGCAGTGTGGCGAAGGCCGCAGGCAAATAACGGAGGTGTCTATGGAGTATTACAAGGAAGCAAACAGATTTTTGCGGAAATACGGTTCAGATGCGTTTAAAGTTATCGCTGCATATGAGGATGCAGCGGACATTTCGCAGACGGAACGGTATGCCGATTGGTACGGCGATTACGGTGTTTTTGAGCCGTCTGACAACGCAGAAATAACCTATGACAAGCTGCTTGCAAGATACAACGCCGGGCTTAAATATCTCGGCATTATCAAAGAGCAAACGACTGCGGTATGCAAGTAATTTCTGTCCGAGCAGTTGGCAGAGCATATCCGAGTGGAGCTTGACCGGCACGATTCCGATGCCGAATACCGTCCGGCCTCGATACTGACAAAAATGAAAACCTTTGAACTTACAAGAGCAATGCTTGAAGTTGACGCAGATATGGAGGTGGACTGCGATATCGGGCAGGAGATCACAGCCTATATCGAAACATGGTTCGATGCGGACAAAAAGTTTGGGATCGACACCGCCTCGGAGGACGGCACTTGGCTGAATATGTATGCCAAATACGATCCCTTTGCCGACACCCTGCGTATTGAATGCGAGATCAGCCGTGATAACGGCTCCTCGTACTTCGACTATGAGCCGACGAGCGCAGAATCGCAGCTCATCAAGGACATGATCGCAGAAAAGCTCATGCAGACACACGGTTAGACGCCGCAGGAGTCTTGCGAGGATGTCGGTGATATTACGATGGGAGGAATGACTGAGTGACGCAATATATCTATCCGCAAAACCTCAAGGCCACGGCCAACCTGTGGCTGTGGGGGCTAAGAGATTTTGTTATCCTTGCCGTAACCGCACTGCTGTCGGTGCTGGCGTTGGTGCAGCTCCGCATATTTCTTCCGGCAGCGGCGGTGCTCTGCTATGGCTTTCTGACCATCCGCATGGATGACACCACGGTGCTGGATTTTATGAAATATGCCGTGCGGTACTTTATATCCACACAGCAATACTACGAATGGAAATAGCTGAAAACAAATTGTGACTTTTTCGCCTCGCGCTTGACATTATTTCGGTATGCCGATATAATAATAGTAAGAGGTGATTTGTGTGGTGATAGACACTTTGCTGGAAAAGCGGCACATGACGAAATACAGATTAGCGGTCGAGGCGGGCATTCCTCACGCCACGCTGAACGATATTTGCAGCGGAAAAACGAAGCTGGAAAAATGCTCTGCCGAAACGGTATATAAATTGGCAAAGGTATTGGGCGTTTCCATGGAAACGCTGACCGAAAGCGGTATACGGGCGGCCGAGCGTGAACGCACCTATGAACACGGACTGCCGAACTATCTTCAGCACGATCTGGACGCCTATAAAGAGGGGCTGAAAACCAAGTCCTCCATTCTGGATTGTCTGTGGGGAGAGCTGTACGGCAGCATCAATTTGGCGGAGATCAGCGAAGGCGTCATCACACCGGAGCACGCCGAATATCTCCGCAAAAAATATTTGTGGGAAGGAGCAAAAGCATGACAAAGAATATAGACTTTACGAATTGTCCCCGCCTGTTCGATCGGGCGTATAACGGTGCAAACGGCAAAAAGATCGCCGTGGAATATCAAGGCAGACCGTATATGCTGAAATTCCCGCCGTCTGGTGACGGCAAGCCGACAGAGCTGTCCTATACCAATAGCTGCATCAGCGAACACATCGCCAGCAGTATTTTTAATATGCTCGGTGTCAAGGCGCAGGAAACCATGCTGGGAACATTCACGGTCAACGGCAAAGAAAAAATCGTTTGTGCCTGTCTTGATTTTACAGAGGACGGAAAGAAATTCTATGATTTCTGTTCCATCAAAAACACCGTTTTAGATTCCGATTCCAACGGCAGCGGAACAGAGCTCTCCGACATTCTGGAAACGATCGAAAGACAGCAGTTTGTCGATCCCATTCGTTTGAAAACGCATTTTTGGGAGATGTTTGCCGTAGATGCGCTGCTCGGCAATTTCGACCGGCACAACGGCAATTGGGGCTTTTTATACGATCCGAAGAATGACCGACGCGAGATCGTTCCGGTCTACGATTGCGGAAGCTGTCTGCTGCCGCAGGCCGATGACGCAGTAATGCGGGCGGTGCTGACCGACAAGGAGGCGCTGGATCTGCGGATCTATCGTTTTCCCACTTCGGCCATTAAGCTGCACGGCAGCAAGATCAACTATTATGATTTCCTTTCAAGCGGCGAATATGAGGAATGTGATCAGGCTGTAAGAGAAATCTATGAGCGCGTTGACATGGATCAGATCGGCGCGTTCATCGACGATGTGCCGTATATTTCCGAACTGCAAAAGAAGTTTTATAAGCAGTATATTGCCGCAAGGGTGGATCTTATCCTGCGTCCGGTTTTTGAAATGACCGAGTCGCTTGAAACGGAACGATCCGGACCGACCATGTCCCTATAACAGAATACCTTTCTCAAAGCCATCGCAGAAAATGCGGTGGCTTACTTTTTTTGGAGGTGACCGAAAATTGAAAGTAAAAAACACACAGAAAAAGAAAAAAGGCCGCTCGGTGCAGGAGCTTTTAGGGATCAAGACATTCACGAAGTACGGCCTTGCAACGACCAAGGGTGAACTGCTCTTTTACCTTGTGTCGCCCACCAACATCTCGGTGCTGTCGCATACCAATATCGAGATCAAGATCCGCCATCTGATGATGGTGCTGTCGGCATTGCCCGACATCGAGATCATCTGCACCGACTCCTCAGAATGCTTTGACGATAACAAAGCCTAGGCCAGCACGGTGGAGTAGCATTTTCTGAGCTGCCGGCTGATTTCCGGCGGCGTGTTTCGAATCAGCAACTCATAGTTTTTGGGGGTATACAGGATACGCAAGAATCCTTTGTTGATACGATATGCCGCTATTTTATGGGTATACTCCACTGGAACCGGGTTTGTACTGAAATAGATCCAAAACTCCGGACGGCCCTCTATGAGGCTGTAGTCTATACCGATGTACTTCATATCAGCATAGGAATAGCTTTGCCTGGTAAACATCGCCCACAATACGATTTTGTCCTCATGCAGTCTTACGATAGACAGCCAGTCATACCGCCTGAAGAAGGCTGCGATCCATAGGGGAGCCGGAGGGGCAATGATGTTCAATATTGCTTCCAGATGACCTATCTCTTCATATTGCAGGCTTTCAAAAAACAGATAAATCCCGACAGACTGTATCAGCAAATATACTACCGTTATAATCAAAAACCGGCGCGGCGCACAAAGAAAGGCCTTATTTTTCATTGTAATATTTCCCTAAATGCAATCTACTTTCCTTCCTTGGCAAACCTGGCCTGACGGGCGCGCTTTCGCTTTTCACGCCGCCGCCTGGCAGCAAGGCTGGAAAAATACTGCCTGAATCCCCCAAGGCCGGAGAAGAAACCTATTGCCAGGAAAATCAGGGCACCTGAGCAGAAAAGTCCATGAAGGAGACATTTGTCCCTATGCGCCAGCTGGCTTGAACGCTCCATCGTTTGAAACACACGGCTATCACTGCGGATATCACATGCAGACGTTCCACGCCTGGGGTCCCGGTATAAGCGCAAAGATAGCCTTTCTCCCGCAGGAATACTCAGCAGCGTCCGATCCTCCAGCGTGTATACGAAATAAACGTTTCCGTCTGTGAAATGCAGCCTGATGTGCTGCTTAGAGTGCATCGCTCTATAACCAATGTGCCAGGTGGTGTATTTCTCCACATGGGAAAGCGTACCGGTGTAGGCTTCTGTATTTGACTCGTCAAAATGAGAGGGCAACCTACATACTACCGTCTCCAGTACCGCAAAGATAGACAGCACAACCAACATGTATAGCAGTGCACCTTTCGCACTTTTAGACAGTTTTACCTTTTTCTTTTGCATAAATCACAACCTATTTTCTGTTGACTGGGTCATTGTCGCAATAGGCAAAGAGATTCTTATCCCAGTTGGCTTTGTCAGGGGACGCAGCTACCACGGCGGCGGTATCCGCGTTGATAAACCTTCCCCAAACCGGGTTATAGTACCGGCTGCTGAGGTAGTACAGGCCCGTCTCGCTGTCGTAGACATACCCACGATAGCGCAGGGGATTCGCAGCGCCGAGGGTGGCGGCCATGGTGCCGTCGGTGGACATGGGCGCACCCCAGGGGTCGTAGGTGTAGGACACCACCTGGGTGCCGCTGGCGTTTACAAGACCGGTAACGTCGCCCTGGGCGTTTCAGCAGGAATCCAGATGAGCACACTGTAGGCATTCAAACTGTCTAAACAAATGTTTTTCGCGCTATAGATTTATCGATAGGATTCTTTGCTTACACAGATTTTCACAAGGGTATACATATGCTTTTTCGTTTTTTCCACGCAAAACGACTGCGTTTATAAACGACACAAAATCATTTTCTCCAAAAGAAAATACCGTATGTCCCTTCGCTTTTACCATGCAATTTGGATTATCGTATACCCACTCAAGAAATGAGTATCGTAATGATTTGGCGTCTGTTATGTAGCCATCTGGAACATATACGTAACTAATTCTGGAATCAAATATTAGTCTAATAACCATACTATCACCTATGGGAAAATATAATAGACGTGGCCGCCACTTCTGTTATATGTGTGAAAATGATAATAATATCCGGGAACGCCAGCTTTTCCACTATCAATCTCTGGATATAATTGTAGCCGTAGGTGATGCTGCTGCCGCTCTTGCTCATGGACGCCAGCTGGCGGCCATGCTGCCAGCCGTAGGTCCACGTTCCGTCGTTCAGGGGGTTGCCTATGGCATCGTAGGTGATGGACTTCCCATTGAACGCCGTCAGCAGGTCCGGCCAATTGGCGTCGCCGTAGGTGTAGGTGCTGCTTGCTGTCCGGACGTGGCCGACAAAAGACGGCCACGTCCGTCAGCCGGGACGGTTATTCACTCTGGTCGGGTTCCTGGTTCTTAATTGCTGTTTCAAGGAGCAAAAGGCATGAAAATCATGCACGTCAAACCCACCAAGAAGCAGATTCCAACAAGGCATGCCACTACTATGCCCGTTCTTGCATCCTTTTTTCTTCCGCTTTTACGGCTAACATGGATGGCAGAAAGCGTGGCGAGTTCAATAGCGCCTCCGTTTATTGCATTTCCAATAACAAGCAAAATACGGTCGTATCGCGCCGGGAAAAGGCCCATTTCATTAAAGGTCAGCAATCCTATTCCAAGCGGCATCAGGAGCATAGCAATAGCGGCGCCTATGGGATTCCGCGGATCATGCTTATACTTCCGGGAAAACAGCATCCAAAGCCCTGTTATCATGCAACCAACAGAGGCAATCATCACTACAATAAAGCCTATAGTAGAAATATTACCGATCACGTTTTACCCTTCTTTCTGTATGCCTTTAGGAAGCGGTCCTTTAACACATAGAAAAAACCGTCAACCGCTACTCCGGCTGCAATGGATATAAACACCGCGGGAAATGCGCAGAAGTTGGCGGCGATAAAGCCCCCTAACATAATACATATGCCTACGTCTCTACTATGTACAACTCCGCTGCAGCTACTTTGCAACAGGTTTTTTCGCTTTTTTCGAAAGAATCGTAATATATGACAAAAGACGGCAGATGCTTTTGGCTATTATGCCCAAGCAACGAGATGAAGCTGGGACATAATAGCGCAAAAAGCACCTTAGCCGCCTTATTTGCCGCCGAATTCCGCTTCCATGACCTTGCGGGCTTTACTTCTGGCTCGTGTCAGCATCATACGAACGCTGGCAGCGCTGACCCCAAATGCCTTCCCTATTTCTGAGTCACCCATGCCTAGAATATATTTGTCTTCCAACAGATTCTGTGCTCTCTCATCCAACTGTGGCCAGACTCTCCAGAGTGCATCCACATCTACTGAAGCCATAATCCGTTTTTCTGGATCAACATAGTCCGCCGAAACAATAACAGCCGCATAGTCTTCCATAGAAACGTCAGTCCGATAACTCCGTTTTTTCTCTGCAATCGCGTTATGCATTGAAAAAATATAGAGGCGATTATATGGGGCGACGGTTTAAATGGCATATGTTTTTCACATCATTTCTGCCGCTTTGGGTATCTATGGTGCTTTTTGACAACGAGAGCGTGGTCATCCATGACCGCCTGCCGCTGGGCAGAGTGCCTCGCATGACCGAGAAAGAGTACTTCACCCGGGGCTGTACGGCTCTGCTGGATGCCGTCGGGGGCGCTATCCACCACATCGGCAACATCCATATGCTCATTGTTGGATATACAGATATGATGTTGACGCATGAAAGAGCATACGCGCCGAATGGTTCCCGCATGGCATCGGTACTTTGTCAAAAACTCAGCGAAAAAAATGCTCGAGATTTCTACTGATTGTGCAGCATCAATTTCTTGGAATAGCCTCTTCTGGCTCACTGTTTTTGGCGGGGTCGAAAGGCCACAAGCATAATAAAGAACATTTTCGATCCGCAGACTGTTGATGACGATATGCCTGTGTGCCCATAGGCCCAATCCCATGTGACGAAGTGGACTCCGTGTTTGCTCTGAACTCCAGCCAGCACAGTGCCGTTGAAATCCGCCAGCACCTTGTCTTTGGCATTGATCCGTTCCGGCTCGTTGATATCCTCATTTCGGTAGGTAATACCGCCGTTATCGGTCACCTCACAAAGCGGCACCCCGTCAAGCTGGACACGCAGCTCATCAGTGTGAGTCCTGTCCGTCTGAAATCCTTCTCGGGCAAGGGCGATTGCCGTTTCTTTGAGGTAACGAGTTTGCGAATCCTTACTGTGGTCGTTCATATCTGTTTTCCTCCTTCGTTTATAAAATAAAAAAGCGCCCATCTTCGTATTGAAAAAGGGCGACAATTGTGTACTTGATTTAATTGTTGTGGGAAGCGGGGAGGTGTATCTGAACCGTAGATAGAACAAGACCGTAAGGCGTTGACCTTACGGTCTGTTGTTGGTGGAGATAAGCGGGATCGAACCGCTGACCTCTTGAATGCCATTCAAGCGCTCTCGCAGGTTAACTATACCTCCCAATCAACGGGCAACAGATAATCTACATTTCCATTGAAACTTCAGTTAATTTGTGGGCCTCTTTGGTGTTTTCAATTGGATAGAACATAGATGTCAAAGTCCCCGGCAAATTCGCCCCCACTGTTGCTATATACACGTCTTCAACCAAGTTTGATATGAAGTATCCAAATGACAAATCATTTATTTCATAAAAGCTATAATGTGGTCTTACATTCTCTTGTTTAGGAGTATACTCGGGCCAGTATTTTATAAAGCAATTCTCACCTATACATAGATGGTTTACTTTTCCATTACTTCTAATTAGCGTAGAGCGCACTTGTCGATTTACATTTCGGTTTAATATCCCATCATACCCCTCGAACGAAAAGATGCCCGAAAAAATAGGTTTACAAACGATTTATGAGGCAACCGAAAGTTTATCTATAACTTGAGTCAACTGTGTTGCCCCTGTAATGCGAGATTTTACCTGTCTTATACCAAAACCTGTTAAAAAGCTTGAAAGGCTTTTTATAGTGCCGAAGGTGCTTCCGTTTTTTATGAGACGTCACATCGCGCTTTCACACGCCGTGCGCGCGAAAGCCTGAGAAGAATTCTTGTTCAGGTACACGCCCCGGGCGAAAATGAATTGCACTTGATTTGCCGCCTGCGGGCGGAAAACTCTGCGAGGCTTTTAATTTTTTTCGTTAGGCTAAGGAAAAGACGGGATTTTGTAACAGTTTCGTTAATAATTGCCCGCCCCTCTTGCGCGCGGCGCTTTAGAATGTTAAAATTCTTTAAAATGTTTTTTACAGTTGTGTAACAACTGACTTATCATGCGCAAGGAGCGAAACGACTATGCCCAAATTCAGCGTAAAGAAGCCGCTGACGGTGTTCGTGGCGGTGCTGGCCATTGTGGTGCTGGGTGTGGTGGCCTATCTGAAGATGACCCCCGACCTGATGCCCAACATGGACTTCCCCTATGTGATCCTGGTGACCACCGACCCCGGGGCCAGCCCCGAAACTGTGGAGGCCGACATCACCAAGCCCCTGGAGCAGTCCATGGCCACCCTGGACCGCATCAAGAACGTCACCTCCAGCTCCATGGACAGCGTGTCCATGGTGGTGCTGGAGTTTGAGGACGGGGTGAATATGGACACCGTCAGCGTGGATATCCAGCAGAAGATCAACCAGCTGAAGGGCTCCTGGTCCGACACCGTGGGCGACCCCTATGTGCTGAAAATGAACCCCTCCATGCTGCCGGTGCAGGTGGCGGCCCTGTCCTATGACGGCAAGGACATCACCCAGCTGTCGGACTTCGTCAACGACACCCTGTCCCCCAAGCTGGAGGGCATCACCGGCGTGGCCAGCGTCACCGTCAGCGGCACGGTGGAGCGTCAGCTCCATGTGATCCTCAGCCAAAAGAAGCTGGATGCTCTGTCCCAGCGGCTGTCCAATGCCATTGCGAAGCAGCTGGACGACGCGGCAGGGCAGCTGGCCTCCGCCCGGGGCCAGGTCAACAGCGCCAAGGCTGCTATCCGCAGCGCCGAGGAATCCGCCGTCCGGGACGCCGTGACCCAGGCCCTTACCACCATCCAGGACAGTCTGAAAACCATGCGGGACAGCCGGGACCAGCTCCAGGACAACCTCCGGGAGCTGGCGGACATTCAGCGGGAGAAGGCCCGGCTGGAGGCGGAAAACGCCCCGTATCAGGCGAAGATCGAGGCCATCCGCCAGAACCCCTCCATGACGGAGGAGGAAAAGCAGGCGGCCATCGCCGAAATCGAAAGTGACCCCGAATACGTCCGCATCCAGGCGGAGCTGGCGGCGCTGGACCTGCGCATGGCGGCCCTGGGCGTCAAGTGGGACGAGGCCGTCCAGCGGGCCAAGGAGTGGCAGAAGCAGCTGGAGGAGCTGGAAAAGCAGCTGCGGGACCTGGAGACCGACGAGGGTGTGGCCAAGCTGGCGGACCAGGTATCCGCCGGGGTCCTGACCATGACCGACGCCGTGAACCAGATCATCTCCGCCAACATCCAGCTGGACAGCGCCCTGAGCCAGATCGACCAGGGACTCCAGACCCTGGAGGAATCCCGCTCCACCGCCCTGAGCCAGGCGGACCTGTCCTCCAGCCTGAGCCTACCCACCATCACCGCCCTGCTGACGGCCCAGAACTTCTCCATGCCCGCCGGATATCTGAAGGAGGACGGCGTCAACTACATGGTCTCCGTGGGCGATTCCATCGACACCCGGCAGGACCTGGAGGACCTGGTGCTCTTTGACCTGGGAATGGACGGCATCGACCCCATCCGCATGAAGGACGTGGCCGACGTGGCCATCACCGACAACTCCTCGGAGATCTACGACAAGCTCAACGGCAAGGACGGCGTCATCGTCTCCCTCAACAAGCAGTCCACCTACGCCACGGCGGAGGTGTCCGACAACATCAACAGCCGCTTCCGGGAGCTGGAGGCGGAGTACGAGGGGCTTTCCTTCGTACCCCTGATGGACCAGGGGGACTACATATACCTTATCATCAACTCCATTCTGTCGTCTCTGGGCTGGGGCGCGCTGTTCGCGGTGCTGATCCTGTATCTGTTCCTGCGGGACCTGCGGCCCACGGTGATCACCCTGTGCTCCATCCCCATCAGCGTGATCTTCGCCGTGGTGCTGATGTACTTCTCCGGCGTTACCATCAACATGATCTCCCTGTCGGGCCTGGCCGTGGCGGTGGGCATGCTGGTGGATAACTCCGTGGTGGTCATCGAGAATATCTATCGACTGCGCTCCAAGGGGGCCACCGTCATCCAGGCGGCGGTATCCGGGGCCCGGCAGGTGCTGGGCGCCATCGTGGCCTCCACCCTGACCACCGTGTGCGTGTTCCTGCCCATCGTATTCGTGGAGGGCATCACCAAGCAGCTGTTCACGGACCTGGCCCTGACCATGACCTATTCCCTGCTGGCCAGCCTCATTGTGGCCCTGACCCTGGTACCCGCCATGGCCGCCGGTATGCTCCGCAAGGAGAAGCCCCAGAAGCCGGGACTGCTGGATAAGGTCTACCCCGCCTATCGCAAGGCGGTGTCCTGGTCCATCCACCACAAGCTGGTGGTGCTGGGGGTGTCCCTGCTGCTGCTGGTGGGCTCCGCCGGAGCCGCCCTGGCCCGGGGCTTCGCCTTTATGCCCAATATCGACATGAACACCGTGAACCTGACCATCTCCATGCCCGAGGGCTGCACCCGGGAGCAGGCGGTGGCCCTGGCGGACGAGGCCCTGCAGCGCATCGCCGCCGTGGACAACGTGGAAACCGTGGGCGCGATGATGTCCTCCGCCTCCGGCGCCGGGAGCATGGACATGACCAGTATGATGACCGCCGGCGGCGGGGAATACGACGTCACCGCCTACATCACCCTGCCGGAGGGGGCCTCCGGCGCGGAGGCCGGCAAGCAGATGGAGGCCGCCTGCGCCGGTATGGACTGCACCGTCACCGCCTCCGGCGCCATGGACACCTATATGTCCTACCTCACCGGCAGCGGCATCACCCTGAACGTCTATGGTGACGACATGGAGCAGATGCAGTCCGCCGCCCGTGACCTGGCGGCAAAGCTGGCCACCGTCCCCGGCACGGAGAACGTGTCCGACGGCCTGGAGCAGGCGGCCGCCGCCCTGCACCTGTCCGTGGACCGCAACGCCGCCATGGAGAAGGGCCTCACCGTGGCCCAGGTGTACATGGCCGTGGCCTCCGCCCTGACGGACACCGACAGCTCCCTGTCCCTGACCCTGGACGGGCTGGACGTCAGCGTGTCCATCCAGTCCCCGGAGGAGAGCCGCATGACCCGGGAGAAGCTCCTGGATCTGGAAATTGACCCCTCCTCCGCCTCCGCCATGAGCAGCATGATGAGCAGCGCCTCCTCCGGCAGCTCCATGGGAAGTATGAGCGGCATGTCTAGTATGAGCGGCATGTCTAGTATGAGCGGCATGAGCAGCGCAAGTGCCTCCGGCAGCACCCGGAGCGGCGAGTCCGTCCGCCTGGGGGATATCGCCCAGTTAGAGGAGACTGTCAGCCTGAACACCATCAACCGGGACCAGCAGCGGCGGTATATCACCGTGTCCGCCGACGTGGCCGACGGCTATAACGTCACCAAGGTCACCTCCGCCGCCGAAAAGGTCATCGGCCAGGCGGAGCTGCCCCAGGGCGTCACCGCCGCCTTCCAGGGGGAGAACGAGGCCATCATGGACGCCATCCGGCAGCTGCTGCTGATGCTGCTGCTGGGCATCGTGCTGGTGTATCTGGTGATGGTGGCCCAGTTCCAGTCCCTGCGCTCGCCGCTGATCGTCATGTTTACCATTCCCCTGGCCTTCACCGGCGGCTTCCTGGCCCTGCTGCTGGCAGGGGTGGAGGTCAGCGTCATCTCCCTGATCGGCTTTGTGATGCTGGTGGGCGTCATTGTCAACAACGGCATCGTCCTGGTGGACTATATCAACCAGCTGCGGCTGGAGGGCATGGGCCGCCGGGAGGCCATCATCGAGGCCGGCGTCACCCGTCTGCGGCCCATTCTCATGACGTCCCTGACCACCATTCTGGGCCTGATCGTCATGGCCTTCGGCAACAACGTGGGCACGGCGCTGATGCAGCCGGTGGCCCTGGTGTGCATCGGCGGCCTGCTGTATGCCACGCTGATGACCCTGCTGGTGGTGCCGTGTATGTACGACATTCTCAGCCGCCGGGACCTGCGGAAGGTGGACGAGGAGGAGCTGAAGCTCCTGGATATGTGAAAAATAAGCGCAAAAAAGCAGCCGCGAGGCTGCTTTTTTGCGCTTATTTTTTCGCTTACAGGATGATCACCGGCCCGGCGGCGGTCAGACGGCCCTCCCGGACGGTGACGGACTCGCCGGTCAGGGCGTTTTCATAGTCACCGTTGGCCAGGGGGACGGCGGCCGTCCCCGGTCGGCCCGCCAGAGGGAACACGCCCACCGCCAGGTGTTGGCTGTCCTGATAATCGGCCACGGCCAGGCCCTGCGCGTCGTCGGCCTCCACATGGAAGGCGGCGTCCGTGGGCAGGCGCTTTTTGATGTCGTACAGCTTCCGCAGCAGGGGGGACAGGTCCTCTCCGGTCCAGTCGATGCTCTCCCGCTCAAACAGGGAGGGCGTATGGACGGCAGAGACCTCCTGCCCGGCATAGAGCAGGGTGGTCCCCTTCTGGAAATAGCTCAGGGCCATCCAGGCCAACAGGCTGTCCCGGTTGGGGAAGCGGTCCGCCGCCCGGCGCTGGTCGTGATTTTCCAGGCAGCTGAGCTTATTGTACCAGGTGGGGAAGCTCAGCTCCTGATAGCTCAGGGCGGCAAAATACCGGCCCAGGGGCATGGTCCCGCCGGTGGCCCCCTCATACAGGGGCCAGATGTCGTAGGGGTACAGAATGTCGAATACGTCAAACAGCTCGTTGTCCGTGGCGGCGTAAAAGCCCTGGCGGCGGAAGGCCAGAATGTGGTCCAGGTGGACGCTCTCCCCCAGCCAGATGGCCCCGGGGCGCACCCGTTCCACCGCCTGCCGGGCCTTGCGCCAGAACGCCACCGGCACGGTGCTGGCCACGTCGCAGCGGAAACCGTCCACATACTGGGCCCAGTAGCACAGGGACTCGATCTGATAATCCCACAGGCCGGAAACGGCGTAGTCCAGGTCCACCACATCGGTCCAGTCCCCCACCTTGTTGCCCCGGCTGCCGTCGGGCTTGTGATAGTAATACTCCGGGTGCAGGGCCACCAGGGTGGCGTCCGGGGAGGTGTGGTTATACACCACGTCGATGATGCACTTCATGCCATTATCGTGAATGGCGTCCACCAGGTGGAGGAAGTCCTCTAAGGTGCCGTACTCCGGGTTCACCGTGCGGTAGTCCCGGTTGGCATAGGGGCAGCCCATGCTGCCCTTGCGGTTGGCTTCCCCGATGGGGTGGATGGGCATCAGCCACAGGATGTCCGTGCCCAGGGCCCGGATCCGGGGCAGATCCGGCTCCACGGCCCGGAAGGTGCCCTGGGGCGTGTGGCTGCGGACGTACAGCTCATAGATCACGCTGCGGCGCAGGGTGGGATTGGTTTCAAGGGACATAGCAAATACCTCCCAGAGAATTATTTGAGACTGTCGAAAAACTCGGAAATCTTCCGCCATCGGAAAGGAAGATAGTTACGAAAGAAACCCATCAGGGGTGTCTTTCGTTTGCAATCACAGGTTTTTCAGAACTTTTTAAGTTCTGAAAAACCGCACTCAGCTTGTCAAAAAGGCTTTTTTGACAAGCTGAGAATTATTTCAGGGTGCTGCTGTTGTTCAGCACGCCGGTGCTGTACAGAAACAGCACGTCCTGATCGGTGAAGGTCAGATAACGGCCCAGCTGGGCCGGGGACAGATAGCGGATATCCACCAGAGTGACCCTGCTGTAGCCCTCCAGCAGCAGCGGGGCCAGGCTGGAGGCGAAGGAATCCCGGAAGACCACCAGCTCCCGGTCCGTCCGGGCGTTGGGACACTCCACCGTCAGCAAGGACACGGACCCGGACAGAAACAGCTCATATGGGTCGCTGCCCCGGGCCTTTTCCAGGTCGTACACCGGGCCTTCCCCGCCGGTCTCGAAGTTGGTGACCCGGCAGGCAGCGATGGTGTCGTTGGTGAGATAGCGCAGGGTCTCCCCGGCCAGGGGCAGGGCCGCGTACCCGGAATACACCCCATAGAAGGGGCGGTCCAGGGTCACCTCCGTGTAATCCGCGGCGGCGTCCGCCCCCATGGCGGCGGCCAGATACCGGGCCACGGCAGGAAGCCGCTCCTGCCGCCAGTGGGCGTCGGTGCGGTAATAGTCCTCCAGGGTCAGCCGGTCAAACAGGTCGATATACGTCATCTCCGGCGTGCCCTCCCGCAGCCGGGACACCAGGGCGTCATAGTCCATGGCCGGGCGGCCGGAGGCCGGGGCCAGGAAATACCCCTTGTCCGGGATCACGGAGAGATAGACGTTGGCCTCCGTCCCGGCCAGATAGGTGTCGTACACATACCGGAAGCGCTGGGCGGCCCGGTCCACGGAACCGGTATTCAGGGGAAAGTCCAGCTTGGCGGCATAGCCCCCGGAGAGATACACCCCGTCCACGTCCCGCTGGCCCAGCAGGTCATAGGACACCAGGGAGCGCAGGGTACGGAACTGCTCCCGCAGGGGGAACTGGTCGGCGGCGGCGTGCCCCAGCTTGCCGGCATACTGGCCGGACAGGAAGCCGGAGACGGTAAGCTCCGGCCACTGGGCCAGGGGGCGGCGCTCCGCCTGGGACACGGCATCCGGCGTCCGTAGAACGGACCACAGGCCAAAGCCCGCCAGAAACGCCGCCAGCAGGCACACGGTGATGATTTGCTTGGTCTTCATGTGCACCTCCTCAGAACCGGAAATACAGGAAGGGATTGGCGGAGCCGCTGACCAGGAACGCCGTGCATACGGCCAGCAGGGCCAGCAGCGCTATGGGCTCCAGCGCGTCCAGCACCCGCCCGGCCCGTCCGGCGGCGATCCGGCGGCACAGGGCGGCAGGCAGCGGCGTGGACCCCACGGCGGCCAGCGCCAGCACCGGGGCATAGCTGCGCAGATAGTAGAGGGCGCCGCTGTCCCACAGGGGCAGGCCCCCCAGGCCCAGCAGGCCCCCGGCGGTCTCCAGGGCGGCGGGGACAGACGCGGCGTCAAACAGCACGAAGCTGAAAAGCGCCGCCAGCAGCACATACACATGGCCCAGCACCGGGACAAGCTTCAGCCACCGGCCCAGAAACAGCTTTTCCAGCAGCAGGAATGCGGCAAAATACAGGCCCCAGGCCACGAAGTTCCAGGCGGCCCCGTGCCACAGGCCCGTCAGGCCCCACACGATCACCAGGTTCCGCACCCAGCGGGCCTTACCCACCCGGCTGCCGCCCAGGGGGATATACACATAGTCCCGGAACCAGGAGCCCAGGGAGATGTGCCAGCGCCGCCAGAATTCCGTGAGACTGCCGGACACAAAGGGATAGCGGAAGTTCTCGGCAAAGCGGAAGCCCATGATGCGGCCCAGGCCGATGGCTATGTCGCTGTAGCCGGAGAAGTCGAAGTACACATGGAGCATATACGCCGCGGCGTACAGCCAGGTCAGCAGCACCGTTTTCTGCCCGCTCTGCTGATACACCGTCACCAGCTCATACAGGACGTTGGCAAGCAGTACCTTTTTCCCCAGGCCCAGCACAAAGCGGCGGGCCCCCAGAGCCGCGTCCTGCACCGTGTGGGTGCGGCTTTGCAGTTGGGGGGCCACGTCGGCGTAGCGGACGATGGGGCCCGCCACCAGCTGGGGGTACATGGCGATATACGCCGCCAGGTCAATGAGGTTCCGCTGGGCCGGGGCGTCCCCCCGGTACACGTCGATGACATAGCTGAGGATCTGGAAGGTATAGAAGCTGATGCCGATGGGCAGGGCCATCCGCAGCAGAGGCACCGACAGCCCGGTGACAGCGTTGAAGCCGGAGATCAGGAAGTCGGCATACTTGCAGTAGGCCAGCATCCCCAGGCTCAGCACGGCGGACAGGGTCAGCAGCAGCCGCCTGCGGGTGGGATACCGCTCCATGAGCCGGGCGGCGGCATAGCCCTGTAAAATGGCGGCGGTCATGAACAGCACAAATCGGGGCTCGCCCCAGGCGTAGAACACCAGACTGCACAGCAGCAGCGCGGCGTTTTTCAGCCGCCCTGGGACTAAGAAATACAGTCCCAGGGCGCAGGGAAGAAAATAGAAGAGAAACGGCAGACTGGAAAACAGCATGGCTGCGGCGGATTACTGGAGGGGCTCGTCGCAGGCGGTCTGAACGCCGGTGTAGGTGGCGGTCATGGTGTTGACAAAGTCGTCCACCAGGTCGTCGGCGCCGAACAGCGCCACCACATACTCGCCATAGGTGAGGACCACCAGCTTGTCAGGGAAGCCGCACATCCACTGGGTGTTCTGGACATTCTGGCGCAGAGCGTCGGCCACAGCGGAGACGTCGCCGCTGTTTTTCACATGGAACGCGCCGCAGGTAAAGCTGTTGGCGTTCATCATGTGGGTCAGCGACGCGGCGTCGTCAATGAGATCGGATTTGTCGGCGGGGAAGTGCAGCATATAGTCCAGATTGTCGGCATCGTCCACCGGGAAAGCGCCGGGGGCGTTGTCTACGGGGTTATCCAGGCTGCCGCCCACCACGGAGAACTTCTCGCTTTCGGGATAGGCGTTCCACACGGCGGTCAGCAGGTCCACGGCGCTGACGGGGAAGCCGCCGTTGACGTCGCCGCCCTTCTGGGAGGAGCAGGCCGCCAGGGACAGGACCATCACCAGGGCCAGCAGCATAGTGAGAAACTTTTTCATACTAAAAATACTCCTTTGTTATCGTTTTCAAAAGCCATCCGTGCATTTTTGAAGGGCTATTGGCAATGCATCATATCATATTCCCGGCGAAAAGGCAAGCCAGGACGCAAAGATTTTATCAAAAAGGTGTCCCCCACCCCTGTGCTCCCCCATACTTTACAAATCCTTTACTTGACGCAGGGGGCCGGGTCTGGTATAATACCCCCAATTGAATACCGCTGTGAGGGAGTAATTCCGCCCCGCTTTGGGGTTAGGCAGTTTCGTCAGAACGGCGCTTCTGCGCCCGGACTGCTTTGAAAGAATGAGACTCATGCATAGGCTTTGCCTGTGCATGAGTCTTTTATTTTCCTCCGGCGGGTATGATCCTACTATAAGGAGTGAAGCGTATGCACAAGGAGTACAACCAATCCCCCCGGCAGGTCCTGGAGGACCTGCACGCCGCCGAGACCGGCCTTTCCGGCCGGGAGGCGGAGACCCGCCTGGGGCAGTACGGCCCCAACCGCCTGCGGGAGGCCCCCAAGGCCACCCTGTTCCAGCGGTTCATCCAGCAGCTGAAGGACCCCATGCTGCTGATCCTCATGGCCGCCGCCGCCGTGTCCGCCGTCACCAACTACCTGTCCCACGAGCCCTTTACCGAGGTGCTCATCATCCTGGCGGTGGTGCTGCTGAACGCCGTCCTGGGCGTGGTCCAGGAGAGCAAGGCCGAGGCCGCCATCGAGGCCCTGCAATCCATGACCGCCGCCACCAGCAAGGTCCTGCGGGACGGCTCCGTCACGGAGCTGGAAAGCAGCCGACTGGTACCCGGCGACATCGTCCTGCTGGAGGCCGGAGACGCCGTCCCCGCCGACGGACGGCTGCTGGCCTGTGCCTCCCTGCAAATTGAGGAGGCCGCCCTCACCGGCGAAAGCGTCCCCTCCGCCAAGTCCCCGGAGGCCCTTACCGGCGAGGTGACCCTGGGCGACCGCCGCAACATGGCCTATATGGGCTCCACCGTGGCCTACGGCCGGGGCCGCATGGTGGTCACCGCCACCGGCATGGACACGGAGATGGGCAAGATCGCCGGTGTCCTGGCCCGGACGGAGCAGGAGGAGACGCCGCTGCAAAAGAAGCTGACCCAGCTGGGCAAGACCCTGTCCTGGCTGGTGCTGGGCATCTGCGTGTTCATCTTCGTGTTTGACCTGATGGTGGCCGGGGATTTCTCCCTGTCCGGCATTCTGGAGACCTTCATGGTGGCCGTGTCCCTGGCGGTGGCCGCCATTCCCGAGGGCCTGGCCACGGTGGTAACGGTGGTGCTCAGCATCGGCGTCACCCGCATGAGCCGCCGCAATGCCGTGATCCGCCGCCTGACGGCGGTGGAGACCCTGGGCTGTACCCAGGTGATCTGTTCCGACAAAACCGGCACCCTGACCCAGAACAAGATGACCGTGGTGGACCACACCGGGGACACCGCCCTGCTGGCCTCCGCCATGGCTCTGTGCAGCGACGCGGTGCAGAACCCCGACGGCACGGTCCGGGGCGAGCCCACCGAGGCCGCCCTGGTATCCTTCGCCGCCCAATGCGGCCTGCCCAAGCCCCGCCTGGAGCAGGACAGCCCCCGCATTGCCGAGGCCCCCTTCGACTCCGGCCGCAAGATGATGTCCACCCTGCACAGCACCCCCGATGGGGTGGTGCAGTATACCAAGGGCGCGCCGGATCAGGTGCTGGCCCGCTGCACCCACTATTGGGAGGGCGGACAGGCCCTGCCCATGACCGATGACCGCCGCCGGGAAATTCTGGCGGATAACCACCGCATGGCCGCCCAGGCCCTGCGGGTGCTGGCCGCCGCCAGCCGCCCCTGGCCCGATGGCGCGCCCCAGGATCAGTCCCCCGCGCACTTAGAGCAGGAACTCTGCTTCATCGGCCTTACCGGCATGATCGACCCGGTGCGGCCCCAGGTGAAGCCCGCCATTGAGGAGTGCCGCCAGGCGGGCATCCGCCCGGTGATGATCACCGGCGACCACCAGGACACCGCCGTGGCCATCGCCCGCCAGCTGGGCATTCTCTCCGACCCCTCCCAGGCCATCACCGGCGCGGCGTTGGATGCCCTCAGCGATGAGGAGCTTACTCAAAACGTGGACCGCTACAGCGTCTATGCCCGGGTCCAGCCGGAGCACAAGGTCCGCATCGTCAGCGCCTGGCGCCGCCGGGGAGCCGTCACCGCCATGACCGGCGACGGCGTCAACGACGCCCCCTCCATCAAGTCCGCCGATATCGGCATCGGCATGGGCATCACCGGCACCGACGTCACCAAAAACGTGGCGGACATGGTCCTCTCCGACGACAACTTTGCCACCATCGTGGGCGCCGTGGCCGAGGGCCGCCGGATTTACGACAACATCCGCAAGGCCATCGGCTTCCTGCTGGCCAGCAACATGAGCGAGGTGCTGGGGGTGTTCTTCTCCGCCCTGCTGGGCTTCACCCTCCTCAACCCCGTCCACCTGCTGTTCATCAACCTCATCACCGACTGCTTCCCGGCCCTGGCCCTGGGCATGGAGCGCCCGGAGCCGGACATCATGCGCCGCCCGCCCCGCTCCGCCAAGGACGGCATCTTCTCCGGCGGCCTGGGCTTCGACATCGCCTATCAGGGCATCCTCATCACCGTCATCACCATGGCCTCCTACATCATCGGCCACTGTATGGAGGCGGGATGCTTTGAAATGCCCCGGGGCGTCTCCCCCCACGGCATGACCATGGCCTTCCTGACCATGAGCATGTGCGAGATTTTCCACAGCTTCAATATGCGCTCCCAGCGGCGCAGTGTGTTCACCCTCCGGGGCCACAACAAGGTCCTCTGGGCCGCCATGCTGGGCTCCCTGGTGCTGACCACCGTGGTGCTGGAGGTGCCGCCCATCGCCGCCGCCTTCGGCTTCACCCCCGTCAGCTGGACGGAGTACGGCATCGCCCTGGCCCTGGCGGTGCTGGTGATCCCCATTGTGGAGCTGGTGAAGCTCATCCAGCGCAGGCTGGGCAAGTAAACAAAACCGGCTCCGGCGCATCGCGCCGGAGCCGGTTTTCACATTCCAACAATTACCCCTGCCGCTCCAGGCAGGCCTGATAGGTGTCCCACAGGTCGTCGTTCATCTCCAGCACCATGCGGCCCAGGCGCAGGCCTGCCGCCGTCCGGGTGTGGCGATAAATGCCGCACAGCTCATCCTCCTGACTGCACCGGCCATAGGCCAGCAGGGTCCGGGGGTCCTTCCTGGCCCACTGGCCCAGGGTCACCGTCTCCCCGCAGTAGGGGCACTGCACCTCCCTCATGGCCGGGTCCTCCTGGCCCTGGGCCAGGGAGGCATACACCCGCCCCTGCACCAGTCCGGCCGCCCGGTCCTGGGGATACTGCACATACCGCAGGCCGTATTCGTCCATGCACCCGTCCAGGTCCATCCGCCCGCAGATCTGCACGGTATTCCGCGCATCGTTCAGGGCGTCGTGGGCCCGGTCCGGGGTCAGCTTCAGCAGCTCCATCGCCCGCTCCAGGGAGCATTGCCGGTCATCCCGCATGATCTCGTGGCCGAAGATCCGCTGCAAATCATAGCAGCAGGGCATCTCCGCGTCCATTCCGTGCATCAGCAGGTTGTCCATCAGCACCGGAATGTCGTCCGGCCCCCAGGTACACAGGCAGCAATTCTCCCCGCACCATTCCATGAAATCGGCATAGGCCCGGGGAAATTCCGGGGCTTTTTCCAGGTCCTGTGCCCGAATTTTCGTCAGCTGCACCACGTCGCCGTTCATGTGGGGATAAAACCGGGGGCGGATGAAGGTCTTGAAGCTGCCGGTCTCCCGGAACCGCTCATCCAGCCGCAGGGCCCCGATCTCAATGATCTCCGAGTCGAAGAAAAACGGCTCCCGTATGGCGCTGTCCGGATTCAACGGCTGGTTCCACTCCAGGTCCAGGACGATATAGGAAAAATCAGCCACGTCTGGCAGCTTCCAGAGCCTTGCCCTTGCGCTCGGCCTCCTGGAACTCCTCCTGGGACTGGGCCATGGCCTGGGCCAGCAGCTGATCGGCCACGGACTTCAGGTCCATCTTCAGCACCCGGTCGATGACCTCCTGCTGCTTTTCCGGGGCCACGCCGTAGATGGTCATGCCGCAGGACAGGAACCGACGCAGCTTCTGCTCCATGGTGAAGCTCCGGTCGCACTTGCGGGCCATGAAGCTGCGCAGCATGCCGGAGGTAGCCAGCTCCAGCTCATAAAAGTCCTGCCGGGTATAGCCGGGATGCTCCTTCCCGAACAGCTCCACCAGCTTGTCCGTCACCACCTGGTGTATATAGTTGGCGGTGGCCGCATAGGAGTACGAGGAGACATACAGCTCCCGCAGCCCCTCGGTCTTTTCGGCAATATACAGCTGGATGGCAGGCTCCACGGCGTAGAACATCACCGGGTCATAGTCCTTCCCCAGCAGCTCGTGCGTAACGGCGAACTGCTTTTCGTACATCCACTTGGTCAGCTTCAGCAGCAGCGCCTCCTTGTTGGCAAATACTGCAAAAAACGCGGACGGGGACATACCCGCTGCCTGCGCGATGGCGGCGGTGGTGGTCCGTTCATATCCGTTTTCCAAAAACAGCCTGATGGCTGCATAGGTCATCCGATTCTCTCTTTCGGCGACCTTGGGCTGTGCTCCTCTCGGCATAGCGTCCTCCTTTACAACCGTTTGAACGATTTTTCCATCCTGACAGAGTATAATATTGTATATTAGCAACAAAGCTATACTACATTAAGGTTAGGGCTTCCTACCTGTTAAGTTAGTATTTTAACATATCTTTTATTGTTTTTCAATGGGCGACACAAAAATTTTAGAAATTGTTTTTCTGTGATATATGGTGCAGATTTCTGTCGATATGACCATATATTGTGGTACGCATGCCATGCGGCTGTCCGTGCTATACGGACAGGTTTTCTCCTTGTGTCGCCTGTTTCCAGTATATGACAGCACCCGCCGATTCCGTTGCGCGGAATCGGCGGGTGTATATACATATGAATCTACTGTCTGTCGGCGGTTATTTACTTGATGATCTCGCCTGCGGCTTCCTTGGCCCGGATCTCCTTCATGGCATCCTTGTGGCTCAGGTTCACCCGGCCCTTCTCGTCGATCTCGGTGACCTTGACCCACATCATGTCGCCCACCTTGCAGGCGTCCTCCACCTTCTCGATGCGCTTGTCCGCCAGCTTGGAGATGTGCACCAGGCCGTCCTTGCCGGGAGCCAGCTCCACGAAGGCGCCGAAGGTCATCAGGCGCACCACGCGGCCGTAGTACAGCTGGCCCACCTCGGGCACGAACACGATGTCGTCGATGCACTTCTTGGCGGTGGCGCAGCTTTCGGCGTCGGGGGAGGCAATGTGGATGGTGCCGTCGTCGTCGATGTCGATCTTGGCGCCGGACTCGGCCACGATCTTCTGGATGACGCTGCCGCCCTTGCCGATGACCTCGCGGATCTTGTCGGGGTCAATGTGCATGGTGATCATCTTAGGGGCGTACTTGCTGACCTCGGGCCGGGGCTCGGCGATACAGGGCAGCATGATCTGGTCCAGGATCTGGCACCGGGCGTCGTAGGTGATGTCCAGAGCATTCTTGATGATCTCCATGGTCAGGCCGTCGTTCTTCAGGTCCATCTGAATGGCGGTGATGCCCTTCTTGGTACCGGCCACCTTGAAGTCCATCTCGCCGTGGAAGTCCTCCACGCCCTGGATGTCGATGAAGGTGGTGAAGGAGCCGTCGTCGTCCTGGATCAGGCCGCAGGAGATACCGGCCACCGGGGCGGAAATGGGCACACCGGCGTCCATCAGGGCCAGGGTGCTGCCGCAGATGGAGCCCTGGGAGGTGGAGCCGTTGGAGGACACCACCTCAGACACCACGCGGATGGCATAGGGGAACTCCTCCACCGGGGGGATCACCGGCAGCAGGGCCCGCTCGGCCAGAGCGCCGTGGCCGATCTCCCGGCGGCCGGGGGAACGGGCGGGCTTGGCCTCGCCCACGGAGTAGCCGGGGAAGTTATAGTGGTGCATATACCGCTTCTCGGTCTCCTCCCAGATGGTGTCCAGCTTCTGGTTGGCGGACAGGGTATCCAGGGTGGCCACGCTCAGCACCTGGGTCTGTCCCCGGGTAAACAGGCCGGAGCCGTGGACCCGGGGCAGCACGCCCACCTCGGCGGACAGGGGCCGGATCTCGTTCTTCTGGCGGCCGTCCACCCGGTGGCCCTCCAGCAGCCAGGCCTTGACGATCTTCTTCTGGAACTTATAGGTGATCTCATCCAGATACTTGTCCATCTCGGGATAGTCCTCCAGGAACAGCTCATGCCACTTTTCGATGAGCTGGTTCCAGCGGGCCTCGCGAACGTTCTTGTCGTCGGTGTCCATGGCGGCCTTGGCCTGGTCCATGGTGGCATCCACGATCTTCTCAAACAGCTCTTCGTCGAAGTCCGCGTGGGGATAGTCGAACTTGGGCTTGCCGATCTCGGCCACCATCTGGCCGATCAGGGCGATCTGCTTCTGGTTCTCCTCGTGGGCCATGCGGATGGCCTCGAACATCACGTCGTTGGGCACCTGGTTGGCGCCGGCCTCGATCATGACCACCTTCTTGCCGGTGGACACAACGGTCACGTCCAGATCGCTGACCTTGCGCTGCTCGCTGGTGGGATTGAACACCAGCTTGCCGTCCACCAGGCCCACCTTCAGGGCGCCCACGGGGCCGTTCCAGGGGATGTCGGAAATGGCCAGGGCGGCGGAGGTGCCGATCAGGCCGCAGATCTCCGGGGAGCAGTCGTGGTCCACGCTCATGACGGTGCACATAACGGACACATCGTTGCGGAAGTCGTGGGGGAACAGGGGGCGGATGGGCCGGTCAATGACCCGGCTGGTGAGGATGCCCTTCTCGCCGGGGCGGCCCTCGCGGCGGTTGAAGCTGCCGGGAATGCGGCCCACGGCATACAGCTTCTCCTCAAAGTCCACGCTCAGGGGGAAGAAGTCAATGCCGTCCCGGGGACGGGGCGCGGCGGTGACGCAGCACAGCACGCTGGTCTCGCCATAGGTGACCATAACGGCGGCGTTGGCAAGCTCGGCCAGCTTGCCCACCTCCAGGGTCAGGGGGCGGCCCGCCAGGTCCATGGTGTACTTGTGGTAGTGGGGGAACTGCCGGTGGGTGATGATGGTAGACATGGTTTGGCTCCTTTTCATTTGGATTTTTCCGCATGGGAGCCGGGGCCGTTTAGCACTTGAAAAAATGCCGGAAAATCCGGAAATTCCGGCGTTTTTTCAACTGCTAAAGGCTTTGATCGGCTCCGCACACGGGCAGGGATGGTGTGAAAGAAGGGTGGTGCGCACGGGGCACACCACCCTGTCTTCAGCTTACTTACGCAGACCCAGCTTGGCGATCAGGGCACGATAACGCTCGATGTCCTTCTTGGCCAGATAGTCCAGCAGGCGGCGGCGCTTACCGATCATCATCTGCATGCCGCGGCGGCTGTGAAAGTCATGGGGATGAACCTTCAGGTGCGCGGTGAGCTGGTTGATGCGCTCGGTGAGGATAGCGACCTGGACCTCGGGGGAACCGGTGTCGGTCTCGTGGGTGCGGTTGGCCTCGATGATGGAGGTCTTCTGATCTTTCAGCATCATAGTTGTGTTTCCACCTTTCTTTTATTGCGCCCGCATCCTGAGTGCCGGGACAGGCAGAGCATCCACGGGACTAAGGCAAGGGGCATGGCACGCACACAGCGTACTCTGATACGATAGCACAAAATGCGCCGGTTGTAAAGAATAAATTTTGGATTTCCGCCGCATTTGGCCAAAATTGTCCCGGTTTCCGGCGGGACATCCCGCAAAAGCCGGGTTTTGTCCCGATTTTTCCCCGGGACAGGCCGGGACGCGGACCCCCGTCCCGGCGCTTTTTCCCTGGGATGCCGATTTTTAACAAAACGTTCACGTCCCCGGCATTGCAAACCACGGCCTTTTACGCTATCATGTAAAGTAGTAAATCAGGCCCAGCCGGGCCAACAAAGGAGAAAACAATATGAAGGGTAAGAGCGGCTACCTGAAATGGGGTCTGACGATCTTTCTCACCGTCTGCGCCATTCTGGTGTTTTACGACACGTTCTATATGAGCGGCGCACTGCAGCGGCTGCTGTCCAAGCTGGCGTCCATTCTGTCGCCGGTGCTGGTGGGCCTGGTGATGGCCTATCTGCTGGCCCCCATCGTCAACTGGTTTGAAAAGCTCATTCTTTCGGGCCTGCACCGGATCAAGAGGCTGGAGGGAAAGACCATCCCCCACGCCGCCGGGTGGCTGCGGGCCGTCAGCATTCTGCTGACCTGGGCCATTGTGCTGCTGCTGCTGTATCTGATGTTCAGCGTGGTGATCCCCCAGCTCATCGACAGCGTGGTGATGCTCATCAACAACGCCGAGACGTATTACAACAAGATTTACGGCTGGATCACGAACCTGCTGGATAAGAACCCCAAGGTGGAGGACTGGGTCAACGAGAATCTGGAGACCTATTACCAGAATCTGCTGGACCTGCTGACCAACAAGGTGCTGCCCGGCGCCCAGCAGATGCTCACCACCATCACCGGCGGCGTGATCTCCGGCATCTGGGGCCTGGTGAGCTTCGCCATGGACTTCCTGGTGGGCATCATCGTGTCGGTGTATATGCTGGCCATGAAGGAGCAGAGCCTGGCCCGCTGCTGCAAGCTGCTGTACGGCGTGTGCAAGGAGGCCCACGCCCGCTGGATCGCCCGGGCCGTCCGCCGGGCCGACGGCATCTTCAGCGGCTTCGTTCGCGGAAAACTGCTGGACTCTCTCATCATCGGCATTCTGTGCCTCATCGGCTGCACCATTCTGGGCATGCCCTATGCCCCGCTGGTGAGCCTGATCGTGGGCGTTACCAACGTGATCCCCTTCTTCGGTCCCTTCATGGGCGCGGTGCCCAGCGCCTTCCTGATTCTGCTGGTCAGCCCCAAGAAGTGCCTGTTCTTCGTGATCTTTGTCATCGTTTTGCAGCAGTTCGACGGCAACATCCTGGGCCCCAAGATTCTGGGCGACGCCACGGGCATCTCCAGCTTCTGGGTGGTGGTGGCCATTCTGGTTGGCGGCGGCTTCGGCGGCGTGCTGGGTATGTTCCTGGGCGTGCCGGTGTTTGCCTGTTTGCAGGTGCTGGTAAAGTATCTGGTGGACCGGCGTCTGCGCCGCCGGAATATGCCCACCGAGGCGTATTGCTATGTGAACCGGGATCAGGATCAGCCACCGGAGCAGCAGTCATAAATGCATCAAAACCTCCGGCTTAGCCGGAGGTTTTGATGCAGCTTGTCAAAAAAGTCATTTTGACAAGCTGCGTGCGGTTTTTCAGAACTTTCTAAGTTCTGAAAAACCTGTGATTGCAAACGAAAGACACCCCTGATGGGTTTCTTTCGTAACTATCTTCCTTTCCGATGGCGGAAGATTTCCGGGTTTTTTGACAGTCTCTATCAAAACCTCCGGCTTAGCCGGAGGTTTTGATGATTCTGTCCAAAAAGCCTCGCAGAGTTTGCCGCCCGCAGGCGGCAAATCAAGTGAGATCATTTTCGCCCGGGGCGTGTACCTGGGCGAAAATACTTCTCAGTCTGCTGCGCGCATAATTTGTTCGCTTTCAGCGAACAAATTATGCGCGCAGCAGACTGCAAGCCTTTTATCCCCAAAGGGCTTGCCATTTGGGGATAAAAAGAAAAGCACGGCCGAAGCCGTGCTTTTCCGGTTAAATCGGTTGTTTACTTGCCCATGGGGGCGCCGCAGTGGGGGCAGAAGTTGCTGTCGGACACGGTGCCGCAGACGGAGCAGGTCTTGGCATTGCCGGACTCCTCCTGGGGCTCCTCGTCCTGGGTTTCCTCCTTGCGCTTGGCGGCCTCCAGCTGGGCGATCTTCTCCTTGGAGGCGTTGACGGCGGCCACGACGTCCTTCACGGCGTCGGGCAGCTCACCCTGAAACTCGGAGACGAACCACTCGCCGATGGCCCGGTAGTTCTTCTCGATCTCCCGCTGCTCGGAGAGAATTTCCATGTTCACCTTGGCGGCGTCGGTGGCAGCCTTGGCCTTCTCGGTGGCGGTCTCCGCCAGATCCTTGGCCTTTTCGGCAGCCGCACCGGCCACCAGCTGGGCCTTCTTGGTCAGTTCATCAAAAAATGCCATAGCAATGATCTCCTTTCAGATTCTGATTAATGCTTAATTAGGGCTATTATACACCAGGGTGGGCGGTTTTGTCAATGCTCGATCCAGTCGGATGCACGGGACACGGCGCGCTTCCACAGGCGATAGTCCCGGTCGCAGTCCGCCTGGGGCCGCAGGGGTTCAAACACCCGCTGGCTCCGGCGCAGACGGGTCAGCTCCTCCAGATCGCTCCACACGCCGCAGCTGAGCCCCGCCAGGGCCGCCGCGCCGAAGGCGGTGGTCTCCACCATCCGGGGCCGGTCCACGGGGATGCGCAGCAGATCCGCCTGCAGCTGCATGAGAATGTCCGACACGCTGGCCCCGCCGTCCACTCGCAGGGCGGTGATGTCGCACCCGGCGTCCTGCCGCATGGCCAGCATCAGGTCCGTCACCTGGTAGGCGATGCACTCCAGCACCGCCCGAGCGATGTGGGTCCGGCCCGTGCCCCGGGTGACGCCCAGAATGGCCCCCCGGGCGTACATATCCCAATACGGCGCCCCCAGGCCGGTGAAGGCCGGCACCACCACCACGCCGCCGGAGTCCGGCACGGACTCCGCCAGACGGTCACACTCCGGGGCGGAGTCGATCAGGTGCAGCTCGTCCCGCAGCCACTGGATGGTGCTGCCGCCGTTGAAAACGCTGCCCTCCAGGGCGTAGGCCGTGCGGCCCTCCACCTGCCAGGCAACGGACGTCACCAGCCCCGCCCGGCTGCGGACGGGCTTTTCCCCCACGTTCATCAGGGTGAAGCAGCCGGTGCCGTATGTATTCTTGGCTTCGCCCGGGCGGAAGCAGGTCTGGCCGAACAGGGCGGCCTGCTGGTCCCCTGCCGCGCCGCACACCGGCGTGCCCGCCAGCTTTTCCAGGCCCGGGATGCCTTTTTTCACCAGGCCGTATACCTGACTATTGGCCACGGGAAGGGGCAGAATAGACATGGGTATCTCCAGCAGCTCGCAGAGCTCCGCATCCCAGCACAGGCGGTGGATATCAAAGAGCATGGTCCGGGAGGCGTTGGAGTAGTCCGTGACGTGGGAGCCGGTCAGCTGCCAGATGAGCCACGTTTCCACCGTGCCGAACAGTAGCTCTCCCCGGTCCGCCTTTTCCCGGGCGCCGGGGACGTTATCCAGCACCCAGCGGATCTTGGTGGCGGAGAAATACGCGTCGATCAGCAGGCCCGTGGCGGACTGGATGCGCTCCTCCAGCCCCCGGCGCTTCAGCTCCTCGCAGAACTCCGCCGTCCGGCGGCACTGCCAGACGATGGCGTTGTATACCGGCCGGCCGGTGGTCTTGTCCCAGAGGATGGTGGTCTCCCGCTGGTTGGTGACGCCGATGCCGGCCACCTCCCCCTCCAGCCCGGCTGCGGCCTGGGCCGCCGCACGGCGCTCCGTCTCCCAGATCTCCATGGGGTCATGCTCTACCCAGCCGGGCTGGGGATAGAGCTGGCGGAAGGGAAACTGGGCCTTGGACACAATGTCGCCCCGGCGGTCAAACACGATGGCCCGGGAGCTGGTGGTCCCCTGGTCCAGCGCCAGAATATAGGTTCCCATAGAAGTCTCCTCTTTCTTTTTGTTTCAGAGTATGCTAATATAGGGTATTATAACACAGAAAGGACAGGATTACCATGACGGATTTCCAGGAATTTACCTTTCTTTCCAGCGACGGCCACACCCAACTTCACGGGGCACAGTGGACCCCGGCGGATCGTAAGCCTCGGGCGGTGCTGCAGATCGCCCACGGCGTGGCGGAGCATATCCTGCGGTATGACGATTTTGCCCGGTATCTCAACGACCGGGGCATCCTGGTGGCGGGACACGACCACCTGGGCCACGGCAAGTCCCTGCCGGAGGGCGGCACGCCGGTGTATTTCGGCGACGGCAGCACCTGGGAGACGGTGGTGGACGACATCCACCTGCTCCATGACCGGCTGCGGGAGCAGTATCCGGATCTGCCCATCCTGCTGATGGGCCACAGCATGGGGTCGTTCCTGTCCCGGACGTACCTGATCCGCTATCCCGGCACGGTGGACGCCGCCATCATCATGGGCACCGGCTGGCAGCCGGAGATGACCATCCGGGGCGGCCTGCTGCTGGCGGGGATCCTGTCCGGGCTCAAGGGGCCGGACGCCGTCAGCAAGCTGGTGACCAATATGGCCTTCGGGGCCTATAACAAGGCCTTCGGCGACAAGCCCCGGACCCCCAACGACTGGCTGTCCGCCGACACGGACAACGTGGACCGGTATATGGCGGACCCCCTGTGCGGCGCGGACGCCACGGTGGGCCTGTTCCGCCAGATGCTGCGGGGGCTGCGGTTCAACCAGACGCCCCGGAATATCGACAAAATGGACAAGGACGCGCCCATCCTGCTGATCGCCGGGCAGGACGACCCGGTGGGCAACATGGGAGCCGGTGTCCGGCGGACCCACGACGCCTTCAAGCGGGCGGGGATCAAGGACGTGACCCTGAAGCTGTATCCCGGCCTGCGGCATGAAATTCTCAACGAGGCCGCCATGCGGGACACGGTTTACGGCGACATCGGGGCCTGGCTGGACCGGGTGCTGGGCTAACGCAGAGACGCCAGCAGGTTGGGCAGGCCCAGCAGGTCCACGTTGTGGGTCCGGCGCAGCAGGCGGACGGTGAAGAAGCTGTCCGCCGTCAGCACCAGCAGCAGGGCCAGACCCGCCCCGGCGGGGGCGTGCAGGGCGATGGGGTGCAGCAGAGGCTGCACCTGCCGGAGGGCGAAGGCCGTCAACGGACCCCATATCACCGCAAAGGGCACGCAGACCCGGCGGTTCAGGTCCATGTGGGTGCCGGAATAGTCCCAGAACATGACCCCCAGCAGCTTGTCATAGAGAAAGTGCACGGCGTATTCCACGGCGGTGGCCGTGAGGCCGCCGTAAAAGGCCAGGCGGAGGAAGCCCCGGGTCAGGTCGGCGGGCAGATGCAGCACCGCCAGCATGGCCAGGCCGTACACCGGGCACAGGGGCAGCAGGAGAAAGCACTTGCGCACCTGATGCCGGGACCCGGTGACGGCGGCGAAGATTTTTTCCAGCAGATATCCCAGAAAGCTATACAGACAAAACAGCCACAGCCAGTACACGGCGACGCCTCCCTTCCCCCTCATTCTGCCCCGGGAGGGCTGCCGCGATACCCGGGCAAAGGCGGGGAAAGGGAGGAAAGATATGGACCAGTGGGAGCAGCTGCGGCAGCAGTGCATGAGCTGCCGGGCCTGCGGCCTGGCGGATACCCGGACCAATGTGGTGTTCGGGGTGGGGTCCCCCACGGCGGAGGTGCTGCTGGTGGGCGAGGCCCCCGGGGCCAGCGAGGACCAGCAGGGCGAGCCCTTTGTGGGAGCCGCCGGGAAGCTGCTGGACGATATGCTGGCCATGATCGGCCTGCGGCGGCAGGAAATCTACATCACCAACAGCGTCAAGTGCCGCCCGCCCAAAAACCGGGACCCTCTGAACACCGAAAAGGACGCCTGCGCCGGATTCCTGCGGCGGCAGCTGGAGCTGATGCAGCCGAAGATCCTGGTGTGCCTGGGCCGCATCAGCGCGGCGGAGATCATCAGGCCGGATTTTAAGATCACCCAGGAACACGGGCAGTTTTTTGAGAAAAACGGCATGTGGATGACGGCCCTGTATCACCCGGCGGCCCTGCTGCGGGACCCGGGCAAGAAGCCGGAGACCTTCCAGGACCTGAAGCGCCTGCAGGCCAAGATCCGGGAGGTCTGCACCCGGACGCCCATGGAATTTGCATAATCGTGAAAGAGGCCCCCGTTTTCGCTGAGCGAAAACGGGGGCCTCTTTGACTGTCTCAAATCAGGGCTCCATATTGCGGATCTCCTCCAGCAGGGCGTCCAGGCTGTCGCGATCCAGGGTCTGGGGCTTGTCCTCCGGCTCCTCCGGGGTTTCCTCCGGTGTTTGGGGAGCGGGTTCCGGTTCCGGGGCAGACTCCGGTTCAGCCGGAGTTTCTTCTGCCGGGGTCTCCTCCGCCGGGGCATCCTCCTCCGGCGGCGTGACAGCTTCCGGGGCGGGGGCTTCCTCCGCCGGGACGCTTTCCGGCACGATCACCGGGGGAACCGGCGTCTCCTCCGAAGCGGCGGGGGCTTCCTCCGGCTCCGGTACAGGTTCCGGCACAGACTCCGGCGTTTCCGGTACAGATTCCGGCTCCTCCGGGGACTGGGGCGGCTCCATCTGAGCCAGGCGGTCCGGCAGACGGCGGCGGCTGCGGGCGATGCCCACGGCCCGGCCCATGAAGAACAGCAGCACCAGCAGAACCACCAGCCCGGCGGCCAGAATGGCGTACATGGGGAGCCAGCGGTTCAGGGGCAGGTCCACCGGGGCGCACAGGGCTGTCCACAGGGCCCGGAAGGGGCCGGGCCGGGTCTGCGGCTCCTCGGGAGAGGGATCCTCCGGCTCCGGCTGGCCGATCTGGGGCAGGGTACCGGCAAAGGCCGGCATACGCACCACATGGACCGTATAGTCCCGGGTGGCGCCGTCCTCGGCGGTGCAGGTGACGGTCAGCAGGTTGTCGCCCTCCTTCAGGGACGCATCAGGCTGGGTAACGCCCAGGGCCTTGCTGTCCTTGGCGGTGGCGGAAAGGGAGATTTTGGCGGTCTCATAGGGGACGTACACGGCGTATTCCGTGATTTCCGGGGAAAAGGCCGGGGACAGCTGCCCCGTGGAGGGGGTCAGCTCCGACAGGGACGCGTCGCTGCTTAAGGTGACGTTGGGGTCCGGCTGCCGGGTGACGGAGATGGTATACCGGCGGGTGGCCCCGTTGGCGGCGGTGACCGTCAGCACCACCGTGTTGACGCCCACGGACAGCTGGTTGCCGCTGACGGATACATCGGCCCCGCCATCGGCGGCCCGGTAATCCAGGGGCAGCCGGGACACGTCATAGGGTACGGTGACGCTGTATTCCGTGGTTCCGGCGGAGAAGGCCGGAGACAGGGCATAGTCCCCGCAGGACAGGCCCGCCAGATTGGCGTTGCCGGAGGGGGGCGCGGCCACGCTGGCCGCCCAGGACGCGTCGTTCAGGGACTGGTCGCTGTTGCCGTCGGTGGCCACAATATCGGTGATGGTGGCGCTGACCCGGGTCCCGGCGGCCACGCCGGACTTCACCTGGAAGGTGACGGCCAGCACAGCGGCGCTGCCGGTGATGGGATTGGACAGGGACTGGTCATAGGCCAGCAGGTTGCCGCCGCTCATATCCACGGACCAGCTGGAGCCCACCAGCTGGCGGGTGCCGGTAAGGGTCAGGGCGCTGCTGTCGTAGTGCAGCACGGCGGTGATGCCCTGGATGTTGGAGCCGCTGACGGTGAAGGTTACGGTGACGCTGTCACCGGCCCGGACGCTGCCGGAGCCGGAGAAACTGGCCCCGGCGGCCTCCGCCGTTACCGGAGCCAGGCCCCACAGCAGCAGCGCCGCCAGCAGGCCCGCCAGGACGGATGAAATTCTCTTTCTCATGGGTCAAGCCCTCCTGCTCAGTTGGGTTGGATGGTGCCCCGGCCCAGCAGATACGCCTGCAGCCGGATCATGTCGGTGATGGTGACCTGACCGTCGCCGTTCAGGTCCGCCGCCTGAAGGGCAGCGCCGGTGAGGGTGTTTTTGCCCAGCAGATGGGCCTGCAGCCGGACCATATCGGTGATGGTGACCCGGCCGTCGCCGCTGAGGTCGCCGGTGACCACGGTGGTCAGGGTCTGGAGGGTCTGGCCGTCCCGGGCATAGGTGACGGTCATGCCGGTGCCCACGGGGCTGTCACCCTGGACCGGCAGGGTGATGTAGTCGCTGGGGGACAGGCCCGTCAGCAGCTGCCGGGCGGTGGTGCCCACGGGGATGGCCCGCAGATAGCCGCCGGCGATGCGGTAGGCCCCGGTGGTGATCTCCTGGGGATAGCTCTCCACCGCCTTGGCCTCAAACTGGGCGGTGAAGGTGACGTTGCCGGAGATGGTCATGCCGCTGGTGTAGCCCTGCCAGCCGGTGAAGGTGTAGGTATACTGGCTGTCGGCGGGGCGGACCGGGGTTCCGGCGGGCTCGGGGATGGCCTGCCCGGCGGCCAGCTTCCCCTGGGCATACACGGAGCCGTCATAGTTCAGGAACTGATAGGTATACTGCCCCTGATAGTGGGCATAGAGGGTGATGTTGCCGGCCCCGGTGGTGCTGTTGGCGGTGATCTGCTGGCCGCCCTCCGGCTGGGTGAACCAGCCCACAAAGGCGCAGCCCTCCTTCACCGGGGTGGGCAGGGTGCCGTATTTCTGACCGGCGGAGACCAGGCGGGTGCTCTCGGAGCAGGCGCCGCCGCAGGGGTCGAAGGACACCACATAGGAGCCGTCGGTGACATAGAACCGGGATTCCAGGCGATAGTTGTCCCCGGCGGTGTTTTCTGCCGCGATGACCAGGGTATAGCCTCCCACTCCCAGCCGGGAGAAGGCCACGGCGTCGTCCAGCCGGGACAGGTCATAGCTCTTGGCATTGGGGGAGGCGGTGGCGGGAGTGATGGCGTTGGCGCCGTTGGAGCGGAGGATGGACACCGTCACCCTCCGGATGTTATAGGAGTTGCGCAGGGTGCCCCGGAAGGGAAAGCCCGTCTGCCCCACCGTCAGGGTGGAGTTCACCGTGGGATAGGACGCGCCGTCCAGGGTCCAGCCCGCCCCGGCCAGGGCCAGCTGCCATTGCAGGGCGGTTTCCGACAGCACCAGGCGGCCGCCGGCGGCATTGGAGGACACGGACAGATAGGCGCCGGTGCCCCGGTTTTGCAGGGAAAAGCCGCTGTTATACACGGCGGCCTTCCACAGCTGGCCCTTGTCCGTGGACGCCTTGGCCAGGGTGACGCCGTTTTTCCCGGCGGTGAGCCGCAGGCCGTTTTCCTGGCAGGTGATGGTATAGTAGCCGCTGGCGTGATAGTCCAGGCGGAACTGCTGATTTTTGCCGCCGGTGACGGCGTTCAGGGTCAGGCCCGAGGAGCTGGGGGTGGCCGTCAGGCTGCTGTTGGCGGAGGAGCGCAGCTGATACACGCCCTCGCCCACCGTGGCGTCCTTGAAGCCGTAGTCCGCCAGCATCACCTGGGCCTTGGCGGGCTCATTGATCCGCAGGCGGGCGTATACGCCCAGCTGCACGTCACCGGAGTTGCCGTCGTAATACTTCAGCACCTTGCCGGTGACGCCGTATTTGTCGGCGGTGGGGCCGGTCATAACGCCGTAGGAGTCGGACTGGGGCTCCCGCACGGCGCCGCTTTCGTTATAGATGGCCTCGATGAGCTGGGCCTCCGGCTGGTTGGCAAAGCCGCCCAGTGCGTCAAAGGCCCGCATAATCACGCCGGTAGCGCCGCCCCGGCCGTCGCTGCTGGAGAAGCCGGAGGCCGCGCCCACGCCGTGCTGCACCGCCCGGGACCAGAACACGTTGCGCAGGGCGATGCTGTAGTTATCCATGTCGAACCCCGGCACGGCGGACTCAATGGACCGGACGATGGGGTCATAGTAGCTGCGGCGGACATAGTTGCGCTGCACCCGCATAAAGCCGTCGCTGTCCTCGTTGGCCAGGGCCCGCCAGGTGGCGTCGAAGCTGGAGCCATAGCCCCCGTCGGCCTCATAGGCGGCGGCCAGCCGGTTGCCGATGGAGCGGTAATATGTATCGGAGGAGGACTGACACCACCGGAAGAAGGCCCGGGGAATGTCGCTGCGGCTGGAGAACTGGTACGCGCCGTAGGACTTGCCGCCGGCGTCGCCGGAGCCGGAGGAAATGACCCCCGGGCCGCTGGCCTCGAACCGCTGGCTCAGGGTCCCCAGCAGCTGCTCCTCCTGGTCGTCGGCGGCGGTGGCCGATGTGAACACCGGCAGGATCACCGGAAGGGCCGCCAGCAGCAGCGCCAGGCACAGCAATATACTCGTTCCTCTACGCATGGTTTTCATCGTATCACCCCGTTGTAAGATATGTTATAAAAAGCAGACACTGTGTCGTATTCAGTAATAGTATAGCACTGCGGGGGGCGGGGTGTCCACCGGAAAGAGTCGAATTTCCCAACAAATTAGCATATGAAGTGGACAAAAATTTTTGTGGTATGAAAAAGCGCGGCATAAAATTGCCCCCTCCGGCCCGGCCGGAGGGGGCAATGTATGCTTTTATGCGCCGCACAGGGGCCGCAGGGCCTCCAGCAGCCGGTCGTTGTCCCGGGTGTCCCGGACGGCCAGGCGGAGATACTGCTGCCCGCCCAGCTTGGGGGACAGGTCCTTCACCAGGATGCAGCGGTTCACCAGCAGCTCCCGGGTGATGGCCCGGGCGGACAGGCCGCCCAGCAGCTCCACCATGAGATAGTTGGCCTGGGACGGGATCACCCGCAGGTTGGGGAGCTTCTCCAGCTCCCGGCGGAAGCGGGCCCGCTCGGCCCGGATCAGCTCCAGGGACCGGGCATAGTCTTTCTTATACTTCTCCTCGATCTGCATATAGAACTCGGCGAAGGAGTTGATGTTCCAGATGGCCACGTCCTTTTTCAGGGCGGCGATCAGGTCCTGGTCGCCGGAGGCCAGGACCCCCAGCCGCAGGCCGGGGACGCCATAGGACTTGGAGATGCTCTTGACCACATACAGCCTCCTGTACCGGTCCAGCAGGTCCTGGCGGATGAAGGTGTTGTCCGCCTCGTCGGCAAAGTCGGCAAAGGACTCGTCCAAGATCAGGCGGATGCCCTTCTCCTGCGCCCAGTCCGCCAGGCGCAGCACGTCCGGGGCGGGAATATAGCTGCCGGTGGGGTTATCGGGGTTGATGAGCACCAGGTTGTCGATGTCCTGGGGGCCGAAGAAGGCCATCAGATCGTCAGCGGTGTACCGGAAGTCCGGGCCCGCCGGGGTGAAGCAGACGTTGGGCCGGTCCTGATAGCGGTTGGGGTACTCCTCGAAGGTGGGGCGGATGAAGCCGGTGACCCCCTCCAGCCGGGCCATCAGGGCCTTGATGAGCTCCGCCGCGCCGTTGCCCACCAGGATGTTCTGCTGGTGGACGGCGAAGTTCTTGGCCGCCAGCAGGGCGTTCACCCGCATGCCGGAGGGATACTGGGTCAGCAGGGAGGTGAAATTGGCCTGGATCTCGTCGATCAGCCGCTGGGGCGGGAAATAGGGGTTCACCAGATAGCAGAAGTCCAGCAGCTGGGGATAGCGCCAGTAGCCGCCGTAACGTCCCTGCATGAGGCTGACCCGGAGGTCCGGGTCCTGGGCGAACATGGAGGAGGCAATGTCCAGGTCCTGGATGTCGTCGATCTCGTACCACAGCTGGCCATTCAGGCGCTTGGCCCGGATCTCGGGGTCATCCAGCATGGTGATGACCCGCAGCACCTGCTCATAATACTCGTTGTTGCCCAGGGCCTTGGAATAGGCCTCCAGGAAGGGAACATAGTGGGTCCGGGAGAAGTGGCGGCCGAACTTGTAGATGTTCACGGTCTTGTAGTATTCGTGGGCCTCTTCAAACCGGAAATTCTTGCTGGGGACGAAGGAGGCGATGCTGTCATCGGGCCCCAGCTTCACGCAGGTGCCGTCCATCCAGCTTTCGTACTTGTCCACCAGGGCCAGGGTCTCCCGGGGGTCGTCCAGCAGCTGGTCGATGACGGCGTCCTCGAAGATCAGATCCGACTCAAACAGCAGGGTGTCGTCCTGGCACAGATAGTCCTTGGCCAGGGCCAGGGAATAGATGTTGTTGGTCTTGTCGTAAATGGGATTCTGGACATAGACAATGGGCGTCCGGATGCCCAGGGTGTCGATATATTTCATGAGCTTTTCGCCCTCATAGCCCACCACGATGACGATGCGGGACAGATGGCGGCTTTCGATCTGATGGAGCATCCGGTCGATCAGGGCCACCCCGTTGACCTGCACCATGCACTTGGTCCGGTCCTGGGTCAGCTCCTTCAGCCGCTTGCCCATGCCTGCTGCCAGTATGATTGCCTGCATATGGATCTCCCCTTTTTCTTTCAGAGATTTGACGTTTTATTATACCCCATGCGGCCCGGATGCGCAATGGGTACGAAGGAAAAATGCGCGGCGGGCTTGCTGCTTATTGGGGACTTATGCCCGCTTCCAGCGGACGCCGCCGGGGACGTCGGTGATCTCCACGCCCTGGGCCTTCAGCTCATCGCGGATGCGGTCGGCCTCGGCGAAGTTTTTGGCCTTCTTGGCGTCGGCCCGGGCCCGGATCAGGGCCTCCACCTGGGGATCCTGGCCGCCGTCCTCGCAGACCACGGTGAAGCCGCCGGCGGCGGGAGCCGCCGCCTGGGTCTTGCGCAGGGACGCCGCCTTCTCCGTCAGCTTCAGGCCCAGCACCTGGTCGAAGCTGTCCAGAGCCGCCAGCTTGGTGGCGTCGGTGGTCCTGGCCTTCAGCACGTCATAGAGCACCGTCACCGCCATGGAGGTGTTCAGGTCGTTGTCCATGGCCTTGGTGAAGCGGGCCTTCAGCTCCTCCAGAGCCGCCGGGTCCACGTCTCCCTTGCCGGGGGTCAGGGCGGCGATTTTGGCCAGCAGCTTGTTATAGGCCGCCACGGCGTTGTCCAGATTCTCCCAGGTGAACACCAGGCTCTTGCGATAGTGGCTTTGCAGGCAGAAGAAGCGATAGGCCAGGGGATCATACCCCTTCTGCTCCAGCAGGGACACGGTTAAAAACTCGCCCTTGGACTTGGACATCTTGCCGCCCTCGGTGTTCAGGTGGGCCACATGGCACCACTGGGGGCACCAGGGATGGCCCAGATAGCTCTCGGACTGGGCGATTTCGTTGGTGTGGTGGGGGAAGGCGTTGTCGATGCCGCCGCAGTGCAGGTCCAGATACTCGCCGTTGTACTTCATGGAGATGCCGGAGCACTCAATGTGCCAGCCGGGATAGCCCACGCCCCAGGGGGAGTCCCATTTCAGGGCCTGATCCTCGAATTTGGACTTGGTAAACCACAGCACGAAGTCGTTGCGATTGCGCTTGTTGGTATCCTCCTCCACGCCCTCCCGGACGCCCACGGCCAGGTCCTCCTCGTTGTGGTCGTTGAAGATATAGTACCGCTCCAGCTTGCTGGTGTCGAAATACACGTTGCCCCCGGCCACATAGGCATAGCCGGTGTCCAGCAGGCGGGTGATGATCCTGATATAGTCGTCAATCAGGCCGGTGGCGGGCTGGACCACGTCGGGGCGCTTGATGTTCAGCTTGCGGCAGTCCTCGAAAAAGGCGTCGGTGTAATACTGGGCGATCTCCATGACGGTTTTGTGCTCCCGCCGGGCGCCCTTGAGCATCTTGTCCTCGCCCTGGTCGGCGTCGGAGGTCAGGTGGCCCACGTCGGTGATGTTCATGACCCGGTTGACGCTGTATCCGGCGTAGCGCAGGTATTTCTCCAGCACATCCTCCATGATATAGCTGCGGAGGTTGCCGATGTGGGCAAAGTGATACACCGTGGGGCCGCAGGTGTACATCTCCACATGGCCGGGGGTGTGGGTCTTGAACTCCTCTTTCCGATGGGTGGCGGAATTATACAGATACATGGTGTGTTCTCCTTCAATCGTCAGTTTTCGATGGCAAACAAAAAGCCTCCCATGCCCAGGGGCATGAGAGGCGATGTCTCGCGGTTCCACTCTCGTTTGTCGCTTGAGGGCCTTTGACGCAGGCCATGCGGCGGGCTTCCACATCCCGCGCGCTCCCGGACGCACCTTCTGCCGCACCCCGCAGGACGGCTTGCAGCCGGTGGCCGTCCCTCTCTTGCCGGAGCTGCGCGGCATACTCTTTCCGATCGTCGCGCTGTTCGATTGGCTATTATTATAGCGGCTTGGGCCCGGCGTGTCAATACCGGCGGATCACGGCGGCCACCTTGCCCAGGATCCGGGCCTCCCGCCCGTCGATGGGCTGATAGGCCGGGTTTTCCGGCAGGAGCCAGACCTCTCTCCCCTGCCGCTTCAGGCGCTTCACCGTGGCCTCGTCCCCCAGCAGGGCCACCACGATCTCGCCGTTGTTGGCGGCGGGCTGCTGGTGCACCACCACCAGGTCGTCCGGCAGGATGCCGGCATTGATCATGGACTCGCCCCGGACCCGCAGGGCGAAATACTCCCCGTCCCGGCCGCCGGTGTCGAAGGTCAGGTAATCCTCGATGCACTCCTGGGCCAGAATGGGGGACCCGGCGGCCACATTGCCCACAATGGGCACCTGGTTCTCCTGGGGCGCCTCCGTCAGGGTCAGGGCACGGCCCTTTCCGGCCTGCTTGCCGATGACGCCCAGCTCCTCCAGGTGCTTCAGGTGAAAGTGCACCGTGGAGGGGGACTTCAGCCCCACGGCCTCGCCGATCTCCCGCACCGAGGGGGGATACCCCTGGTCCTGGATGGCCTGGACGATGTAGTCATAGATTTTCTGCTGCATTTTGGTCAGCTGGGCCATGATGTCCGCTCCTTTACCGGGTACTTTTTTTGATTATATCACAGAAAATCCGGGTTTGCAACAGATGTTCGAGGATTTTCCTGGGATTTTCTGAGGGCGGAAAATTTCAATTTTTCTCTTGACAGAACCAAGCAGTATATGGTAATATGACAAAGCTGACGATTTCGCGGAGGGCGCATGCGGGTGTAGCACAATGGCCAGGGCACCAGCCTTCCAAGCTGGGGATGCGGGTTCGATTCCCGTCACCCGCTCCACTTTTTTATGCGCCAGTAGCTCAGTTGGATAGAGCAACTGCCTTCTAAGCAGTAGGCCAGGGGTTCGAGTCCCTTCTGGCGCGCCATTTCTTTACTGGAGCATGTCGTCCGGCGTTCCTTGCGGTTCTATATGGTGGGTGTAGCTCAGTTGGTTAGAGCACCGGATTGTGGTTCCGGGTGTCGAGGGTTCGAGTCCCTTTACCCACCCCACTGAATATCAGGGATTGGGAGCGATCCCAATCCCTGATTCTTTTTCCACACAGGGGTGTAGCCAAGTGGTAAGGCAAGGGACTTTGACTCCCTCATCCGCTGGTTCGAGTCCAGCCATCCCTGCCACGCCTTTCCGGATGGCCCCATCCTTTTTTCATATGTGCCACGCTCCGTTAGCTCAGTCGGTAGAGCACCTGCCTTTTAAGCAGGGTGTCCGGGGTTCGAATCCCCGACGGGGCACCAAACCCAAACCCGCGTATCCGCAGTGGATACGCGGGTTTTGCTGCTATTTTACGCCAAGAAGCCCTTGAGGATGGTCTCCTCGGCCTCCTCGGGGGTCAGGCCCAGGGTCTCCAGCTTCAGCAGCTGGTCCCCGGCGATCTTGCCGATGGCGGCCTCGTGGATCAGCTGGGCGTCGGGACAGTTGGCGGTGATGGCCGGAACGGACTGGATGTGGGCGGCGCCCATGATGATGGAGTCGCACTGCACATGGCCGAAGCACTGGCTGTTGCCCACCATCACCGGGCGGAACACCTGGCGGGAGCCGTCCTGGGCCACGGAGCGGGAGATCACCCGGCCCCGGGCGTCCCTGCCGTTGAGCTCGATGGTCATGTCGCTTTCCGCCGTCTGGTCCCCGTGGGTCAGCAGGCGCTCGGTGACCACCACCTCGCTGCCGGCCTCACAGTAAAACCGGGTGTCCCGCAGGGTGGAGTCGATGCCCCGGATCTGGACGGTGTCCATCTGCATGGTGGAGTTCTCCCCCAGATACACGATGGTCTGGGGATTCATCACGTTTTTGCCGGTCTCGCCCTGGGCGTCCTCGCCGTAATGCTTCTCCGTGTAGTGGACCCGGCAGTTTCTGCCGATGTGGAAGGTGTGGATGCCGTCGTGGCGGCTTTCGTCGCAGCCGGAGTTGTGGATGCCGCACCCGGCCACGATGTTCACGTCGCAGTCGTCGGCCACATAGAAGTCGTTATACACCATGTCGCTCATGCCCGTCTGGCTGATGATCACGGGGATGTGACAGGTCTCGCCCTTGGTGCCGGCCTTGAAATGGATGTCGATGCCGGGCTTGCCGTCGGCCCGGGGGTCGATGGCGATGTGCTCCGTGGACTGCCGGGCCTCGCAGCCCATGTCCTTGCGGATGTTGAAGGCCCCGGCGGGCTTTCCGGTCAGGTCGGCGATTTTTTCCAGCAGTTTTGCGTCGATCTCGGTGATCATGAACGGGCCTCCTCTCGATTCAGCACCGGGCATCCGCCCAGGGTGTCTGCCAGGATCAGCGGCAGAATTTCCTCCGTGGTGCCCCGGTGGGCAATGCGTCCCCCGGCGATCACGGCGATCTCGTCGGCCAGCTGGATGATCCGCTCCTGGTGGGAGATGATGATCATGGCAGCCTGATGCTCCCGGTGGATCTGTTCAAAGGTCTCCGTCAGCCGGGCGAAGGACCACAGGTCGATGCCCGCCTCCGGCTCGTCGAAGATCATCAGACTGCCCCGGCGGGCCAGAATGGTGGCGATCTCGATGCGCTTGACCTCGCCGCCGGAAAGGGACACGTCCACCTCCCGGTCCAGATAGTCGTTGGCGCACAGGCCCACCTTGGTCAGATAGGCGCAGCACTGGTCCTTGGTGAGCTTTTCCTTCCCCGCCGCCAGCCGCAGCAGATCGTGGACCGTGATCCCCTTGAACCGGGGCGGCTGCTGGAAGCCGTAGCTGATGCCCAGCCTTGCCCGTTCGGTGATGGACAGCCCGGTGATGTCCCGGCCGTTATACACAATGCGGCCGGACGTGGGCTGGACCAGGCCCATGATGATCTTGGCCAGGGTGGTTTTTCCGCCGCCGTTGGGGCCGGTGAAAACCATCAGCCGCTGGTCCGGAATGGTGATGCTGATGTCCCTGAGAATGTCCAGCTCCCCCTCGGGAGTGGACACGCGATAGCAGATGTTTTGCAGCTCCAGCATGGAACAGTTCCTCCTTTGGGGAAAAATCCCCTCTCAAAATGATAATTTTAACAGATTCTTCCGAAAAATGCAATCCATTCATAACCACTTTCTGCCCCTGACCCGCAGCCGGTGTCAAATGCTTGCAATCTGCCAGGAAAAGCGGTATAATATTGGGACTATTATCAAAGGCGACGATGGTAAAGGAGACTGTTCATGGATAAGACCCTGTTGTTCATTGTCAATCCCCGGGCGGGCAAGACCAAGTCCTCCGCCCCTCTGTTTGACGCCGTGGCCACCTTTGGCCGGGCCGGGTATCTGGTGCGGGTGATGCTGACCCAGGCCGCCGGGGACGCCGCCCGCTTCGCCGCCCAATGGGGCGGGGACTATGACCTGGTGGTGTGCGCCGGAGGAGACGGCACCCTCAACGAGACGCTGTCGGGCCTGATGCAGCTGGAAAACCGCCCGCCGGTGGGCTATCTGCCCAACGGCAGCACCAACGACTTTGCCGCCAGCCTGCGGATTCCCTCCTCCGTGCAGCAGGCGGCCCGGGCGGTGGTGGAGGGCACCCCCCATCCCCTGGACCTGGGGGCCCACAACCACCGGTATTTCTCCTATGTGGCCTCCTTCGGGGCCTTTACCAAGGCGTCCTACTCCGCGTCCCAGGAGACGAAGAACGCCCTGGGTCACTTTGCGTACATTCTGGAGGGCATCAAGAATCTGGACTCCCTGCGGCCCTACCGCTGCGGGGTGGAGGCCGACGGCGAGTCCTTCGACGGGGACTTCATCTTCGGCGCGGTGTGCAACTCCACCTCCCTGGGGGGCCTGGTGAAGCTGGACCCCAAGCGGGTGCACATGGACGACGGCATGTTCGAGCTGATCCTGCTGCGGATGCCCAAAACCGCCCTGGACCTGCAAAACCTCATCACGGCCCTGAACCGCATGGACTATGACTATCCCGGGGTGATCTTCCGCCACGTCCGCAGTGTCACCGTCACCACCCGGGAGGACATCCCCTGGTCCCTGGACGGCGAATACGCCCCCTCCGCCCCCCGGGTGGAGATCCGCAACCTGCACAGCGCCGTGCAGCTGATGATCCAGGACGACGAATAACGCCTCGCCCCTGCCGCAGCGGCAGGGGTGATTTTTATACGATCTATACGATTTGCAGCCGGTGGCAGCAGTCCGGGGCCAGGAGGGCCTCCAGCTCCGCCCGGAAGGCGGGATAATCCGCCTCCGGCACCATGCACAGGGCCGTTCCGGCGAAGCCGCCGCCGTGTACCCGGACGGCTCCACGGCCCCGCAGCAGGCGGCGGCACAGGGCCAGGGTCACGGCCAGCTCCTGGTGTCCGGCGGCCCCCTCCGGGGCGATGTTCTGCAAATATTCCCAGGAGGAGCGGCCGGAGTCGTTGACCAGGGCCAGGAACCCCTCCGTGTCGCCGTTTTCCAGGGCCTGCACCTGGCCCAGCACCCGGCGGTTCTCATCGAACACATGGATGGCCCGCAGCACCGCCCGGTCCCCGGCGGCCCGGCGGACCTCCGGCAGGCGGCGGTAAAATTCCGCCTCCTCCACCTGGCGCAGGACCTCCGCCCCGAACAGGCGGCACACGGCCCCCAGCTCCCAGGGGATGGCGGCGTATGCCTCGGTGAGTCCCGCGTGGTCCGCGCCGCTGTCCACCACGCACAGGACGTACCCAGGCAGGGCGGCGTCCAGCCGCCGCACCAGCGGGGCGGCGGGGTCCCGGAAGTCCATGAACACCAGCCCGCCGGTGCTGCTGGCCAGCTGGTCCATCAGGCCGCAGGGCTTGCCGAAATACACATTCTCCGCCCACTGGCCCATCCGGGCGATGTCCGGGGCGGTCAGGCTGTTCCCGGCGAACAGGGCATTGCCTATGCGGCCCAGCAGCACCTCAAAGGCGGCGCTGCTGGACAGCCCCGACCCCGGCAGCACGTCGGACTCCACCCATGCGTCAAATCCCCGCCAGGGCAGACCCCTCCGCCGGAAGGCGGCGGCCATGCCCCGGACCAGGGCGGCGGTGGTGTTCCGCTCCTCCTGCCGGGGGGACAGGTCATCCGGGGCCAGCTCCACCGGCGCATACCCCCGGGAGAACACCCGGACCACGCCCTCCCCGGTGGGCCGCACCCGTGCCCGGGCGGTGCGGTCAATAGCCGCCGCCAGCACGCAGCCGTGCTGATGGTCCGTGTGGTTGCCCCCCAGCTCCACCCGGCCGGGGGCGGAAAAAGTCAGATACTCCATACGCTTCTCCTGCATACAAAAATCGGGGGACGCGGCTGCGTCCCCCGGAGATTTTCGCAATTTACTTGATGCCGGCGGCGACCATGCAGTCCAGCACCAGGGTCAGCACCACGAACACGGCGGCCACCCACTTGGTGCCCCGGGCCAGCTTGGCGTCCATGCTCTTGGCCTTGGAGCGGCTCATATAGGAATCGGCGATGCCGCCGATGGCCCCGGACAGGCCCTGGCTCTTGCCGGACTGGAACAGGACGATGAGGATCAGGGCCAGTGCCACCAGCAGCTGGACCACGGTGATAACAATCAAAACAGCGTTCATAACGGAACTCCCTCCAAAATTTCAGCCCTCTGGGGGCACTTTTCTCATAGTACGCATTATACTACCACAATCCCGCCGGGATTTCAAGAGGAAAACCGTGATTTTTTCCGTCCTGCTCTGCACGATTCCCGAAAAGCGGCTGTGGCGATGGGACGGCGGCTTATTCCGCCGCCGCGCAGAGGGCGGCAAAGTAGCGATAGAAGGGCAGAAGGGTCTTCAGGTCCTCCGTGACCCGGGAGGCGAAGTCCGGGGAATAGAGGCTCTCGTCCAGGGGGACCTCGTGGGACAGGGTCAGGGACTTCTTCTGATACCAAGGGCGCAGCAGGTCGCTGACCTGGCCCTTGCTGCGGACATAGTCCGGGCCGTTCAGCTGAAACACCTCCTGGCGATTAAACGCCCGCACCAGCTTCTCCAGAGGCCTGGGGTCCCGGTCGATCTGCTGGCGGTAGCGGGTCATCAGGGCGGCGGAGGCGGCCCAGAAGCCCATGCCATAGCTGTAATAGTCCGGGGCGATCTCAAAATAGAAGGTGGGGCGGCCGGTCCAGTCCTGGTCCCCGGTGCGGACGCAGAACCACAGGTGGTCCTTGTAGGGTCCCTGGCCGTGGAGCCGCCGGGCGTCCCGGTAAATGCGGCTGACCTTCAGGATCAGCGGCTCCCGGGGCAGAGCCGCCGACAGCCCCTCGTACACCGCCTGGCCCAGCTCCCGGGTGGGGGCCAGCAGGTGCTGCTGATAGTCGTCCTTGTGGGCCAGGAACCAGCCGCGCTCATTGTTGAAGCGGATGCCCCACATAAAATCCACGGTTTCCTGGCTGTATCCCTGAAACATATGGCATCTCCTTTGCGTTGGGTTTGGGTACAGTGTAAACCCTGGGGTGATATTTTGCAAGGGCTGGAAATTGGAACGGGAATCTGCTATACTATCGGTCAGATTCTGCAAAAACCGAGGAGAACACCATGCTGGATATCTTTTTATACGCCGGCCGGGCCATTATGCCATTGCTGCTGATGATGGCGCTGGGCTGCGGCCTGCGGCGGGCGGGCCGGTGGAGCGACGATTTTTACCGCCAGCTCAACGGCTTCTGCTTTCATGTGCTGCTGCCGGTGCAGCTGTTTTTAAACGTATACGCCATCGAGGATCTGTCGGTGCTGAACTGGCGGCTGCTGGGCTTCATCGTGCTGTGCGTCCTGGGAGCCGCGGGCCTGGGCGTGGCGGTGGCCCCGCTGTTTGCCCGGGACCGGGGGCAGCGGGCGGTCATCGCCCAGGCCACCTTCCGGGCCAACCAGGTAATCATGGGCATTCCCCTGGCCAGCGCCCTGGGCGGGGAGGAGGCGCTGATCTTCGCCTCCCTGGTGACCTCCGTGTGCGTGCCGGTGTTCAACGTGCTGGCGGTGGTGGTGCTGACGGCCTACAGCGAGGAAAAAAACCTGTCCTGGCGGGATGAGGTGCGGCGCATTTTCCAGAACCCTCTGATCCTGGGCGCTCTGGCGGGCTTTGCGGCGGTGCTGCTGCGTCAGCTGGCGCCGTCGGTGTTCGACCTGCCGCAGACCCTGCCCTCCGTCTATAAGGTGTGCGGCGACCTGTCCCGGGCGGCCTCGCCGCTGGTACTGGTGATCCTGGGGGCCCGGCTGCGGTTCGACGCGGTGCAGGGCCTGTGGAAAAAGATCACGGCGGCGGTGGCCATGCGCCTGGTGGTGGTGCCGGGGATCGTGCTGACCCTGGCGGTGCTGCTGCGGGATCCGCTGGGCATCACGGCGGAGGAAATGCCCACGGTGGTGGCCATCTTCTGCTCGCCGGTGGCGGTGACCAGCGCGGTGATGGTCCAGGAGATGGGCGGAGACGAGCAGCTGGCCCAGCAGGTGGTGGCCTGGAGCTCGGCCCTGTCCATGGTCACCATCTTCTGCTTCGCCGCAGGCCTGCGGGCCATGGGCGTGATGTGAGAGCGGAACTCTTTTTCTCCCGCCGGCATAGAATGGGGGAGAAGGAGGGGATCACATGGACCAGACGGACCGGAATGCCCTGGATTACGAAAGCTGCCGCCGGGTATGGCGGCGGGTGTCGCCGGAGCTGGACCCGTATCCGGAGGAGAAAAGGGAGACGGACTGCCCGGCGGCCCCGGCCCCGGATCTGAAGGGCCTGCAGGAGATGATCGAGGGGGAGCTGGGGGACCGGCGGGCCTATCTGGAGGCCGCCCGGCGGGCGCCCAATCCCGCCGCCCGGCGGATGATGCAGCGGATGGCCGACCGGGAGGGAGCCCACGCCCGGCGGCTGCTGGCGGTGTATTACCTGGCCTGCGGCCAGTGCTATCGCCCGGCGCTGGCGTCTGGACCGGGGGAGACGCTGCCCTGGCGGCAGCTGCTGCGGCAGCGGTATCATCAGGAGGTCTGCGCCGCCCGGCAATACGATCAGGCCGCCCAAAGCGTGGGGGACCCGTGCTTGGCGGGGCTGTTCCGGGAGCTGAGCCGGGAGGAGGACTGCCACGCCCGGCAGCTGTTAGGCCTGCTGGAGCAGAATATTCTTGCATTTTAAGGGAAACACTGCTACAATTCAGGCAAATCATCCCGATACAAAGGAGTATGTGCACGCATGAGAGAAGGCATCACCCGGGAGGCGGCGCTGGCGGCGCTGCGGAAGTATAATCAGGAGCCTTTCCACCTTCAGCATGCCCTGACGGTGGAGGGAGTCATGCGCTGGTATGCCCGGGAGCTGGGCTATGGCCAGGAGGCGGACTTCTGGGCCACGGTGGGCCTGCTGCACGACATTGACTTTGAGCAGTGGCCGGAGCAGCACTGTCAGAAAGCGCCGGAGCTGCTGCGGGAGGCGGGCTGCGGCGATGATCTGATCCGCGCCGTGTGCAGCCATGGCTATGGCATCTGCTGCGATGTGGAGCCCACCCATCTGATGGAGAAGGTCCTGTTCGCCGCCGACGAGCTGACCGGCCTCATCGGGGCCGCGGCTCTGATGCGTCCCAGCAAGAGCTGCCAGGACATGGAGGTCAAGAGCCTGAAAAAGAAGTACAAGGACAAGAAGTTCGCCGCCGGGTGCTCCCGGGACGTGATCCAGCAGGGGGCCGACCGCCTGGGCTGGACCCTGGAGGAGCTGATGGAGAAAACCATCCTGGCCATGCGCAGCTGCGAGGACTTTGTCAACGCCGCCATGGAAAATCTGTAACATGGATTCAAAAGCCGCCCGGCAGCCGCCGGGCGGCTTGCCATAACGGACCCTTTTCGCCGGTTTTCCGGGGGTGCGTCTGCGCCCCCGGTTTTTTACTGCAAAACTTGTCAAAAAGGTTTCAAATGTATGGAATATTTGGCGGATATTTTTGATTTTTTTGTTCCGGATGTTCAAAAGTCACGAAAAGTTCCCCCGGAATCTTGTGCACCATTTTGCACAAAAATAGGAGACATGAACCGGTCCCATTTGGTATAATATAAACGGAACAAAAAGACCGCCCCCTGGGGGCGGATATAGAAAGGGAACAAATTATGGCTATCAAGATCGGTATCAATGGTTTCGGCCGCATCGGCCGCGTGGTCCTGCGCATTCTGGCGGAGCAGCCCGATAAGTATGAGGTCTGCGGCATCAACCTGCGGAAAGCAGACGTGGATTATATGGTCTATCTGCTGAAATACGACTCCGTGTTCCGCCGGTTCAACGGCACCGTGGAGCATGAGGGCGGCGACCTGGTGGTCAACGGCCACAAGATCCGGGTGTTCAGCCAGTCCGATGCCGCCATGATCCCCTGGAGTGAGTGCGGCGCGGAGTACATCATCGAGTCCACCGGCGCCAACAACACCACGGAGAAGGCCTCCCGCCACTTCAAGGGCGGCGCCAAGAAGGTTCTGCTGACCGCTCCCGCCAAGGACGAGGTCACTCCCACCTTTGTATACGGCGTCAACAGCGAGCTGTATCAGCCGGACATGATGGTCGTCTCCAACGCCAGCTGCACCACCAACTGCCTGGCCCCTCTGGCCAAGGTCATCCACCAGGAGTTCGGCATCGAGCAGAGCCTGATGTCCACCATCCACGCCTCCACTGCCAAGCAGAAGGCCGTGGACTCCCGGGGCGGCAGCGACTGGCGCACCGGCCGCTCCATCCTCAACAACATCATCCCCACCTCCACCGGCGCGGCCAAGGCCGTGGGCCGGGTGATCCCCAGCCTGAAGGGCAAGATGACCGGCATGGCCTTCCGTGTGCCCACCGCCGACGTGTCCGTGGTGGACCTGACCGCCCGCCTGTCCCGGACCACCACCTATGCCGAGATCTGCTACGCCGTCCGCCACGCCTCCGAGACGTATATGAAGGACATCATCGGCTACACCACCGACCAGGTGGTGTCCACGGACCTGATCGCCGATCCCTGCCCCTGCGTGTTCGATGAGAAGGCCGGCATCATGCTGGACCACGACTTCGTGAAGCTCATCGCCTGGTACGACAACGAGTTCGGCTACAGCAACATGGTGGTGCGTATGCTGCAGCATATGTACGACGTGGATCAGGCCGCCCTGAATCAGTAAAGCGTTTTTCCGGAAGCAGCAGAGCGAAGGCTCTGCTGCTTTTTGGATAGTCTGAAAAAATATTCCGGAACCTGACCGGTTCCGGAATATTTTTTCAGAAGTCCATGGCCAGGCGCTGGGCCCGGTCATTGTCCAGCAGCTCCATCCGGCCGCCGGACACCTGGTACACCCGGCGGCACAGGGAAATCACCGTGGGCCGGTGGGTGGTGACGATGCAGGTCTTGTGGGGGTAGCGGGCGGCCAGGTTCCGCAGGATGGTCCGCTCGGTGGTCACGTCTAGGGCGCTGGTGGCCTCGTCCAGCAACAGCACCGGTGCGTCCCGCAGCAGGGCCCGGGCAATGGCGATGCGCTGGGCCTGCCCCTCGGACAGGCCGTGGCCATGCTCCCCCACGGAGGCGTTCAGCCCCCCGTCCATGGCGGAGACGAAACCCCAGGCGCAGGCGGCCTCCAGGGCCTCCCGCAGCTGCCGGTCATCGGCGTCGGGCTTCACCATCCGCAGATTGTCGGCAATGGTGCCGGAGAGCAGGGTGTTCCCCTGGGGCACATAGGAGAAATACCGCCGCAGACCGGCGTTCATCTCCACCTGCCGTCCATCGGCGGCCTGCAGATATGCCCGGCCCTCCTGGGGCCGGACCAGGCCCAGCAGCAGGCGGATCGTGGTGGTTTTGCCGCCGCCGGAGGGACCCACCAGGGCCACGATCTCGCCGGGCGCGGCCCGGAAGTCCGCCCGGGTCAGCACCGGCTGCCGGGGCACATAGCCATAGCTGACGCCCTCCGCCGCCACGGTGAAGCCCCGGGAAGCCTGCCGGTCCAGGCCGTCGTCCGGCAGCACCGGCTCCGGCTCCAGGGCGAACAGGTCCCGGATGCGCCGGGCGGACACCGACGCGCTGAGGAAGGACGGCACCGTCCGCACCAGGGCGTTGAAGGCGGAGCTGAGCTTGGTCCCCTGGGACAGGAACAGGGTCATGGTGCCGTACAGGATCTTCCCCGACCACAGCAGATACAGGCAGTAGCCGAAGGCCGCCATCTGCACAGCGGAGCCCAGCACGGACATGAGAATCTCCGTGCGGATGCTGAACAGGTTGTAATCCAGGCTGGCCCGGCGGAATTCCTCCTGCCGCTGCCGCAGTCCGGCGCCGTAGCGGCCGGTGATGCCGAAGCCCTTGATGGCGTCCAGGTTGTGCAGCGTCTCCGTCTCATAGGACATCAGGCGGCTTCCCACCTGGCGCACCTCCTGCTGGTGGGTGCGCATGCCCCGGATCAGGCGGCGGGAGGTCAGCAGCAGGAAGGGAGCGCTGGCCAGGGCCAGCAGGGCCATGATCCAGTCATAGTGCAGGATCACCGCCAGGGTGGCGATGAAGGTATAAACGCTTACCACCAGGTCCGGCAGCCACCGGATGGCGCTGGAGGACACGGCTCCGGCGTCGGTGGACAGGCGGCTGAGCAGGTCGCCGCTGGCAAAATCGTTCAGGGACTTCCAGTCGGCTCCCAGCAGCCGGTCAAACACCTCCGCCTGGATGTCGTTGTTCACCCGCAGGGAGATTTTCGTGGAAATGCGGGAGGTGACGCTGCTGAGCAGCAGCCCCACCAGGGCCGAGGCCACCATCACCGTGACCACGAACCACAGCCGGTCGCTGTCGTAGCCGGTGATGATGTCGATGGAGTATTTGCTGGCCACGGCGGACACCAGACCCAGCGTGGAGCTGGCCACCCCCAGGATGGTGTAAAACCACACCGCCCGGCGGTAGCGCTTGGTGTAGCCCCAGATCCACTTCCAGTCGTCCCATATTTCGGAAAACGTACCGTCCCGCCAGCTGCGCAGCAGCGTCCCCAGGGACTCCGAACCCATGGGCTGCCGTTCCTCCTGCATATGTCCACCTCCCGCCAAAGAATAACACTTAATTATATCATGGGAAGCATACAAAGTCAAACCGCCGGGGTGAACTGGCTATCTAAAATCTGATGTGGGATTTTTTTGTTTTAGAGTTTTTGAGAAAGGCGGTTGCTCTAAAGTCTTATGTGGGGTTTTCTCGTTTAGGGCTGTTCGGGGAAAAGCGGTCGCTGTAAAGTTTTTTGTGGGATTTCGCAGAAGAATGTAGTTTCCCCAAAAAACACCTCCATCTTGAGTGTTAGGTGCTGGTGCTTTTCAGAAAGCTGGGCATTGTTACAGCTATATATGTTTTGGGAAAAGCGCAGAAGAAGCCGGTGGACATCCCCAATCGGAGTTGCCCACCGGCTTGTATATTATTTGCAAATTTTTCTTTGAACATTAGAATATTTCTCCCGAAGAGTGCGGTAGTTAATCGGCACAGGAGAAATTCGCTGAATTACTGTCCATAACCCGTTTTTTTCAAAAGGATAGTTGTCAAGATAGTCCACAAATGGCATTCGCAAAAGCTGTTGAGTCTGGAAGTCGAACCCCATTCCCGTTTCGACACCATAGGTCAGCTTTGGGGTCGATTTTGTAACGACATCAGTAGAAAGGACAATCGGGTAAGAGGCAATGGTAATACCTTCGGGATTCGGCAACGGCATATAACAGGCCAAGTCGATAACCTTATCATCTACTGTTACCCATGAGTGGTCGAACGGGCTCATATCCGGGCTGCCTATCTCACCAACACAAAGCTCCGTTTTGAATCCCTGCTCAGACAGAGCAACATACATTGCAGATGCAGTAGCATGGCAAGCACCGAGAAGATTATTTTTCTTCATGTAACGAAGCATGGCGCAAATCGTATCAGAAAGTTTGCTGGGATATCCGTTTTCAGCGACTGTGTCCTTAATGCACTGATAGATGTCAGGAACATCCTTGCTCAGACAGCACTTCTTATACTTTTTGCCACTTCCACAAGGGCAGGGGTCATTCCGTCCAATTCTCATTAAATATCACGCCCCTTCACCTTGACCTGTCCGTTCATCAGCATGGGAAGGAGGAAGTCACGGAGAGAGGTAAGTTCGGCATTTTCTTCCCGGACTTGAATTTGCTTTTGCACCCATGTATCGAATTTTATTGCCATATTTTTGAGGCAATCATCTTGGGGTAATACAACTTTGAATTTTGAAATATAATCCTTGTTGGCATGAGGAACGGTAGAACCGGTATTGACTTTCTTGAATACAGATTGATATTTTTGCATGATTACATATACAAAACTATCTGTCACTCTACCATTAACCTTTTCCAATTTTGCAAATGTAGACCCCAACGCACCATAATGACCTACATAAGTCTCACTGCTGGCAGCGCCGTCCATAACCATGATTGTATCTCCTGCCGTCGTAATCATCCCTTGCTTTTTACAATACGATGTCGGCACGGCGTTCACGGCTTCAATTGTAAGATATGGAATAAGATTGTTCCCGTCGTTTGTATCGAATACTTCGGTAGGAATACGGCCTTTTACAAAACGGAAAAGTTCATCAAGTTGATAAACCTCCCACCCCTCCGGGATTTCTCTTTTCAGTTCCTCATTCCAGACCATCTTGCCGCCGCTGCTCTTGTAGGGCTTGCCGTTCTCGTCGGGGAAGTCGAACTGAACGAACCAGTAATCGTAGAGGTCCTTCGCCATGCCCTCCAGCTCGGCGGCAATGGCGTTGTTGTTGTCGATTTTAGAGTCAAGGATAGACAGCAAATTAGCGACTGCCTTTTGACACTTCTCATCTGGAATATCAACTTCAATGCGGCCTAAATTCTCTTGTGTTAATTTTGGCTGTGCAGACCCGGTAATATATCCAGATAGGTCCAACACTCTTAGTAGATAGTAAATATACGCAAGGTCGGCCCCCTCTCGTTCTCCCAAAATGTGGGCGTGATTGTTGACCCAAAACTTTCCTTTTGCGAAAGTGACAATACTGTTTTTCCTTGAGCGCAAATTTTCGCCATCTTCTGCAACCAATAGATATTCGCCATCAAAAATGTAATCATCGACATAATCGACAATTCCTTGTGCTCCGTAATATGGATACCGTTTTTCTATATTTACTCTGTCCTTCTGTGAGATAGGAACTCGCTTATAGTCAAGGTTATCTGTGATATCTCTGATTTTAACCTTCATAGAATACCTCTTTAAGCTGCCTTAAAATGTCTTGTTCCAGTTCATGCCCCTTGGCAAACAATGCCGTCAGGCGCTCTTTTCGAGCTGCCATATTCGCATTGAACTCTTCCGGGGTGATGTCGATATGCTCGATTTTTACCTCGAAATACTGACCTGCGGAGAAAGAGTAGCCCTTCTCGGTCATCTCGTCATAAGGAACAGATACGCTGAAATCGTCCTCTACCTTGCGATTGGTGAATACATCAATGATGCGATTCACTTCTTCGTCGGAAAGGACCGTGCGCTGATTCTTGCCATCCTTCACCTTCTTGCCGAGGCTGGAGGCGTCCACCAAGAAGGCTTCCTCTTCCGTGTTGGCATTGTCAAGAAAGAGGATTGAGACATTCGTCCCGGTATTCGCAAAAATATTGGATGGCATACTGATAACGCCCTTGATGATATGCTTGTCTACCATCCGCTGCCGGATGGCATACTCAATCTTGCTCTTTGCGGTCAGAAATCCCGTGGGGACAACGATGGCAGCCTTACCGTTATCTTTCATGCAGTACATGATGTGCTGAATGAACAGCAGATAAATCGCCATAGATTCCTTCTTGCTGGCAGGAATTTTCGGAACACCCGCAAAGAAACGGTCCGTCTCAGACCACTTCTGCTCGATAGCATCACGGGTGGAGGAAAAGTCCAGTTTGAAGGGCGGATTAGCTGTCTGGTAGGCATACTTCTTCAATCCAGAGGTCGGCTCATGCTCCACTTGAAAATGGGCAGGGTTCAGCAGCGTGTCGCCTTGAATGATATGCCCCAAAGACTCTGTCATGCCGTTGAGCATCATGTTCAAGCGCAGGAACCGAGTGGATTTGGAAGAGATGTCCTGCGTATAAACAATGGCACGGTTCAGGCCGTTCTCTTGACCGAGTTCATGGGCCAAATGCAGCACCAAGGAGCCGGAGCCGGCAGCGGGGTCGGAAATCTCAGATGCCTCGACTTTGTCACTCATTCCGACAAGACAACGGGCGATGATGGAGCTCACAGATTGCGGAGTGAAGTATTCCGCATACACGCCGCTTGCCACATTATAGTCTTTGATGAGGTACTCAAAAATGGTGGAATAGAAGTCAAAAGAACCCGCAAACGCACTGGAGAAATCAAATTTATCCTGTGCGATGATGCCAAAGATATTCTTGGCAAAGTTGTTGCGGTTGGAAGGTTCTACGGGAGTGGAAATCGCCTCGAACAGTGGTCTGTAGCTGCCCTCAGCCGTCTCCACAGCAAAGATGTCATTCCGGGTATTCTGGGCTATGCGAACCAGCGCATCATCGAACTGCTTGTAGAAATCGGCCTGCTCTACATGGTTGATGAGGTACTGGATGGTATCCTCATAGCCGAATGCCACATCACCGGAAGTGGTGTCATAGAATGCGTCCAGCTCGTCATTCTCGTTTTTCAGAATTTCCTCGATGGTCTCACCGATTTCTTCCGCAAACTTGGACAGGTTATACATGAACTTATCGTTCAGGAACTTATAGAGGAACACAGAAGTAATGATGCGCTCCTCCTCGCCCTGATTGGCAAGGCCAGCCTGTGCGCTCAGAGCTTTCAGCTCGTCAATGATTTGCTTGATTTTGGTTTCTGTTTCAAAAATGTTGGACATGATTATTCTCCCCGGTTAGAAAATCCTCATGTTGGAATAGGTCTCGCCGAGGAAGTCGGCATACCAGTCCTTGAGGTTTAATTTTTTATAGAGGCCCGATTTCAAAAGCTGAGTAGTAGTGTTTTTCTTGATTGTGTTTACGAAGGATTCCCGCCCATGCAGAATGAGGATGTTGGAACCCTCGATGTCTTTAACGGCAGCGTAGGCCACATCTGTCAATTTTGCGAGGTCTTCTTTGTCGAACTCAGGGTGCATCTCCACCACATCAGAATAGGTTTTGACGAATGCGTAATTGCCGCCATAACGGGCGGCCAGACGCTCGTTTTCCTCGTTGATGCAGCGAAGGTCTTCCAAGATTTTCAGCAGCTTTCCGTTGACCTCCGAGAGATTGTTGAGGTCAATGTACTCCAGCTCGACGAAGATTTTTTTGAGCAGGTCTTCCAAGCTGACAATCTTCTCGGCCCCTGTGTTTTTGTTCCGTCGGATTTCTTTCTGAATATCCGTGACGGCATCTGTGAACTGCTTATAGCCGTCAATATCAGAGACATCCTTGAAGGCTTTCGTCAGCTTGCTCATATCCATGATGCTGATTTTGACCTTGAAGAACTCATAGACGATTTTGACGACTTCCTCATTTGAGACAACAGTCATCAGGTCGATGGGTTTTGTAGTAAGGTTCAGGAAGTCAATACGATTTTGCACTTCCCGCAACAGCTTCTTGATGCGGTCTTCATCAATCTGCGCCGCCAGTGTCATGGCTCTTGACAGCAGGAATTCCGTACGGCAGTCCTTGATACCGTTCAGGTCGCGTCGGATTGCCAGCAATGTATCCCTATCCAGCTTTACAAGCTGCTGAGAAAACAGTTCCAGATTCACAGAGGTATCAACCAAAGTGTTCATGTGGGCTTGGTATGCGTGATACTTTTTGTCGATATCCTCAGGGCCGATGACCAAACCAGCCAGAGAGAAATGCTCATCGGATTCATCGTTGAAATCGTCCTCCATCTCCTTGAGGTACATTTCGATGGTACGGTCATATTCCTTTTCGATATCGACAAAGTCCACGATGTAGCCGTACTGATAAACCTTGCCTGTCTTGGGGTTCTTGTAAGGACGGTTTACCCTGCTGATGGTCTGGAGCAAAGTGTGCTCCTTGGCGTTTCTGAGCAGGTACATCTTTTTGAGCCGGGGCACATCGTAGCCCGTGGTGAGCATTTGGTGAACAATCAGGATGTCCGGCTTGAGTGTCTTGCGGAACGCCTTTTGTGTCTCTTTGTTGATGTCGCTGCGTGGAGCATCTTCGTCCGAAATGACCAATCCCGTTTCGAGCGTGGAAACATTTTCGTCAAACCACTCCTTGACCTTGCGAGCCTGCGGGTTAGAGGAGCATACAATCATTCCACCGATGGTAGAATCAGCGTTCACAAGGCGGAAGTTCAGGAAGTCGGTCTCTATAAACTTACCGAGGCTGCTGATATACGCCCCGTCCGTTCGCATAGTGTCTTTCTTGGCATCAATTTGGGACTTTTCAAACTGAAGATTTCTATGGATATCCGCCCGGACGGTGGTATCAATCTCCTCCCTTTTGATGCGGAGGGTGTATCCGTCAGAGATGGATTTGTCGTAGAAATACTTATGGATGTAGTCTCCAAATTTCAGATTGGAACGCTCCTTTTTGGAAAGAAGCGGAGTACCAGTCATAGCGATGTGAGTTTAACCATCTGCGGCTTATCCGCATCGGCTTTGAGCGCATCTACACTTCCGCAGATAGAGCTTCCGCAGAAGCTGTCTGCGACAAGTGGGCGAAGCTGATTCCGCCTGCAGGTCAAAAGCAAATCACCGCATGGGAAGAGCACTTCCATGTGGATGCAGAGCTATTTGCAGAGCTCAGACCCTTTCGCAACACGATTACTCGCAACTGGCGGAATGAAATTTTCAACTACTTCAATGTGAACTGCCAGTTCACCAACGCGGTGGCGGAAGGATTGAACTGCTTTATTGAGAGGATTAACCGGCAGGGAAACGGATACGGTTTCAAGCGGCTTCGTATCAAAGCACTGTTTTGGGATACCGCAGGTGAGCGGGTAAAATATGTAGTAAAGGAAAATCGGCTCTGGAAGTCGTCCAAGCCTGTTCATTCCTTCTTTACCGGTTCCGGCAGCAACTTTTCCTTCAATAATGGGCACTATGAGACCTCCTATAGCATCGAACCGGAGGAAATCCCGCGAAGCCGGACGGCGCCATTCTCCGTTTTGGAGTATTATCAGCTACTCAAGGACGCCGGCTTCAATATACTTTAGTGAGGTGGAATTATTATGGCAATGACAAATGTGCAGATTGACATAGAGGCCACCCTGTACGAGCAAATGGCCGCGCTGTGCGCCAAACTTGGCACCACCGTTGAGGCGATGGCGGTACGGTTCTGCGAGGAGTTCGTGCGGATGGAAGTCCCTCCCGTACCTGAGTCCTACGCATCTATGAGCGTGGAGGGCAAAATCGCCCTCATTGCTCAGAACATTCTGAGGGAGTACAATTCCAAGTAACGCGAAAAGAATCCCCTGTGAGGATTGACCTCACAGGGGATTCTCTCTATAATTCACTGTTGTTGAATTGCCTTTGAGTTTGTCGAAAAGAATTTGCAAAAGCCTACTTAACTACGCAAAAAACGCAATGCAAAAGGCAAATTGCTTTACTTTGCACTGTTTTTCTTACACAATAGTAAACAAGAAGCAAGGTCGTAGTAAATTCTTTTCAGAGAGGGAGTTGGTGCTGACCATGAGCATAGGAAATCAAATATCAGCAATTCGTAAGGAGCAGCAATTAACGCAAGAACATTTCGGTGAGTTATTCCATGTTACAAGACAGACGGTTTCGAATTGGGAAAACGAAAAGAGTTATCCGGATTTACAGATTCTCATAGCAATGAGCAATCAATTTGATGTATCGCTTGATACATTACTGAAAGGGGATTCCAAAATGGTAAAAGCTATTGACAAGGAGCGCGTATTGGGAAAAATGAAGTATGAGAAATCACTCGTAGGCTTCTTTACGAGCGCTGGTACAGGGCTTGTTGCCTCTTGCTTTCTCTCGTCAGCGTCAACAATTAGGACTGTAGTAATGATTGTTGGCTTTGTCATGATAGGCATTGGTTGGTATAAAAGGGCTAAATCCGATAAAGAAGTGTTTAAGTATATGGAGGAGCACGGACAGGAGTGACTTTATATAAGCATTTCTCTACTGTGCCATTAAAAAGATTCCCCTGTGAGGATTGACCTCACAGGGGTTCTCTTTGTTGTTCAGGCACCGAGCGTGCCGCTGCGTAGTGTCTCCACCAGCGGCAGCACCTGCCACTTGGGGATGGTGTACTCGTTGCCATCCAGCAGCAACAGCCAGTATACCTGCCGCTCCAGCAGCAGGGTCTTGTCCGCGTTCCATCGCTTAATGCCGACCTCGTAGACGCCGTCTCCCGGCAGTTCCACATCGAACCGCCGGCCTTTCGGTGTCTTTGACGGCCACTGATATTGCAAGAACTTACGGGCAAAGTGGTACTTGGGGTCTGGACCCGTGATGCGGGACACATAGGGATACGCCCGCGTGTTGGGGATATGCGGCACGAATATGGAGTAGCCCCAGTACCAAATGTCATCGTCGTCCTCGCACAGAGAAACATTGTTTCTGTGGCTCGTGTCCATCGGGGTTGCCCTCTGCCGCCTACGACTCAAACCCCGGCGGCGTCAGCTTCCGCAGGATTTCCGCTGCTTCCTCGGCGGTGTAGTGCTTGTAGAGGCCTGTTGACGGATTACTCTTTTCCTCATAGAGTATGTTTGCAATTTCAAGGTTTTCCTCGTCACCCATATTGCGAGCCTTGTTTCGCAAGCGTCCCAGTTCACGAAGCTCTACTTCTTCAACAGAGAGCTCACCAGAAAGGATTGCCTTTTGCCTGTCGCTGTAAAACGGCGCGAAGGGTGCCACATAGTCTGGACTATCCTTGTTCGTGTAAAGGAAATGCGGCGTACCTTTTTTCATAAAAACACCTCCTGTCATAGAAAATTCTACAACAGGAGGTGCGTGCTTTGTAGCACATAACTTTGAAAATGCAGTCTTTCTTTTTTTTGATGCTGAAAACACAATCATTCACTTATGGAACGACCACGCTCGCTTCCCCCCAATCCCACATCAAATCTTAGATATCCGGGTGAACTATCAAAAATGACGAATGTAGCGCTCCGGGTCAAAAAAGTGTATTTCACGTTGACAATCCGCCCTGTGCATAGTAAAATGAGCGTATATACCCCAGTAGCTCAGCTGTATAGAGCGATCGCCTCCTAAGCGGTTGTTCAATCCTCACTATTTACAATTTCATTTGATATACGCGCCAATAGCTCAGTTGGATAGAGCGTCCCCCTCCTAAGGGGAAGGCCGGGGGTTCGAATCCCTTTTGGCGCGCCAGATAATAATGCCGAAAGCCTTTGTTTTCAAGGGTTTTCGGCTTTTTTATTGAGCAGTAAAAGAAAAAATAATCAAGCTTCGCTTGGAGAGGTTTTTCTCTTTTATTGCTGCAAGGGAATCATGGTTCGTGTATTTCGTATTGCTTTTATTATACAGTAAAATCAGTGGTTTTGTACAGTAGCCGAATTTTTGGGTGATTAGCGGTGTTCCGTATGGTTGGTGTAGAATGACCGCTGTTAGTTCAAATTTTTTTTTCGTACATAGCAATAGTAAACTCAAGCATCTGTTTTCCGGCTGAATCAGAAGCCACTTCCTCAAGCTTTTTTGCAAAATCTTCATCTTCCAGTGAGATTGTCACTTTGGATTCAGAATCCGATTCATCAGAGCGGATAAGAAATTTTCCAATCGCTTTTGCCGTATCAATTCTTACGCTGTCCTCCGGCGTTTCGTAATAGTCCTGTATCGTCCCTAATTGGCGGTGAGCGGTATCCTTTGCCAGGCTTACATAGTCATGCCCGTTAAGCGCCAGTTTCTTTGTGATAGAGAAATGTCTTAGGCTGCGCAAGCCGCTTCGGGGGTCAGATGTACGAATTCTCCACCGTCACCACGGCGAAGTAGCGGCCGTCGTCCATGGTGCGGACCAGAGCGCGGATTTTCTCCGCCGCCTGGGCGGCGGTGAGCTTTTCGTCAAAGGGCACCACCGCGTCAAACACCAGATTGGTGTGGGTGGGACCGGCCACCACCCGGAAGTCGTGGATGGTGATGGCGGGGTCCACCTGCTTCACCAGCTCCGCCACCCGGCTCCGCAGGGGGCCGGTCAGGCCATCGTCGGTGACCACCGGGTCCATATGGATCACCGCCTGGCAGTTCAGCTGGCGGGACAGGTCCATTTCGATGTTGTCCACCACGTCGTGGAGCTCCAGCAGGTCCCCGTGGGCCGGGACCTCCGCATGGAGGGACACCATCACCCGGCCGGGGCCGTAGTCGTGGACCACCAGGTCGTGCAGACCCAGGATCTCCGGATGGGACAGGACAATGGCCTGAATCCGGTCCACAAATTCCTTTTCCGGCGGCTGGCCCAGCAGAGGGCTGATGGTCTCCCGGGCGGATTTGACCCCGGAAAACAGGATGAAGCCCGCCACCACCAGGCCCACCCAGCCGTCGATGTCCAGGCCGGTCCACTTGGCGATGAGCATGGCCAGCAGCACGGCGGCGGTGGCCGCCGTATCGGACAGGCTGTCGGCGGCGGTGGCCTCCATGGCGGCGGAGCGGATTTTCTTGCCGATCCGCCGGTTATACAGGCACATATACAGCTTCACGCAGATGGACACCGCCAGGATCACCAGGGCGACGACGCTGAAATCCACCGCCGCCGGGTGGAGGATTTTCTCCACCGAGGACTTGGCCAGCTCCACGCCCATCAGCAGAATCAGCCCCGCCACGATCAGGCCCGAGACGTATTCCAGCCGCCCGTGGCCGAAGGGGTGCTGGGGGTCCGGCTTTTTCCCGGCCAGGCGGAAGCCCAGCAGGGTCACCACCGAGGACCCGGCGTCGGACAGGTTGTTGAAGGCGTCGGCGGTGATGGCCACGGAGCCGCTGAGGGTACCGGCGAAGAACTTCCCGGCAAACAGCAGGATGTTCAGTCCGATGCCCACAAAGCCGCACAGCTGGCCATAGGCCCGGCGGACCCGGGGGTCCGTGACGTTGTTCCGGTCCCGGATGAACCAGCGGGAGAGAAGCTCCATCATGTCACGCCCTCCCCGGAATGGTCAGGGTCATCTGGCAGCACAGGCGGTCCAGGTCCTCGTCGGTGGCGGCGGGCAGACGCAGCTTGCCGCCGCAGTCCTGGCAGCACAGGTCCACGGAGTCCCGGTGGACCTGGATGCCGTAGCGGGTGCTGCCGCAGCGGCAGCGGATGCCGCCCCGGGCGGCAATGTCCTTCAGCTCCGACAGCACCTCATACATGATGATGTTGTCGGTGAAGGCCTCCGGGTCCTCCGCCTTCTCCTTGGCGGCCCGGACGGCCAACTGCTCCATCTGGGCGGACACCTGGTCCTCCTGGCCCACATAGCAGCAGAGCTGCCTGGTTTTGGGGCAGGCCAGGCCGATGCCCCGGCCCCGCAGCACCGCATCGGCGCTGCACTCGGCCTGGTGCGTTTCGCCGCACAGGCCGCAGGGCACCCACAGGCGGAAGCGGGAGCCGTCGGTCTCAATGAGCATGTCGGACTGGCCGCAGGGGCACTCGATATGGGCGGCGGCCGCCGCCAGGGAAAAGGCGCTGCGCCGGGCCATGACCGCCCGTCCGCATTTGGGGCAGATATAGCCGAAGCTCCTGGTTTCTTCCATGATGATCCCTCGCTTTATAGTAGTCTCCTCAGTGTACCACACCCCTGGTTTTCCGTCAACCAACTGCGCCGCCGGATAGCCCGTGCAGGCTGGGTTCATAATAAATGCTGGGGCCAGGCTGATGCCTGGCCCCAGCATTTATTTTATTACAGAAGCTGAAATCATGACGCAAGCCGGTTCCGGAAATAGGGGATTTTCGGCAGCTGCTTCACCAGCAGCACCCCCAGCACCAGGCAGGCGACGGCCTCCCCCAGGCCCACGGTCAGGGCGTTGAGCCCATAGGCCGGCCAGAAGGCGGCGGAAGTGCCTGCCGTCTCATAGGCCAGCACAGCCCCCACCAGCACCATGTTGCACACCACCGGCGGCAGGGCCGCGGTCCAGGGACTGCGGCACCGGGCGGTCAGCAGGGCGGCGATCAGGGTGGACAGTGATCCCACCACGATGTCCAGGGCCCCATAGGGGCTGAACAGGTTAGCGATCAGGCACCCCACCCCCAGGCCCCAGGCGGTTTCCGGGAACAGGAACGGCAGCAGGCACAGCGCCTCGGAGAAGCGCACCTGGATGGGGCCGAAGGTCAGGCCGAACACCGCCCCCAGCAGGGACAGCGCGGCGTAGGCGGCCGCCGTCATGGCGGCCAGGGTCAGCTTTTGCGTGTTTTTGTGTTTCATGTGGTATCTCCCATGTTTTGTTTAGAGAACGGCCCCGCCGGGCCGAACGAACGCCTTGCGGCGCTTGGACAGGTCGGGTCCCTGTCGCCAGAGAGTATACCACATATCGTCGAAAATGGGAAGAGGGAAATGCCCCGGGACCCATAACAGGCCCCGGGGCATTTTTCAGCAGTAGGTCACCCGCAGACGGGGACAGCGGGTCCGCAGGTCCTCCAGCACCTGGCGCAGGGGTTCGGCATATGCCCGCAGGTCCGGCGGCAGGGCATCCAGGCCCCGAACCACGATGCGGCGGTCATCCGTCACCCAGAACAGGCCCGTCAGACAGTCCCACATGGCATCCCAGTTTTCCCCGTAGTGGGCCGGGAAACCGAAGGCCCGCCGGATGGCGTCCTGCACCATCCCCCAGTCCCGGCAGGACGTCAGGTCCAGAAGAATGCCGCCCTCCGGCATCGGTGTACAGGCGTGAGGGGCCATATTTACGTCACCGGGACGATGACCCGCAGGGCACCGGTGGTCAGGCCCTGGCTGTCGGTAAGGGCGATGTTGGCATCGCCCCGGTCATAGCACTGGGCCAGCACCAGCAGGCTCCCCTGGGGCAGCTGAGCCGCCGAGCCGTCGGGGTTCAGGCAGGGTACGCCTCCGTCTGCCGCCACGGCGGCCTCATACTCCGAGGCATGATAGGTCAGCTGATAGTACAGGGGCTGGCCGGTTTTCTGGCTGGTCCACAGGTCCGCGCTGTCCACGGCCTTCACGGTCTCGACAAGCTGCTGCACCGACAGCATAGCCGCCACGGTTTCCGAATCCATAGGCAGGGGCCGGTGCTGGTCCTGGGCGGTGACGGTGAAGCCGCTGCCGCTGCGCTGGACGAATACATGTACATCGGCCCAACTGTTCAGAGAATACGTCTCCTCCTGGAGGGACCAGACCGTCATCTCCAGGGAGGTCAGGCTGCCGGTCTCGGAGTACCGGGCCCGGAGGGTCCGCAGGGCCATGCGGTTGTCGATGGCCCCCACGGCGGCATAGATCTGGTCCAGCAGGGCGTCATAGTCTGTGGGCCGCTGCTCCCGGGGGATGGCCACCCGGGTGCACTCGGACAGGTCCAGGGCCACCCGATAGCACTTCTCCGTGTCGGTGGTCAGGGGGCAGTACACCGCCCCGTCGTCGATAAACCCGATGGAAAGCCCCGACAGCCCCGGCTCCGTGAGGGTCTGGCGCTGGGTGGGGTCCTTCAGGTCCACGGCCACCATGCTGCCGCCATGGACATAGTACAGCTTCCCGGCGATGATGGTCAGGGGCTGGGGATAGCTGCCCATCTCCGCCACCACCTCCTCCGTGCCGTCGTCGTGGCGATAGCTGACGGAATAGGTGGTTCCGTCGTCGGACAGGAAGAAGTTATCCACATTCCACTGCTCCTTCTTCCCGCAGCCGGGCAGCAGGGTCGCCAGCAGCATCAGGGCCAGAAGCCCCGCAGTCAGTCGTTTCATGTCAGTCCACCTTTCCCCGGGCCCGGAGGACGTCGTCGGCGGTGATGGTCATCAGGTCCTCCCGGGTGATCTTTTCCATGGTGGCCAGGCGGTTGTTCTGGGCCACCAGAACGTGCTCAAACAGGTTGCGGACGCCCCGGGCGTTGCCGAAGCTGTCGTCCGCCGATTCCTCGGCGATATAGTCCCGGATCAGGGGCTGGGCCTCCTCCGTCAGCTGATAGCAGCCCTTTTTGCACTGCATCCGGAAGATCTCCACCATCTCGTCGGTGGTATAGTCGTCAAACAGCAGGAAGCGGTTGAACCGGGATTCCAGGCCGGGGTTGGAGTGGATGAACCGGTCCATCAGGTCCGTGTACCCCGCCACGATCACCACCAGGTCGTCCCGGTGGTCCTCCATGGCCTTGAGGATGGTGTCGATGGCCTCCTGGCCGAAGTCGTTTTCCGACCGGCCGTTCAGGGCGTAGGCCTCGTCGATGAACAGCACGCCGCCCATGGCCTTTTCGATGACCTTCTGGGTCTTGATAGCCGTCTGGCCCACATAGCCCGCCACCAGGCCGCTGCGGTCCACCTCCACCAGCTGGCCCCGGGACAGAATGTCCAGACTCCGGTAGATCCGGGCCATCATCCGGGCCATCATGGTCTTGCCGGTGCCGGGGTTGCCGGTGAACACCAGGTGCAGGGACATATCCGTGGTGGGCAGGTCGTGCTGCCGCCGCAGCTGGTATACGGAGGCCATGTTGATCAGGTTATGGACCTCCTCCTTCACGGTTTGCAGACCGATGTAGCTGTCCAGCTCCGCCTGCAGGTCCTTCATGTCCTCCTTGGGCAGAGGCTCCGGGGTCTCCGACGGCTGCTCCGGGCCGCCGGACTTCTTCTCCGGGGCCTTGCCGGGGGTCTTGGGGCCCGCCTTCTCCCCGGGCTTTTCCGCCGGGGACAGGGGCGTGCCCCAGAAATCGCTGTTGACGCTGCGCAGGTTCCGCTCCGTCATGGAGCGGATCACGTCCAGCTGCTGGAGGATGATCTCGTCTTTCTTATCCATTTATCCGCTCTCCTTCAGTCTTATAACTTCACATGGCTGATGGCCCGCAGCAGCAGGGCCGACACGAAGCCCGTCAGGGCCCCGGTGAACAGGGACACCACCAGCAGAAACGGCAGATATCCCAGCACGGCGGTGTTGCCCAGGGTGATCAGGGCCGCCGCCATCTGGCCGATGTTGTGGCCCGCCGCGCCGCCGATGGACACGCCGTATACCGACAAACCCGGCAGACGGGACAGCGCCAGCATCACCAGCATAGCCAGCGTTCCCCCCAGCAGGGAAAACAGCAGGGCCGAGGCGTTTCCGGCAAAGAGACTGCCCAGCAGGCACCGGGCCGCCAGGATGCACAGGGCCGGAAGCGGCCCCAGCTGATACAGGGCGAACACCGTGACGATGTTGGCCAGGCCCAGCTTCACCCCCGGCAGGGGAATGAACAGCGTCACGGGAAACAGGTTTTCCAGGGTGCTCAGGCCCAGGGCCAGGGCCGTCAGCACCGCGCACAGCGCCAATTGGCGGGTGGTTATCTTCATGGCGTCCCTCCTATCCCAGCACCGCGTCGGGGCCGCCACCACCGCCGGTAAGCTGCACCACCACCTGCTCCGGCAGGCAGACAATGCTCTGTCCCGCCCGGGTGATGGTGCCGGTGTGGACGCAGTCCTGGCCCGGGCAGTCGCTCTCCGCCACCCGGACGCCGTCTCTGTCCAGGAGGATGGTCAGGTGATAGTCCCCCTCCACGGTGACGGTCATCTCCTCTGTAAGGCGGTCCAGCTCCACGGTCTGCACCACCTGCCCCCGGTGGACAATGGCGGCAGTCAGCGGACCGGACCGGGCCAGACCGCCGTAATACCACGCCGCCGTGAAAATGGCCAGGGCCGCCACAATGGCCGCCGCCAGTCCGTCCCACCAGGTGGGCCGGAGCTCAGGGCTCGATGGACGCATACGCATAGCCGCTGCCCTCGGTTTCCGTCAGTTTATCCGCCAGGCCCGGGGTATACAGGACCTGCCCGTCCTTTGTGATGAGCACCATATCAAAGCCGCCGTTCTGCCGCCAGAAATCCTGGGCGGCCTCCCGGCCCATCACATAAAGAGCCGTGGAATAGGCGTCGGCCATGGTGCCGTTATCCGCCACAATGGTGACGGACAGCAGATCCCCCTGCACCGGCCAGCCGGTCTTGGGGTTCAGAATATGCTGATACACCGTTCCGTCGGGGCCGGTGAAATACCGCTGATAGCCGCCGGAGGTGACGGCGAAGGCGTCGGTCAGGGCGAGCATTGCGGCATAGCCCTCCTGCTCCGGGTGCTGCACCGCCACGCTCCAGGCCTGGCCTCCGGGCTTTGCGCCCCGGGCGTACACGTTGCCCCCCAGGCTCACCAGGGCGCTGTCCACCCCGTATTGGGCGAAGATGTCCGCCAGCCGGTCGGAAGCGTAGCCCTTGGCGATGCCGCCCAGGTCCATGGCGCAGCCCGGATCCAGGGTGATATGGGTGCCGTCCGCCGTCACATGATCCACCCCCACCAGGGGAAGCAGGGCGTCGATCTCCGTCTGCTGCGGCACCCGGGGGCTGTCGGTGGTGATGCCCCAAAGGGTCACAAGCGGGGCAACGGTGGGGTCAAAGGCCCCGCCGGTGGCCTGACTGAGAGTCAGGGCGGCGGAGATCAGGTCCGCCGTCTCCTGGGACACATCGGCGCTGCCCTGGGCGTTCAGGGTATAGATTTCGCTTCCCTCCCGGGTCCGGGACAGGGCCCCGTCCAGGCGGTTCAGCTCCTGGCCGCAGGCGGCCAGGGCCTCCGAAGCCTTGTCTCCGTAGGCGGCCAGGGTCATATAGGTGTCCATGGCGAACAGGCTCAGCTGTTCCGGCTCCGATTGGACGCCGCAGCCGGAAAGGTACAGCAGAAGCGCCGCCAGCACGGCGCAGCATACACGCTTCATAGCTCCCGCCTGCCTTCCAGGGCACGCATCAGCGTGGCGTCGTCGGCAAATTCCAGGTGCCCCCCCACGGGGATGCCGTAGGCCAGGCGGGTAACCTTTACCCCGAAGGGCTTTAAGAGCCTTGCCAAGTACATGGCGGTGGTCTCCCCCTCGGTGTCGGGATTGGTGGCCATGATGACCTCCTGAATGCCGCCCTGGGCCACCCGGTCCACCAGGGACTTGATCTGCAGATCGTCGGGGCCCACGTGGTTCATGGGGGACAGCACCCCGTGGAGCACATGGTACCGGCCGTTATACTCCCGGCTGCGCTCGATGGCCACCACGTCCCGGGGGTCCGCCACCACGCAGATGGTACTCTCGTCCCGCTTGGGCGAGGCGCAGATGGGGCACAGGCCCCCGCTGGTGAGGTTCTGGCACACGGGACACAGGGTCACGCTGCGCTTGGCCTCCAGAATGGCGTCGGCAAAGGCCCGGGCCCGGTCCTGGGGCAGGTTCAGCACATGAAAGGCCAGCCGCTGGGCGGACTTGGAGCCGATGCCCGGCAGCCGGGCAAACTGCTCCACCAGATTTTCAAGAGGGGCGGGGAAAAATTCCATAGTATCTTCCTTTTCAAGTGAAATCGGGCCGCATCAGCCCCGAAGCTCCCGGATGCGGGCGGGAATGTCCGCCGCCTTGTACACGGCGGACCCGGCCACCAGGACGTTTGCGCCGCTGGCCACGCAGATCTTGCAGGTGGCGGGGTCCACGCCGCCGTCCACCTCCAGCTCGCAGCCGGGGTTCATGGCGTCGATGTACCGGCGGATCTCCTGCACCTTGGGCATCATGTCGGCCATGAACTTCTGGCCGCCGAAGCCCGGCTCCACCGTCATCACCAGGATCATCTCCACCCGGTCGATAAAGGGCAGCACAGCGCTGGCCGGGGTCCTGGGCTTCACCACCACGCCGGCCTTTTTGCCCTTGGCGTGGATTTTGTCGATGGCGGCCAGGATGTTCTCCTGGGTGTCGGCCTCCACATGACAGGTGACGATGTCCGCCCCGGCGTCGCAGAACTGGTCCACATAGCGCACGGGCCGCTCGATCATCAGGTGCACGTCCAGGGGCAGAGCCGTCACCGGACGGATGCACTTCACCACCGGGATGCCGATGGAGATGTTGGGCACGAACAGGCCGTCCATCACGTCCACGTGGACGTAATCCGCGGTGGAGATGGCCTGAATGTCCCGGGCCAGATACGCAAAGTCCGCGGACAGGATAGAGGGGGAAATTTTGATCATGAGAATCGGTCCTTTCAATCAGCAGGGTGACGGGGCGGCGGCAGACGGCATAGGATGGCTCAAGCGGCCCGGGACCGGAAGCTCTCCGGCCAGTCCGGCGCAGCCCTCCCGCCCCGCAGGAGACGCCGGCCGCCGCTTTTCAGATAGGGGGCCGGCGGTTCGCCGGCCCTCAATTGGGCAAAAGAATACACATACATTATACCAATCCCCCCGGCAGATTGCAACGAGGAAAAGGGCCGATTCCCCGGCCCCGGAGGCCTGCGGCGGAAAAAATCATGTCCATTCTGTGAATTTTGCAAAGAAAGGCTTTACGTTTGCGGCAGATTCCTGTAGAATAAGTGCGTCCTTTTCCGGAAGGACCTCATTTTTTTGCAGAACGAGGCGCTCGTATGAATTTCTTCCAAAAAATTGGCAACTCCCTGGCCCGGTTCATGTATGGGCGCAACGGCGTGGACCAGCTGGGGTTCGTGACCCTCTGGGCGGCCATCATTCTGGACGTGGTCAACCTCTTTGTCCGGAACCAGGTGGCCTACAGCATTCTGTCGGCGGTGGCCATGGTGCTGACCATTTGGATGGTGTTTCGCATGTTTTCCAAGAACCTGTCCAAGCGCCGGGCAGAAAATGCGGCTTATATGAACAAGGTGGTCTATCCCCTGCGGCAGGCCCTGTCCCGCAGCCGGGACAAGGAGCACAAGTATTTCACCTGCCCCAACTGCCGCACGGTGTGCCGGGTACCCCGGGGCAAGGGCCGCATCGTCATCACCTGCCCCAAGTGCGGCGCGGAAATCCACGGCAAAAGCTGACAGCAAGAAAATATCAACTCCCGGCGCGGGTGCCCCGCGCCGGGAGTTTTTTTGCTCTGCCGCTTATCCGATCCACTCCACCCGGCAGGCCTCCCGCAGCATCTCATCGGAGGCTGCTTTGTTCTCGGCATAGGCGTCGGGCCCGGCCTCATAGTCGGCGGTGATGGCCTCCAGCTCCCGGGAAAGCCGGCCATAGTCATCGGAAACCGTCAGCTTCCCGCCTCTGATGCGGGTGATCCTGTCCCGGGCGTCGGGCCACTCCCCGGTGTCCGGGCCGCTTTCCAGAATCGTCCGGTTCCGGCCCAGGGAGACGATGAGCCAGGCTTCATATCGGGCTGGTGCATAGCCCGCCGCCTCCAGCGGGGCGGACCGCTCCAGCCGCACCGCGTATCCCACGGACGGGTGCTTTTCCTGGACGTCCCGCACCAGTTGGCACACCTCCCGGAAAATCCGGTCCTCGGCCTGCCGGACCTCCGCCGCGCTGACGGTTCCTTCGGCGGGCCGGGATTTTCGGGCCGGTGTCTTGGGGGCGGGCCGCTCCGGAGCGCTCTCCTCCGGCTCCTTTTGGGGCAGGGCCCGCCGGATCAGGCAGTACCCCACCAGGCAGAAAACCGCCGACAGCCCCGCCTGCGTCAGGATCGACCGGCGGGTCATGGCCCCCTGCCGGACGGACTTCTCCGGCGCGTCGGGGTCATACCGGACGGCCAGGGTCTCCCCAAAGCCGTAGCGCAAGCGCACCCGGTGCAGCTTCCCGGTGTAAACGTTGCCCCGGGCCTCATACTGGTAGGTGATGTTGTATTCTTTTCCGTTTTCGGCCACGTCGATCACCGTCGCCGTGGCGACCGGCCAGTTCCTTTGCCGCACGTAGACGGTGACATTGCTGACCAGGCTATAGACCGTGACGCAGAGAAAGATCACCGCCGCCGCAAACAGCACGGGATTAAAGCCCTTGAACCTCTTCATAGCTCCTCCAATTACTTCAACATTAGAATTCATAGTTCTGCAGTAGTAAATTTTCCGTTTCTTATTCGCTCCACCAGCCCGCAGCTTCCAGAAACGCAAGCACATCGGCCTTGCCCTCCTGCGTGGTATACACATAGAGCATTATCTGTCCACTGCGGATTTTTGCTGCGAAATTCGTGGGGCTGTCCACGGCATAGACCTGACCAGTAAAGGTATTGCTCTCCGTCACCTCACCGGTGATGGGGAGGGTCGCAGCGGCATAGAAACGGTAGCAGGCATCTGCGGAATCCAGCCTGCAGTAGTCCAACCGCAGAGAGTCCTCATGCACGGAAACAGAGCGGATCAGCATGGAACCGATGCCCCAGCTCTGGCGGATATCCTCCGTAGAGTCCACGGCAGTATAGCCGGCTGCCGCTGCGGCCTTGCGGAACTTATCCAAGTCCGAAGTTCCCGACGTGAGGAAGAATTTCACGAAAAGGACGAGGGCGACGAACGCAAGAAGCCAAGCCGCAAGTCGGGGGACCCACTGCTTCGCCGGGATTTTTGCAATGGCCGTTGAATCAAATCCCGTGTCTGTCTCCGGAACCGATTTCTTCAGCTCCTCTGTGTGCGTCCTTCGCAGAAGGCTGCGAAGTAGCTCCAGCACCCCAGAGAGGAAAAAGCCCACCACTGCGATGGCCGTTCCCAAAATCAAAAGGACCAGCAGATTGTGGGTATTGGGAGAGAGAATCGCCGTATTCTCTTCCGGCACTTCTGGGTTATATTTCACAGTAATGACAGTACCAATCAGACGGGGCGATGACATACGCCCTGTGCGGCCCGTATAGGTTTCTCCGTCCACGGCATACTCATACGCCATAATGTAGTAGGTACTGCTGTTGCTACCATGCCTTCCGGGCGAAGAGCTGACTACCTCGCTGGAGACATCCGTGACCGTGGCCTCTATGGGAATCCAGTCCTTCTGACGGGATTGGCCTGCATAGTCTCCAATCCCGTTTACGATCAGGTAGATGCCCACAATCATCATCACATAGCCCATGAATCGGAAGTAGGCGAATAATGTTGTATTTCTCCACATTCCTAATTCTTATGCCTCCTTGCTTCGCTCCATCAGCACCTCCATTTCCCGCTGAAACAGAGCCTTATCATACAGGATCTTATGCTTCGTACCAGTGGAGCCTGTGCTCCTCCATCAGATGGAAATCACAAAAAATACCATCAGGTTATAGAAAAAGTGCATCCCGGCGCAGACGTAAAAGGCGTTGTCCCGGCGGAATATCTGCCGGACCAGCAGGGCGGCCAGCCGGAAGGCAAAGGCGATGACCACCTGCTTCACGCTGCCGTTCATCGCCCAGTGCACCCCGGCAAACAGCGCGGCCGCAGCCGCCATGCTCCACACGGCCTTCCCTCTGAACAGCCGCATCAGGGTATCGTACAGGTAGTAGTTGAAATACGCCTCCTCAGCCAATGCAACGATCATCTGCACCAGGATGAAGCCGGCGGCATTCTGTATGCCCAGCCGGGGAAACAGCGAAATGTCCTCGAACAGCATGGCGACGCCCGCGAAAACCATCGCCAGCAGGCACCCCAGCCCCAGTCCCGTCAGAACCTGCCGGACCACGTTGGCGGCGGTCCGCTTCAGCCTGAAGAGGTCCGTGTCAAAGTCCCGGCGCATATAGGCGGCGCTCAGCCCCAGCACAAGGCCGTTGAAGGCCATGTAAAACAGGTTGGGCAGGTTGGCCGCGCGGCTTGTGAGAAAAAGCGCGGACAGATAGACCAGCAGGAGCACCGCATGGTGCGGCAGGCAGTGTTTTGGCAGTGCTTTCATGTTCCCTTACCTCCGCAGATAGCCGGTCTCCGCCAGAATTTCGTTGATCTCCGTCAGAGAATCCGGCGAACAGGCATAAATCAGCGTGTCACCCCGGAACAGCACCAGATAGTACACGCCGTCCGCCACTATGGTGAACATCTTGCCGCCGCCTGAGAGGGCGGTCTCGTGACTTTCCCGCGCCCTGGGCTCCAGGTCCGGGGCCGTCTCATAGGATATCTGGTTATACACCAGGTCCACCGTTTTATCGTCGGCGTAGCGATAGCACTCCACCCGACTGCCGCCCTTTGCCCCGGCGATGGCCCGGGTGAGCTTGTTCCGGTCGATCCGCCCATAGGTCAGGGATACGTCCGCCGTTTCGTACCCCTTTTCCTGCAGAATCTGCGCAAAATGCACCGGGTCCGGCGTCTCCGTCCGGCCGGAGGCCGCGCCGCTTCCAAAGATATACAGGACCGCCAGAAGGACGCCCACCGGCACGGCGACACGAGCCGCCGTTTGCCCCAGGTGCGCCCGGCTGTATGCCCACTCCGTCTGGTGCTTTTCCCGGAGCTTCTCCGCCGCAGCGGGGTCCAGGGGATGGATTCGCCTGTAGAGCGCGCCCCCGGCGGCCAGAACCAGGTTGACGGCAAGCAGAATCCAGTTGCCGGTCATGGCAAAGGACAGGCAGTCCGGATTGGCATACACCCGGGCCAAGAGGTACATGGCCGCCACGCTGGGGAGGACCGCCGCCACGTGCATCCGCATAAAGCAGATGGACTTTTCCGGGTTGGCGCTGTACTCGTTGAAGAAGTGGACGTAGTACCACCAGTTCCGCTTTCTTCTAACGGACGACGCACTGATGCCGGAGGTGGCTTCTTTGAATTCCATATAGGTCATCCCGGTCAGATGCACGGCCTCCTGGGTCATCCAGTGGGTGCAGAGCAGGTTGACCGGCACCAGGAGAATGGAAAACAGGATACAGATCGTCTGGGTATTCACGATAGATCACGCCTTTCTTATGCAAAGATTATAAAAAAAGCAGCCTTGAAAGTCAAGGCTTTCTCACGGAGCGGAACGTACCGCGCCTTCCAAAAAAAGCGGCCCCCGCCGAAGCGGGGACCGTTTTTAATATGCATCGTTTCAGCCCATGCGCCGGGCGGCGATATAGTGGGCGGAGTAGTAGGGATTGCCGTTCAGCGCCGTCAGCAGGACGCCGCCGCTGCCATAGGTAGAGGCGTGGACAAACTGGTCGTTGCCCACATAGATACCGCAGTGGGAGGCGGTGCTGGAGGAATAGTAGTCGTCGTGGAAGAAGATCAGGTCCCCGGGCTGCAGCTGGCTGCGGTCCACGGCGGCGCCGTAGCGCATCTGATCCGTGGCCCCATGGGGCAGGCGGATGCCGAACTGACCATAGATATACATGGTAAAGCCCGAGCAGTCAAAGCCTGCGGGGCCTGCGCCGCCGTATACATAGGGGGCCTTGCCCACAAAGGACCGGGCCAGGGCGGCAATCTCCGCCCCGGTGCCGGAGGCAGGGGCAGCAGGCGCAGGGGCGGGGGCGGCAGGCCGGGCGGCGGCCAGGGTCAGGTGATCCCCGGACATATAGCCGGTTTTGCCGCTGTACTGCACCCGGAACCAGCCGTTTTCAAAGCCGGACACGTCCACATATTCGCCCCGGGAGACGGTGGCCAGCACCGCGCCGGAGGCGGCGGCCCCGCTGCGCAGATTCAGCCCGTCGGAGATGACCCGGGCCACGCAGCGCAGGTCACCGGCAGAGGACCGGGCCGTCACATAGTCCGCAGACATATAGCCGGTTTTTCCGTCATAATTCACCTTGTACCAGCCGTCCTGGCGGCCCAGGATGGACACGGCGGTGCCCCGGTTCAGCTCCGCCAGAATGGCGCTGCCGGTGTTGGCGGCGGCCCGCAGGCGGACGCTGTCCGCCGTGACGCCCACGGCCAGAACGGACGTGGAGGAGGCGGGCTGGGCAGGCTGAGCGGGAGCGGCGCTTTCGGTTTTCTCCCGGGCAGGGGCCTCCGGCGCAGGCACTTCAGCGGAAACCTCCGCAGTCGCTTCCTCCTGGGCAGCGGTGTGGATGGCCTGGGCCGGGGGCGTGTAGTCCGCCTCCGTTTCCGGGCCGTCTACCACCGGGCGCAGGTCCCGGGCAGGCAGGGTGTCGATGTTATAGGTCATGGCGTCCATCCGGGGCTGCCCGCCGGGCAGCGCGGAGATGACGCACAGGGACAGGGTCAGGGCCGCCGCCAGCATAGCGGCAGCCGCCTTGCGGCTGAGCTTCATGAACAGGACTCCTTATCGGGTGTGGATAAATCGGCTTACTTGCCGGCCAGGGCGCGCTCCAGCCAGATGCAGCCCACGTCCATGGCGGCGTAAAGGCTGTCCTTCTCGGACTTCTTCACCACCCGGTCCCGGGACTTCAGGTCGGGGTCGGTCATCTGCAGCTGGACGGACACCCGGGTGGCCACGTCCATGTCCTGCTCCTTCTTGGTGTCCAGGATCTGCAGCAGGACGATATACTTGTCGGCCATGCTGCCGTAATAGATCAGGTTGTCAACGCGGCGCAGGGGATGATTTTTATAAACAAGGCCGTTGCCCTTTTTAACCTCAGACATAACACTTCTCCTTTTAATAAATACTTGTAACCAAATTGTAACACATGGCCCCAGGAATGTCAAACGCCCTTCCAATGGAAAACCAAACCCTCCGGCGGGGCCGGAGGGTTTGGTTTTCCATCCCTATATCTCTCGGTTGTTTCCGCCATGGACCAACCGGAAAAAGAGCGTCACATGCTGCCGCAGCTTTTCCAGGCACTCGCCCTCCCGCTCCGGCTGGCGGTCGCAGATGCCGATCAGGGTCAGCACCGGGGCCACATACAGCATGGCCAGCGTGTCCGGGTCCTCCGCCGCGATCTCGCCGGACGCCATCAGCGCCCGGAAGATACCGGCGTGATAGGCAAGCACCCGGTCCACATAGCGCCCGGAATACAGGGCGGCCAGCTCCGGCGAGCGAAACTGCTCGATGGTCATCATGCGGCGAAAGCGGCTGATCTGCTCATTATGGAGGGAGTATGCAAAAATCTGCCGCACCTTCTCATAAAGCGCGTCCTCGGTGATCTCCGCAAAAACCGGGATATCCCGGGACGCGCTCTGCACATGGATGTCAAGCCTGCCGGTGTCCGCCTCATACTGCGCCGCCGTGGACTCCACAATGGCGTCAAAAATCGCCTGCTTGCCCGGAAAATGGTTATAGAGCGAGGGAGCCTTGATGCCCACCGCCTCTGCAATTTCCCCCACGCTGACAGAGTCATAGCCGCGGGCGGAAAAAAGCTCCAGGGCCTTGTCCAGAATTCTCTGCTTCGTGTCCTCCTGCTTCATCATCGCACCCCACTAACAAGTATTAGTTAGCGGTATTATAGCAATTTCTCCGGAAAAGTCAAGCCGGGAACCGGCCCCGTCACAGGGCGGCAAACAGCGCCGCGCCCTTTTTCCGCAGCCACCGGTGCAGCACCGCGCACAGCAGCAGGTTGGCCGCCGCGAAGCAGGCTGCGTATCCGGCAAAGCCCAGCCGCCAGCCGGGCAGCAGCAGGAAGCCCGCAAACAGCAGGATCGTGTAGCCCATGCCGCCGAACAGGGTCAGCATCACCGGCGCGCTCTGCTTGATGGGCATCAGCTGGTCGGTCCAGGTCAGCACCGGCATTCTGACCCCCAGGGTCAGGCCCGCCAGGGCCCCCAGCAGGGCATAGGACGCGGCAAACACCGCCGTGACCAGAAGCCCCACCAGGCCCAGGGGATAGACGATGGCCGCGCACACCACGCACAGCAGCAGCGGCGGGACCGTCAGCAGCACCTGCATCCGCAGCTTCGCCCGAAGGGCCTGCCACGGCTCCACCGGAAGCGACTGCATGAGCCACAGGCTCTTTCCCTCCAGGGACACGGAGGGGGCCGTCATGAGATTCATGGACGCCAGGCCGCACAGCAGCACGCAGAGCATCACCGGGACGCTGCCCTCGGTATCCGCAAACAGGGCGTCCAGCATGGCAAAGAGGCTGCCGCCCTTCCACAGCACGGCGACGGCGCAAATGGGCATCAGGAAGGTCCCCAGGCCGCAGTTGAGCATATAGGCGGGGTTGGCGGCAAAATGCGCCAGCTCCCGGTGCAGCAGCGTCCCGTCCACGCTGCGCCGCCGCAGGGCGGTCTCCCGGTACGTCCGGCGGGCGGTTTTCCCGGTGGAGGTGGCGATATGCAGGAAGCTGCGGGAGAGCAGCACCCACATCAGGCCGCACAGCGCCGCCACCGCCGCCGTGACCGCCAGCATGGCCGCCCCGCTGCCCGTGCCCACGCTGCCGAACAGGTACAGGGGATAGGCCCGGCTCCGGATCTGGGCGCCGTAGGTCCCGGCGTTGGTCAGCAGGTCCTGAAGGACGCTCTGAGCCTTGAAATAGACGAAGTAATACAGGCCGATGAACACCAGCGAGGCCAGCACGACGACGAGGCTCTTGTTCCGGAGCTTCTGGCTGATTTTTGCCGCCACCCAGCCCAGGGCGCAGGAGAGCACCAGCACCGCCAGGGAGATCAGCAGGGTCAGCACCAGTCCGCCCAGAACGGCGGACGCCGTGACCCCCACGGTGACCCAATAGATGATCACCGCCGGAAGGATCACCACGGCGGAGTACATCAGGCCCATCAGATACACCCCGGACAGCCGGGCCGCCACCAGGCTGGACACCGGAACCGGCATGGACAGCAGCAGGTCGTTATCCTTGGGCAGGTACAGCCCCGCGTAGGTGTTGAATATGCTGCCGAAGGCTCCCAGCAGCACGGCGATCCCGCCCGTCAGCGCAAAATAGAGCCAATCCAGGCCCGCCGCCGCCAGCGGCCCGCAGAGCTTCACCGCCAGCAGGGTGAAAATGCCGCCCAGGATGCCCGCCATCAGCAGGACGAACAGCCCGATATACAGGGCCGTGGCCAGCCGGGAGCGGGCCTTGTTCTTCTTGGCGTCGTAAAAATAGGACCGGAAAATCTCAAACAGCTGCTTTTTCAGCAAGAGCTTCAGCATGATTCGCCCTCCAGCTCCAGGAACACGTCCTCCAGGGAGTCGTCGCCCTTGACCTCCTCCATGGTGCCGGAGCGGATCAGCCTTCCGCCCTGGATGATGGCCACCTTATCGCAGAGCTTCTCCGCCACCTCCAGCACATGGGTGGAGAAGAAGATGGCCCCGCCCTCATCGCAGACCTGGCGCATCATCCCCTTGAGCAGGTGGGACGCCTTGGGGTCCAGGCCCACGAAGGTCTCATCCATGAGGATCAGCCTGGGCCGGTGCAGCCAGGCGGAGATAATGGCCAGCTTCTGCTTCATGCCGTGGGAATAGGCGGCGATGGGCTGGGCCAGGTCCTCCGTCAGCTCGAAAAGACCGGCGTATTGGCGGATGCGGTCCTGCCGGTCGGCGGCGCTGACGCCGAAGATGTCCGCCACAAAGTTCAGATATTTGATACCGGTCATGTAGTCGTACAGGTCGGGATTGTCCGGGATATAGGCAAAGGTCCGCTTGCACTCCAGCGGCTGGGTCCGGATGGACTTGCCGTCTACATAGATTTCCCCCTGGTCGAATTGCAGGATACCCGCCACGGATTTCAGGGTGGTGGTCTTGCCCGCCCCGTTGTGGCCGATGAAGCCGTAAATCTCCCCCGGGGCAATGTGCAGGTTCAGGTCGTCCACGGCTTTTTTCTCGCTGTAGGCCTTGGATAAATGTTCAATTCTGAGCATCTCGTTCTCCTCTATTCAGCAGCAGTCGGATTTCGTTGGCGGCTTCCTCCGCCGAAACGGCGTCCGTATCCACCCGCAGGTCGTGGGTCTCCGTCTCAAACCGGCCGTATTTCCGCTCCAGCATGGCGGCCACCGGGGCGGGCAGATTCCCGTGCATCCGCGCGGCAAACCGCTCCTTGATGGTGGCAAGGCCCGCCGTCACCAGCACCCGGACGCAGCCCTCCGGCAGCAGGGCCAACTGGTCCTTTTCGGAAATGACGTAGAGGATCGTCTCCTCGCCGCGCAGCTTCTTCTGGAACAGGGCCGCCGCCATGCTTTCGCTTTTGGCCAGCTTCAGATAGTCCTTTCCGCTGAAAACCTCTGCGGAAAGCGACGGGGCCAGCGCCGCAGCGATGGTGGATTTCCCCGTGCAGCTGTCTCCGAATAATGCAATTACCATGATCGTTCGTCCTTTCTCTCGTTTCACCGGCTCCCCGGCCCGTCCGTGGGGGAGGAGATCAGCGTGATCTGCCGCTGACGGCTCCCTTCCTTCACGCCGATGTCCATATACTTCAGGGCCGTCTGGTTGATCTCCGTCAGAAAGCCGGTGAATTCCTCATCCGTCAGGGTCAGGGTGCAGGTGGTCATCAGCAGCATATCCCGCCTGGGGTCGGCCCCGCCGCCGGAAAAATATCTGGCAAAGGAGGCGCTGAGGCCCAGCAGCGCCGTCTGCACCGCCGTGCCGTCTGCGTCGTCGATCTCCAGGGCGCTTCTGTTCAGGCTGTAAATGCTCTCCACCGTGCCGCGGATGCGGTTCTCCCCCACCACCGTGAGAATGCCGCTTTCCGTCAGCAGCTTCATGTGCCGGTACAGGCTGGCCCCGGGAACATCCGGCAGGGCCTTCCGGATCTCCTTGACCGTGCCGGTTTCGTGAAGCAGCAGATACTGAAAGATCCGCTGCCGCACGGGATTCATGACGATCTCCGCCAATTCCATATGGCGCTCTCCCCTTTCATCGTTCTACGATTCTATTATATTCTCATTTTTGAGAATGTCAATCGTTTTTTTCATCCCCGCGCAAAAAAGGCCCGGCTACCGCAATGGGTAACCGGGCCTCAACCATTCGTATGGGGTATAAACGGGAATAAACTTCGCCAAAAGGATTCAAAGCAAAACAGAGATACCGGGAGGGAAAATTGTCTCTATAGATGCGCCTCGCAGAGCTCCGAATGGAGGGGAATTTTCCCCTATTTTTTAACCCATTCATCGCTCCAAACCAGGTTTTCCCCTATGGTTAACTCATTAAAAATGGGATAGAGAGCATCAAATTTCCTCAAAGGGGAACAGCGGAATCAAAAAAGAAAAACCCCGGAAACCGTTGGCTTAACAGTGATAAGGAATTAATTCAAACTTACTACTGTCAGCCGACAATTCTGGTGTGCAAGGATCACAAACGCTAAGGCAACCGCCCGTTTCCGAAAGGAACGGGCGGTTGATCCTTATTCTGCTATTTATCGGAAGAAAAATTAAAATTATGTAGAATCAGCTTATGCTCGTCAAAGAAAGGAATCAGCAACAATTTCATCCTCCGCCAGCATCCGGTATCCGACGCCAAGCTCATTGATGATGTAGCGCTTTTCACCGGGCGTCACGCCCATTTTCTTGCGGATGTTCTTCATGTTGACTTGCAGCTTCTTGACGCTGCCATAGTCTGAATACCCCCAGACCGCGCGGATGATGGCGGCATACGTCAGCACTTTCCCGGCGTGAACGGAGAGAAATGCCATGATGTTGTACTCCGTCTGGGTCAGGTCGATCTCCTCTTTGCCAACAAAGACCTGCCGCGTATCATAGTCGATCAGCAGGTCCTGAAGTTGGAATTTTCCGCCGGGGGAACTTTCCTTCTCTTCGCTGTGCCGATGACTGCGGAGAACGGCGCGGATACGGGCCAGCAGTTCCTCCGTACCAAAGGGCTTGGTGATATAATCATTCGCCCCCAGATCCAGGGCTTCCACCTTATCCCGCTCGTTGGAACGGGCGGAGAGCACAATGATGGGCACGGTGTCCGATTCCCGGACTTTCTGAATCAAGTCCAAACCATCCCGATCCGGCAGGCCGAGATCCAGAACGATGAGATCCGGACGATGGGAGGCGTACATCATTATGCCGAGCGCACAGGTCTCCGCGCAGAGCACCTGATAGTCACTGGTTTCCAGATTGGCTTTGATAAAGCTTCGGATATTGGCCTCGTCCTCTACGATCAGGATCTTGTACTTGTTATTGCCCATCGTCCTCACCCCCTCTTTCCAGCGCAAAGCGGAATACCGCACCGCCGCCCTTTCTGTTTTCTGCGGTAATGTCACTGCCGTGCGCCTTGACGATGGCAGCGCACACAGATAGTCCGATCCCCATATTGCTGCGCGTTCCGTCCACCGGCGCGGCGGATTTTTCATAGCTTCCGGTGAAAATCTTTTGAAGCGCATCCTCCGGGAGGCCGCAGCCGTTGTCAGAAACCTCAAATACCGCCTTGTCTCCCACGAGAGAAACGGAAAGCGTCAGCTCCGTCATACCTTTTGCGTGGAACACGGCGTTTTCCAGAAGATTCAGCAGCACCTGCTCAATAAGGAGCGAGTCCATGGGAATGTCCACAAACTCGTCCGGTATCTGTGTGATGACCTTCTGATTCGGATGCTTTTTGGAAAACTTCATGAGAACCGAGTCGATCAGCTCATCCAGAACAGTCGGCGTCTTCACGACCTTGACCTTTGCACCGTCGATCCTTGTGACGGACAGGAGATTTTCGACCATGCGGATGAGCCATTCGCTGTCCTCCTGGATCTCTCCCAGCAGCTTGAGCTGCTGTTCCTTCGGCAACTCATCATACTTGGAGAGCAGCGTGGAGGATGACCCGTATATGGAGGTGAGGGGCGTGCGCAGGTCATGGGAGATCGCCCGCAGCAGATTGCCGCGCATTCTTTCCTTTTCGTTTTCTGAGCGCAGCTTTTCCTGATCGCGGATGCGAATATTCAGCGTACTGGTGGAAACGGCGACGACCAGCATGATGACAGCGGATAGGATACTTTCTTCTACGAAAAAGCCAAAGACATAATAGGGATAGGTGAAGGCAAAATCCACCGCAAACACACTGACGATCGCCGAAGTGATGCCATAGCAATACCCATGCGTTTTCAGCGAGATCAAAAATACGCCGAACACAAAGATCATGGGCACCAGCGTCTGCGTGGTAAAGAGCTTCTGAATCAGCAAATTGACGGCAAAAGCGCTGCCAAAAATAAGGATTGAAAATAAAATATCCTTTTGTCGTTGACGGTTCTTCATCATGTTTCTCCTGTACGATACTGCGACATTATTATACCGCAGAAACGGAAACGCTTCAAGATTTCTCACAGGGGGATATTGCGCCGCACTTGTTTCTTTACCGAATCTACACCGGAGAAATGCTATGATATAAGCACACAGCAAAAAGGAGGAAGAATTTCGTGGAAAACGACAGTAGCGACGATAACGGTAACAGCTCCTATATGTTCTGTTCATGTGTGGCATATCTACGCCCTTTGCTGCGGTATCGGGTATAGGCGTGCCTTTTTTGCTTGGTACGATAATACGAACAGAACATAAAGGAGTTTGAAATGAATTATTTTGGAAGCATTTTCGCAATGGTGGTCTGCATTGCCATGTCCGCCTATTTCAGCGCCACAGAAACAGCGTTCTCGTCCCTGAATAAAACCCGCCTCAAGGTGTTGGCGGACAACGGAAACAAGCGGGCAGCGCTGGCGCTCAAGCTGTCCGAAGATTATGACAAGCTGATCTCCACCATCCTGATCGGCAACAATATCGTCAATATCATGGTGGCGTCCATCGGCACACTTCTGTTCGTCGGACTTTACGGCGACATCGGCGCGACCGTTTCCACCATTGTGGTCACGGTCGTTGTCCTGATCTTTGGCGAGATCACCCCCAAAAGCGTTGCAAAGGACACGCCGGAGCGCTTTGCCATGTTCAGTGCGCCCTTTATCCGGCTCTGGATCTGGGTACTGACCCCGCTGAATTTTCTCTTTTCCCAGTGGAAAAAGCTGGTTTCTCGCTTCTTCAAGACAAATGACGACGCAAAAATGTCCCACGAGGAACTGCTCCTTTTCATGGAGGACGTGGAGCAGGACGGCGGCATTGACGAAAATGAGGGTGAGCTGCTGCGCAACGCCCTTGAGTTCCGCGACCTGACGGCGGCGGAAATTCTGACGCATCGCATCGAATTGGAGGCCGTGGACATCGACGAGAGCCACGAGGGAATTGCCAGAGCCTTTACACAGTCCCGCTTCTCCCGTCTGCTGGTCTACCGGGATACCATCGATCAGATCGTCGGTGTTCTTCATCAGAAGGACTTCTATATCAACGGCAAGATGACGGATCAGCCCATTACGGCAATCATGACGGAACCGTTGTTCGTCTATCAGCACACGAAGATCCGCGACATTCTAAAAATGCTCCAGCATCAGAAGTCCCATGTCGCCGTCGTTGTAGACGATTTTGGCGGCACGCTCGGTATTGTTACGATGGAGGATATTCTGGAAGAACTGGTTGGTGAAATTTGGGACGAACATGACGAAGTGGAAGAAGATTTTGAAAAGCTGGACGAGAATACCTACCGTGTGGACTGCTCCGTCAGCTTGGAGGATTTTATGGAATTCTTTGATGTCAAGCTGGACTCGGACAGCGTTTCCGTTGGCGGCTGGGTCATGGAGCAACTCAATAGAGTCCCCGTCAAGGGCGATTCCTTCGCTGTGCAGAATTTGGAGATCACGGTCTCCGGGCTGAGCGCGCATCGGGTGTCCTCTGTCACAGTCAGGCAATGCGGCGTGTGTTTGGCCTGCGCACAATAAAACGATCGCACGATTCACAAGGAGTGAGGATGATGTCGGAAGAAGTGGTTTGCAGAAAGCGCCGCCTTTCGTCTTTTCAAATTATCATATTGGGCTTTGCAGGGGTGATCCTGCTGGGCGCGCTGCTGCTGATGCTGCCGCTCTCCACAACAGCCGGGTGCGTAACGCCATTCCATGAAGCGCTGTTTACCGCGACCTCCGCTGTTTGTGTAACGGGTCTTGTGGTGCAGGATACTGGCAGCTATTGGTCGGTCTTTGGGCAGGCTGTGATCCTGACGCTGATCCAGATAGGCGGGCTTGGTGTTGTCACCGTGGCGGCATCGTTTGCGCTGCTGTCCGGGCGAAGGATCTCTCTGATGCAGCGCAGCACCATGCAGGACGCCATCTCAGCGCCGAAAGTGGGGGGAATCGTCCGGCTGACACGGTTCATCCTGCGGGGAACATTTCTGATCGAACTGATCGGCGCGCTTGCCATGCTGCCGGTGTTTTGCCGGGACTACGGATGGCGCGGGATCTGGATGGCGGTATTTCACTCCATCTCCGCCTTTTGCAACGCGGGGTTTGACATTCTGGGAACGAACAACAACTTGTATCCGTCCCTTACCGGTTATGTCCAAAATCCAGTGATCAATATCACGATCATGCTCCTGATCATAACCGGCGGCATTGGTTTTCTGACATGGGATGACATTTGCGAAAACAAGCTGCATTTCCACCGTTATCGAATGCAAAGTAAGGTCATTCTCGTTACGACACTCACGCTGATCGTCTTTCCGGCGCTGTTTTTCTTCTTTGTGGACTTTGATGCCCTTCCCCTCAGAGAGCGGGTTCAGGCAGCCCTGTTCCAATCGGTCACGCCGAGAACGGCGGGCTTCAACACCGTCGATCTGCCCGCCATGTCCGGCGCATCGCTGGGCGTGATGATCCTTCTGATGCTCATCGGCGGTTCTCCCGGCTCCACGGCAGGCGGCGTGAAAACCACAACGCTGGCTGTTCTGCTTGCCAATGCTGCCGCGAGCTTCCGGCAGCGGGACAGCGCTCAATTCTTTGGGCGCAGAGTCGATTGCAGTGCCGTCAAAACCGCCGCGACCATTCTGACGATGTACCTTGCGCTGTTCTTTGGGGGAGCCGTCTTTATCAGCGTATATGAGAATCTTCCGCTGTCCCACTGCCTATATGAAACCGCGTCGGCGGTGGGCACCGTGGGACTGACTCTGGGTATTACGCCGCAGCTGCATATTCCCTCGCAAATGGTATTGATCGCGCTGATGTATCTGGGGAGAGTCGGCGGGCTTACGCTCATTTACGCAGCGGTGTCCAGCAAGAAAACCGGCAGTGCGAAGCTGCCGCAGGAAAGCATCACGATTGGATAAGCAAAGGAGCATCTATCCCATGAAAAATGTTTTATTGATCGGAGCAGGCCGCTTTGGGCGGCATATCGCCATGCAGCTCTCTCAACTGGGGCATCAGGTCATGGCAGTCGATACCAATGAGGAACGGATCAACGATGTGCTTCCGTTTGTCACCAACGCACAGATCGGCGACAGCACCAATGCGGAGTTCCTGCGTTCGCTCGGTATCGGAAATTTTGATGTTTGTTTTGTGACCATCAGCGGCAACTTCCAGAACTCGCTGGAAACCACCTCGCTGCTGAAAGAGCTGGGCGCAAAATGCGTGGTATCCCGCGCCGAACGCGACGTGCAGGCGAAGTTTCTGCTCCGCAACGGCGCAGATAACGTGGTCTACCCTGAAAAGCAGGTGGCAAAATGGGCGGCGATCCGATTCACTGCCGACCATATTTTTGACTATATAGAGATCGACGAGCAGCACGCCATCTTTGAAGTGCAGGTGCCGGAGGCGTGGATCGGGAAAAGCGTTGGTGAGCTGAACGTCCGCAGAAAGTTTGGCATCAACATTCTTGGCATCAAACGCGCAGGAGAAACGGATGTTTCCGTTACGCCGGACACCATATTGTCCGATGACATTACAATTTTGGCGTTGGGTGAGTATAAAGCGCTGCAAAAGTGCTTTCGGATTTGAATGGGCCTGTGCACAATAGTGGAAAGGAAGAAACATGGCGAAGAAACCGCAAAACACAGCCGGTAACAGAAATGAGGATTCCGCGCCGCAGGAACGCAAATGGCCGGACAAGGCGATTATTCGTTACATTATCCGCGCATTGGTGCTGCTGATTGTATTTGCGTGGGCACTGGTAAACCTTGACGCTGTTTTGCGTTTTCTCGGCATGGTGCTTGCGCTGTTCACGCCATTTCTGATCGGCGGCGGGATTGCGTTTTTGATTAACGTAGTCCTTCGACCGTTGGAATGCTGCTGGAACAAGGTGTGCCGCAAAGCTCCTGAAAAGCTGACCCGCCCTGTGTGCCTGAGCGCAAGCACCGTGCTCGTTCTTGGGATTCTGTTTGCCGTGGTGTTTATGATGATCCCCAGCCTGCGGGAGTCCGGCGACGAGTTTATTCAAAACATTCCGGCCTATGTGGAGGAAATCGGGCGGTGGTGGACAGGCGTTGTCCGGTTTGCTGCAAAATATAACATTGTCCTGCCCGAATACGCCATAGACTCCGACCTGTTGATCGAGAAGGTCACCGCCTTGATCAGCGATGAGGGAAGCGGCATCCTCACCGTGACGTGGGGCGCGGCAACCTCTGTCCTGTCGGCTTTGGTGGATGTTCTCTTGGGACTTGTCTTTGCGCTGTATCTGCTTGCAAAGAAGGAAGTCGTCGCGGCACATTTGAAAAAACTCATTGTGACAGTCCTTCCGCAAAAGAAGGCACAGCGGCTTCTGAGTATTGCCTTTCTGACCAACCAAACCTTTACAAATTTTGTCAGCGGACAGCTTACCGAAGCGGTCATCATCGGCGTTCTGTGCTTCTTTGGAATGCTGATCCTTGGGATTCCGTATGCTGGTGCGGTCTCCGCGTTTGTGGCCGTTACTGCGCTGGTACCGATTTTTGGCGCATGGATTGGCGGCGGTCTTGGCGCGTTTTTGATCCTGCTGGCAGAACCCGGCAAGGCTCTGTGGTTCATTCTCTTTCTGCTCATTTTGCAGCAGGTGGAGGGCAATCTGATTTATCCCAAGGTGGTCGGCAAGTCCGTTGGGCTTCCCGGACTGCTTGTGCTGATGGCTGTTACAATCGGCGGCGAAGCATTCGGCGTCTTAGGGATGCTGTTCAGCGTACCCGTCTGTGCTGTGTTGTACAGTCTTTATCTGGAGTTCATGAAGAAAGCAAGCACCCGGTAAGTCGTAGCCTATTTAACATACAAGACGATAACTTGCTTCGTGGATGCCTGCCTTAAAAGATACCGCACATATTGTATCGCGGCTTTTGCAAAAACATTGGACTTTACTGTGTCCCAATCTGCCAGTTTTACGATCTCGGCTGTGCCGTTCTCAAAGTCAAACCGCAGCTCGCCCCACTCGCCGTCGTTGTCCACCAGATATTGATAGACAGCAGCGATAATCGTTTCACCCGTTTTCCGGCACTCCGTCTGCCGCAGAGAAATTGTGTGTGCGGGATTGATCTTCGTTGCTTTTGCCGTGCTCGTCGGAAGGGCTGGTTTTTCCGAAATCCCCATCTCAAACGGCACGACCACGGATTTCAGCAATCTCGCCTCCGGCAATCTCTGAACAAACCGGATCGCCGTCTTTGCAAAGATATTGCTTTTCACCGTGTCCCAATCCGCCAGCCTGACGATCTCCGCCGTGCCGTTTTCAAAATCAAACCGAAGCTCGCCCCATTCGCTGTCGTTGTCCGCCTGATACAGGTAGACAGCGGCGGCTATTTTTTTATTCTTCTTGCGGCGCTCGGTCTGTTTCAGCGTCACGGTATGGGTCACACCGCTTTCCAGCAGCTTCAGCCGCAGTTTGTCTAATGTACGCCGGTAGAACCGCTCCGCACCGCTGGCTGTCGTTCCTTCAAAATCCACCGCTAAATCTTCAAAGGTGGACTGCGTGGACAAAGGGCTGACACGCCCGCAGGTCAAGCAGATGGCGTTCCGCTTTTCCAGATACCATGGACAGTCCATTCTCAATACAGGGCAATGAAAACGAGGACAGTTTTCAGGCTGTCCTCGCACCACTCGATATGAAACGGCTCATTCATTGCCGATGGAAATTGCCGAAGGATCTCGGGAAGGCCACCGGAAGCAGCCGGGGCGATCAGCAGCCCCAGCCACACCGCAGGGATCAGCCCCGTCGCATACCACAGCCATTTTTGTTTACCGTTCATCTTTCTGCTTGACTCTTTTGGATTTGCTCGGTGCGTCAACGGTTTTAATGAGAACTTCATCGACAATATCGGTGGGGCGTTTGTCCTCGATCAAATCGTTACGCAGGTTGTTGAGTGCATTGATCACGACGCCGTGCTGATACGGATCAAGGGTCAATACACGCATATCCTGTTTTTCCATGGCTCATCGCTCCTTTCCGGTTTCCTTTTGCGCTGCCGTGCGGCTTTGCTCCAGCGTCCGCGCCATTTTGCCGGTCATGGTCTGCAGCGTGTCACGAATGTCGGTCAACTCACCGCGAATGGTCTGCGGCTCCGCATTTTTCAGCTCATCGGGCAAGCGGCTGAAATCATACCCCTGTGTGTCCACACCGTACTTGCGGCACAGCATATAGGAAACGCAGTAGCTTTTGAAGGCGTCAGCCTGCGGGGTACTGTTTTCCTGCTGCGCCATCTCGGCACGAGCCAGTGCCAGCGATACGCTGCGAAACAGGTCTTGCCCGTCCATACCGCGCTGGACGAAGATGGTTTTGCGCTCATAGTCATACACTGCACCGTTTTGCACGCTGTCGGCCATTTCAATGGGCACCGGGCGCTTGGCGATCAGTGCAGAAAGCAGCAGGCGGTCATCATAATGCACCTGCGGCTGCCGCTGGCGTTTGGCATCCGTTTGGCTGATGTCAAAGACCTTTTTCACATTATAGTAGTAGCCGGTGCGGCCATCCTCGGTCACATAGCTGTCCCCGGCTTCCAGAATGGAAATGCCTGTTTCGTTTTTGCGGACATAGATGTCGCGTTCTTTCCAGCCGTCAAAGTCCCGCAGGCGGGTGGCCTCATCGTTCTGTGCATAGATCAGCAGCGCGTTTGTGGCCGAATAGCGGTCAAATCGTGCCTGCACATCCAAAAAGCCCCGAAAGGCTTCTCCGTCCCGCATGACCTCCTGTGCCATTTCATCCGCCAGTGCATACAGGCTGTCGCGTTCCGCCTTCTTCTTGGCGGCATATTCCTCCTTGGTCAGCTGCGGACGGTCGCTCTGCGTTTCCGTGGCAGTGGGGGCGGTAAAAAGATCATCGAAGTTTGCCATAGCTTATCTCTCCTTACTTTTTCTGACCCGCTTTTTCGGCGGAGTCTGTCGGTGTTCATTTTGCGGTCGTGTACTCTTGGCGGGTCTGCTGCGTTCGGTCGGCTTGCGCTCCTCCGTCTCCTGCTGCTCACGGCGGATCTCCTTCAGCTCCTCGCGGACAGATGGACGATCTTCCTTAGCAGTACCCTCGGCGGATCTCTTTCTGGATTTTGAGGAAGGCTCGGACGGACGGGATTTCTCCGTCCGAGCCGCCGTGGGGTTTCCATGCCGACGAATACGGCATTATGGTAGGGGAGGCTTTCATACAGCTGGCCGGAACGGATACACTGCTCGATCAATCCACCGTCAATGCCGCGACTTTTCAGATAGGCAATAACACGGGTGCTGCTGTTGCTTTTGGGCGGCAAGAGCAGTGTTTTCGGCTTCTCCGGCTGAGCACGGGCATGAAAAACGGGCGACCTTTCCGCCACCCGTCCCACGATCCGCTCTACCGCCTCGGTAAAAGGAAGCTCTTTGACCTTGATCAGATAATCCAGTGCTGTTTTTCCGCCGATCCCGCGTGAGAACCAGCACCACTTTCCATTGGAGATTTTAAGGCTGTCATGCTCGCGGGTGCAGTAAGTGCTGCCGCCGAAATGCACCAGCTCCTGCGGCTCATAAGTCTGGAGGTAGGTCAGCAAGTCCATTTCCTTTGCCCGATCGATCATCTCTTTTGTGACATAGCCCATCGGTTCATCAACTCCTTGAAATAGAATAAGCCGGACAGGTTTCACATTAGTGAAAGCCGTCCGGCTATGTAGGGGATCTGCATACTCTATGCAGATCGTGGTTATTCGGTTGTGGCGTCCTCATATGATAAATCAACTTATGATAATCTCGTTTATAGTATAAGACAAGGGCGCAGAGGAGCCGATCCATTATCAGATATTTTTCCCATCAATTTTCCTATGGCTAAATTATATCCGCTGCCGCTTGAAATAATTTTATCATCTGATTTTGCATTATTTCTGCAAAAATAAGATATAAATATTGACACAGGCGATTTTAACTGCTATAATATGGGCGAAGAATGGAGAAACTATACTGTGGATGGAGGTATCCGCTTATGCTTATACAGTTTTCGATTGAAAACCACCGGTCTATCAAGGATAGCGCGGTGATCAGTTTTGCCGCTTCAAAGGATAAGTCTTTGGAGTCTTATCTGCTGCACCCGGACGAAAAGAGAGCACTTTTACCGGCTATTGCTATTTACGGAGCGAATGCCGCCGGCAAGAGTAATGTGCTGCACGCACTGATGACGATGAAGGATATGGTCGTCGGAGAAGCGGCCAAAATATCCAAGGGACAAAAATTGCCATGGGAACCGTTTGGTGACACCACAGTGCCTACATCCTTTGAGGTCGTGTTCATTTATCAAGGTGTTCGGTATGCTTACGGCTTTTCTTTTGATGCCAAGAAGATCTATACGGAGTATCTATACCATTGGCCGAACGGGCGCGAGGCACTGATTTTCTCAAGAGAAAACGGCGCATACGAATTCCGTGAGAATGTTAATGAGCAAATCACACTCAGTAACCGCACGCCGGATAATAAGCTGTATCTTGTTTCCTCAAATGACTGGAACTTGCCGCAAACGGAAAACGCCTACAAGTGGTTCTTGGAAAAGCTGACATTCTTGATGGAGGAAGCACCGGCTACTTCGGAAACGGTCGCGCAGATCGTCAGCGGCGATGAGAAGAAGGCTCGTATCCTGAAGGAACTGTTGCTTGCAGACCTCGGTATTTCCGATGTGACTGTCAAGAACATCTCCGGCAAGGCCCCGGTCATTACAACCACGCACCGAGTCATCGGTGCGGATGGCAGTGTGGAACACTTTCAGCTCCTTATGGATCAGGAGTCGTCCGGAACACAACGATTTTTCTCCCGTATCGGCGGCTGGCTGCAAGCGCTGGAGAACGGCGCACTGCTTGTCGTTGACGAGATCGAGGACAGTCTGCATCCGCTCCTGACAAAGCGGCTGATCGAGATGGTTCAGGACAATACGATCAACACTGAGGGAGCACAGCTTCTGTTTACGACGCATGATGCTATGCTGCTTGATCTTACCTTCTTCCGCAGAGATCAGATATGGTTTGCGGAAAAGGATGAGAAGTCCTGTGCGACTGAGTTGTATTCGCTGGCATCCTTCTCTCCGAGAAAGGGTGAGAACATCCGCAAGGGGTATTTGCAAGGACGCTTTGGTGCGATTCCGTTTATCGGAGGTGACGGCTTATGGCAGGAATGAGAAAGGAATACGACCCCAATAAAGGCAGTCGCCGTAAGCGTAGACCTATCATTTATATCATCTGCGAGGGCAAGGAAACGGAAACCAAGTATTTTAAGCATTTCCGTTCTCGTAACTGCCTGGTAGACATTGTGCCGATTTCTTCTAAGATTCGATAGGGACGCCTTCCGTGGGCTTTCAGTGGTGTTAAGCGGGTTTGCCGCGGGATTTCCATACCCGTAGATACGCTCTGTTCCACTGTTTCCGCCCCGGTTTTTCTGTTCGTGGGTCACGGCGTGGGTCAACGGGAAATTCCCGTTTGCCAAGGTATACCAGCCATCCCACCATGAGAACCTCCCGCCCAGAAAGTCTGACCGTCCCGGTTTTGTCCCGGTTTGCAAAATGGTCTTGCAATCCACCTGTCGCCGTGCTATACTTCCATCGTAATTGAATAGAAAGTCTTCAGGGCAGGGTGTGATTCCCTACCGGTGGTACAGCCCACGAGCCGCAAGGCATGATTCGGTGAAACTCCGAAGCCGACAGTATAGTCTGGATGAAAGAAGATGACAACGCAGGGGGACTGCTTTGCGTCTATGGAAGTTGCTCTGGGATGTGTTTACATTCCGGAGCTTTGCTTTTACACAAGGATACTTGTGTCTTTCTACCTTGCCCTGAACGATTCGTTCAGGGCTTTTTCTTTTGGAGGTAACGGTATGAACGATGCAGAATATATGCGTCTGGCCTTGGCGCTGGCGGAACAGGGCCGGGGTTGGACGGCGCCCAATCCCATGGTGGGCGCCGTGATCGTAAAGGACGGCGCAGTTATCGGACAGGGCTGGCATGAGCGGTACGGTGAACCCCACGCGGAGCGGAACGCGCTGGCATCCTGCACCGCCGACCCCGCCGGAGCCACCATGTATGTGACGCTGGAGCCTTGCTGCCACCACGGAAAGCAGCCGCCCTGCGTGGATGCGATCCTGGCATCCGGCATCCGCCGGGTGGTGATCGGCTCCGCCGACCCAAATCCGCTGGTGGCGGGAAAGGGCGTGGCGATCCTGCGGTCTCACGGCGTGGAGGTGACAAAAAACGTTCTGCGCCAGGAATGTGACGCACTGAACAAGATCTTCTTCCACTACATCACCACCGGGCGGCCCTTCGTTTCCATGAAATACGCCATGACGATGGATGGCAAGATCGCGGCCTATACGGGTGCATCCAAATGGGTCACAGGTGAAACGGCCCGGCGCCATGTCCAGCAGCAGCGCCACCGGTTCCGGGGCATCATGGTAGGCGTGGGTACCGTTTTGGCGGATGATCCCCTCCTGACCTGCCGTATGGAGAACGGGCGAAACCCCGTTCGCATCATCTGCGACACCCATCTGCGGACGCCGCCGCAGGCGCAGGTGGTCACTACCGCAGACCAGATCCCGACCATCCTCGCCACCTGCTGCACCGACCCAGAAAGACAGGCGGTTTACCGGATGGCCGGGTGCCAGGTGCTCTGCCTGAATGAGGAAAACGGCCATGTAGATCTCCGGCAGCTCATGGAGCGGCTGGGGCGGGAACAGATCGACAGCATCCTGCTGGAGGGCGGTGGAACGCTGAACTGGGCCGCGCTGGAATGCGGCATCGTGCAGCAGGTGCAGGCATATATCGCCCCAAAGCTATTCGGCGGAAGGGATGCGAAAACCCCCGTGGAGGGCGTGGGCGTCCCCGCTCCGACCAATGCCTTCCGATTGAAAAACAGCCGTTTGGAACGGCTGGGCGAGGATCTTCTGATAGAAAGCGAGGTGGAATATCCGTGTTCACAGGAATCGTAGAAGAAGTCGGAGCGATCAAGAACATCAAGCGCGGGCAGCACTCCGCCGTCCTGACGATCCATGCGAAAACTGTTTTAGAGGAGACCCGGATCGGAGACAGCATCGCTGTGAACGGCATCTGCCTGACAGTGACCCGGCTTTTTCCCGATGGCTTTTCGGCGGACGTGATGCACGAGACGCTGAACCGCTCGTCCCTTGCGGGACTCACGGCGGGGAGCGTGGTCAATCTGGAGCGGGCCATGCCTGCCAACGGCCGTTTCGGCGGGCATATCGTGGCGGGCCATGTGGACGGCGTGGGACACATTGCCAACATCCGAAAAGACGATACCGCCGTCTGGTACACCGTCCTCGCGGGGCCGGAGATATTGCGCTATGTGGTGGAAAAAGGCTCCATCACCATCGACGGCATCAGCCTGACAGTGGCCGCCGTGGACGGCGAGGGCTTTTCCGTGTCCACCATCCCTCATACGGTGGCCCAGACCAATCTAAACCAGCGCCGCCGAGGCGACCCTGTGAATCTGGAGACCGACGTGGTGGGCAAGTACATTGAAAAGCTGCTGCGTCCGGAAGAACCGAAACCGCATACCACAACGAACGAAAGCACCCTCACAAAAGAAATGCTGCTGCGCTGCGGCTTTTAACAAGGAGTTTTTACTATGAATTTCAATACCATTCCCGAGGCACTGGAAGATCTGAGACAGGGGAAGATCATTCTGGTCACAGACGACCCTGACCGTGAAAACGAGGGCGATTTCATCTGCGCCGCCGAGTTTGCCACCACGGAGAACATCAACTTCATGGCCACCCACGGCAAGGGCCTGATCTGTATGCCCATGTCGGAGGCCTTTGTCCGCAAGCTGCAATTCCCCCAGATGGTGCAGAACAACACCGACAACCACGAAACGGCCTTCACGGTGTCCATCGACCACATATCCACCTCCACGGGCATCTCCGCCGCCGAGCGCTCCGTGACGGCGATGGCCTGCGTGGAGGAGGGCGCGAGGGCGGAGGATTTCCGCCGACCGGGCCATATGTTCCCGCTTCTGTCGAAGAAAAACGGCGTGCTGGAGCGGGAGGGTCATACGGAGGCCACCGTTGACCTGTGCCGTCTGGCGGGACTGAAGGAATGTGGCCTGTGCTGCGAGATCATGCGGGAGGACGGCACCATGATGCGCACTGCTGAGCTGATGACGCTGGCGGAGCGGTTCGGTATCAAGTTCATCACCATCCGGGACTTGCAGGCGTACCGCAAGTGCCACGAAAAGCTGGTGGATCAGGTCACGGCGGTGAATATGCCCACGAAATACGGCGATTTCAAAGCCTACGGCTTTGTGAGCCGTCTGAATGGTGAGCACCATGTCGCGCTGGTGAAGGGCGACATCGGTGACGGGAAGGACATCCTCTGCCGCGTCCACTCCGAATGTCTGACCGGAGACACCTTCGGCTCTCTCCGCTGTGACTGCGGACAGCAGCTGGCCGCCGCCATGACCCAGATTGAAAACGAGGGCCGGGGCATCCTGCTCTATATGCGGCAGGAGGGCCGGGGCATCGGCCTCATCAACAAGCTGCGGGCCTATGAATTGCAGGAGCAGGGCATGGACACGCTGGAGGCCAATCTGGCTCTGGGCTTCCACGGAGACGAGCGGGAGTATTTCCTCGGCGCGCAGATCCTGCGGGAGCTTGGCGTCAAGAGCCTGCGCCTGTTGACCAACAATCCGGACAAGGTGTATCAGCTCTCCGAGTTCGGCCTGGAAATCTCCGAACGGGTTCCGATCCAGATGGCGGCAACGGCACATGATTTGTTCTACCTGAAAACCAAGCAGGCACGAATGGGACACATTTTGGAATATTAACAAAGAAAGAGGTACTTAGTTATGAAAACCTTCGAGGGAAAGCTGGTCTCCAAAAGCATCAAGGTGGGCATCGTAGCCGCCCGGTTCAACGAATTCATTACCTCCAAGCTCCTCAGCGGTGCGCTGGACGGCCTGCTGCGCCACGAGGTTCGGGAGGATGACGTTCATGTGGCGTGGGTTCCCGGAGCCTTTGAGATCCCGCTGGTGGCGTCCAAGATGGCAAAGAGCGGCAGGTATGACGCCGTCATCTGCCTCGGCGCGGTGATCCGCGGTTCCACCAGCCATTATGACTACGTCTGCAACGAGGTCTCCAAGGGGATCGCCGCCGTGTCTCTGGAAAGCGGCGTACCCGTTCTCTTTGGAGTATTGACCACGGAGAATATCGAGCAGGCCATCGAACGGGCCGGCACCAAGGCAGGCAACAAGGGCTACGATTGTGCAGTCAGCGCTATCGAGATGGTCAACTTGCTCCACGAACTGGACACGGAGTAACACACAGACACACTATGATCATCATTCAAGCAAACGGGGCCGAGGGGGATCTGGAGGAAAAGATCCTGGCCCTTCTGCGGCGGGAGGACATCGCCGCAGAGCGGGTCTCCCTCAGTTCCCGGCACACGCTTACCTTCCCGGAACTAACCATTGACGGACGATCCCAGCAGGCGTTTCAAAACGGAACCGCGCTGGCGCTGACCCGGATCGAGTTCAATATGCTGCTGCTTCTCGCCAGCAATCCGGGAGTCACGCTTTCCAAGGAGGACCTGTTTTCCGCCGTGTGGGGCCGGGACAGCGCGGACACCCTGAAGGTCGTGGCGAATACCGTCTCCAATCTCCGTCGGAAGATGGGCGGCAGCCAGACCTATATCCGCACGGTCCGGGGCGGGTACGTGTTCTCAGCGGTCTCCGTCACTGCCTGAAGTGATCCCCTCAAAACAAATCGAAGCAAGAGCAAAGCCTGCGGAACTCGCTCCGCAGGCTTGCTTTTTGAGGTTGCGCAAAGGTGCAAATTATCGCTCCCGCTCTGCGGCTTTTGGCCGGATCCGGTCACCTTCATCCGGCTCATCCGCCATGACGGGGCGATCCTGCTCGTTAAGATTCAGCAGCACATTCAGCTCGTTCAGCCGCCGCGTCTTTTCGGCCAGTTCTGCCTCCTTCGGAAAGGGTGCGGTCATCTCTGTGCGGGCATTTTCAAGCTGCTCGGTGGTATGGGCAAGTTGCGACCTGGCGTTGGCCAAGTGCTCCGTGATCTTTTCCAGTGCGTTGTCGATACGGGTGACATTGCCGCCTGCATCCGCTCCCAGTACAGCCGTATGGGACAGCTTGCCTTTGAGTACCATGCGAAACTCGTTGGCAGCACCGTCGTAGGAAAGCAGCATGGAAAATCCGCGGTAGCTGCCGATAGAAACGGTCTCCGCGCCATTCATGTGCGTGCAGGCTTCAATGATCGCCTTACCGGCGTTCTCGCGCTCGGTGTAGATGACGCCGCCCAGCACCATCGGCGCAATGCCCTCGGCTGGCTTCGGATGCTCCGCCAAATGCGTGCTGTCCTGTTCATATCCGGCGATGCGCTCGTTCAGCTCCTTGATCCCTGCCGGGTATTTCCGCAGCACCAGCTCCTCCAGTGCATACCGTTGGCTCAGATGGCTGACACGGAGCATATTCAGCTTGCTGACCTCCATATCTAAATTGCATTTTTCGATGATCTGCGGGTTTCCTGTGGCCAGTGCCTTGATCTCGGCATAGGACAGTGCCGTCTCGTCCACATCCTCCGCCGCACGGGCCGGTGCTTTGGAGGTCATGATCTGGGCAATAAACCGCTGCTTGGATTCCACCAGCTGATAGAGGTAGGCATCGAATGTGCCCTCGGTAACATAGCGGAAGATCTCCACCTCCGGATTTTGGTTGCCCTGCCGCACGATGCGCCCAAGGCGCTGCTGCAAGTCGCTGGGCCGCCATGGGCAATCGAGATCATGCAAGGCGATGAGCCTGTCCTGCACATTGGTGCCGGCGCCCATTTTTGCGGTGCTGCCCATGAGGATACGCACCTCGCCGCCGCGCACCTTGGCAAACAGCTCCTTTTTCTTTTGCTCGGTGTTGGCGGTGTGGATATAAGCGATCTCGTTTTCCGGAATGCCCATCTCAAGCAGCTTCTGCCGCAGATCGTCATACACATTGAAGCTGCCGTCCGCCTTGGGAGTAGACAGGTCGCAGAAAACCAGCTGCGTGCTGCGCTGTGCGGTACTCTCTGCCCATATCCGATAGACATTCCGGGCGCATACGGAAACCTTGCTGTTTTCATCGTCCGGTGCCAGAGAACTTAGCAGCCGCATATCCAACGCCAGCTTGCGTCCGTCGTTGGTGATGCGCAGCATATTGTCGGTGCTGGGATCGACCACACGGGCGCGGACGCGCTCGGCACGCTCCGCCAGTCCTGCCACAGCTTTCTTTTGCAGCTCGCTGGGGTGGATGACCTCGGTGTGGAAGTTGGCCTTTGGGACGGGCAGCTTCAGCATATCCGCCGTTTGCACATCCGCCACCATTTTGAAGGTCGCCATCAACTCCGGCAGATTGAAGAATTTTGCAAAACGGGTTTTCGGGCGATAGCCGCTGCCCTCGGGGTCGAGTTTGTCAAGATACTTTTTGTGGATTTTCTAAATTAAACGATTTGTCCGTAAAGAAATCGCCCAAAACCTCGTGCTTGCAGATGTCTTGAAACACCGTATTCAAAGGCTTTTTGGCACTTTCAGACTGCTTTACATTTACGATGAATGTTGTCTTTCCAATGCGTTGTGAATAAGAATGTTTCTGTTCTTTCATATAGTCCGTTCCTCTCTTTCATAAAATTTTGATTGATGGGTATTCACATTAGAACACCCATCAACCGCAGATTTTCAATATATCAACAAGTCATTAAGTCGTGAGTATAATGGAAAAGGTTATCTTTCCATACCACGCTTGTTTCTTCGAGCCTTGATACGCTCCTGTCGTTCTTTTTCCCTTGCTTCTTTTTCGGCTCGTTCCTGCGCTTCCTTAAAAGAAAAAAGTTGCTTCACTTTCTCGGTAAAAAGTTTAGCAACTTCGGGGAAATCCAGCAGGGCAAGGATAACTTCATCTACGATGTCGGTGTACCGCCCCTGTCGGGTGAGCTTGTTTTTGAAGCGAATAAGTGCGTCGAGGATCACACCGTATTCCTCGCAGCTGAGATACAAGGTACAGGTTTTTCGTTTCATGTGTCATCCCTCCTTACACGGACAGCATAACAGATTGCGTTCCGTTTATCAATTCTGCGGCGGCATTTGCCCTGCGAAAAAAGATAAAGTTCATTCGGCTTGGTCAAACCGTTTCAAACCGTGCCAAAGCCATTATTTCCGAAAAGGCGGGGCGCAGTATTCATTTTCTATGCAGAGGCGATCTGCTCCGAGTGGCCACATGAGCAGCCCGAAAATTAACCCATCCGTTAACAGTTTCGGGGTCAAAAACGGCATTTAGCCCATCGTTAACATGTAAAAAACACGTCAAACCTTGTCAAATTCCATCAGATTTTCCGAAAACAGAACAAATGCTGCAGATATAGGAAAATCCCGGAAAACGAGAGTTTTCCGGGATTTTGATTGCTTTGAAGTTGTAAAATCGGCAGAAATCAGCGCTTGCTGAACTGAGGTGCGCGACGGGCGGCTTTGAGGCCGTACTTCTTGCGCTCCTTCATACGAGGATCGCGGGTCAGGAAGCCGGCCTTCTTCAGAATGGGACGGAACTCGGGGTTCACCAGCAGCAGGGCGCGGCTGATGCCATGGCGCAGAGCGCCGGCCTGGCCGGAAACGCCGCCGCCCTCGACGGTGGCAACGATGTCCACCTTACCCAGGGTATCGGTGGCGTTCAGGGGCTGGCGGACCACCATCTTCAGGGTCTCCAGGCCGAAGTAATCGTCGATGTCGCGGCCGTTGATGGTGATGGAGCCGGTGCCGTTGGGGAACAGGTGCACCCGGGCCACGGAGGACTTTCTGCGGCCGGTGCCGTACAGATAGGGATTCTTGGACTGATACATGTTTCTTCTCCTCCTTACTTGACCAGCTCGGGCTTCTGGGCCTCGTGGATGTGCTGCTCACCGGCATAGATGTGCAGGCGCTTCAGGGAATCCTTGGTAACGGTGTTGCGGGGCATCATACCGCGGACGGCCACGCGCATGGCCAGCTCGGGCTTCTCCTGCATCAGCAGGCGATACTTGGTCTCCTTCAGACCGCCGATCCAGCCGGAGTGGGTGCGATAGTACTTCTGCTCCATCTTGTTGCCGGACAGGGTGGCCTTGGCGGCGTTGATGACGATGACGTTGTCGCCGCAGTCGGCGTGGGGGGTGTAGGTGACTTTACCCTTGCCGCGCAGCAGGTCGGCCACGATGACGGCGGTCTTGCCCAGGGGCTTGCCGGCGGCATCAACGACGTACCACTTGCGCTCAATGGTGGCCTTGTTTGCCATATAAGTGGACATGGTGTTTTCCTCCAATTTATAGAATGTATTGCTTTACTTTTTCAGGCTCCCTTGCTATGATTGGGAGGGAGAAATGCGCCGAACGCGCAAGGATATTTATAGCATATCCCGGGAAAATTGTCAACACCATTTTAATTTACGATAGCAACATCTGGCATTTTCTCTTGTTTTCTCTGAATAGCTCTTATTTTCTCAAATGGCAATTTCATTTTCCGACCCTGGGAGGGATGTCACATGCAGAAGCTTTTGGGACAGGTGCGCCGGTGCGTGGAGGATTACCGCATGATCGACGCGGGGGACACGGTGGCCGTGGGCGTATCCGGCGGCAAGGACAGCCTGGTGACGCTGACGGCTCTGGCCCGGCTGCGGGCCTTTTATCCGATCCCCTTCACCGTCCGCGCCATCACCTTAGAGACCGGCGCCCCCGGCATGAGCTTCGACGCCGTGGCGGACCTGTGCCGGCAGCTGGAGGTGCCTTATACCCGCATCCAGGTGCCGGTATACGACATCGTGTTCAACGAGCGGAAGGAGAAAAACCCCTGCTCCCTGTGCGCCAAGCTGCGGCGGGGCAGCCTGAACACGGCCCTTACGGACCTGGGCATCCGGAAGATCGCCCTGGGCCATCACTATGACGACGCCATCGAGACGCTGCTGATGAACCTGCTGTTCGAGGGGCGCATCGGCTGCTTCCAGCCGGTGACCTACCTGGACCGCACCGGCATTACCCAGATCCGTCCCCTGCTGTACTGCCGGGAGGACGACATCCGCCGGGTAGCCCGGCGGCTGGAGCTGCCGGTGGTGCACAATCCCTGTCCCGCCAACGGACACAGCCGCCGCCAGGAGGTGAAGGAGCTCATCGCCGGGCTGGAGGGCCGGTATCCGGATATCAAGCAGAAGCTGTTCGGCAGCCTCCAGCGCTACCCCCTGTACGGCTGGAATCTTCACGAGGAGGAGCGGTAACATGAAAACCAGACTGGGCGGCCGCACCTGGGCGGCCCTGCTGACCTTCGGCCTGTTCGGACAGATCGCCTGGGTCATCGAGAATATGTATTTCAACGTGTTCCTGTACAACACCATCTCCGGGGACACGTCCATGATCGCCGCCATGGTGGCCTGGAGCGCCGTCACCGCCACCGTCACCACCCTGGTGATGGGGGCCCTCAGCGACCGGCTGGGGCGGCGGAAGGCCCTGATCGTCATCGGCTATCTGCTGTGGGGCGTCAGCATCGGGGCCTTCGCCTTCATCAAAAGAAGCCCCCTGGCCGGTGCGGCCCACGGAGCCGCGGTGCTGGTGGTGGTGATGGACTGCGTCATGACCTTCTTCGGCTCCACCGCCAACGACGCCGCCTTCAACGCCTGGGTCACGGACGTCACCGTGCCGGAAAACCGGGGCCGGGTGGAGACGGTGCTGGCCATTATGCCGCTGGTGGCCATGCTGGTGGTGTTCGGCGCTCTGGACGGCCTGACCCAGGCCGGGAACTGGCGGCTGTTTTTCCTGATCGTGGGCGGCATCACCTGCCTGGGCGGCGTGCTGGGCTGCTTTTTCATCCGGGAGCCGGACCTGCCCCGGGGCCAGGGCAGCTATTTTGCCAACATTCTGTACGGCTTCCGTCCCGCCGTTATCCGGGACAACCCGCGGCTGTACCTGTCCCTGGCGGCGCTGGGGGTATACTGCATGAGCCAGCAGGTGTATATGCCCTACCTCATTATCTATATCCAGAGGTTCCTGGGCATCACGGACTATACCCTCCTGCTGGCGGGGGTGCTGATCGTCAGCTCCGTGCTGTCGGTGCTGGCCGGGCGGCCCATCGACCGCTTCGGGAAGCTCCGCTGCCTGGTCCCGGCGGGGATCCTGGGCTTTGCGGGCCTTGTGCTCATGTACTTTGCCCGGGGCCAGTGGTTCGTCCTGGCGGCGGGCATCGTGATGCTGGGCGGCGGCATGGTGGTCTCCGCCTGCTGCAACGGTCTGATCCGGGACTATACCCCGGCGGGAAAGGCCGGCCTGTTCCAGGGCATCCGCATCGTGTTCCAGGTGCTGCTGCCCATGGTCACGGGACCGTATATCGGTGCGGCGGTGATCCGGGGCACCGGCATGACCTATGAGGACCTGGGCACCGTGAAGCAGGTGCCCACGGCGGAAATTTTCCTGGCGGCAGCCGCCGCCCTGGTGCTGCTGGCCATTCCGGCGGCCCTGCTGAAGCGGAAGGAGACGGTAAAATGACGGCGCTTTACACCCCCTGGGGGGAGCATCCGGACAAAACCTGCCCGCTGCCGGAGTATCCCCGGCCCCAGCTGCGGCGGGACAGCTATCTCTGCCTCAACGGCCTGTGGGACTACACCGTGGAGGACGGCGACGAGTATTCCCGCCGCCGCAGCGGAAAGATATTGGTGCCCTTCTCGCCGGAGAGCCTGCTGTCCGGCTGTGATTTCCGGCTGGAAAGCGGCGAGACCCTGTGGTATGAGCGGACCTTCACCCTGCCGGAGGGCTTCCGCCGGGACCGGGTGCTGCTGCACTTCGGCGCGGTGGATCAGTGCTGCCGGGTGCTGGTAAACGACCGCCCCGTGGGGGGCCATCAGGGGGGCTATCTGCCCTTCACCCTGGACATTACCGACGCCCTGGTCCCCGGGGAGAACCGCCTGACCGCGGCCGTCACCGACGACCCCGACGGCGGGGTCCACGCCTTCGGCAAGCAGCGCCGGAACCGGGGCGGCATCTGGTACACCGCCCAGAGCGGCATCTGGCAGACGGTATGGCTGGAGAGCGTGGCGGAAAACTACATTCACTCCCTGTGGCTGACCCCGGACTATGACGAAAAAGCCCTGCGCTATGCCGTCCGGGCCGATGACCCCGCCGGAGCCCGGATCACGGTGCTGTGCGGCGGTCAGGTCATTGCCCGCAGCTGGGCCGATGAAAAGGGCCTGGGCGTGTGCCCCATTCCGGCGGAGCACTTCCGCCCCTGGAGCCCGGAGGACCCGTATCTGTACGATCTGGAGGTGACGCTGCCCTCCGGCGACCGGGTGGAAAGCTACTTCGGTATGCGGAAATTCTCCGTTATGGAGCATCAAGGCCGCCGGGTGCTGGCCCTGAACGGCCAACCCTACTTCCAGTCGGGCCTGCTGGACCAGGGCTACTGGTCCGACGGGCTGTACACCCCTCCGGCGGACGAGGCCATGGTCTGGGACATTCAGACCGCCCGGGACATGGGCTTCAATATGCTGCGCAAGCACATCAAGATCGAGCCGCTGCGGTGGTACTATCACTGCGACCGGCTGGGGATCATCGTGTGGCAGGACCTGGTGTCCTGCTTCGAACGCTGGCAGACCCTGACCATGCAGGTGCTGCCCTTTCTGGGCCTCCACCTGAAGGACCGCCCCTCCGGGCGGCTGGGCCGGGCCGGAGAGGCCGGACGGCAGCAGTTCCTGCGGGACATGGAGGACACGGTGGACCTGCTGTATAACTGCGTGTGCCTGGGCCTGTGGGTGCCCTTCAACGAGGGCTGGGGCCAGTTCGACGCCCTGGCCGTCACAGACCGGCTGCGGACTCTGGACCCCACCCGGCCCATCGACCACGCCTCCGGGTGGCACGACCAGGGCGGCGGCGACCTGAAAAGCCGCCATGTGTACTACCGCCCCGTGCGCCTGCGGGGGGACGGACGGCGGGTGCTGGCCCTGACGGAATTCGGGGGCTACAGCCTGCAATGCCCGGGACACCTGGCCTCGGACAAAAAATTCGGCTACCGCATGTATGACCATGCGGCAGCCTGGATGGACGCGGTGGAGCGCCTGTATGAAACGGAGGTCCTGCCCCTGATTGAAAGCCAGGGCCTGTCGGCGGCGGTGTATACCCAGCTGTCCGACGTGGAGGACGAGGTCAACGGCCTGGTGACCTTCGACCGCCGCCTGTGCAAAATGGACCCCGTCCGGATGCGGAAAATCAACAGCAAACTGCACTTTTAGCGCAATATATTGCCGAAAATCGCGGACTCCCCCCTATGTAGCAAAAGCCTCGCAGAGTTTGCCGCCCGCGGCAGACTGCAGCCCCTTTGTTCAAAAAGTGGTTCCACCACTTTTTGAACAAAACTCAAAGCACCCACTGCAAAAGCAGCAGCAGGCCGAAGCCCGGCAGGCCCAGCACGCCGATCAGCAGTCCGTTGAACAGGTTGAGCCCCAGCTGAAGCCCCGGGGCCAGGCGGCCCAGCAGCCACAGGGCCCCGAAGCCCAGGGCCGCGTTGCCCGCCACCCGGAAGACCAGCTTCAGGGGGCTTCTGGCCAGGCGCAGCACCCCCAGCAGCATAAACAGTCCCCCCACGCCCAGGGCGAGCTTTTCTAAGACGGACACGCGGTGCCTCCCTTCATGGCGGCTGCCGCCGCGCAGGGCTCCTGACCCAGCTGGGCCTTGATGCACCGCAGCAGATAGTCGCTGCGGGCCTTCAGGGCGTTGATCTCATAGATGCTGGCCTCCACCAGCTCCGGCGCCGTGACAAAATTGAACTTGTCATAGGCGTTGCGCAGAGCCTGGTTGGTCTGGTGCAGCTCCTGCCGCAGCTCCTCCAGCGTGGGGGAAACGGCCTGATTTTTCTTCTTTTCCATGGTGATCCCTCCTGGCACATGCCTGTAACCTATTTGTACGGTTATTTTGGACAGATATGACAGGCTTTAACCCGGGGGACAAGCAAAAATTTCCGGGAGGTGCGGAGAATGCACGAGGAGTATATGCGCCAGGCCCTGGACCTGGCCCGGCAGGCCGCCGCCTGCGGCGAGGTGCCGGTGGGCTGCGTCATCGTCAAGGACGGCCGGGTCATCGGCCGGGGCCGCAACCGCCGGGAGGAGCGCCAGGCCGCCTGGTCCCACGCGGAAATGGAGGCCATGGCCGAAGCCAACCGGACCCTGGGCACCTGGCGGCTGGACGGCTGCACCCTGTATGTGACCCTGGAGCCCTGCCCCATGTGCGCCGGGGCCATTCTCAACGCCCGGGTCAGCCGGGTGTATTTCGGGGCCCGGGACCGGGAGATGGGAGCCTGCGGCGGGGTGATGAACCTGTTCATGGAGGACTTCCCCCATCCCCCCGCCCTGGTGGGCGGCGTGCTGGAGGCCGAATGCGCCCGGGTCCTGCGGGAATTTTTCCGGGTCCTCCGGGAAAAGTAAAATTTCCCTTATTTTCCCGTTGACAAAACCGGGAAAAGTGGCTATATTATGTCATATCGAGTGCAAATGCAGTGATGGGGACCAGTAGCGCTCCCTCCCGATGCCAAGAGAGCCGCCGTTTGGTGCAAGGCGGCCACGGGGGAAGCCGCGAATATCACCCCGGAGCATCCGGCTGAAACGGCATACCCGGATTAGGTGCGGACGGCGGAGGGCCGTTATCATCCCTCGCCCACGGATGGTAGGGCAGAGCGGCTGCGCCCCGGCGCGGCAACAAGAGTGGTACCGCAGAGGTTTTCCGGCCTTTGTCTCTTATGGGAGACAAGGGCCTTTTATTTTTTGCAATATAAAATGTCATGTTTATAATGGAGGTAACACATGGAGTACAAAAAGACGCTGAATATGCCCAAGTCCGGCTTTCCCATGCGGGCGGGCCTGCCCAAGCGGGAGCCGGAGATGCTGCGCTATTGGGAGCAGCTGGACCTTTACAACGAGCTGCTGAAGAAGAACGAGGGAAAGCCCCTGTTCTCCCTCCACGACGGCCCTCCCTTCTCCAACGGCGCCCTGCACATGGGCCACGCCCTGAACAAGGCCCTGAAGGACTTCATCAACCGCAGCTATGCCATGCGGGGCTATTACACCCCCTATATCCCCGGCTGGGACAACCACGGCATGCCCATTGAGTCCGCCATCATCAAGCAGAACAAGCTCAACCACAAGGCCATGAGCGTGGCGGATTTCCGCACCGCCTGCCACCAGTTCGCCGACCACTATATCGACGTCCAGCGGGAGGGCTTCAAGCGCATGGGCGTGGTGGCCGACTGGGAGCACCCCTACAAGACCATGGACCCCGGCTTCGAGGCCCGGGAGGTCCGTGTGTTCGGTCAGATGTATAAAAACGGTCACATCTACAAGGGCCTCAAGCCCGTGTACTGGTGCCCCCACGACGAGACCGCCCTGGCCGAGGCCGAGATCGAGTATCAGGACGACCCCTGCACCACGGTGTATGTGAAGTTCCCCATGAACGACGACCTGGGCAAGCTCTCCCACCTGGACAAGAGCAAGCTGAGCTTCGTCATCTGGACCACCACCATCTGGACCCTGCCCGGCAACCTGGCCATCGCCCTGCACCCCGACGAGAGCTACGCCGTGGTGAAGGCCCCCAACGGCGAGCTGTATATCATGGCCGAGGCCCTGACGGAGAAGGTCATGGGCATCGGCGGCTTCGACAGCTATGAGATCGTGGAGACCCACCCCGGCTCCTTCTATGAGAATATGCTGGCCAGCCATCCCTTCCTGCCCAAGACCAGCCGCCTGGTGCTGGCGGACTATGTCACCATGGACTCCGGTACCGGCTGCGTCCACACCGCCCCCGGCTTCGGCGCCGACGACTATCAGACCTGCCTGCGCTACGGCATGGACATGGTGGTGCCCGTGGACGACCAGGGCCGCCACACCGACTACGCCGGCAAGTACGCCGGTATGAAGACCGAGGAATCCAACCCCGTGATCCTTCAGGATATGAAGGAGGCCGGTTCCCTGTTTGCCAGCCAGGAGATCGTCCACAGCTATCCCCACTGCTGGCGCTGCAAGAAGCCCATCATCTTCCGGGCCACCCCCCAGTGGTTCTGCTCCGTGGAGTCCTTCAAGGACGACGCCATCGCCGCCTGCGAGGACGTGCGCTGGGTCCCCTCCTGGGGCAAGGACCGTCTGCGGTCCATGGTCCTGGAGCGCACCGACTGGTGCATCAGCCGCCAGCGCCGCTGGGGCCTGCCCATTCCGGTGTTCTACTGCAAGGACTGCGGCAAGCCCATCTGCACCGACGAGACCATCGACGCCATCGCCAATATCTTTGAAAAGAAGGGCTCCAACGCCTGGTTCGAGATGGAGGCGGAGGACATGCTGCCTGAGGGCTTCACCTGCCCCCACTGCGGCAAGAACGCCGGCTTCGAGAAGGAGAGCGACACCCTGGACGGCTGGTTCGACTCCGGCTCCACCCACTACGCCGCCATGGAGCGGGACCAGGGCTTCTGGCCTGCCACCATGTATATCGAGGGTCTGGACCAGTATCGCGGCTGGTTCCAGAGCTCCCTGCTGGTGGCCGTGGGCGCTCTGGGCCGGGGCGCGCCCTTCAAGGAGTGCCTGACCCACGGCTGGACCGTGGACGGCCAGGGCCGCGCCATGCACAAGTCCCTGGGCAACGGCATGGACCCCGCCGAGATCTTCAACAAGTACGGCGCGGACCTGCTGCGCCTGTGGGCCGGCTCCTCCGACTATCATGTGGACGTCCGCTGCTCCGACGACATCTTCAAGCAGCTGAGCCAGAATTATCTGAAGTTCCGCAACACCGCCAAGTTCTGCCTGGACAACCTCACCGGCTTCGATCCGGAGCAGCTGGTGGCCGCTGCCGATATGCAGGAGCTGGACCGCTGGGCCGTCACCCGGCTCAACAGCCTGATCCGCCGGGTGTTCGACAGCTACGACGCCTACGAGTTCCACGCCGTGTCCCACGCCATCAACGACTTCTGCGTGGTGGACCTGAGCTCCTTCTATTTCGACATCATCAAGGACCGCCTGTACTGCGACGGGGAGAACAGCCTCAGCCGCCGCAGCGCCCAAACCGCCCTGTTCCTGATCCTGGACGCCATGACCCGGATGTTCGCGCCGATCCTGGCTTTCACCTGCGAGGAGATCTGGCTGGCCATGCCCCACCGCAGTGCCGACGACAGCCGCAGCGTCCTGTTCAACTGCATGGTGCAGCCCTATGAGGGCTACGCCCTGCCGGAGGACGCCATGGACCGCTGGGCCCGCATCGCCGCCGTCCGCAGCGCCGTCAACGGCGCGCTGGAGCAGGCCCGGGCCGACAAGACCATCGGCAAGAGCCTGGAGGCGGAGGTGGACGTCACCGTTCCCGCCGAGGACGCTTTCCTGGCGGACATGGACGCCGATACCCTGGCGGACCTGCTGATCGTGTCCCAGGTCCGGGTCACCGTGGGCGACGCCCTGTCCGTCACCGTGGCCCCCGCCCAGGGCGTCAAGTGCGCCCGCTGCTGGAAGGTGCTCACCAGCGTGGGCACCGTGGCCGGGCACGACACCCTGTGCCCCCGGTGCGCCGCCGTGGTGAAGGCGCTGCCCGTGGTGGAATAATCGCCCATTTGATCTGACCAACGGGGCGGGGCCGCTGTGCCCCGCCCCGGCTGAAATTTTCGGGCGGATGCGGCATCCGCCTGCGGAGGTAAAATGTGAACGACAAACAGGAAGCAAAATTCCAGGAGCTTACCGGCCGGCCGGTGGGTCATCTGGTGTGCAAAATGGCGGTCCCCACCATCATCAGCATGATGGTCACCGCCTGCTATAACATGGTGGACACCTATTTCGTGGGCCAGCTCCACAGCAACAGCGCCACCGGCGCGGTGGGCGTGGTGTTCTCCCTGATGGCGGTGATCCAGGCGGTGGGCTTCTTCTTCGGCCACGGCTCCGGCAACTATATCTCCCGCCAGCTGGGCCGCCATGAAACCGCCGACGCCGAAAAAATGGCCGCCACCGGCGTGACCCTGGCCTTTCTGGCCGGGTGCGTCATCCTGGTGCTGGGCCAGATCTTCCTGACGCCTCTGGCCCGGCTGCTGGGCTCCACGGACACCATCCTCCCCTACGCCCGCAGCTATCTGCGGATCATCCTGCTGGGGGCTCCGTATATGACGGCGTCCTTCGTGCTGAACAACCAGCTGCGCTTTCAGGGCAGCGCCGCCTACGGCATGGTGGGCATCGCCGCCGGGGCGGTGCTGAACGTGGGGCTGGACCCGCTCTTGATCTTCGGGCTGAACATGGGGGTGGCCGGAGCGGCCCTGGCCACCATCCTCAGCCAGCTGGCCTCCTTCTGCATGCTGCTTCTGGGCTGCGCCCGGGGCGGCAACCTGCGGATCCGGCTGAAAAACCTGTGCTTCCGCCGGGACCTGTTCCTGGAGATCGGCAAGGGCGGTCTGCCCTCCCTGTGCCGCCAGGGGCTGGCCAGCATCGCCACCATCTGCCTCAACCGCAGCGCCGGGCTGTACGGCGACGCGGCCATTGCCGCCATGAGCGTGGTAAGCCGGGCCATGATGCTGGCCCAGTCCGCCCTGATCGGCTTCGGCCAGGGATTCCAGCCGGTGTGCGGCTTCAACTATGGCGCGGGGCTGTATCACCGGGTGAAGGAGGGCTTCCGCTTCTGCGTCAAGTGGTCCACGGTGTTCCTGACGGCGGTTTCGGTTCTGGGCCTGGTCCTGGCTCCCCAGATCATCGCCGTGTTCCGCAACGACCCGGAGGTCATCGCCTTCGGAGCCCGGGCCCTGCGGTTGCAGTGCCTGGCCTTCCCGCTGTGCGGCGTCATCGTCATCTCCAGCATGCTGACCCAGACCATCAACAAGGTCTGGCAGGCCTCGGTGCTGGCGGCAGCCCGGCAGGGGCTGTTCTTCATCCCGGCGGTGCTGGCCCTGCCCCATATCTGGGGGGAGCTGGGGGTGCAGCTGGCCCAGCCGGTGTCGGACGTGTGCGCCTTCGCCCTGACGGTGCCCCTGGTGCTGGGGGTCCTGCGGGACATGGACCGCCAGCAGCGCCTGGAAAAAATCCGATAAAAAAGACAGGCAGCGGGCCTCACAGCCTCGCTGTCTGTCTTTTTTCATACTTTACAGGGCGGCAGCGCCGATGATACCGGCGTCGTTGCCCAGCCGGGCCGCGGCAAAGATGGGGATGGCCCCCTCCGGGCCGCCGAAGCAGTTCCGCTCCACATACCGGCGCACCGGGGCCAGCAGGCGCTCCCCCTGTCGGCTGATGCCGCCGCCGATGAGGATCACCTCCGGAGCCAGGGCGTTGACGATGTTGGTCACTCCCGCCCCCAGATAGTCGCAGAAGCGGTCCACCACGGCGTTGGCGGTCTCGTCTCCCCGGTCCGCCGCGTCAAACACGGTCTTTCCGGTGATCTCCTCCGCCCCCGCCAGCAGGGACTCCGGATGCTCCGCCGCCGCCTGCCGGGCCTGACGGATCAGGGCCGTGGCGGAGGAATACGCCTCCCAGCAGCCCCGGCGGCCGCAGGTGCAGGGCTCGCCGTCCAGCACCAGCAGGGTGTGGCCCAGCTCGGCCCCGGCCCCCCGCATACCGTCATAAATTTTCCCGCCGATGATGATGCCGCCGCCTACGCCGGTGCCCAGGGTGATGAGCACCACGTTGTCGTGGCCCACCGCCGCCCCGGCCACCTGCTCGGCAAGAGCGGCGCAGTTGGCGTCGTTGCTGAGGCGGCAGGGCACATGGAACCGCTCCTCCAGCATCCGGCACACGGGAACGTGGTCCCAGCCCAGGTTATAGGCCCGCTCCACCACCCCTGCGGCGGAGTTGCAGGTACCCGGCGAGCCGATGCCGATGCTGCGGCAGTCGCCGATGGACAGCCCGGCCTGAGCCAAAGCCGCCTCCACGGCGTCGCCCATATTCCCCACCACCTCCGCCGCCGGACGGCGGGCCAGGGTGGGCACGCTGACCCGGGAGACGATGGCGTGGCCGTCGTCCACCGCGCCCACGGCGATGTTGGTGCCGCCCAGATCAATTCCAATGCGAATCATATGATGTTCCTCCCATCCCAGGTGATGTGTTATACCCCGGCCATTTCCTTGGGGGCGGCCTGCTGGGCCGCCGGGGCCAGGTCCTTGATGAAGCACCGGCGGCGCTTGTGCTGCTCCAGGGGGAAGCCCTGCCACTGGGTCTGGACCTTCTGGTTCATCTCCAGCATGGGGCCGGTCTCGGCCCAGCGGATGCCCATGTCAAAGGCACCCCGCATCACCTGGCTGATGACCACGGCGTTAACGCCCTTGCTCTGCAGGTCCGGCCGCACGGCGATCAGCAGCAGGTCCACGGTGTCGTTCTTCCGGAAGGCCTTCAGCAGGTCCACCCATCCGGTGGGGAAGAGCCTGCCCTTGTGCTTGCGCAGGGCCTCGGCGATGCTGGGGGCCGCCACGCCGAAGGCCACCATCTCGTTTTCCTCGTTCATAACGAAGCAGGTGAGCTGTGGGTTGATCAGCGGGGCGAACTTCCCGGCATAGCGCTTGATCTGCGCCTCGGACAGCTCCACCGTGCCATACAGCGGGGAATAGGCCGTGTTCACCAGCTGGAACACCTGCCGCACCAGGCCGGGATAGTCCAGCCGGGTCCGGGCCTTCTTCACATGGAGCTTCTGCCGCTTGAGCACATAATTGCTGAGCTTTTCCCACCGCTGCAGCACCGCCTCGTCGGTGGGAGCGGTGATCAGCTCCTCGATCCAGTCCACATCCTTGGCATAGCCCAGGGCCTCCAGATGATCCTTGTAATAGGGGTGGTTATAGTAAGTAAAGAAACAGCTGCGGCGGTCGAAGCCCTCCACCAGCAGGCCCTCCCGGTCCAGGTCCGTGAAGCCCAGGGGGCCGTGGATCTGGGTGCAGCCCAGCTGCCGGGCCCAGTCCTCCACCGTGGCAAACAGCGCCCGGGACACCTGGTAGTCGTCGATGAAGTCCACCTGGGTAAAGCGCAGGCGGTTGGTGTGCCACTTCTCGTTGGCCTTGCGGCTGAGGATGGCGCCGATGCGGCCCACGATCTCTCCGTCCCGCATGGCCAGCCAGCACCGGGCCTGGCAATATTCGAAGGCGGGGTTCTTTTTCCTGTCCCAGTCCTCCAGGTCGTCGTCATAGGTGCCCGGGATGTACTGGGGCACGTCCTTGTATAATTCCATGGGATATTCCACAAACCGGCGCAGCTGCGCCTTGGTGGTCACCTCAACAATGGATACCATATGATGTCTCCTCCCTTCTTTCGAAGCACTTAACAGTTTACCGCCTTTTGCCGCCGATTGCAACCCGTTATCCGTCCCGACCGGGAATTTCGGAAAAAATCCCTGCGGCGGGATAAAAAAAGTGTTCCATATTGTGAAAAAATTTGCTATAATGTTCTTGAACGCCCGCCGGTGAGGGAAAGCCGGCTTATTACGGATAGGAGGAATCATTATGATCAGAATCGGTATCATCGGCTGCGGCAAGATCGCGCAGGTGCGCCATCTGCCGGAATATGCCGCCAACCCCCATGTGGAGCTGGCGGGCTACTACGATTTGAACACCCAGCGGGCCCAGGAGATGGCCGCCCAATACGGCGGCAAGGTCTACGATTCCTATTTTGACCTGCTCAACGACCCCAGCATCGACGCCGTGTCCATCTGCGTGGAGAACCGTAGCCATGCGGAGATCACCACCTACGCCCTGTACGCCGGGAAGCACGTCCTGTGCGAAAAGCCCATGGCCGTGACCCTGGCGGAGTGCGAGTCCATGGTGGCCGCCGCCGAGCGCAACGGCAAGCACCTGATGATCGGCCACAACATGCGCTTCGACCCCGTCCACCGCAAGGCCAAGGAGCTGCTGGACGCGGGCATCATCGGCGACATCATCACCTTCCGGGCCACCATGGGCAACGCCGGCCCGGAGAACTGGTCCATGGAGGCCGGGAGCACCTGGTTCTTCGACAAGAAGAAGGCCGCCATGGGCGCTCTGTCGGACCTGGGCATCCACAAGGTGGACCTGCTGCAATACCTCACCGGCCAGAAGGTCATCGAGACCACCGCCAAGGTCATGACCCTGAACAAGCACACCGCCACCGGCGCGCCCATCACCGTGGACGACAATGCCCTGTGTATCCTGCGCATGAGCGGCGGCGCAGTGGGCACCCTGGCCGCCAGCTGGACGGTGTACGGCCACGAGTGCCAGTCCACCTGCCTGTACGGCACCAAGGGCATCATGCTCATCTATAACAACAACAATCCCGCCGCCCCCATCGAGGTCCGGAATCTGGACGGCACCAGCACCACCTACAACATCCCGCCGGAGACCAATTCCGGCGTCATCGACGAGTTTGTGGACGCCCTGGAGCATGACCGGGAGCCGGAGGTCTCCGGCAAGGAGGCTCTGTCCACCATGCGAGCCATCTTCGGCAGCATCAAATCCTCCGAGATCGGCCGCACCGTCAGCGTCAACAGTAGCTTCGTCAACCATCTGTAAGCAAAATGCTCCCCTCCGGCTCACACCGGAGGGGAGTTTTTTTGCTTTTCAGAAAAGCCGCCAGCCGAACAGGCACGACGGTGCTGCCATCATCGGCAGACATTTCGTAGGGTCCGCTGCCCTCAGCGGGTCGGGGCGGGGGATTTCTGCATTCTTCGTCAGTCTTGGCTCTCCCTTCGGGAGAGCTGTCGGCGCAGCCGACTGAGAGGGAAAAGCATCAACCGCGCTTTCGGCAAGCAGAACAGCCCCCGGCTTTCGCCGGGGGCTCAGCTTGTCGAAAAAGCCTCGCAGAGTTTGCCGCCCGCAGGCGGCAAATCAAGTGCAATCCGTTTTTTGCGGCGGCGTGTACGTCGCAAAAAACACTTCTCGGTCTGCAAGTGTGGAATTTGTTCGCTTTCAGCGAACAAATTATGCGCGCGGCAGACTGCAAGCCTTTGACTGTCAAAAAAGGGTAAACCCTTTTTTGACAGTCAAAGGGATAAAACGGCGGCCAGGAGGGTCAGGGCGGCCACGGCGGCCCAGAACAGGAGCTTCCTGCGCAGCATCCGCCGGAGCTTCATGGGGCTTTTACTCCGCCAGCTTGCGGCCCATGGCCTGGCAGGCCGCCAGCACATCGTCGTCCGGGGCCTCGCAGCAGGTGATGCTGTCGCACACCCGGTTGATGCCCGCGTCGTCGCAGTCCTTCTCCCAGCTGCGCATCCACTCGCCATCGCCCCAGCCGAAGGAGCCGAACAGGCCCACGGCCTTGCCGCCCATCTGGTTCTTGATGCTGTCGAACATGGGCTGGAACTCCATCTCCTCCAGCACCTCGCTGCCCATGGCGGGGCAGCCCATGGCCACGGAGGACACGCCGGAAAGGCTGGCGGGAGTCACCTGGTCCGGGGTCAGCAGGGCGGCGTCGGCTCCGGCGGCCTTCATGCCCTCCAGCACCGCGCCCGCCATGGCCTCGGTGTTGCCGGTGCCGCTCCAATAGATCACGAGAGTTTTTTTCATAGTTGTACTTCCTTTCTTGATATAACAACAGAATATTTCGTCAGACCGCCACTGCCAGCTGCTCCAGCCGCAGGCCGGTCTGCCACAGGGCGCAGTAGCGCTGGGTGCAGCGGCGGAACCGGTCAAACAGGGCCTGGGCCCGCTGCTGGTCGCCGTACACCTTCCACAGGCCCGCGCACTTGAAGTCCATGGCCCGGTGGTCGATGAACCCCTGCACGTCCTCCGGCGGATAGCTGAGGAACAGCCCCACCTCATGGGGAAAGTCCTCCTCCGTCCGCAGGCGCTGCACCAGCCGGGCCACGCACTGGCCGCAGCTGCCGCAGGGATACCCCGCCTGCCGCAGCAGACGGCAGGCCAGATCGTCCCCCAGGTCCCGGCACAGGGCCTGGGGCCGGTACAGATACAGCAGCGCCCGGCCGTCGTCCATCCGCATGGGCAGCAGACACAGCCCCCGGGGCACCAGCACCCGGTTCATCCGCCGGATGTCCGCCAGCAGCTGCTGGCGGGACTGGTACGGGCAGGGAAACAGGCTGCCGGTTTTGATCCCGGCCAGGGTGGGCGCGCACTGGCGCACCACCGTCTCCTCCGCGGGCCTCATCCGGCGTGCTTTTCCAGGATCCCCCGCAGAGCGGACAGGGAGCTGGTGTGGCAGCGCTCGATGATGGTGTCCTGGCCCTTCAGCTGGCTCAGGGCCCCCTGCACCATTTTGTGGGACATGGTGCCGGTGAAAAAGATCATCAGGTCGGGATTGCCCAGCTTGTTCCGCAGGCCCCCGGCAGGCTTGGTGAACACCTTGGCCTGGCACCGGTACGTCTGACAGAGCTCCTTGTACCGGCGCTCCATGCACTCGTTTCCTCCCAATATCACAACGCTCATAGCGGTCTCCTTTCTGTGGTTAAGGTTCTTTAACCGTCGTATTGTAAAAACAGCGTCGCCTGGACGCCTTGTATGGTCTTATTATATGCAGAAGCAGGAGCCGTATCCACTCCAAAACGGCGGATACGGCTCCAAATTGATTTTTTTGCGGAAAGGGATCAGATGTCCCGGGCCGTGCGGTTACAGTCGCAGCCGGCGGGGCCGAAGAAGTTCAGCCGCTTGTCACTGAGGCGGATGGTCACATCGTCGGAGGTGATGCACTCGCCGTCGAGACAGGTGACGATATCCGGCTTTTCAGACCGGATGCGGACAACCTTGGGGGCAACACACCGGGCCACATGGGGGAATTTATAGTACTGCCCCTTGGAATAGGGGCCCACGAACTTGATGAAGGCGCCCCGGCTGACCTTTTTCACCACCAGGGTGTTCAGCACCCCGTCGTCCATCCGGGCCTCGGCCACCGGCATGAACCCACCGCCGTAATACCGCCCGTTGCACACGGACACCAGGGAGAAGTCGTCCTCAATGGTTTCGCCGTCCAGCTCCACGGTCCAGTGGGAGCCGATGCCCTTGAACAGGAAGTTCACCAGCAGAGAGGCGATATAGCTGCTTTTGCCGTCCAGAATGGGGCTTTCGCTGTATTTATGTACGTCCCGGGCCACCCGGGCGTCGATGCCGGAGCAGGCGA
>OHLF01000022.1_pt1 | contig 106752 bp, 106 predicted proteins | sample 1569001 | NCBI WGS metagenome assembly OHLF01 (sample SAMEA3879541, study PRJEB24766) | human gut metagenome | biome: human-associated habitat; feature: feces | place: USA | collected 1985/1987
CGGAAAAATAGGTAGCGCCAACACAAGCGGACATCTTCGGATGTCCGCTTTTTTTGCTTGGTTCATAAAGTCAACCCCCGGCTCTGCCGGGAGAAACAGAAGGCCTATGGCGAGGGGAAGAGTAGACAAGAAAAAGTCTCCGAGTTAAAGTAAGAAAAAAGGCTTGTCAACCAAGACTTACAAAAACAAGGAGACTAATTCATGACAAGTAATAAAACCAACGACAAACAAAAGCTTGACTGTGACGGTGATGGCCTGTTTACGGGCGGTAGGGCAGAGAATGTGCGTGAAGAAAATTCGGTGCTCTTTGAGGGACTTGCCAGTAATAGGCCCTTACAGGGCCAGATCAGACCTCAGGCTTAGCCGGAGGTTTTGATTTCGGGTTCCGACCTTGACAGATGCCGCCGAATCCGGTAATATAGTGGCGGAAATGCTCAAGATATTGGAGGGAGTGCCCATGGACATCCAGCAGGCGGTGGCGGAGAATATCCACCGCATCCGAAAAGCGCAGAAGCTCAGCATCGACCGGGCGGCGGAGCTGTCCGGGGTGTCCAAGAGTATGTGGGGCCAGATCGAGCGGGGCCTGGCCAACCCCACGGTGTCGGTGCTCAGCCGGGTGGCCCTGGGGCTGCACGTCCCCCTGGAGCAGCTGATCGCCTGCCACGACGACCCGCCTACGGCCCTGTATCGGGCGGTGGACGTGGCCGGACAGCGGCTGTGCGGCGGAAAGGTCATCGCCTACCGGCTGTTCCCCTTTGACCCGGAGTCCCGCAGCGAGTCCCTCCAGCTGGACCTGTTCATCAGCGGCCGCTATGAGGGGCCGGACCGGGTCCCCGGCTCCTGGGTGTATGTCACATCCCTGTCCGGAACGGCGGAGGTCACCACCGGCGGCGAGACCTATCGCCTGGAGAACCGGGACTGCCTGTCCTTCCCCGGCAGTCAGCCCTATTGCTATGAAAACGTCGGCAACAACACGGTCCGGCTTATCCAGCGGATCGTGTATAAAAAATGAGACGTCCCGGCAAACTACGGGATAAGGAGGAGGGTATCATGTATAAGAATATCGAAAAGCAGACCGCCCTGGAGCTGCGGGAACAGGTGGACTATCAGGCCGGTCAGATCATCAGCCGCACCTTGGTGCAGAATGAGCTGATGAGCATGACCCTGTTCGCATTTGAAAAGGGCGAGGAGATCAGCACCCACGCCGCCGGCGGCGACGCCATGGTGACGGTACTGGAGGGCACCGGCCGCTTCACTGTGGGCGGGCAGGAGTTCCTGCTGCATGAGGGCCAGACCCTGATTATGCCCAAGGACATCCCCCACGCGGTCTATGGCCAGGAGCGCTTCAAGATGCTGCTGACCGTGTCCTTCTGAGAAAAGTCCTGAAAAAGCACCGCCGGAGGCAGCGCCTCCGGCGGTGCTTTTTACGATTCCATGTGCCTTCCCAGGAAGGCGGACACGGTCTGGGCCAGCTTATACTCCCCCTCGCCGGGGACCTGACCCTCCGCCGACAGGAACAGCACCAGGCCCAGCACGTCGCCTTCGCAGAGAATGGGCGCGGCCACGGCGGCGGTGTAGCGGTCGTTTCCGTCGGTGACGGGCAGGGGCTGGTCCGCGCCCTGGCAGCAGTAGATGCGGCGCTCCTCCATGACCCGGGACAGAGCCTCGGACAGGGACTTGCCCAGCAGCTCCCGCTTTCCGGCGCCGGTGATGGCGATCACGGCGTCCCGGTCGGTGACGGCGGCGGTGAAGCCGCTGGTGCGGTTGAGGGCGTCGCAGAACTGCGCCGCAAAGTCCTCCAGTCCCCCCAGCAGGGAATACTTCTTGAATATGACCTCCCCCTCCCGGGTGGTGTAGATCTCCAGCGGGTCGCCGTTACTGATAACATTGGCACGAAAGACCTTGTCCGGACGCTGTTTCGCGCTCTGGACGATGGTGATGGTTGAGATATCTCCCGTGCCGTCAGGAAAATTGACCGTATCCTCCACAATAGCCATGGCGGCAACGGCGTCATCTTCATGCGGCAGCGCTCCGCTGCGGAGCAGGCAGTCAATGTCGGCTTTCAGCCGAATTTCCAGATGATCCTCGTAGACCTTGATTTTCTCAATGATAAGCTGTAGATCCTTGCGGTCAAGATGTTCCTTGCTCAGCAGGTCATCAAAGACCTCCATGGCGGTTTTCGCCGCACGGTTCACTTGGATAATGGTATTGCGTTTGTCCGCTGCCATTTGCAGCTGATTCTGTAAGCCGTTGATGCGCTGGATCAGGTCATGCTCCAGCTCGTCATAGGTCTCCTCCAAAATGGCCTCCTGCTCCGGGTGCCGCGCCATATCCCGGATACGCTGGCGCTTGGTGGCTTTCAGTTCCTCCTGTGCGTCCAGCAGCAGGGTTTCCAGATTCTCCGCAGTGCGTTCCGTTTCACTTATGTCCTCCTGCTCGTGGGCAAGGTCATCGTTGAGACGTTCCAGCATATTTGCGGAGTTGTCCTTGACCTTTTTGAGATATAGCTTCATCAGCTCGTCCAGCCTGTCCACCCGGATGTGGTGACTGGTGCAGCCGGACAGCCCCCGGCGGTGATAGGTGCCGCAGGTGTAGGCGGGGCGCAGATCCCGGCGGCTCATAGCAAACATGGGACTGCCGCAGTCACCGCACTCCAGAAAACCTGAATACACATTGTCATTGATTTTCTTTCCACGGTAGTGGTTGGTAGAGCGCTGTTCCCGCAGGGCGCGGACGGTGGCAAAGGTGCGGTAGTCGATGATGGCCTGATGGTGGTGTTCAATGACAATGTGTTCCAACTCATCCCGTTTGACATCCTTACCGTTGATTTTGGCACGGGTGTACTTGCCCTGCCGCAGGGTTCCGATGTAAAAATCGTTGTCCAGAATACCTTGCACCGTGACAATAGCCCAGTCTTTTTTCACCGTGCGGCGGGATTCCTCTCCCTCCGCCTCTTTGCGAAGCTGCTCCGACATCCGAGGGGTGGGCACACCAGTATCTGTCAGGTGGTTGGCGATTTTCTTATATCCCCAGCCGTCCAGATAGAGCCGGAAGATTTCTCGCACGATCTCCGCCTCCGTGGGGACGATTTCAAACTGCTTTTGTTTGTTGAGAAGATAGCCATAGGGTGCGGCGCACAGCCACGCGCCGTCTGCCTGACGGCGACGGATGACGGACTTTACCTTCTTGCTGGTGTCCGTCACCGGCATTTCGTTGATAAGAAACTGAAACTGGATTTTCAGCCAGTCATCGTCGTTTGGGAAGTCAATGTTGTCCCCGATGGAGATGATACGCACGCCGGCGTCCCGCAGATCCTCCAGTTCCACCAGCCCGCGGGAATTGCGGCGGGAGAAACGGGAGAAGTCTTTGACAATAAGAATGTCGTACTTGTGGCTCATCAGCCCTCGCCGCATTTCCTGATAACCCTCCCGCTGCTCGAAGGTGTAGCCGGAGCGATCCCGATCCTCGTAGAAGGTCAGCGTGCTGTCGGGGAAGCGGTGCTTCACATAATCTTCGATGATAGCCTTTTGGTTTTCGATAGACACATTGTCGCGATCCAGTTCCTCGTCCACCGAAATGCGCGCGTAGCCCGCTATGGCAAAGCGTTCGATCATAGCTTGTCACCTTTCAGATATGCAGCGATCTGCCGGTCAAATTCAGAGATGTAGTCGGCATCCTGCTTTTTGCGGAATTCCTCGTAAATAGTACCTACTTTTTTCACTGCCGCCTCGTGGGAGATGCGTCCCTTGCCCTCCAGCACCTTGCGGCGGTTGTTGGTGAGGAACCGGTCTGTCTCCTCCAGCCAGTCCTGCATACTCATGAGCTGCTCGTCCTCCGCCATCAGCTCGGCGTAGTCGATGAACATGGTCACCAGCCGGTTCAGGCGGGACAGTTCCTTTTCGTTCAAGTAGTTTTTCGCCACCAGCGTGTCGCTTTTTAGTATCTTTCCATCCGGCGCGCCCTTCCATGTGGTAAGCCCCATTGTGGGACTGTCCAGCGTTGCCCGCTCAGAAATCAGCTCCGCGGCAGTCTTGCCGGTGACGGCGTAATGCAGCTTGTTCTGTACGAAGGCATAGAAGGCCTTTGTCGTCTCACTGTTTTTGTCATAGTCATAGCTGCACTGCTCAAACACGTCCGCGATTTTTTGATAGGCTCGCCGCTCGCTGGCGCGAATCTCCCGGATGCGCTCCAGCAGCTCGTCAAAGTAGTCTTTGCCGAAGGGACGGCCATTTTTCATCATCTCGTCATTCAGTACAAAGCCCTTCTGAATGTACTCTTTCAGTGTTTTCGTCGCCCACTGGCGGAAGCGGGTGGCCTTTTTGGAATTCACGCGGTAACCCACGGCAATGATGGCGTCGAGATCGTAATGGTCAATGCTGCGCCGCACTTCGCGGCTGCCCTCCTTGCGAACGACCGAGAATTTCTCGGTAGTTGCCGCCTGCTCCAATTCACCGTCCGCATAGATGTTTTTCAAGTGCAGAGAGATGTTGTCGGCGGAGCAGTCGAACAATTCTGCCATGCCGCTCTGTGTCAGCCAAAAGGTTTCGTCCTTGAACACCACGCTGACGAACTGCTTGTCAGCACCGTTGTCGTACAGTAGAATTTCGCCGTGTTGTGGAAGGAGTCCACTCATAGGCACACCGCCTTTCTATCAAGATTGTTCTGACTGTCGATTTGGCTTTGTAGATAATATTGTATCACGGTTTTTTTATAAAAGCAACCGCAAATCGCATTTCGTTTCATCGGTTTGACTAAGCGGTATCGGTCAGTACCGATACCTCTTGCGTTTTTTATTCCATCACCGGTGCCTGCTGTTTCGCTTCCAGCTCTGCCGCACGGTTTCGATTGTAGAGCAGGAGCTGATGGGTCTGCTCATACAGATCTTCCGTGCCGGACTGAAAGACTGCCACGGTGTATTTTTTGCCGTTGTATTCCTGATAGATTGGACGGAGCTGTTCACGCAAAGCGGCATCTGCCTGTTCCGAATGGCTGAGCCATATCTCTACAATCTTACGGTCATCATGGACATTGATCTCCAAACGCATCACGCTCCTTTTCCAATAGTTTCCTCTGCTTTTAAGACTTTATACCTGATGTTTGCCGTCATAGCCCTCCCATCGTTTGCTCATGCTGTTGCTTTTTCTGTTCTTCTTGCGCAGCCTGTTCATCCAATTTTCCTTTCATTGCCAGAGCCGCGCCTGCGGCGAAGCCGATCACCGCGCCGAAGTTCTCGGCGGCGATCTTCGCCTCCATGCGCCGCCGCTTTTCCTCGGCGTCCTCATCCTCGTCCATCAATGTCCCCACAGCGGTCAGTCCTGCCACGGCGGGAATCAGAGGAACAGGCCTCGGATCGCCGCCGCGCCATACCAACCCGCCAGTGCCGCCGTGCCAAGGATCAGCACCAGCATGATCCACTTGAGGGCCACCAGCAGGCTGAAGTCCGGAAGCCAGTCGATCCACTTGGAGGAATACCTCTCGCTCAGGTTCCCAACCCGTTCCAGCAGTTCGTTCATCTCCGTCAGCGATTTTTGCATCTCCGCCAGAGACTTCTGCACCGGCGTCAGGTCGACGCGCGTTTTCAGCTCTGGCAGGGTCTTCCGAATTTCCTCCAGCTCCCAGTTTATTCCGTCCGCCTGCTCCGTCAGCTTGTTCATCGCCTGCGGCAGATCGCACTGGATCACGATGGGCTGGATCGTCTGCGCTGTTTGCTGCGGCGCGCTGTTCGGCTGATTCAGCCGTTTCAATTCCTCCATCGATTTCCGCTGCTCGATGGAGTTTTCTCTTGATGAGTTCTGCGCGTATTCTGAATTCATGCTCCATGGCCTCCTTGCAATACTTTTCCTCGTGTAATTTGTTATCGCGGCATTTTAGTCCGTCCGGCGTGGTGTAGGTGATGTACTTGCGCCCGTTTTCCCACCTCACCTGATAGCCCTCGGACGCCATCAGCGAAACGAAGGCGTCCTTGTCGGCGGCGTATTTCATGCACTCGTCGATGGTGTTCATGAGCCGCAGCTTCCAGCTTTGGCCCTTCAGCGCCGTGTGGTACTCCGCGCCGCTCATGCCGCGGGTCTGCTGCGTTGGCACGTCAAAGACCGGCAGGCCCATCTCCTGACAGATCATGTCGTTGCGCCGCATCAACTCTTGCAGTTGTTCTTTCGCCATGTGCAGCTTTTTGCCGGTATCGAAATTGACGGAGTTGATGACGCAGTGGGAGTGGATGTACTCCCGGTCGACATGGGTGCAGACCAGCACCTCGCAGCCGCCGAAGTACTCCGCCAGCCGCCGTGCGGCTTCGTGAGCCTGCCGGGGATCGACCGCCGCACCCTTCGGAAAGCTCTGCACCATGTGGTAGAACATCACGCCGCCGTCCTTGTGGTAGAGCAGCTTTGTATTGATGAAATCATCGTAGACGCTCTGCGGCTGGCAGTTGATGCCGCTGATGAGCGGTTCGCCCTCCCATGCGGTTTTCTTTTCCTGCATGGCGTAGAGCATCACGCCGCGCATGGCGGCGCGGGACTGTGTGCCCCGCTGGTAGTTCACAAAATGGACGATGGCCATACAGCTCACCGCCCTTCCAAGACAGCCCGCAACGCGGCGCTGACCTCGGACAACTCACCGGCAGCTTTTTCCAGACCGATGAGCTGCACCTTGCCCATGTTGGCGAGGACGGTGAGGCGGTTGATGTTGCTGCCGATGCCCTTGAGCTGGCGGAGCAGTTCCTTCTGCTCGTCGATGACGATGATCCGCTTGCCGAGGCAGCAGGCGGTGACATAGTCGCTCATGGACATGTGGGCCTTTGCCGCCAGCGCCCTGATCTTCTCCCGGTCAGTGGCCGCCATGCGCGTGCTGAATTTGATATCTTTTTTCATAATCAATGACCTCTCTGAAATGATTTCTCTCGTCCCCTCGGAGAGCTGGGGGGGCAAAGTGGGTGCAGGGCTTCCGCCCGAAAATGGGGTGTGGGGCCGCGCCCCGCCCAGTGCATTTGGCAGGGCAGCGGCTTCGCCGCAGACCAGACAAATGCGATGCTGGCCACCCCCAACGGAGGTGATAAAAGCTCCCGTAAAAGGAAATCTCTACGCCTATTGGGAACAGCAGGATTCGTGGAGGGATTTGCCATCTACAGCAGAGAAACAAGATGTTTCTTCTGCTGGCTTTCAAGGGATTTTTTCTTCCTTCACACAGCGCTATTCCGACATTCCTGTGTGGGGGTATCACTACCCTTGGCGTGTGCTTCATGCCGTCGAAACGCTGGGCGCGCAGGGGGCAACGGTGGCTTAATAGCTCCTTGCCGTGTACTCTCTCCCCGTCGGCTCTGCGAGCGCACACAGCGGCTTACACGGGCAAACACGGGGCGTTTTCACCGTCTGAGACATCGACAGGGTCGATAGGGTCAACAGCTTGGGTACCCTGTGCATCGTCACTTTCGGCACGGCGTAACTCAATGAGTCGCTTTCCGTTGCTGCGGCGCACCACAGCAGAAATGCCAATTTTGCTTAGTGCGGCAACGCTTTGCAGGATCAGACGGGATACCTTTTTCGGCGTGATGCCCTCACTGCCCGCAGGGTCGATCTGCGCGGACAGCTCCGTGGGAGTGCCGATAAATTCCGCGCGGTCACGCATCAGTTCAGAGAGAAGAATGACGATCCGGCCGCCCAGCAGCTCCGGCTGCGTCCGACTGTCCAACACCAGCTCCCACACGTTTTCCGCGCTGCGCTCCAGCGTCAGCTCACGATATTCGATGTCACGCCCGATGCAGGAGAGCTTCGCCTTGCCGCTGCCGCGCTTGTCCTCCACCAGCGTGAAGCTGGAATCCACCGCGCCGCTGATGGCCGTTGTGCCGGAGATGCGGCTGAACACATCGTCGGCAAGCTCCTTCCGCAGATGGTGGATCAGCAGAATGGCGATGCCGTGGGTGTCCGCGATGTGCTTCAGTGCGGAGAGATCACGGTAGTCGTTGGCGTAGGTATTGTCATAACCGGCGCCGCGGATCATTTGCAGCGTGTCGATAATGACCAGCACCGTGTCGGGATGCCCTGAGAGGAACGCGCGGAGCTGTTCCTCCAGACCCTTGCCGAGGGTGTCGCTGTTGGTGGAGAAGTGGACGCTGGCGGGGGCGTCCTCCGTGATCTCAAACAAACGGTTCTGGATGCGGAGGGTAGAGTCCTCCAAGCAGAGGTAGAGCGTGGTGCCCTGCTTCACGCCCATGCCCCAAACGGATTCACCCTTCGCCACCGTGACGGCCAACCACAGCGCCAGCCATGACTTTCCCACCTTGAGTGAGCCTGCGAGGATGTGCAGTCCCTGAGAGAGCAGCGTGTCTACCACGAAGTTCAGCGGTGTGAGTGGCTGACTCATTAACGTTTCTCCGTCGATGGTCAGCAATCTGTTTTCTTTTTTCAATTTTGAATCCTCCTTAAAAAATATTGCTCCCATCGGAACGATGAGAGCGAAAAAATAGAGGGGCGTTACCACGGAACGGCACGTGGTTTCTTCCCTCTGCTTGTATTGTGGAGGAATTCATGCTATGCTGAGAAAAAGAGCGGACAAATTAAAAATCAAGTAGGACAATTTTTGCAAGGGAGGATACACATGGGAGGCAGCGTCATTTTCTACACCTATGGCAGCACCTTGGAACTGAACGGCCAGCAGTTGACCGCTGGTATGCTGACCGCCGATCTGCTGAATCTGTCTCCGGACGAATACCTGCGCCTGAAAAAGCGTATGACACAGATCACCGATCTTGCGAAAGAATATGAGCGGAAGCGGGACATAGCGCTTTGGTGGAAGCTGAATGAGAAGATGGATGCGCTCTGTCAGAAGCTGCGCCGGTATCAGGTGTTCCGCCTGCTGCTGGACGAAGACGAGGACGCTTTCTTCTCTGCCATACGGGAGATCACGGAGCAGTTCAGCGTATTTCCCACAGAGGATCGAGCACCGACAGTGGAAGCGCAAGAAAGACAGTTTGAGCGCGTGGCGAATCAATTCTCCGAGCGCGGCGAGTATGCTCCGCTCGACCTGTTTCATCCGAGTGAGGCGGATTTGGAAAAGGGGAAGGCTTTTTATTATGAGCTGCTCCGCGCCTTCGGCCCCACCAAGGACGCATGGTGTGACTACCAAAAGCACCTTGACCGCTACGCGCTGTACCTCCATGACATCCGTGCCTTCAACGAGACCATTCGGAACTTTATTCAGTTCAGCTTGTCCAAACTGGATCACAACAGCCCGGAGGAGTACGCGAAGGCTCTCTACGGTTTCTATAATGATGACCGCATCGCAGAGAAGCTGATCGTCAATCCCATCCGCAACAACGGCGACTGCTATACGACCCACGATGCCTACGAGCTTTCCTATGTGCCGCGGCCGCTGCCGGACGGCTCTGTCGCTATCTGTCAGGAGCATGTGACCGACAGCTTGCAGGCACTGATGAAAGCGGATTATATGCTGGCGCTGAACAGTGGGCACAACATCCGCCGCTGCATCATCTGCGGACGGCATTTTCTGCTCAAGAGCGGTGTCCATGCTTTGTACTGCGAAGGGGCGTGTCCCCATGCGCCCGGCTACACCTGCCGGCAGTTCGGCACGGTGGAGTTGCAGAAGGAACTGGCGAAGGACATTCCCAAGGTCAAAGTCAAGGTGACCGCCTTTGCCCGCATCACAAAGGATATGCAGCGGGGTGCGATCTCACAGGAGGACGCAAGAAAAGCCAAGGACTATTGAAATTGAGAGCAAAAAATCTTCGACTTTTGGCAGCAAGCATATTTCTTGTGATAAGATCACCAAGGTTGACCAACGAGGGAACTCCGTTTTTATTAGCGTAGGCAGTGGCTTTTACGCATCGCCTACAGAAATTGAGTTTAATGACCGCTTCGAGGCGGAAAGAGCCTACCGTGCTGTCTATAATGCAACGCCTATGTCTTGGCCGCTTAGCATTGAAGGTAATACCCTATACATAGGCGGACGATATAGCTTTCATGGAAAAAGTATCCGCATATCGGACATTCAGGAAGCTTCTGCTAACGGTGAAGGAAAACTAACCATACGGTGTAAGCGTAGCTATGATTCTTTTTCCATTCAAAGAAGAGATCCGTATGAAGCAAGAAAAGAAGCTGACATGATCAACGCCCGGCTCCAAAAAACGCAAGATCGTTCCAACCAAAGTGATTTTGCTTCATGGGTTATCGCATCGGGAAGATCATCCTCCTCAAGTACGCGGGCATCGCAAACCTCTCAGGAATCAACTCAAACACAAGTGCAGCCCAAGGTCAGGCAAAAGAAAACATCTGTATTTAGGAATGTTGTGGCGATTGTTATTGTCCTCATCCTTTGCAGCCTTCTCAATAGGGTAATAGATAACGACAGATCTGCTTCCGTTTCAGTCTCGGCCCAAGCAGCGATGATCGATTACATTGGCTTGACGGTCGGCGATATTGAAGATATGTTTGGAGCCGATTATACTACCGATTACTGGGAAGGTGGATACAATATGTACTACTCTGATACCAGTGGCTGCCCATATGTTTTCATTTATAATCCGCCGGATATGTCTACTTACGACGGACACCCCAACCGGGATTACACCATCACCGGTATTTCCTGTTCCACTTTGAATAGCGTTGTATTTGGAGATGCAAAGATTGGAATGCCTCACAGCGATTTCGAAAAAGCCATTGGGCAAACGTACAAGGTTAATTTTCCAATCGGCTGGAGTTACACGCTGCCTGGCGATGTTCTGACCGTTAATGCGCAAGGAGCAAACGGGCTTCAAAACGGAGCACACAAATTGATTGTTTTGGAGGACAATAGCACTGTAGTCTTTGCTTTGCTATGGAGAATTTCTGAGGACTCATAAAGAAAAGGTGGGTTTTGTAATGTCAGGAAGCGAGAGTAAGTGGAAGCAAGATTACCTCTACCGTATGTTTTCGCACCATACCAAGGATAAGGAAATGGAAAACTACGTTGTCAACGCGATATGGGCGAGGCTGGACGATCTGAACGTCAAACCCATAACGCAGCAATATGTCCGCCGCCCCAATGGCTATGCGTTGATCGACCTCTATTTCCCGCAGATCAACTACGGCGTGGAGTGCGACGAAGCGTATCACAAGGACAATACGCTCAAGGACGCCGCACGCGAAATCGACCTGCAAACAGCGCTGTCCGCCTGCAGCGAAGACGGATTGACGATCCGCCGTGTGGATGCAACGCTGGACGCAGATGCGCTTCACGCCCGCATCCGCGAGATCGTCTGCGAGATCCGGCAAAAGGTCGCAGAAAAAGGAGAACAGCTCTCTCCATGGCTTGAGCAAGAAGAGGAATGGCGCAGTATCAAAGAGCGCGGTATTCTGCGGACAGAGGATGCCTATTCCTTTAAAACGATTGCCGACATTTGCCAAAAATGCTTCGGCAAGGATGCGAACTATCGCATCCAGCGCAGCTTTTTCCATGTGGCCGATGATCGGATGCTTTGGTGTCCTAAGTTGGCGATTGAACTGCCTGACGGCTCAAAGGTGGCGCAGTCTCGCGGCTGGATCAATGAGCTGTCCGCTGACTGGAATGTGATCATCGAACATAATGACAGTGGCGCTACCCCAGTAAAGCACCCGGATAAGCCACGCTATACCTTCGCAAAGAGCAAGGACGAACGCGGTGAGGACGCTTACCGGTTTATCGGTATATTTGAATGGAGCGAGACCACGCCGAGCGGTGAACACATCTATAAGCGCATGGCAAGCGATATGAAACTGAAATAGTACCATGCACAGCGTCCCTGTACAGACATTTGCACAGGGTGCCGTGCTATTCTATCAACAGAACAGAGAGCATACGGATAGTGCCGTAGTACGGTGCCAAGAAAGGATGGACAAAATGAAATATACTTCTGCCCAGGCCAATAAGCTGCTGAAAAAGCTGAATGACGAATATTCCGCCCTGCTGGATAAAGAGCAGCGCAGCCGCGACTTCCGCGCTGCGATGGGCGAGGACGTGGAGTCCGTACGCCCCGCCTACGATTACGCGGAAACACAGGCGCGCCTCGCAGAACTCGAAGGGAAAATCCGCGCCCTCAAGCACGCGATCAACTGCTTCAATATGACGCATTTTGTCGACGGCTTTGAAATGACCATCGACGAGATGCTGGTCTATATCCCGCAACTCACAAGGCGCAAAAATAAGCTTCTTGAGATGAAGAGCCGCCTTCCCAAGGAGCGCGTTGAGGAGCAGTACGGCCGGCAGTCAAACATCATCGACTACCGCTATGCAAACTACGATATTGCCGCAGTGGAGGCCGATTACGACAAAACTGTCGACGAGCTTTCCCGCGCGCAGCTTGCGCTTGACGCAATCAACGGGCGTGAAACCTTCGATCTTGGCGAATGATCTTTTTCCGTCATTTCCATACGAATGTCTGACTATTTTATAACAGAGTTACGATCTCCGTTCGGGTTTACAGTTCGGTGAGAGCATCGGTTATTTTGATGGTTATTTGTTATGCTGCCCCATGTTCAAGGTTCGGGGGACCAACCATTACGGCATCGATGGAGCGAGAAAACTTTTTTGGGAGGCGGAAGTACGGTTATATGCCTCCTTCTAAAATTGTGGAAAAAGCGCCCCTGTACAGACAAACGTACAGGGGTGTGGGCTATACTTCTTAATGACAAACTCCTATGTTACCAAGGATATCCATTAAAATGGTCTATTTGAAAAATTTCACAATACTAAGCCGCGAACAGGAAGAAAGAATTCTTGATTCGATCAGAGAAACCTGTTATACCACGCGATATCCGTTCAACATCTTCCGTTATCGCGATGTGCCGCAGCTCGAATTTGAGCCTCTAACCATATTCTATGGCGGTAACGGGAGCGGTAAAACAACGCTGTTGAACATCATTGCAGAACGATTGCATCTTTCGAGAGAGACCGTTTTTAATCGGAGCAGCTTTTTTGAAGATTATGTTCGAGAATGCAGCTACAAGATGACATTCGGGAAAATTGCTCCTCCGGGTAGCCGCATCATAACCAGCGACGACGTATTTGACTATTTGCTTGACATCAGATACGTCAATCAAGGAATCGACACAGAAAGAGTCAAACTCTTTGATCAATATGTAAGCGACAAATATGAGCCGTTCCAGTTAAAAGGGCTTGATGACTACAAGGAATTCAAGCGTAACTGTGACGCCAAATCAAAATCGCGATCCAGATTTATCAAAGAACGTTTAATGGAGAATGTCCAAGAGCAATCCAACGGGGAAAGTGGTTTATATTACTTTACCAACTCAATTAAAGAGAACGCCCTCTACCTGCTGGATGAACCGGAAAACAGTTTATCTGCCTCACTGCAATTGAAACTGAAAAGTTTTCTTGAGGATTCTGCGCGATTCTATCACTGCCAATTCATCATCTCAACACATTCACCGTTTCTGCTTTCCATGCAAGGTGCAAAAATATATGATCTCGACTCAGATCCAATTGATGTAAAGCCATGGACTCAGCTGGAAAATGTCAAAACGTATTATAGCTTCTTCAAAAGTCATGAAAAAGAGTTTTTCTGATAACAAGCCCAAGTGCTTTTTCAATTGATTATATTAGCGGCTGCGCGTCATCATAATTAAACCCTAACAACAAAAGACATCCAAGAGATTCTGTCTTGGATGTCTTTTATGTCAGCAACTCTTTTCATTCTGTTTCATCTTGTACGCTTCGTTTCGCCGAAGCGCTGGAAATGCACGATCTCCCGGGCCCGCAGGAACTTGATGACGTCGTTGACGTCCGGGTCGTCGGACAGGCGCAGGATGTTGTCATAGGTGACCCGGGCCTTCTGCTCGGCGGCCAGGTCCTCCGTCAGGTCGGCGATCAGGTCGCCCTTGACGGCCATGGACGCTGCGTTCCACGGGGAGCCGGAGGCGGCGGTGGGATACACCCCGGCGGTGTGATCCACAAAATACGTCTCGTATCCCGCCTTTTTGACCTCCTCCGGCGTCATGTTCCGGGTCAGCTGGTGGACGATGGCGCCGATGATCTCCAGGTGTCCCAGCTCCTCGGTGCCCAGAGAAGCATCGGAAATGTTCCAATGTATCAAATACGAGGACAAGCGCGAGGTCTTCGGCTTAAAGATACATAGCTTTTCGACACTCGACAGAATTAAAAAATACGACGACTCTGACAACGAGAAAAATGCCGAAAAGCCTTATTCTATCAAGGTTGGCGAAACAAAGAGGACGATAAATCTGTACGCCATCGCTACTACGAAATTTCAAATTGCGGTCTAAATCAATGCTAAACCGTGTGCGCCCTTTGTGGACAAGCAAGTGCCTGTAACCACACCATTTTATAATTTGAATGGTGTGGTTTGCTACACATTTGACTTGGCAATACGAGCTAAATATAATGAGCTAAAACAACCTAACGAGATGTTTTTACGGCACAATTTGGTGCAGAGGTAAGAGTATGGTTTCAATAAAAGACAGGAAAATTCTTAGGCAGATGTTCTCGCATTATGATTATGTAATGACCACGGCTCAGTTGAGCAAAGAAAAGCTATATTACAGGGATATTCAAAGAATGTTGAAAGCTGGCTTGATAGAAAAAGTCAAGCGTGGCTATTATCATTGGACTATGGGGTCTGGCAAAGGCGATGTGGTGATAATCAGCCGTTTATTCCCCGATGGTATTCTATATATGGAAACGGCTTTATTCTATTATGGGTACAGCGATAGAAATCCTGCCGAATGGAACATCGCTATTGACAAAAACGCCTCCAGACAGCGCACAAGAATAGATTATCCATCTATAAAGGCTTATCGGTTAGAGCCAGCCCTGCTCTCTATCGGAGTAACCAGAGGAGAAATAAATTTTACCGATGTTCGCATTTATGACCGTGACCGTACCATCTGCGATGTTCTGCGTAATATGAACAAGATGGACAAGGAAATCTTCAACAAAGCAATTCAAGGCTATGTAAACGACCCTCAAAAGAATGTTCCCAACCTTATAGAATATGCGAAAACAATGAGAGTATGGAACAAAGTAAAGAACTTAATCGGAGTATGGCTGTAATGCCGAATATCGCTGCTCCACTCTGACAAACACAAACCTACAGTACAATATAAACGCAAGGAGGTCGAGCGTATGGTAAAAGAGCGCAAAGCGCAATACAAGGATTTGCATACGAAGCATAATATTGCAGGAACTTGTCTGTGTATTGCTGCCCTAATTCCTCTTTTTGTCGGAGCAATAATTGATGCTGATAACGACCTGTTTCTAACGATTATGCTTTCACTTTCATTTCTCATTGCGGGAGTAGGCGTGATTTGCTTTATCAAGACGGGCATTATATGGGCAAGCTATGAAAAGCTGTTGCAAGAGGGCGAATATTCTAAAGAGAACAAAGAAAAACCGTCCTTTTCGGGAGCCATCTATACAGCGTATTGGGTGATTGCAACGGCAGTTTATTTGGGGTACAGTCTGTCATCAAATAATTGGGGGCAGAGTTGGATAATTTGGGTCGTTGCAGGAGTGATATTTCCTGCTGTCGTTGCCATTACTAATGCCTTTGAGAAGAAATCAAAATGAAATTTTAGGAGGACATATTTATGAAGAAATTTAGGACAATCGTATCGCTGATTGCAATGGTACTTGCAGGTGTGGTCGGCTTTTTTCTCGGCTCAGCATTAGAAAGTGCTTTCGGCGGTGCAATTCTCTTTTCGCTGATTGTCGGGATTGCTTGTGTGGTTTACACGGTGGACAACCAGAGCGAGTAATCACTTTCAATCAGCCTAACATTTGTGATTTTGCTGTGAGCAGACCTTAGTAAGCCCAAAGCAGTTAAATACTGTCAGAGTAGTGGCGGCAACGAGTTTGTGAACTTTTTGTTTTCCTCTTGACAAAACGGGTCTACAAGCGTTAGACTATAAGCAGAGGCCTAATGGTTGTAGACCTGCAAGGAGGATTATAATGAAAAATTACAGACTTGGAGATATGGAGCTGGAGTTTGCCAACTTAATCTGGGAAAATGAGCCGATTTCCTCTGGAGGATTGGTACAGCTTTGTGAGCAGAAATTCTCTTGGAAGAAATCCACTACATATACGATGCTGAAGCGTCTTTGTGATAAGGGCATTTTTCAAAACAATTCGGGCAATGTCGTTTCTGTCCTTTCAAAACAGGAGTGGTTTACGAAGCAAAGTGAGGGCTTCGTGGAAGAAACATTCAACGGTTCTTTGCCGCAATTCTTAGTGGCGTTTACCCGCCGCAAAAAGCTCTCAAAGCAAGAAATCGCTGAAATACAGAAAATCATCGACCAAAATGCAGAGGAATGACTATGAGCGACAAAGTATTTCTCGATATTGTAAATATGAGTATTACGGGCAGCTTCGCCATCTTAATTATTATACTGGCACGGCTGCTGCTGAAAAAAGCTCCAAAGGTTTTCTCCTACGCATTGTGGTTTGTTGCCTTTTTCCGCCTGCTTGTCCCCGTTTCCTTTGAAAGCGTTTTGAGCATATTGCCGTTCAACACAACGCCGCTTTCTACGGATATGCTTTACATTGAAACCCCTTATGTGGAAACGGGTATAAAAGCAATAGACAGCGTAATCAACCCTGTTGTAGCAACTGAGGTTTTCGGCTCTAACGCAAATGTATATCAGATATTTACCTTTTGGGGGAAGATTATATGGTTCATCGGCGTTTTTGCGTTTTGTCTGTATAGCATACGCTCATATTCCAAACTCAAAAAGAAATTACAGAGTGCCGTCCTTCTTCGGGATAATATTTATATTTCACAAGTAATCAGCACGCCCTTTGCGCTTGGATTGCGAAATCCAAAAATATACTTGCCGAGCAATTTGACTGACGCACAGGAATATGTAATTGCCCACGAACAGACGCATCTCGCTCGGCGTGATAACCTTGCAAAAATGTTGGGATATGTGGTTCTTATCCTGCATTGGTTTAACCCTCTTGTATGGCTTGCGTTCAAGCTGTTCGTTACCGATATGGAAATGTCCTGCGATGAAAGCGTAATCAGAAATTCAAAGGAGGATATTCGCAAAGAATACAGCCGGTCGCTTTTAGAGCTTTCTATTGATAAAAGCACACTTGGCGTACCGATGGCGTTTGCCGAGGGAAATCCCAAAGAAAGGATAAAGAATGTTATGAAATCAAACACGAAAAAAATCATTGGATTTGCAGGTTTAGGGGCGGTAATTCTAATTGCGGTCATTTCAATATGCCTTATTCCTAACCGTCCGCAGTATGCGACGGCAAAGGATGCTATTACGGGCATTCCCGCAATAGCTACGCAGTCCGCAACTCATGCCGCAATAAAGACCGCCGATGGAAATACGACTATTACAGACAGTGAAGACTTCAATCAACTGCTGACCTTCATAGAAGGTATTGAGGTCAACACGAAAGAAGTCAAGAGAGGCTCTTGGAATGACAGCGAGGGAAATAATAAAATTACATTTTACCGAGCAGACAATTCTATGGACTCCGTAATCAGCTTCACTTCTGATTATTCTAAGATTTGGATTGAAACAAACGCAACGCTTTCTTTCACATATAGTGTCAAAGACCCAGCAGAAGTGCAAAAGGGACTTGCGGCTTTCCTTGGCAACAATAGCTAAGGCAATCTTGCGTTTGTGAGTCGGAGGAAATATGCCTAATGCAAAAAGAAAAGTTTATACTATGCCCCGTCTGCGGCAACAAAACAAGGGTACAGATACGGGAGGATACAGAGCTAAAGAACTTCCCGCTATTCTGTCCCAAATGCCATAAGCAGACATTGATAAATGCAAAGCAACTGAATATCACAAAAGCAGAAGTGCCAGACGCTAAGACGCAGAGCCGATGAACCTGTGAGATACCTCACAGCTCGTCGGCTCTTTTTTCATCAATAAATTTGGCAGCACAGCCCACCAAATAAAAAAAACGGTGCTTTGGTGGGCTGCTCTGTCACGCCCAAATAAAAATAGCTCAGCCCTCTAAGCCCGTTTAAGGTTTGGAGGGATTTTTTATGTGTTGGTCTAATATGACCGCAACGCTGCTCATCAGAAGCAGCGGATACATATAGAGTGTCACGCAGAAACGAGGATAATCTGTTAAAAAAATCCTCGCCTGTTCGTGGCACTCTTATGGTTTTCAAATAGAGATTTCATTTCTATGCCATAGGTATAGTTATGCTTGTTGCCGCAGAGGTCTTTGTACCTTTGTGGCTTTTTGTTTGTCGTGCTTTTCTTTGATACAGGACAATCCCGCATCTGGCGTTGGCTGCCGTAGTCCGCCTGCCAATCTGAGTTTTCAAAAAATTCAGATTGGAGGATACAGTATGGCGTACAACAAAGCCAGAGAAGAAAAGAAATGGCGGCTCTGGAAAGAAGCCGAAGAAAAACAGTTGCGGAGTTTGGGAGTCAGCGAGAACGACATAGAAAAGCTCCGTGTTCACGATTGGGCGATTTTCAATTCCGACAGGCGTTACTATCAGCGTATGCAGGAAACAGGTACATATCTTGAAGAAGTCGCAGCGGATATGACACAGCCCGAAATAAAAACGGTCGAGGACTTTCTGGATAACATCGAAAATCAGCAGCTTTATCAAGTGCTGATTAAGGTGGACAGGCTTACCTTGCAGGCAATTTTATTGCAAATACAAGGTTATTCCATTGCCGAAATCGCTGCCATTCTCGGTATGAAAGAGGATACCGTCTATAAGCGGTTAGGAAGGCTGAAGCAAAAAATCAAAAAACTTTTGGGATAGTGTCCAAAAAAGCACTTTCCCACGGGCTACAGGGTGAGAGGACAAAACCTCTCGCCCCGTTTTCCTTTGTGTGGCGAAAACGGGATTGTTCTTTGAAAACCGAATACCCATTCGCCAAATACCTTCTCTTTGTGATTGTGATGAGCATAAGCGTGTCGAGAGGTACGCCATAACCTGCCGTAAAGCAGAGAGCGATAACTACCTACTCAAAATATCGGGCAGCTCCCGATTTCGCCATAACCCACAAAGAGGACAATGATACTCCCGTCCAGTCACAGTCCGAGCGTGATAAAACCGTCGCAGGCAATGAGGGCGGCTCTGTCAGAACGACAGTTGGGGTGAAACTCCCGTGGCGTCAGTTCGCTGCTGACCGTTTGGCGACTTCCCAATAGCATTTCGGGGTGTCGAGGACAAATTGAAATGCTTTCTCATAGCAGCCAGACGCAAGGCGGTCAAAAGAACAGAGAGATTGTTTATGCTCTCCCGACCTTAAATACTTCCTTGTGTTTGGTTGCCTACATAGGCAGAAAACCTCTGCCTAAATCATTTGGGAGGTCAAACACAATGGAATTGACTATCAAGCGTGGCGACATTTATTATGCGGAGCTAAACCCCGTTATCGGCTCGGAACAGGACGGTACAAGACCCGTACTTATCATTTCCAACGATATAGGCAACAAGCATAGCCCTACGGTCATTATCGCCCCTATCACAAGTCGGATACACACAAAAGCAAAACTACCTACGCACACCTTAATTAAAGACTTCGATGGTCTGGACAAGAACTCAATCATATTGTTTGAACAAATCCGCACCATAGACAAACAACGCCTGCGAGAGTACTTAGGAACTCTTGACAGGCGTTTTATTCATTACGCAGACAAAGCCCTTGCTATCAGCATCGGGCTTGCAAAAAAGGATTAGCTCTCTCGTTATACGGTACAAGCGGTAGCTCATATACATTAAAAACGAGGGAGGTGCTGCGGCTGTTGCATAGAGAATTTGTTTATGTTGGCGACCCTGTTCCAGAATTAAACGAGCAGGAACACGCTGCGTTCCTTATGAATATCCAAAAGTCGATACTCCTTTCTTTGGAGAAAAGAAAGCTGCTGACACATTCTCAGCGGGAACGCTGTTTGGTCGAGCTTGAAAAGCAATATAGCAGGGAGCAAAAAAGCAGACGCCGAGCATAACGCTTGGCGTTTTTACATAGCCGAGTGAAAAAACAAATTTGCACATTCGACACCGCACACTCTTTTTTCTATAATTAAATACAGTAACAAAGTTTACTGAGAAAGGAGCTTCGCTATGATAAATAGATATGAACGCCTAAACCAAGAGCTGAAGATGGTTGAAACGAAAAGAAAGGTAGCTGCCTACTGCCGTGTTTCAACGGACAATGAAGACCAAGCCAATTCGTTTGAAAGCCAGCAGCGGTATTTCAGACAGTATATTGAGCGCAATCCAGATTGGGAGCTTTATGAGATTTTTGCCGATGAGGGCATTTCTGGCACGAACACAAAGAAGCGCAAAGAGTTTAACCGTATGATAGCGTGCGCCAAGAACGGCGACTTTGATTTGATTATCACCAAGGAGATTTCCCGTTTTGCGAGAAACACCCTTGATAGTATATATTACACCCGTGAATTGAAAAAGCACGGCGTCGGTGTTATATTTATGAATGACAATATCAACACCTTAGACGGCGATGCAGAGCTTCGTCTGGCGATTATGTCCTCTATTGCACAGGAAGAAAGCCGCAAGACTTCCGAGCGTGTGAAGTGGGGTCAAAAACGCCAGATGGAACAAGGCGTTGTGTTCGGCAGAAGTATGTTGGGCTACGATGTCGAGGGCGGCAAAATGACTATCAACGAGGAAGGCGCAAGGGTTGTACGCCTTATCTTCCATAAGTTTGTCAATGAAGGCAAAGGAACGCACGTCATCGCCCGTGAGCTTCGTGAGGAAGGTATCAGCCCTATGCGGGTCAAGGAATGGAGCAACACGGTCATTCTGCGAGTAATACGCAACGAGAAATACTGCGGAGATTTGGTGCAGAAAAAGACCTATACGCCCGACTTCCTATCTCACGAGAAAAAATACAACCGTGGGCAAGAGGAATTTGTTATCATCAAAGACCATCACGAGCCGATAATCTCCCGTGAACTGTTCGATGAAGCAAACCGCATTTTAGATGCAAAGTCGCTTTCGCAGGAGGGCAAGGCAAAGCACTCCAACCGTTATCCGTTCTCTGGCAAAATCAAATGCGGCTGCTGCGGCTCAAGCTATGTGGCAAGGTATAAAACCAGAAAGGACGGCAGCCGATATAAGGCGTGGCGCTGCAACGAAGCCGCAAAGCACGGAAGCCCCCATATTGACAAGGCAGGAAACCAAGTCGGCTGTACGGGCTTGTCTATTCGCAATGAAGATGCGACCCACATTATGTATCTCGTAACCAAGAGCCTTAAATACAATAGAGATAAAATCATAAATAACCTAACTGCCGTTATTCAGTCCATCATTGCTATGGATACGACGGGTACGGATGTCCTAAAGCTGCAAGAGCAGATTAAAAAGATTGAGGGCAAGCGGGCTAATCTGATTGACCTTTATATGTCCAATCTGATTAACAAGGACGAATTTACTGCCACCCGTGCAAGCTGCGATGCTGAAATCGAGGAGCTTCAATCTATTATCGAAAGCGTGGATAAACAGCGGGAAATGATAGAGCAGCAACAGCAGCTCTTAAAAGAGATTGAGGACGCAATCAAAGAGATTGTCAGCGGCGTGGAGTACGAAGATGAGTTCTATAAGCACATTTTAGACAAGATGGTAGTTCAAGATAAGGATAACATAGATGTATATCTGAATTTACTTCCTATGAAGTGGAGCTATACGGTTGCAAAAGCATCAAAAAAAGCCGTAGCCTCTGAATGGAACATTTCAGAGGCTTCTCTACCGATGTCCGTCAGCAGGGCCTTCAGTTCCGGATAGGGCATGGAGTACCGCTGGCTCAGATAGCGCAGAGACGCTCCCAGCTCGCCGTCCGGACCACCGTACTGGCTGATGATAAACGCCGCCAGCTTGGGGTTGGGATTGGCGATGCGCACGGGGTACTGCAGCTTCTTTTCATATACAAACATCAGTCCGAACCTCCTTCGTCCCAGGGCCACGGATCGTTGAGCCACCGATAGCCGCCTTCCGTGACGGTGGTCTGGGTCAGGGGGCCGTACTGCTCCTGATACCGGGCGCGGCCCTCCTTGGCCAGGGCGATATATTTCCAATACAGGTTCAGGACCTCCTGGTCGTCGGCATGGGTCACCAGATACAGCCCCAGCTCGTCAATGGCAAAATCCAGGGCCATCAGCTCCGACAGGGCGTTGTTGGCCGCCGGGAACCGGCTGCGCAGCTCCTTATGAAACGGCAGGTCCAGCCCGGGAAACAACGTTCCCTGCTGCAGGGCCTCCCGCTGGTCATACCGGGGCGGGTCCTGCTGCTGCATGGCCACAAAGGGAAAGGCCAGCGTCCCGCAGCCGCCGGGGAGACTGCCCTGGTTCTGCGGGCACCCATTGGCAGGGGTGCAGCTGCTTGTTTCTGTGTACAAGGGGATTCCTCCTTCACAAATCGTGGGTATGGCCCCCGCGCGGGGGGCTCACTCCAGTATATGTACCCCTCCCCCGGCGGGAAACGGGGGATTCCCTTTTATCGGAAAATGTGATATGGTATAGAAAACGCATCCCCTGCATACGGTGAGCCGAAGGGGGTGCGGAGATGATCGTTATACTTCGCCGCCGGTATCTTGCGGCGGCTGCGGCGGTGCTGCTGCTGGCGGGAGCCGCCGTCCTGCGGCCGGGACGGCCTGCCGCTGTAAACACCGCCGGAGCGGGCTGCCGGACCATCGTTCTGGACGCCGGACATGGCGGCGAGGACGGCGGCGCAGTGTCCCCGGACGGGGTGGTGGAAAGCGACCTGAACCTGGCCATCACCCGGCGGCTGCGGGATGTGCTGCTGTTTCTGGGCCGGGATACCGTGCTGACCCGGACGGGGGAGGACGCGATTTATTCGCCGGAGGCCGTCACCCTGCGGGAGAAGAAGGTGTCGGACCTGAAAAACCGGGTGGCCCTGATCAACAGCCAGCCGGAGGCGGTGCTCATCAGCATCCACCAGAACAGTATGCCCGATCACCCGTCGGTCCATGGGGCTCAGGTGTTTTATAACGGCGCGGCCTCCGGCCCCCGGCTGGGAGAGACGGTCCAGGCGGCCCTGAACGGCGCCGTCAACGCCGGGAACGAGAAAAACGCCAAGGCCATCGACAGTACCATCTATCTGATGAAAAATGTACAATATCCCGCCATTTTAGTGGAGTGCGGCTTTCTGTCCAACCGGACGGAAACCGGGCAGCTGCTGACCGGCGGGTATCAGCTGAAGCTGGCGGTGTGCATCGCCGCCGGATTTCTCCAGCATGACACGGAGGGAGCAAGCACATGAAAACCAAAACCATATTTTACTGCACCGAGTGCGGCAACGAGACCCCCAAGTGGGCGGGACGCTGCCCGGCCTGCGGCGCATGGAACAGCATCGTGGAGCAGGCGGATAAGCCGGTGAAATCCGGCAGAAAGCCAGCGTCGGAAAGGGCTGTAAAGCCTGTTCCCATTACAGAGATCGGCACGGCGGACGAGATCCGCTTTTCCACCGGTATGGGGGAGCTGGACCGGGTCCTGGGTGGCGGCGCGGTGAAAGGCTCCCTGGTGCTGGTGGGCGGCGCGCCGGGTATCGGCAAATCCACCCTGATGCTTCAGATCTGCAAGAAGCTGGGGGAGTTCGCCCGGGTGCTGTATGTGTCCGGCGAGGAGTCGGCCCACCAGCTGAAGCTGCGGGCCCAGCGCCTGGACGCGGAGAGCGGTAATCTGTACGTTCTGTCGGAGACCTGCCTGGGGAATATCTTAGAATGCGTCCGCAGCGAGCAGCCGGATGTGCTGATCGTGGACTCCATCCAGACCCTGTATAACGAGGACCTGGATTCCCCCGCCGGAGGGGTGGGCCAGGTGAAGGACTGCACCATGGCCCTGATGCAGCTGGCCAAGGGCCAGGGGGTCACCGTGTTCGTCATCGGCCATGTGAACAAGGAGGGCTCCATCGCCGGACCCAAGGTCCTGGAGCACATGGTGGACTGCGTGCTGTATTTCGAGGGGGACCAGCACATGACCTATCGGATCCTCCGGGCGGCCAAGAACCGTTTCGGCGCCACCAACGAGATCGGCGTGTTCGAGATGATGGACCGGGGCCTGCGGGAGGTGGAGAACCCCTCGGAGATGCTGCTGTCCGGCCGTCCCAAGGACGCCCCCGGCACCTGCGTCACCTGCGCCATGGAGGGGGCCAGGCCCGTCCTGGCGGAGGTGCAGGCCCTGATCGCCCCGGCCAGCGCCTCCAACCCCCGGCGCATGAGCAACGGCTTTGACTACAACCGGGCGGCCATGCTGCTGGCGGTGCTGGAGAAGCGGGGCGGGCTGAAGGTGTCCCAGTGCGACGCCTATCTGAACATCATCGGCGGGCTGACCCTGGAGGAACCGGCGGCGGACCTGGCGGCGGTGGTGGCCATCGCCTCCAGCTATCTGGACAAGCCCGTGCCGGACCATATGGCGGCCATCGGCGAGGTGGGCCTCTCCGGGGAAATCCGCTCCATCAGCCACCTGGAGCAGCGGCTGACCGAGGTGCACCGCCTGGGCTTCACCCAGTGCATGATCCCGGCCCGCCGGGCCCGGGAGCTCAAGCCCCTGCCGGGGCTGGAGCTGCTGCCGGTGCAGAACATCGCCCAGGCCCTGCGCCTGCTGGTCCGGGAGAAATAATCCGGGCAGGGGAGACACTCTTTGGCACATAAAGGGTACTTTTTGGGAGAAAATGGAATAATTATCTTGACAGTAGGACCATAAGGGTTTATCCTGTTACCGTGAGAAACGCCCGGCGGACTGGGCCGGGTATGCGGAAAGGAGCATCCCCGTCGTGATTGAGTTGACGGATCTGCCGGATGGCGCACTGGAAGACATGAAACGTTATGTGTCCTATGCCTGGCCGCCGGGGCGCATCGCTCAGCTGCTGAACCGCGCGTATGATCTGAACCTGACTCGCGAGACCGTCATCGGCATGCTCCGCCGGTTGAAGCACGAATGTGAATAAAAATTTGAGCATCCCCTCCGGGCGCGGAAGGGATGCTCTGTTTTTGATTTTTGAGGAATCAGGCGTTGTTCTTTTCCTGCTCTTTGCGGTCCTGCTCCTCCAGCTGGCGCTTGGTGCGGCGCAGATCCACGATCATCAGAACCGCCGACAGCACGCAGGCCACGAACAGGATATAATACACCGCCTGGCCCAGGTAGATCCCGGCCAGCAGGAACAGCACGGCCAGAGCCGCCAGAATAAAGGTGATGTCCACCTGCTTGCGGCGCTTTTTCGTGCGGCGGAGAATTTCCAGTCTCTTTTCGTTGTCGTCCATGTTGCGTCTCCCTTTCGATAATCTATCAGATGTCCTCCCGGGGACCCGGGCGCAGCTCCGTTCCGGACAGCTCCAGCCGCAGCCGTCCGGCGGACAGCTCCGTCAGCCGGTCCTGCAGCCGCCGGGGGGCGTCCTCCGGCAGGGACAGGGTCAAAGCCGCCTCCGCCCCGTAGTCCACGGCGTCCACGGTGCCGCCGACGGCCTGCACCTCCAGCTTCACCCGCTCCAGCAGGGGATAGGGACAGGTGCAGCGGGCCGCGGTCCACCGCCCCATGGCCGCCACGCCTGCGGCGGCCAGCGCGTCCCGGGCGCTTTTGCTGTAGGCCCGGGTAAGCCCTCCGGCCCCCAGCAGGATGCCGCCGAAATAGCGGGTCACCACGCACAGAACGTTGGTGACGTGCTCCCGCTGGAACACCGCCAGCATAGGCTGACCGGCGGTGCCCTGAGGCTCGCCGTCGTCGCTGTAGCGGACCACGCTGCCGCCCAGCAGATAGCACCAGCAGTTGTGCCGGGCATCATAGTGCTGTTTTTTCACCCGGCGGATCAGCTCCTGGGCCTGGTCCTCGCTGTCCACCGGCCAGATGTGGCCAATGAAGCGGGAGCGCTTTTCCACAAACTCGCTTTCGGCCTCCTGATAGGGAACGTAGATTTTATCCCCCATGGCGGACCTCCCATTCCTGTCTTGTGATGGCCTGGCACACGCCGGGGCGCTCCGTTCCGTCGGGCCACGGCGACGGCGGCGTATCGCAGACATGGCGGAAGCCGCACTTCTCCTGCACTCGCCGGGACTTCTCATTTTCCGGGGAATGGGCGCACCATACGCGCTGGACTCCCATCTCCTGAAACTGCCAGCGCAGCAGCTCCTCCACGGCCTCGGGAATAAGCCCCTGCCCCCAATAGGGGTGGGCAATCCAGTAGCCGATCTCCGGCTCTCCCTTCCCCACCGGTATCGCCGTGGGAAACACACCCACGGAGCCGATGGGACCGCTGTCGCCGCCCTTGAGCAGCACCGCGAAGGTGCCCTCCTCGGACAGCACGGTGCGGATGATCTCCCGGCTGTTTTCCACGGAGGTGTGAGGCGCCCAACCGGCGGAGGGGCCCACCTCCGGGTCCCTGGCCCAGCGGTACAGGGCCTGGGCGTCGCTGTCGCACCACGGGCGCAGGATCAGCCGCGAGGTTTCCAGCTGCGTCATAGCTCCCAGTCCTCCTTCGGCTCCTGCCAGTTTTCGATATAGTCCTTCACCTGGCCCAGCACCTTAGGCGGGCACACGGCCACCACGTCGATGGATGCAGCATACTCCACGGACTCCACCTTGGCCTCCCGGTACAGGCCGTCCAGCAGCCCCGCCTTGTCATAGGGCAGGTGGATGATCACCCGGCGGGTACCCTTGTCCAGCTTTTTGTCGATGCACGCCAGCAGCTCCGGCACCCCCTCGCCAGTCTTGGCTGAGATGGACACGGAGTCCTCCCCGGCGGGACGCTGGCCGGAAAAGGCCAGGTCGCACTTGTTGTATACCCGCAGACAGGGGATCTGATCCGCCTTCAGCTCATGGATCAGGCGGTCAACAATGTCGGCCTGCTGCTGCCACTGGGGGTTGGACACGTCGATGACGTGGAGCAGCAGGTCTGCGTACTCCAGCTCCTCCAGGGTGGCCTTGAAGGCCTCCACCAGCTGGTGGGGCAGCTTGCGGATAAAGCCCACGGTGTCGGAGATCACCACGTCCAGGGTATCGCTGACGGTCAGCAGCCGGGTGGTGGTGTCCAGGGTGTCGAACAGGCGGTTGTTGGCGGGGATCCCGGCCCCGGTGATGGCGTTTAAGAGGGTGGACTTCCCGGCGTTGGTATAGCCTACGATGGCCACCACGGGGATCTCGTTTTTCATGCGGCGCTGGCGCTGGGTGCCCCGTACCCGGCGCACCTCCTCCAGCTCCGCCTTCAGCTTGTCGATTTTTCGGTGAATGTGGCGGCGGTCGGTTTCCAGCTGGGTCTCGCCGGGGCCCTTGGAGCCGATGGGGCCCTTGCCGCTGGTGCCGCCCTGGCGCTCCAGATGGGTCCACATACCGATGAGCCGAGGCAGCAGATACTGATACTGAGCCAGCTCCACCTGCAAGCGCCCCTCCCGGGTCCTGGCCCGCTGGGCGAAAATGTCCAGGATCAGGCCGCTGCGGTCCAGCACCTGGACCCCGGTCATCTCTGTCAGCACCCGCAGCTGGGAGGGGGAGAGGTCGTTGTCGAAGATGACCATGGTGGCCTTCTCCTCCTGCACCATGCGGCGGACCTCCTCCACCTTGCCCTCACCGATGAAGCTGTGGGGGTCCGGCTTGTCCCGGCTCTGCAGGATCATGCCCACGGCCTGGCCTCCGGCGGTGTCCACCAGGGCGGACAGCTCCGCCAGGCTCTCCTCGTCGGCGCTGTCGTCTCCCAGCACCGGGGACCGCAGGCCCACCAGCACCGCATAGTCGCGCTTTTCTTCCTGTAAGGTCGTTTGTTCCATATTTGCCCTCGTTTCCGGTGTTTTTACCAAAGATTTTCGCATACCCGGCGGCAAATGCAAACAGGACCCGCAGCCAAAACGGGTGCGGGTCCTGTAAAAGTGTCTTTACTTGTCCAGACCGAAACGCTTGTTGAACTTGGCCACGCGTCCGCCGGTATCCACCAGCTTCTGCTTGCCGGTGAAGAAGGGGTGACACTTAGAGCAGACTTCTACGCGAATATCCTTCTTCGTAGAACCTGTCTCAATTACATTACCGCAGGCGCATTTAATAGTAGTCTGCTGATAATTGGGATGGATTCCTTCCTTCATTGCTCTGGTTCACCTCTTTCTGGTACAAAAGTCCTTTTCACAAAGGCAACTGTGATTTTACCACTTTTCCCGGACAATTGCAAGCATTTTTTGAAGAAAATTCCGGAACCGGGATTTTTGGCGTCTGACAGGCAAAAAGTCAAGGATTGGGCCGTATTTCCCCTGCGATTTGTGAGAAAATGCAGGAATTTTTGATTGACTTTTTTCCGGAACAAAATATAATTAATGAGTGTATTTTGGATTTAGCTGTTTAGTTATCTAAATTTGGGAGGAAGAAAGCATGTCGTTGGATAAGACCTATTTCGAGCAGATGGAGGCCAAAATCCCCCACGGGCGGGTCCGGACCCGGTTTGCCCCGTCCCCCACGGGCTATATGCACGTGGGCAACCTGCGGACGGCGCTGTATACCTGGCTGATCGCCCGGTCCCATGGCGGGGATTTCATCCTGCGCATTGAGGACACGGACCAGGGCCGCTATGTGGACGGCGCGGTGGACGTGATCTACCGCACCATGGCCGAGTGCGGCCTGACCCATGACGAGGGCCCCGACGTGGGCGGCCCCGTGGCCCCGTATATCCAGTCCCAGCGGCGGGACACCTATGGAAAGTATGCCCGTCTGCTGGTAGAAAAGGGCGGCGCGTATTACTGCTTCTGCGAAAAGACGGAGTCTGAGGAGGATTCCGGCGACTTTGACCGGGCGGCGGACCCCTGCCGGGACCTGCCCCTGGAGGAGGCGGAGCGCCGTGTGGCCGCAGGCGAGCCCTATGTCATCCGTCAGCGCATTCCGGCGGAGGGCGTCACCACCTTCCATGATGCCATTTTTGGCGACATCACCGTGGAAAACAGCACCCTGGACGACCAGGTGCTGATGAAGCGGGACGGCCTGCCCACCTATAACTTCGCCAACGTCATCGACGACCACCTGATGGGCATCACCCATGTGGTCCGGGGCAGCGAGTATCTGTCCTCGGCCCCTAAGTATGACCTGCTGTATCACGCCTTCGGCTGGGAGGTGCCCACCTATGTGCACTGCTCCCCGGTGATGCGGGACGCCCAGAACAAGATGTCCAAGCGCCACGGGGACCCCTCCTACGAGGACCTGAAGGCCCAGGGCTATCTGACGGAGGCCATCCTCAACTATGTGGCCCTGCTGGGCTGGAGCCCCAAGGGGGAGCTGGCGGAGCAGGAGATTTTCGACCTGGAGGGCCTGACCCGCGCCTTCGACATCACCGGTATCTCCAAGTCCCCGGCCATTTTCGACCGGGCCAAGCTGGACCACTTCAACGCCGTGTATCTGCGGAGCATGGAGCCTGCGGCCTTCGCCAGGGCGGCGGAGCCTTACATCCGTCAGGCCGTCCGGAATCCCGCCTATGACCCGGCGGCCATCGCCGCCCTGCTGCAGGCCCGGTGCGAGCGGCTGACGGAGATCCCCGAGAAGGTGGACTTCTTCGACGCCCTGCCGGAGTACCCGGTAGATTTCTATACCAACAAAAAGTCCAAGACCAACCCCGAGGTGTGCGCCCGGATGCTGGAGGCCGCCATTCCCATGCTGGAGACCCTGCCGGACTGGACCGACGAGAGCATCCATGACGGCCTGGTGAACCTGGCCGCGTCCCTGGAGGTGAAGAACGCCACCCTCATGTGGCCCGTGCGCATTGCGGCGGCGGGCAAGCTGGTGACCCCCGGCGGCGCGGTGGAGATCTGCCGCATTCTGGGCCGAGAGGAGACCCTGCGCAGGCTTCGCCAGGGGCTCTCCATGCTGGCATCATGCTGAAATGGCTGGTGCGGCAGCGGCAGCAGCTGCACGGGTTTTACCGGGACGGCTTCGGCCGTGCCTTCGGCATGACGGCCCTGGCCTTCGCCGTGGTCATGGTGGTCAGCTATCTGGTGACCCTGCGCTATCCCGCCCCCATCGAGCGGCTGATTGAGCTGTTCCGGGAGCAGATCGCGGACCGGGGCATCGTGGACGCCGACGGAAACTTCAGCGCCGCGAAGCTGTTCTTCAACAATTTTCAGGCATGTCTGCTGGCGGTGGGCTACGGGTTCATCCCGTTTCTGTACCTGCCTGCGGTGTCCCTGGGCATCAACGCCATGATGTTCGGCGGCTTTGCGTCGTACTATGTCCAACAGGGCCTGCCTCTATGGTATTACGGCGCGGGGACCCTGCCCCACGGCGTTTTCGAGCTGCCGGCGCTGTTTATGGCCATGGCCGGGGGCCTGTACCTGTGCCGGACCCTGGTGCGCTATGTGCGCCGCAACGAGAAGGGCCTGGTGGGCCCCGCAGTGCTGAACCTGCTGCGGCTGCTGGTGATGCATATCACCCCCCTGCTGATGGCGGCGGCCGCCATCGAAGCGTATGTCACCCCCGTTGTTATGGAGGCGCTGGCGCGGTATATCTGATGTTGTTCCTGCGGGAGTGTCCCGCTGAAAGATAGAACTACAGACCGCAAATGCGGCGAAAGGAGCCTTACAATGAACGAAAAAGTCACAAGTATCCCTGAACTGTTCGGAAGCATGGTGTTCACACAGGAGCAGATGCGACAGCGTCTGCCGGCCCACATCTACGATGCTTGGCAGCAGTGCCTGGTGCAGGGAACGTCATTGGACCGCTCCATCGCCGACGAGATTGCCGCCGCCATGAAGGAATGGGCCATTGAAAAGGGGGCCACCCACTATACCCACTGGTTCCAGCCCATGACCGGCTATACCGCTGAGAAGCACGACAGCTTCATCGCCCCCCAGGGGCCCACCGGCGTGCTGATGGAGCTGTCCGGCAAGGAGCTGTCCCGGGGCGAGGCGGACGCCTCCAGCTTCCCCTCTGGCGGCCTGCGGGCCACCTTCGAGGCCCGTGGCTACACCGCCTGGGACCCCACGTCCTACGCCTTTGTGAAGGACAAGACCCTGTATATCCCCACCATTTTCTGTTCCTACGGCGGCGAGACTCTGGACAAAAAGACCCCCCTGCTGCGTTCCATGAAGCTGCTGGACACCCAGAGCATCCGCATCCTGCGGCTGTTCGGCAACACTCAGGCCCAGCACGTCACCGCCCAGGTAGGCCCGGAGCAGGAGTATTTCCTCATCGACAAGGAGATGTACCGCCGCCGGGAGGACCTGGTCCTCTGCGGCCGGACCCTGTTCGGCGCCAAACCCCCCAAGGGCCAGGAACTGGACGACCACTACTACGGGGCCATCAAGCCCCGGGTGGCGGAATTCATGCACGAGCTGGATCAGGAGCTGTGGAAGGTGGGCGTTCCCGCCAAGACGGAGCACAACGAGGTGGCTCCCGCCCAGCACGAGGTGGCCCAGGTGTATTCCGATGCCAACAGCACCTGCGACCACAACCAGCTGACCATGGAGTTTCTGAAGAAGGTGGCCGACCGCCACGGCCTGGTGTGCCTGCTGCACGAGAAGCCCTTTGCCGGCATCAACGGCAGCGGCAAGCATGACAACTGGTCCCTGGCCACGGACACCGGCGAGAATCTGCTCAAGCCCGGCAAGACCCCCAGCCAGAACGCCCAGTTCCTGCTGTTCCTGGCGGCGTTTATCAAGGGCGTGGACGAATATCAGGATATGCTGCGCTGCTGCGTGTCCTACCCCGGCAACGACCACCGGCTGGGCGGCAACGAGGCCCCTCCGGCCATCATCTCCGTGTTCCTGGGCGATGAGCTGACGGCCATCCTGGATTCCATCATCAACGGCCAGGCCTATGTGGACAAGGCCAAGCGGAAGCTGGAGATCGGCGTAGACACCCTGCCGGAGATTCCCCAGGACACCACGGACCGCAACCGTACCTCGCCCCTGGCCTTCACCGGCAACAAGTTCGAGTTCCGTATGCTGGGATCCTCCCAGTCCATCGCCAGCCCCAACGTGGTGCTCAACACCATCATGGCCCAGGAGCTGGAGGAGTTCGCGGACATTCTGGAGCAGTCCAACGACTTCCGGGCGGACCTGCAGAACCTGCTGCACGACACCTTCAAGGCCCACCAGCGCATCATCTTCAACGGCAACGGCTACGGCGGGGACTGGGTCCGGGAGGCCCAGCGCCGGGGCCTCAGCAACCTGCGGGACACCGTGGACTGTATGCCCGCCTATATCGACCCCAAGAACATCCGCCTGTTCTCCAGCCACAACATCCTCAGCGAGACGGAGATGCGGGCCCGGTATGAAATTCACCTGGAGAATTACTGCAAGGTCACGTCCATCGAGGCGGCTACCCTGCGGGATATGGTCATGCGGGGCATTCTCCCGGCGGTGAACCGCTACACGGCGGACCTGACCCAGGCCATCCTGCGCAAGCGGGAGCTGGTGGTTCCCTGCCGGGTGGAGGAGGACCTGCTGTCCAAGCTCTCCGGCCTGACCGCCAGCCTGTACGACACCATGGCGGCCATGGAGCAGGCCATGGACCAGGCCCCCGACGCCGAAGGCGGCATCGAGGCCGCCCGGTACTACCGGGAGGAGATCGGCCGCCGCATGGAGGAGGCCCGCCAGTCCATCGACCGGCTGGAATCCCTGACCGCCGCGGAATACTGGCCCTACCCCACCTACGCAGACATTCTGTTCTCTGTGTAAAATCAATCAACCAGCCCCGGGGGCCTCCCATTCAGGAGGCCCCCGTTTTTCTGCCCGGCAGTTTATAATTAATTTAAAAAGCATTAATGTTCCTCTAATATTTCCGCCGTAAGATAGCACCAGAACGAAGGGGAACGACACCCCGGAACACAGAATATCAAGGAGGAACAACTTATAAAAAAGACCATCCGTAATCATATCGACACCATCACCACCCGCCGCCAGGCTGAGGGCCTGATCCTGGAGCGCCGGGTCAGCGAAAACGGCATCGGCCTGCGGGTGATGCTCCAGCGCCCCCTGGAGGAGTATGACGGTCTGCAGACCGCCGCCGAGGCTGCCTACATCGAGCAGTACCTGGTGGAAAAGTACCGGGGCGTGGCGGATGTTGCCACCATTCTCCAGCTGGCCTCTTGAAAAACCGGCCAAAATCTGTTGCGCTGATACCGAGACCCGGCGACGCCGCCTATCCCATCCTGCGGGCGGCGCCGCCATGCTTTATAAAAGAGGAGGGATCCCCCTATGCGCCTTCTGTTTGCCGAGGATCAGCCCCAGCTGCGCCGCTCCGCCCGGGAATACGCCCTACTGGAGTATCTGATCCGCAACAAGGGCATCATCCTCTCCCGGGAGCAGATCGAAAACAACCTCTGGAACTATGACTACGCCGGAGGCACCAATGTGGTGGATGTATACATCAGCTATCTGCGCAAAAAGCTGGACGGCGGCCACGAGAAAAAGCTGCTGCACACGGTCCGGGGTATGGGCTGGGTGCTGAAGGAGGACGTATGAGACATATCTCCGTCAAGGTCCGCATGACCATCTGGTTCACCGTGGTGATGGTGGTTATTTCCTCCCTGATGCTGGTGTTCGTGATGCTCATGAACCGCAATCAGGTCACAAAGCCCCCGGCGGCCCAGGTGGTGTCCGTGGTGACCCGCAACGCCGACCGGCTGGAGGTGGAGCACGGCGTCCTGGACCTCAGCGATGTGGACCTGTTCCGCCACGGGGTGTATACCCAGGTGTTCGACGAGGAGGGCCAGCTGCTGGCAGGCTCCGCCCCTACGGAGTTGACGAAGCAGCTGCCGCTGGCCGAGGGAGACGTCCGCCAGGCCCAGGGCAGCGACGGCCTGTACGACGTGTATGACGTCTCCATCCCCGCCGCCGGAGTCTGGGTCCGGGGCACCATCTCCCACAACGCCCGGGGCGGCGTGATGGAGGTCATCGTGCCTCTGGCCTGGTCCCTGCTTCCGGCGCTGATCGTGGTGTCGGCCCTGGGGGGCCTTCTGATCGCCTGGCTGTCCTTCCGCCCTATGGAGAAGGTTATTTCCACGGCGGAGGCCATCTCCGACGGCGGCGACCTGTCCCGCCGCATCGGCTTGCCCAAGGGCCGCAGCGAGATATCCCGTCTGGCCGCCGCCTTCGACGGTATGTGCGACCGGCTGGAGCGGTCCTTCGAGGCGGAGCGTCAATTCACCTCCGACGCCTCTCATGAGCTGCGGACGCCGGTGGCGGTGATCCTGGCTGAGTGCGACAGTCTGGACCACGGCCAGCCCACGGAGGAGGACTATCGCCAGTCCGTGGACGTGATCCGCCGCCAGGGGCAGCAGATGTCCCGTCTCATCGGCCAGCTGCTGCACATCACCCGGCTGGAGCAGGGTACGCAGAAGCTCCAGCTGGAAACGGCGGACCTGAGCCAGCTGGTGGAGGTCCTCTGTGAGGAGCAGGCCCATCTGGCCCCGGAGGGCACCACTCTGACGGTGCATACCCAGCCGGACCTGCTGGTAAACGGGGACGTGACCCTGCTGTCCCGGCTGCTGGCGAATCTGATCTCCAACGTCTACCGCTATGGGAAGCCCAACGGCCATGTGTGGGTGGACCTGCGCCGGGAGGGCCGGTGGGCCGTGCTGGCTGTCCGGGATGACGGCATCGGCATCGCCCCGGAGGACCGGGAGCACATCTTCCAGCGCTTTTACCAGGTGGACGCCGCCCGGGGCAAGGACGGCAGCGGCCTGGGCCTGTTCATGGTGCAGCAGGCGGCCCGGCTCCACGGCGGCTCCGTCACCGTGGACAGCCGGATAGGGGAGGGGAGCACCTTCATCGTCCGTCTGCCGCTGGCAGAATAAAACAAAACGCCGGACCCCATCGGGGTCCGGCGTTTGTGCGTATTCAGATGCTTTCGTTTACCTTCCGGGCAAATTCCGCCGCCAGGCAGGCCTTTTCCGGGTCCATGAACACCGTGTCATAGCCCCGGTGCCGCTGGGCCAGCATACCCAGCAGCCGCAGACGGGAGTGCTTGCAGTAACGCTGCATCCCGGCCTCCCAAAGGTCCGCGCCCTTTTCCACGGGATAGCCGCAGGTGGCAATCAGGGCCACGGGCTTGCCCTCCCACAGGGACGGCCCCTTCTCCCGGCCGTAATACTTGTTCATTCCGTATACCAGCCGGTCCAGGACCGCCTTCATGGGCGGGGTGCAGTACCAGGAGTAGATGGGCGTGGCCAGCACCAGCAGGTCGCAGGCCAGCACGCTGTCGAAAATCTCCTGCATGTCGTCGTTCTGGGGGCAGCCGAACACCGTCCAATCCTGCTGGCACGCCCGGCAGGCCCGGCAGGGCCGGACCTCCAGGTCATACAGCCAGACCGTCCGGCAGGACCAGCCCAGCTTTTCCAGCTCCGCCGAAAAGGGCGCCGTCAGCGCGGCGGTGTTGCCCTGCTTCCGGGGACTGGCCAGCAGGATACAGGCCTTTTTCATGCCCTTAGCCCGGAGGCCAGGTCATATCCCGGCCGGACAGTACATGGAAGTGCAGGTGATGCACGCTCTGACCGGCCTGCTCACCGATGTTGGACACCACGCGATAGCTCTCCAGCCCCTGCTCCCGGCACAGCCGGGCGATGACCTCGAAGATGTGGGCCACCACGGCGCTGTTGCCGCCGTTTACCTCCGCCACGGAGCCGATGTGCTCCTTGGGGATCACCAGGAAGTGGGTGGGAGCCTGGGGGGCGATGTCGTAAAAGGCGTAGCACAGCTCGTCTTCATACAGCTTGTTGGAGGGGATATCCCCGCCGACAATTTTGCAGAACAGGCAGTTGTCGTCTCGCATAGTCATGCTCCTTTCGTTATTTCCGCTCTCCCGGCTTCAGGAGAGCTTTTCCGACACAAAATCGTCCACGGAAGCCAGGGCGTCGTCCACCTTCAGCAATTCGGTGCCGCCGCCCATAGCGGAATCTGGCTTGCCTCCGCCCTTGCCGCCGCACACGGCGGACACGGCCCGGACCAGGTCGCCGGCCTTGATGCCCCGGGCCACGGCCTCCTTGCCGCACACGGCCAGGAAGGATACCTTTTCGCCGTTGATGCTGGCGATGACCGCCACAACGCTGGGGTCCTTATCCCGCAGGAAGTCGCCCATGGTACGCATGGCGGCCACGTCCATGCCGGTGCGGGTGGTGGTGATCACATGCAGACCCCTCACGGTCTTGGCGGAGGCCAGGAACTGCTTGGCCTCGCCCAGGGACGCCTCGGCCTTCAGCTTATCCAGCGCCTGGCGCAGCTGCTTCATCTCGTTGGCTTGCTGCTCCATGCGCTCCAGCAGTCCGGCAGGTGCGGTTTTCAGGAACTGCGCCGCCTTGTGCAGAACGCCCTGGCTGCGCTCCATGCCCTGCAGGCTCAGCTTGCCGCAGGTGGCCTCGATCCGGCGCACGCCGGAGGCCACGCTGGTCTCGGACTTCACCCGGAAGGGACCGGCCTTGGCGGTGTTGTCCACATGGGTGCCGCCGCAGAACTCGATGGACACATCACCCATCTCCACCACCCGGACGGTGTCGCCGTACTTTTCGCCGAACATGGCCACGGCGCCCTTTTTCTTGGCCTCCTCGATGGGCAGGACCTCCGTCACCACGGGATAGCCCTCCAGAATGGCGTCATTGACCAGCTCCTCCACCTGATGCAGCTCCTCCGGGGTGATGGCCTCAAAGTGGGTGAAGTCGAAGCGCAGACGGTCCGGCTCCACCAGGGAGCCCGCCTGGTGCACATGCTCGCCCAGCACCTTCTTCAGGGCCGCATCCAGCAGGTGGGTTGTACTGTGGGCCCGGCGGATGGCCTTGCGGCGCTCGGTATCAATGGCGGCGTGGACGGTGTCGCCCACATGGAGGGTGCCCTCCGTCAGGCGGCCATAGTGCATGAACTTGCCGCCCTTGTTCTTCTGCACGTCGGACACGGTGAACAGAACGCCGTCTGCGCTGATGGTGCCGTGGTCGGCAACCTGGCCGCCCATCTCCGCATAGAACGGGGACCGGTCCAGCACCACCACGGCGTCGGACCCGGCGGGGATCTCGCCCCGCAGCTCGTCGTCGGCCACCAGGGCCACCACCGTGGCGTCGAACTCGTTGTGGTCATAGCCCACGAACTCCGTGGCGGGGATGTCCTTGCCGAACTCCACACCGGCCCAGCCCAGGTCGCCCAGGGCCTTCCGGGCCTCACGGGCCCGCTGCTTCTGCTCCTGCATCAGCTGCCGGAAGCTCTCCTCGTCCACAGTCATGCCCTGCTCGGCCACCATTTCTGCCGTCAGGTCGATGGGGAAGCCGAAGGTGTCATACAGGCGGAAGGCGTCGGCGCCGGAGAAAACCTTCTCCCCCTTGGCCTGGTGCTCCGCCAGCAGGTCGGAGAAGATCTTCATGCCGCCGTCGATGGTGCGGCCGAAATTCTCCTCCTCGGTGCGGATGACCTTGGTGATATAGGTCTGCTTTTCCCGCAGATCGGGATACTGTCCCTGGTTTTCATGGATCACGGTATCCACCACCTGATACAGGAAGGGATCGTTGACGCCCAGGAGCTTCCCATGGCGGGCGGCCCGGCGCAGCAGACGCCGCAGCACATAGCCCCGCCCCTCGTTGGAGGGCAGGATGCCGTCGCAGATCATGAAGGTGGCGGAGCGGATGTGGTCGGTGATGACCCGCAGGGACACGTCCCGCTTCTCCGTCTCGCCGTAGTGGGCCCCGGTGAGCTCAGACACCTTGTGGGTAATGTTCATCACGGTGTCCACGTCGAACAGGCTGTCCACATTCTGGCACACACAGGCCAGACGCTCCAGCCCCATACCGGTGTCGATGTTCTTCTGCTTCAGCTCGGTATAGTTGCCGTGGCCGTCGTTGTCGAACTGGGAGAACACGTTGTTCCAGATCTCGATATACCGGTCGCAGTCGCAGCCCACGGTGCACCCGGGCTTGCCGCAGCCGAACTCCGGCCCGCGGTCATAGTAGATCTCGGAGCAGGGGCCGCAGGGGCCGGAGCCGTGCTCCCAGAAGTTGTCCTCCTTGCCGAAGCGGAAAATGCGCTCCTTGGGAATGCCGATCTCCTTGTTCCAGATGTCGAAGGCCTCGTCGTCGTCCAGATAGATGGAGGGATACAGCCGGTCGGCCTCCAGGCCCACCCACTGGGGGCTGGTCAGAAATTCCCAGCTCCAGGCAATGGCCTCATGCTTGAAATAGTCGCCGAAGGAGAAGTTGCCCAGCATCTCGAAATAGGTACCGTGGCGGGCGGTTTTGCCCACGTTGTCGATATCGCCGGTGCGGATGCACTTCTGACAGGTGCACACCCGGTGGCAGGGGGGCTCCTCCTCGCCCTTGAACCAGGGCTTCATGGGGGTCATACCGGCGTTGATCAGCAGGATGGATTTGTCGTTCTGGGGCACCAGGGAAAAGCTGGGCAGACGCAGGTGGCCTTTGGTTTCAAAGAACTTCAGGAACATTTCCCGCAGCTCATTCAGGCCGTGATAGGGATGGGACATGGTTCATTACTCCTTTATCTCAAATGTATTTTACTGATTTTCTTCTGTGGGGCACAGGGCGGCGATCTCCTCCTCCAGGGCCCGGTAAAACTGCGCGATGTGCCATCCGTCCGTCAGGGCGTGGTGGGCCTGGATGGATACAGACAGCTGGGTCATGCCGCATCGCATGAACAGCTGCCCCCAACTGACCCGGACGTTGCTGTCCGCCGGAGTGCAGGCCGGGTGGGTCAGGGACGTGTAGTTCAGCCACGGCAGGCAGGAGGCAAAGATGCTGGGGCTTTCCGCCTGGCGGTCCGTTTCGATGGTGCCGCCCTGCCGGGCCGCCGCCTGCTGCACGCGTCCCATGGCGATGTAGTCCTCATAGGGCACCCGGGCCGACTCCATCCGGCAATAGGCATAGCTGCCGTCTGGCTTCATCTCGGTGAAGGATACCGGGCACTCGTCATACTCTACCACCTGGCCGTCCTCAATGCGCCGCCGCAGCTCCGGCACCCGGTTCACCGCCCGGTGAATGACATACAGCATGGTCAGGAAGATAGGCTTGTGCTCCGCCCGCAGCCGCAGCTCCAGGGCCGTCACATCCAGCTGCACCGTTACCCCGGCATAGGGGAAGGAATACCCGCTGAACAGCTGAAACTGCTCCCGCCGCGGGTCCTTTTCCATATCAATTATACGCCGCTCCATAATCGCCTCCTGATAAACAAAAACGCCCCGCCCCACATAGGGGCGAAGCGATGCTTCACGGTACCACCCTAATTAACGGCCGCAGCCGTCATCTCAGTCATCCGGTAACGGGGATGGGGCGTGCGGCTCGTCGCCGCCGGCTCAGAGACGGCCCTCTGCCAGGCGTCCGGCGGGCTCACACCCTTTCCCGCCTCGCTTGCGGCGCACTCCGCGGCAGATTCTTCTCGTCATTGCCTTTGACGTTCTGTATTTTACCACAGATCCGGCCGTTGTCAAGGGTTCCGCCCGCTTCCGGTCACAATTTTTTCACAATTTGCGCTCCAAAGCCGCACTTGACGCTGGGACGGGTCTATTGTATAATGGGTTGATTTAATGTGCGGAGGTATACCCATTATGTGGATCGCGGATGGCTGGAAGGATTATGAGCTGCTGGACTGCGGCGGCGGAGAAAAGCTGGAGCGCTGGGGCGACCAGATCCTGGTGCGGCCGGACCCCCAGGCCATCTGGGAGTCGGACCGGAAGAACCGGGGCTGGCGCACGGCCAACGCCCGCTACAGCCGCTCCAGCACCGGCGGCGGCCACTGGGACAAGAACAAGCTGCCGGAGAGCTGGCCCATCGCCTATAAAAACCTCCGCTTCCAGGTGAAGCCCATGAACTTCAAGCACACCGGGCTTTTCCCGGAGCAGGCCGCCAACTGGGACTTTGCCATGGACCAGATCCGCCGGGCGGGCCGCCCCATCCGGGTGCTGAATCTGTTCGCCTATACCGGCGGGGCCACGGTGGCCTGCGCCGCCGCCGGGGCCAGCGTCTGCCATGTGGACGCCGCCAAGGGCATGGTGGCCTGGGCCAAGGAAAACGCCCGGGTCTCCGGCCTGCAGGATGCCCCCATCCGCTGGATCGTGGACGACTGCGCCAAGTTCGTGGAGCGTGAGATTCGCCGGGGCAAGACCTACGACGCCATCATCATGGACCCCCCCAGCTATGGCCGGGGCCCCGGCGGCGAGGTGTGGAAGCTGGAGGAGAATCTCTATCCCTTCGTAAAGCTCTGCGCCCGGGTGCTGTCCGACAAGCCCCTGTTTGTGATCCTGAATTCCTACACCACGGGCCTGGCCCCGTCGGTACTGGGCTACATCCTGCAGATGCTGGTGGGCCGCCGCTTCGGCGGACACGTCACCTGGGACGAGCTGGGCCTGCCGTGCACGGATTCCGGCATGGCGCTGCCCTGCGGGGCCACCGGCCGCTGGATGAGCAAATAAAATTTCGCAGAAAAGAGACAAAGCAATGCAGCCAATGATTCAGACCGACGCCCTCTCCTTCTCCTACCCGGTGGAGGAGGGCCAGCGCCGGACCACCGCCCTGGAGGATGTGACCCTGTCCATCGAAAAGGGCAGCTTTGTGGTGGTGCTGGGCCACAACGGCTCCGGCAAATCCACCCTGGCCAAGCATATGAACGCCGTGCTGCTGCCCTCCGGCGGCGCGGTGTATGTGGAGGGCATGGACACGAAAAAGGAGGAGCTCCTGCTGGAGATCCGCCGCCGGGTGGGCATGGTGTTCCAGAACCCGGATAACCAGATCGTGGCCAACGTGGTGGAGGAGGATGTCGCCTTCGCCCCGGAAAACCTGGGGGTCCCCACGGCGGAGATCCGCCGCCGGGTGGACGACGCCCTGGCGGCGGTGGGCATGACGGAGTTCACCCGCCACGCCCCGCACCTGCTGTCCGGCGGACAGAAGCAGCGGGTGGCCATCGCCGGGGTCATCGCCATGGAGCCGGAGTGCATCGTCCTGGACGAGGCCACGGCCATGCTGGACCCCTCCGGCCGCCGGGAGGTGCTGGACACCGTTCACCGGCTGAACCGGGAGCGGGGCATCACCGTGGTGCACATCACCCACCATATGTCCGAGGCGGAGGACGCCGACCGGGTCATCGTCATGAACGACGGCGTGGTGGCCATGGACGGCGCGCCCCGGGAGATTTTCTCCCGGGTGGAGGAGCTGCAGGTCCTGGGCCTGGCGGCCCCGGACACGGTGGAGCTGCTGCGGCGGCTGAACCGGCACGGCATGAATCTGCCCTTGACGGCGATCACGGTTGACGAGTGTGCCCGCGCCATATTCCAGGCGCTCCATGGCGCGGAAGGGAAGTAAGCAGAGTTGGAACCGATCATTCGTATAGAACACCTGACCCACACCTACAGCGCCGGGACTCCGTTCCAGCGCAGCGCGGTGGAGGATGTCAGCCTCGATATCATGCCCGGCGAGTTCCTGGGCATCATTGGCCACACCGGCTCCGGCAAGTCCACCCTGATCCAGCACCTCAACGGACTGCTGCGCCCCACCCAGGGCCGCATCCTGCTGGACGGGAAGGACATCTGGGCCGAGCCCAAGAAAATCCGACAGGTCCGCTTCCAGGTGGGCCTGGTGTTCCAGTACCCGGAGTACCAGCTGTTTGAGGAAACGGTGTACAAGGACATTGCCTACGGTCCCGGCAACATGGGCCTGGACCGGGACGAGATCGACCGCCGGGTCCGGGAATCCGCCGCCCTGGTGGGCCTGACGGAGGACCAGCTGGAAAAGTCCCCCTTTGAGCTGTCCGGCGGGCAAAAGCGCCGGGTGGCCATCGCCGGGGTCATCGCCATGGAGCCCAAGGTCCTGATCCTGGACGAGCCCACGGCGGGTCTGGATCCCCGGGGCCGGGAGGCCGTTCTGGCCCAGATCCGGGCCTATCACCGCAAGCGGGGCACCACCGTTATCCTGGTGAGCCACAGCATGGAGGAGATCGCCTGCAACGTGGACCGCATCCTGGTGCTGCGGGGCAGTCATGTGTATATGGACGGCACGCCCCGCCAGGTATTCCGGCGGGCCTCCGACCTGGAGGAGGTGGGCCTGGACGTGCCCCAGGCCACCAAGATCGCCCTGGCCCTGCGCCGCATGGGCCTGGACATCGACACCGCGGTCTATACCGTGGACGAGCTGGAGCAGGCCCTGCTCTCCATAAGAGGGGAGGCGGGCGTATGCTGAGAGATATCACCCTGGGCCAGTTTTTCCCGGGCAATACCTTCATCCACCGGCTGGACCCCCGCACCAAGCTCCTGGCGGTGATCCTGTACATTGTGGCCCTGTTCAACGCCCAGGGGGTGGTGACCTACGCCATCGTGACGGCGCTGCTGGCCCTGTGCATCATTGTTTCCCGGGTGCCCTTCCGGTCCCTGACCCGGGGCCTGAAGCCCATCTGGGTCATCGTGGCCTTCACGGCCATTATGAACCTGTTCTTCACCAGCGGCACCCCCCTGGGCGCCGGCTGGCTGCTGAGCCATATCTCCCAGGAGGGTCTGCGCTCCGCCATCTTCATGGTGCTGCGGATCGTGATGCTCATCATGGGCACCTTCCTGCTGACCTACACCACCAGCCCCATCTCCCTGACGGACGGACTGGAGAGCCTGCTGTCCCCCCTGAAGAAGCTGCGCCTGCCCGTCCACGAGCTGGCCATGATGATGTCCATCGCCCTGCGCTTTATCCCCACCCTCATCGAGGAGACGGACAAGATCATGTCTGCCCAGAAGGCCCGGGGCGCGGACTTTGAATCCGGCAATATCTTCCAGCGGGCCAAGGCCCTGGTGCCTATCCTGGTGCCCCTGTTCATCAGCGCCTTCCGCCGGGCCGACGAGTTGGCCACGGCCATGGAGTGCCGCTGCTACCACGGCGGCGAAGGCCGCACCGCCCTTCATGTGCTGCACTTCCGCCCGGCGGACCTGTGGGTCCTGGCGGGCTTTACGGCCCTGACGGCGGGGGTCATCGCCCTGGGGCGGCTGGGAATCTGAAAGAGGTACGCTATGCGCAACATCGCACTGATCCTGATGTACAACGGCACCGCCTACCATGGGTGGCAGGTGCAGAAAACCGAGGTCACCGTGGCCCAGACCCTGGAGCGGGGTCTGTCCATGGTGTGCGGCGAGCCCATCAAGTGCACCGGCTGCGGACGCACCGATGCCGGGGTCCACGCCGAGCATTATGTGGCCAATTTCCGCACCAATTCCCGTATTCCCGTGGACCGGCTGCCCTTTGCCGTCAACACCCACATTCCCGAGGATATCGTGGTAAAGGCGGCCTATGAGGTGGCGGAGGATTTCAACGCCATCGGCTCCTGCATCCGCAAGGAGTATACCTATCGTATTTACAATTCCCGGGTGAAGAACCCGTTTTATGTGAACAGGGCGTATTTTTACCCCAAGCGCCTGGACGAGGAGGTCATGGACCGGGCGGCCCGGATGTTCGAGGGGACCCACGATTTCGCCGCCGTGCGCAGCGTGGGCACCAACGTCCGCAGCACCGTCCGCACCATCTACTATTGCCGGGTCCGGCGGCAGGGGGAACTTTTGGAATTGAAGGTCTGCGCCAACGGCTTTCTGTATAATATGGTACGGGCCATCACCGGCACGGTGCTCTACGCGGCGGAGGGGAAGCTGACGCCGGAGGAGATCCCTGTGATCCTGGACAGCGGCAACCGTACCCTGGCCGGGCCCACCGCCCCGCCGGGAGGTCTGTACCTGACAAGGGTGTGGTATGAAGATGAAAGACTCAATGGACCGGATGGAATTTGACCAGGGCAACCTCCAGGAGGAGGTGCCCCGCCGGGTGCAGCGCCGGAAGCGGCCGGAGCTGAAGCCCATATGGTTTGCGGCGGTGGCCGTGGCGCTGCTGGCGGTGGTGCTTATCGCCGCCCTGACGGATACCACCGCCTTCGACGGGCTGCGCCGCAGCGTGACCTATGCCCGGGCCAAAAAGGACGAGACCGGCTGCGCCCAGCTGTACCACTACGCCGCCGACCGCACCAGCTGCTTTGCGTCTCTGGACGGCAGCCTGGCCATCGTCACCAACAGCCAGCTGCTGGTGATGCAGGAGGACGGCCAGGTGGTCTGCAACGAGACTGTAAAGTGGACCTCCTGTACAGTGACCGGAACCGGCAGTCTGGCCGCCGCATACGACATCGGCGGCAGCGACGTGTATGTCCTCAATGCCCAGGGCCTGGTCCGCAAAATCACCTGCGGCGGCGAGATTCTGTCCGTTACCCTGACCCGGGAGGGCCGCCTGGCGGTAACCCTCAACGAGCGGGGCTACAAGGCCGCCGTGGAGGTCTACGACGAGGACGGTGTAAAGGAATTTGCCTTTCATTCTGCCGACAGCTTTCTGATGACCTCCTCCGTGTCCCGGGACGGCAAGGAGATGGCTGCCGTCACCATGGGCCAGTCCCAGGGCTCCTTCACCAGCAGCATCGTCCTGTATAAGCTGGACCGGCAGGAGGCCTACGCCACCTGCGACCTGGCCGGCGTGGCGGTGTATGACCTGGGGCTGGTAGGGAAGCGCTACTGCGCCGTGGCGGAGGACAGCCTGCATTTCATCGACCAGAAGGGCCGGGCCGCCGCGTCCTACAGCTATGACGGCGGCGTTCTGCGCCGGTGCAGCCTGGGCGGCGACGGCTATGCCGCCGTGCTGCTGGGCCGTTACAAGGTGGGCAGCCAGCTGCGCCTGGTGACAGTGAACAGCGACGGCAAGGAGTTGGGGTCCCTGGACCTGGACGGCGATGTGCTGAGCATGTCCGCCTGCGGCCGGTATGTGGCGGTGCTGTTTGCCGACCGGCTGGTGATCTACAACAAAAACCTCAAGGAATACGCCACCCTGCAGGGCGTCAGCAGCGCCGGTGATGTGCTGATGCGCAGCGACGGCTCTGCGGTGCTGGCGGGCTCTGCCGCTGCCAGCGTGTTCCTGCCCTGACCCCGAAAGGAGAGTGTCCATGTCCGTATTTGCCGATATTCTGGTGCTGGCGGCCCTGATCGCCGCCGCCTGGCTGGGAGCCAAGCGGGGCCTGCTGAAAAGTCTGGCGGGCCTGCTGATCGTCGTGGTGGCCCTGCTGGGGGCCTCCTGGGCCGCCGACCACCTGACTGAGCCTGTGGCCCAGTGGATCGAGCCCCGGGTGACCCAGCGGGTGGAACAGAAAATTGAGGAAAGCCACGCCGCCGACGCGGGCCAGATGCTCCAGGCTCTCAGCTTCCGGGGCGACAGCCTCCAGAAGATGCTGGACACCGTTCACCAGCGGGTGCAGCAAACCGGCGAGACCGTCATCCGGGCCGTGGCCCAGAGCATCGCCCGTTCCGTGGCCAGCACGGCGGTGTATGTAGTGGTGTTCCTGATTCTGCTGGCGCTGCTGTGGCTTTTGATGAAGCCGCTGAATGCCATTGTCACCAGGCTGCCCCTGATCAGCACCGTCAACGGTCTGGGGGGCGCGGCTCTGGGCCTTGTGTGCGGCGGCCTTACGCTGTTTGTGGCCGTGTGGGCCATGCAGCGCTTCGGCTGGCTTCTGACCCCTGAACTGATTGACAGCACCACACTGCTGAAATTCTTTGCATCCCATACGCCGCTGGGCCTTCTGGCGGCGCTGTGAACAATTTACCCAGATAACGGAGGGAAACCATGCAACCGACTCTTTGTTCCAAATGTAAGAAAAATGTGGCCGTGGTCTTTATTTCCCGGCAGAATGAAAAGGGCGAGATGGTCAACGAGGGCCTGTGCCTGAAATGCGCCGCCCAGCTGGGCCTGCCCCAGGTGGAGGAGATGATGAAGCGAATGGGCATCTCTCCGGAGGACCTGGAGAACATCAACAACGAGATGATGCAGGCCTTCGGCGGGGCCGAGGAGCTCAGCGACATGACCGAGGCCCAGGACGACGACGGTGACGATGACGAGGAAAGCGGCAAGACCGCCACCTTCCCGTTTTTGAACCGCCTGTTCGGAAGCAGCAACCCCCCGGCGGAGAAGTCCGACGCCCCCTCTGGCCGGGAGGAGGCCACCAAGGGCCGCAAGGCCGATAAAAAGCACAAGTACCTGGACAGCTACTGCATCAATCTCAGCCAGCGGGCCCGGGACGGCAAGCTGGACGCGGTCATCGGCCGGGAGGAGGAGATTCAGCGGGTGGTGCAGATTCTGAACCGCCGACAGAAGAACAACCCCTGCCTCATCGGCGAGCCCGGCGTGGGCAAAACCGCCATTGCCGAGGGGCTGGCTCAGCGCATCGCCGCCGGGGACGTGCCCTTCAAGCTGCGGGATAAGCAGGTGTACCTGCTGGACCTGACGGCGCTGGTGGCGGGCACCCAGTTCCGGGGCCAGTTTGAAAGCCGCATGAAGGGACTCATCGAGGAGATCCGCAAGCTGGGCAACATCATCCTGGTGATTGACGAGGTCCACAACATCGTGGGCGCCGGCGACGCCGAGGGCAGCATGAACGCCGCCAATATCCTCAAGCCCGCCCTGTCCCGGGGCGAGATTCAGGTCATCGGCGCCACCACCTTCAACGAATACCGCAAGCACATCGAAAAGGACACCGCCCTGGAGCGCCGCTTCCAGCCGGTGACCGTCAACGAGCCCAGCCTGGAGGATACGCTGAAAATTCTCCAGGGCATCGCCCATTACTATGAGAATTACCACGGCGTCTCCATCCCCCAGGGGGTGCTGCGCCAGGCGGTGGTGCTGTCCGAGCGGTACATCACCGACCGCTTCCTGCCGGACAAGGCCATCGACCTGATCGACGAGGCCTGCTCCGATATGAACCTCCACGACCCGGACATCAACCGCCGCATGGAGGTCAAGCGGGACCTGGAAAACGTCACCTTCGAGCGGGAGAACCTCATGTCCGCCCAGCCGGCGGAGGGTCAGGAGTTCACCCAGGAGGAGCTGGACGCCCGCTATGCCCGCATTGCCGAGCTCCGCAGCCAGGAGCTGCGGCTGCAGCAGGAGCTTTCCGCCCTGGAGGCCAAGGGCATGCCCCAGCTGACCATGGATAACATCGCCCGGGTCATCGAAATGTGGACCAAGATTCCCGCCAGCAAGATCAAGGAAGAGGAGTTCAAGCGCCTGTCCCAGCTGGAGGACCGGCTGAAGCAGCACATTGTGGGCCAGGACGAGGCGGTTTCCGCCGTGTCCGCCGCCATCCGCCGCAGCCGCGTGGGCATTTCCCCCAAGCATAAGCCCGTCAGCTTCATTTTCGTGGGCAGCACCGGCGTTGGCAAGACGGAGCTGGTAAAGCAGTTGGCCGCCGACCTGTTCAACACCCCGGATTCCCTGATCCGGCTGGATATGTCCGAGTTCATGGAGAAGCACTCTGTTTCCCGCCTGGTGGGCTCCCCTCCGGGCTATGTGGGCTATGACGAGGCAGGCCAGCTGACGGAGAAGATCCGCCGCAAGCCCTATTCTGTCATTCTGTTCGACGAGATCGAAAAGGCCCATCCGGATGTGCTGAACATCCTGCTGCAAATTCTGGACGACGGCGAGATCACCGATGCCCATGGCCGTAAGGTGAATTTTGAAAACACCGTCATCGTCATGACCTCCAACGCCGGGTCCGACAGGGCCGCCGGTTCCGTGGGCTTTGGCCGCAGCGCCGACGACCAGGGCCGTGAGCGCACCATGAAGGCTCTGCGGGAATTCCTGCGTCCGGAATTTATCAACCGCGTGGACGAGATCGTCTATTTCCACCAGCTGACGGAGGAGAATTTTGCCGCCATCGCCCGGATCATGCTGGATGAGCTGCGGGATTCCCTGCGGGAGAAGGGGTATACCTTCACCTATGACGACGCGCTGGTTTCCCACCTGGTGCACTCCTCCTATTCCGCCGCCTACGGGGCCCGGAATCTGCGCCGCTGCATCCAGAAGGAGCTGGAGGACCCCATGGCGGTTCAGATCATCGACAGCTTCGAGCACCCCATCACCCAGCTGCGGGCCACCGCAGAGGATGGCAAGGTGCGGCTGGATACGCTGTAAGGAGGGCGGTTTCATGCTGTTTCGCAAGGATATCGAGCCCCGGTGCGCCTACTGCGCCCAGGGGGTCCGCATCAACGAGACCCAGGTGGCCTGCGTGAAAAAGGGCATTGTGTCGGCGGAGAATCACTGCTTCCGCTTCCGGTATGACCCCCTGAAGCGGGTGCCGCCCCGGCCGGCCCAGCTTTCCACCGACGGGCTGAAGGAGGAAGATTTCAGCCTATAAAACCCACAAAAATACACAAAAGAGGGGAAATATCATGACAACCGTTTGGGCCGTATATTTCAGCGGCACCGGAACCACGGAGCGCACGGTAACGCATATTGCCGGGGAGCTTGCCCGGCTGCTGGCGGCGCCCTGCCGCAGTCTGGACTTCACCCGGCCCCAGGTCCGGCAGCAGGAGCTGAATTTCTGCCAATCGGACCTGGTGGTGCTGGGAACGCCGGTATACGCCGGGCGGGTGCCCAATGTGCTGCTGCCGTTCCTGCGGGAAAAGGTCCGGGGCGGGGGAGCGCTGGCGGTGCCGGTGGTGCTGTTCGGCAACCGGAACTATGATGACGCGCTGATCGAGCTGCGGGACCTGCTCCAGGCAGACGGCTTCGGCTGTATTGCGGCAGGGGCCTTCGTGGGGGAGCACAGCTTTTCCCGCACCCTGGGGGCAGGCCGTCCGGACGATGGGGACATGGCGGGACAATCCGCTTTTGCCCGGGAAATCTGCGAGAAATTGGCGGGACAAGCCGGGACGGAGAATACGCCTGTTGCCGTCCGGGGGGAAACACCCATCCGCCCCTATTACACCCCCCGGGACCGCCACGGAAACCCCATCAACATCCTGAAGGTGAAGCCGAAAACGGACCCGGACAAGTGCGGCGGCTGCGGCCTGTGCGCGGAGCTGTGTCCCATGGGCTCCATCGACCCGGCGGACGTGTCCCAGGTCAGGGGCATCTGCATCAAGTGCTGCGCCTGCGTCAAAAAATGCCCCTCCGGGGCCAAGTACTTCGACGACCCGGGGTATCTGTTCCACCAGCACGAGCTGGAGGACGTCTATACCCGCCGGGCGGAAAACGAGTGGTTTGTGTAATCGGATCAGGCAGCCCCCTGCTTTCACTTTCGGAAAGCAGGGGGCTGCACATGATGTTGCCCCTCTTTGGGCAATCGGACTCTTTACGTCCGGGGAAATCCATGTTACCATGGGAAAAACGAAGGGAGGCAGTACGGATGGAGCAGCCAAAGATTTTCCGCTATGACACGGTGGACTCCACCAACACCGTATGCAAGAGCCTGGCGGCCCAGGGCGCGCCCAGCGGCACGGCGGTGATCGCCCGGCGGCAGACGGCGGGCCGGGGCCGCATGGGCCGGAGCTTTGAATCGCCGGAGGGGCTGGGCCTGTACCTCTCGGTGCTGTGGCGGCCGGAGGGGACGCCGGAGGACCTGCTGCCCCTGACCCCCATGGCGGCGGTCTCCGCCGCCATGGCCATCCGACGCATCACCGGCGCGCCGGTGCGGATCAAATGGCCCAACGACCTGGTGCTGGAGGGGCGGAAGCTGGCGGGCATTCTGACGGAGGCGTCGCTGTCCGGCAGGGGAGTGGACCATGTGGTCATCGGCATCGGCGTCAACCTGCGGCAGCGGCCCGATGACTTTTCACCGGAGGTGGCACAGATCGCCACGTCCCTGGAGGCCCAGGGCTATCCCGCGGACCGGGCCGCCCTGGAAACGGCCCTGGCAGAGGCTCTGTGCCAGGCCTTCGGACACTTGCACACCCCGGCGGTCTACGCCGCCGATTATCGCCGCCTGTGCCTGAATCTGGGGCAGACGCTGCGCATCCCGGACACCGGGGAGACGGTGACGGCCCTGGACATCGACCGGCAGTACGGCCTTGTGGTGCGCCGCCGGGACGGCACGGTGGACACGCTGCGCTGCGGTGAGGTCTCCGTGCGGGGCCTGTACGGCTATGTATAACAGATGACGGATCGGCGCATCTCCCCTGTGGGAGGTGCGCTTTTTCTGTGGTTTTGTACAAGCATCCCGTTGGGCACATTTGTCATTCTGCACAAATTGTTAAAATTGTGACGGATTACTGTTGACAGATTCACCATCTGTGTGTATAATGGAGCAACATATCAAAGAAATTTGTCCACGTCTTGTCCGCGCAGACAGCAGACAAAGGACAAATCTTCCGGGATATGCACCGTCTGCGCAGTAAGAGTATGAGGGAGGAAGAAATGGACTATTCCAACTTATTTGTCGTGCTGATGGGCCTGGGAACGGTGTTTGCGGGACTTCTGTGCATCATTCTGCTGGTTTCGCTGATGAGCTGGGTGTGCACGCGCACTGCCGGCGCTCAGACGCCGCCCAAGGCTGCGGTTCCCGCCGCCCCGGCGGCTGCGGAGGCCGTAAGCCCCGCCATGATCGCGGCTGTGGCTGCTGCCATCGCCGAGGACCTGGGGACCGACGTCTCCGCCATCCGTATCGTATCCATGAAGAAAGTGTAAGGAGGAATGCACCATGAAAAAGTACAGAGTCAACGTCAACGGCACCGTGTTCGAGGTGGAGATCGAGGAAATGACCGGTGCGCCCGCCGCTCCTGCGGTTGCTGCGGCTGCCCCCGCTGCACCTGCCGCCCCCGCCGGAGGCGAAAAGATCACCGCCCCCATGCCCGGCACCATCCTGGCCGTCAATGTGACGAGCGGCAGCGCCGTGAAGAAGGGCGACGTGCTGATGATCCTGGAGGCCATGAAGATGGAAAACGAGATCATGGCGCCCTGCGACGGCACCGTCACCTCCGTGTCCGTCACCAAGGGGGCCGCCGTGGAGTCCGGCACCCTGCTGTGCACCATCGGTTGACCCCGGAGGGCCGCATATGGAAGCAATTGCCAATTTTCTGACCAGTACCGGCTTCTATCAGTTCTTCCAGGGGGAGAACTGGAAAAGCGCCATTATGCTGGTGATTGCCTGTGTCCTGCTGTTTCTGGGCATTGTGAAGAAGTTTGAGCCTCTGCTGCTGGTGCCCATCGCCATCGGCATGCTGGTGACCAATCTGCCCGGGGCGGGGATGTTCCACGAGATCCTCTTTGCCGGGGGCCACGTCCACTGGGAGCTGTTCGGCGGCCAGCCCATCACGGCCAGCTTTCTGTCTGAAATGCTGAACAGCGGCATATCCGCCGATGTGCTGCAGCCTTATGTGGACTCCCTGTGGACCGCCGCCCAGAGCATGTTTGGCGCGGATGCACTGAGTCAGGTGGCCGCTCAGGTGGCCGCCGCCACCGGCGACGCTGTGAATTCCATCGCCGTACAGATCCAGACCCTGGCCAGCGCAGAGCAGTTCGCTGCCGCCAGCGGTCTGACCATGAGCAATGTCACCGTTTCCGTGGGCCTGGTGGATGTGCTGTACCTGGGCATCAAGCTGGGCATCTATCCCTGCCTGATCTTCATGGGCGTGGGCGCCATGACCGACTTCGGCCCCCTGATTGCCAACCCCAAGAGCCTGCTGCTGGGCGCTGCCGCTCAGCTGGGCATTTTCCTGACCTATCTGGGCTGCCGCCTGCTGGGCTTTACCGGCGCGGAGTCCTCCTCCGTGGGCATCATCGGCGGCGCGGACGGCCCCACGGCCATCTTCGTCACCGCCATGCTGGCCCCGGCACTGCTGGGTCCCATCGCCGTGTCGGCCTACTCCTACATGGCCCTGGTGCCCGTCATCCAGCCGCCCATCATGAAGGCCCTGACCACCGAGAAGGAGCGGCAGATCGTCATGAAGCCCCTGCGGGAGGTCAGCAAGCGGGAGAAGATCCTGTTCCCCGTTGTGGTCACAGTGTTTGTGGCCCTGCTGGTGCCCTCCGCCGCGCCGCTGATCGCCTGCCTGATGTTCGGCAACCTGGCCAAGGAGTGCGGCGTGCTGGACCGCCTCAGCAAGACCATGCAGAACGAGCTGATGAACATCGTCACCATCTTCCTGGGCATCAGCGTGGGCGCTACCGCCACCGGCACCACCTTCCTCAGCCCCAAGACCCTGGCCATTATGGGCATGGGCGTGGTGGCCTTCGGCTTCGGCACCGCAGGCGGCGTGCTGCTGGCCAAGTTCATGAACCTGTTCCTGAAGGAGAAGATCAATCCCCTCATCGGCTCCGCCGGCGTGTCCGCCGTGCCTATGGCGGCCCGGGTCAGCCAGAAGGTGGGCCAGGAGGCCAATCCCGGCAACTTCCTGCTGATGCACGCCATGGGCCCCAATGTGGCGGGCGTCATCGGCTCCGCCATCGCCGCAGGCGTGCTGATCTCCCTGTTCGGCTGATAGGAGGTAAATTATGGAATTTTTATCGAATAAGCCCCTGCTGATTACCGATACCATCCTCCGGGACGCCCACCAGTCCCAGGCGGCCACCCGCATGACCATCGAGGATATGCTGCCCGCCCTGGAAACCCTGGACTCCATCGGGTACTACTCCCTGGAGTGCTGGGGCGGCGCAACCTTTGACGCGTGTATGCGCTTTCTGGGGGAGGACCCCTGGGAGCGTCTGCGCACCATCCGCAAGCACGTGAAGAACACAAAATTGCAGATGCTGTTCCGGGGCCAGAACATCCTGGGCTATAAGCACTACGCCGACGACGTGGTGGACGCCTTCTGCGGCAAGTCCATCGAAAACGGCATCGACATCATCCGCATTTTCGACGCTCTCAACGACGTGCGCAATCTGGAGCAGGCCATCAAGTCCACCAAGAAATACGGCGGACAGGTGGAGGCCACCCTCAGCTATACCATGTCCCCCATCCACAACGAGGCCTACTTCGTGAAGCTGGCCAAGGAGCTGGAGGAGATGGGCGCGGACATGATCTGCATCAAGGACATGGCCAACCTCCTGCTGCCTATGGACGCCTATTCCCTGGTGAAGGCTCTGAAGGAAACCGTCAGCGTCCCCATCCACCTGCACACCCACAACACCTCCGGCACCGGCGATATGACGCTGCTGATGGCGGCCTATGCCGGGGTGGACATCGTGGACACCGCCCTGTCGCCCATGGCCAACGGCACCAGCCAGCCCGCCACCGAGTCCCTGGTGGCCACGTTGAAGGGAACCGTCCGCGATACCGGCCTGGACCTGGGCAAGATGTCCGATGCCGCCGTCCATTTCCGCCAGGTGGCCCAGCGTCTCCAGGACGCGGGCATTCTGGACCCCAAGGTCCTGCGGGTGGACACCAACACCCTGCTATATCAGGTCCCCGGCGGCATGCTCTCTAACCTCATTTCCCAACTGAAGCAGGCCGGGAAGGAGGACAAATACTACGACGTGCTGGCGGAAATTCCCCGGGTCCGCAAGGACTTCGGCTATCCGCCCCTGGTGACGCCCTCCAGCCAGATCGTGGGCACCCAGGCCGTCATGAACATCATCATGGGGGAGCGGTACAAGGTATTCCCCAAGGAGTCCAAGGCCATGCTCAAGGGCGAGTACGGCCAGCTCCCCGGCCAGGTGAACCCGGAGGTACGGGCCAAGGCGGGCATCGCTCCCGAGGATGTGGTCACCTGCCGTCCCGCCGACCTGCTGGAGCCGGAGCTGGAGAAGTACCGCCAGGAGTTCCGGGGCCTTGCCAAGTCCGACGAGGATGTGCTGAGCCTGGCCCTGTTCCCCCAGGTAGCCCCCAAGTTCATCGAGAAGCGGGACCATCAGCCGGAGCCCGTCAGCGACGATGCACCGGCGGTCCGGGAGCTTTATGTGGACGCCAAGTCCATCCTGTAACAACGACATAATAAAGGGCTTCCACCGGTCGGGTGGAAGCCCTTTATTTATCCAAAGAATTGACTCAGTTCAGACCCAGCAGCTGCATGGCCCGGCCATTCAGATAGGGCTGCAGCAGACTGTAGGGAATCAGGTACGACAGCTCCCCCGTGGCATAGGGAGCGATGGTATAGGGATTGAACACCACGGTCAGGCCATTGTCATCGAATACCAGGCACTGATCCGCCCAGTTGCCCACGGTGTCCTCATAGTCTTCGAAGAAGGCCTCGGCCCCGTATTCCATCCAGATGTCGCTCTCTCGGATCTGGTACAGCAGATTCTCCTTGACGGCGGCCCGCAGGCCCTCGCTGTCCTCGGCCAGCTCCATGATCTTGACGGCCTCGCCGGTGTTCAGGTCGAAGCTCACCGCCACGCGCCAGGAGTTGGGGTGGGCCCCGCCGGAATAGGAGCTGTAGTGCATCTCCACGCACAGGAGCTCCGGCCCCACCCAATAGTCGGTGGTAACGGTATCGGAGTACACATACTCCGGCTGCTCCCAGCGGGAGTCCTCCCCGTTGACGCCGGCGTAAGCATCCCGGGCCAGGTTGGTCACGTCTCCCAGAAATTGCAGCTGGTCCTTGCGCCACTGCTCAAAATACGCGTTGATGCCCTCGGCGGCCGCGGCGGTGGCGGTCAGCGTGTCCCCTGAGCCCTCCTGGTTCAGCTGGAACACCTGATAGCTGCCCTTGGCCAGCAGCCGGTCGTCCTCGGCGAAGTTCTCCTTATCCACCTGCTCCAGGGTGATGTTCCAGTCCTGGCCCTCGTCCGTGACCTTCAGCGCGTCATTAGTCGGGCCGGGCAGATTGGGCGCTTCGGTGCCCCGCAGGGACACGGGCTTGGCACTGCAGGCTGTCAGGCAGGCCGCCAGCGTCAGCAGCAGGGCCGCTATCAGAATGATGTACAGTTTCTTCATAGGCATTTCCTTACATGATCCATGGGGTGGCCCGCCAGTCCGCGCCGCAGGCGCTTTGAGACAGGTCGGGATACGCCAGAGTATACAAATCGGTCCAACCGGCCTCCCGGGTGAACAGGTCCTGGGCCGTCTGCCCCAGGCGGGATACGTCGGCGGGCTTGGTCAGCACCGGCGCTCCGCGCATCCGCCGCAGCAGGTCACAGCCCCGGCGGCTGGCGGCCAGCAGCCGCAGATAGGGGATGTGCTCCGGCTCCGGCAGCTCCAGATACGCTGCCAGCAGCATCCGCCGCAGCCGGACCATGGGATACCGCCGGGTCCTGGCGGCCTCCAGCAGGCCGTCCATGTCCGTGGCCTGCCGCACCGCCCGGTAAAACCGGCGGTACAGCCCCTCGCCGCCGCCGTCATAGGGGAGAAAGTCCTCCTGGGACATGGTCCGCAGCCGGGCCAGAATGGCCCGCTGGCAGGTGTGCATATCCACCGGCCCCCGGCCTGCGGCGATTTCCCGCCGCAGCACCTCCGCCGATTCCCGGGGCAGGAAGGCCATGGCCTCCTCCGTGTGCCCCGCCCGCAGAAGCCTGCGGATGTGGGACGCGGAGGCGATCCCATCCGCCGCACCGCCGTCGTGGGGTCCGCCCCGGCGCGGGAACGTTATCGGTTCCATGGGAAAATCCGCCCGGCGCAGGGCCTTCAGATACTCGATGGCCAGGATGTTGTTGGGCTGGGACAGCAGCGCCGCGTCCCGGGGGTCCAGCAGCTCCTCCACCGCCGCCTGGCGGCAGCGGGCAAAGGTCTCGCCGCCCTCCAATCTCCGCCGGAGGGTCTCCTGAAAGCTCTCGCCGGAGAGGCAGGCTTCCACCCGTTGCAGGGCCTCCAGGTCGCCGCACTCGCTGCCGAAGGCCAGGTGGGTCACCACGCCGGTTTTCTTCAGCAGCTCCACGCCGCCCCGGGCAAAGCGCTCCGCCCCGGACACCGCCCAGGGCGTGGGCAGCTCCAGCACCAGGTCCGCCCCGTTCCGGACGGCCATCTCCGCCCGGGCAAACTTGTTCACGGCGGCAAATTCCCCCCGCTGGGTGAAGCAGCCACTCATGGCGCACACCACCGGTCCCTGCCGGTGCAGCTGCTCCAGCATCCACCGGTGCCCCAGATGGAAGGGGTCATATTCGCAGATCACGCCGAAAACGGGCATGCGATCACCCCTTCCCAGAAAATTACAAATAGTTACAAACCGGTTACAAATCAGCGACACTTTTCCCGGCATTTTGTACAGGTTATAGGATATTAATCACCACACTGTTTAAAAATGCACTTTTGGTTCATTTCTCAGTTCATTATACCGCATTTTGGGAAATTTTGCAATCCTCTTGACAATCCACCCGGTGAATCCTTACAATATAGGGTGAAAATCGAATTTATCGGGAGGAAACCAACCATGAAAATCGGACTTGTATACGCCATGACCGGCGAGATCGAAAGCCTGCTGACCCAGGAAAATGCTCAGCCCCTGCAAACCGTGGCCGGGGTGCCGTTTTATCAGATCCGGCCGGACGTCATCGCCTGCGCCGGGGGCGTCAGCAAGGTCAACGCCGCCATGGCCACCCAGCTGCTGATCAGCCTGTATCAGCCGGACCTGGTGCTCAACGCCGGTGTGGCCGGGTGCTTCGAGAATATGCCCATTGGTTCCATCGTTCTGGCGGAGGGCTTTTTGCAGCACGATGTGGATACCAGCACCCTGGGCGACCGTGTGGGACTGGTGTCCACGGTGAACCGGGTGCAGTTCCCCACCAGCGATCTGGACCGGGCCAGGGCTGCCATGGACCGGGTGGGCGTCCCTTACCGTACTGGCTGGGTGGCCACCGGCGACTGGTTCGCCACCGACACCCCCCGGGCCCACTGGATCGCCGACACCTTCCACCCCCTGCTGTGCGACATGGAGGGCTGCGCCGATGCCCAGGTGTGCCTGCGCAACAACGTGCCCTTCATGTCCATCAAGTCCGTGTCCGACTGCCTGTTTGAGCACCACGACTTCGTTTTCAATTTTCCCACGGCCATGCGGGACCTGAACCGGGTGGTCATGGCCTTTGTGGACCAGCTGGAGGCGTGACATGGAACGGATCGCCAGCTTCACGGTGAACCACGACGTGCTGGTTCCCGGCCTGTACCTGTCCCGCCGGGACGGGGACGTCACCACCTTCGACCTGCGCTTCAAAAAGCCCAACACCGGCGACCTGCTGACCAATGCCCAGATGCACTCGGTGGAGCACATCATCGCCACCCTTCTGCGCAACAGCCCGGAAAAGGACGCCGTGATCTACTTCGGCCCCATGGGCTGCCAGACGGGGTTTTACTTCCTGTTCGATAGCCGCCGGCTGACGGATGAGGCGGCCATCCGCCTGGTGCAGCGGGTGTTCGCCGCCGGGGCGGTCTATGACGGTCCCATGCCCGGCAAAAGCGCCGCAGAGTGCGGCAATTTCCGCAATCTGGACACGGCCCTGGCCCGGGACTGCTGCGCCTGGTACGCAGACCGGATCCGCAATTGGACGCCGGAAAGCCTGGTCTATCCCCAGGCGGAGGCAGAATGAAAAGCGGCCCCGGATTGTCAACAAGTTGACAATCCGGGGCCGCTATGGTATCATGGTCCCAATCTTTTCCAAATCAGGAGGGGGCCATGTCCGCACGAAAGCTGGTATATACCGCGCTGCTGGCCGCGTTGACGGCGGTGGGCGCGTTTATTCGTATTCCGATAGGGATTTCCGTTATCACCCTGCAGTTCCTGTTCACCGCCATGGCAGGGGTGCTGCTGGGGCCGGGCGGCGGAGCCCTGAGCCAGGGGGTCTATGTGGCTCTGGGGCTTGTGGGGCTGCCGATCTTCACCGCCGGAGGCGGCTTCGGCTATGTGCTTCAGCCCTCCTTTGGGTTCCTGCTGGGGCTGATTCCCGCCGCCGCCGTCATCGGCGGTCTGAGCCGCCGCAGCAGCTCGCCGGTGAGGCTGGCCCTGGCCTGCGGGGCGGGACTGGCGGTTCTCTATGCCGTGGGGGTGCCCTATATGGCGCTGATCCTCAACGGCTATCTGGGCAAGGGCATCAGCGCACCGGCCCTGCTCTGGTCGGGGATGCTGATCTATCTGCCGGGGGACGCCGCGAAAATCGCCGTGACGGCCCTGCTGTGCCCGGTGCTGCGCAGGCGCGTCCCCGGGCTGCGGTAGGGGAGAGGCCGCCGGATAGGGCGGGTTCAAATCTACCATACCACGCCGGTAGGCGGATTGCAAGGAAAAGTTTCGCAAATTCCGCAATTTCGGCTGATTGTGCAGGGAAGCGCCGGAGGGGATTCTTTATTTTGATAAATATTCCGTCTTGACGGGGGAGGGCGGCGGCAGTAGAATTTGAAAGTATTTTTAGTATGGTATTCTGCGGGTAAGGAGTGGTCACGATGAAGCATATTTTTGTTACCGGCGGCGTGGTGTCCGGGCTGGGAAAGGGCATCTGCGCGGCGTCCCTGGGGCGGCTGCTGAAGCAGAGGGGCTTCCGGGTGAAGAACCAGAAGTTCGACCCCTATTTCAATGTGGACCCCGGCACCATGAGCCCCTTTCAGCACGGCGAGGTGTTCGTCACCGACGACGGCGCGGAGACGGACCTGGACCTGGGGCACTATGAGCGGTTTGTGGACGAGTCCCTGACGGGGAACGCCTCCGTCTCCTCGGGCAAGGTGTTCTGGAACGTGCTGAACCGGGAGCGGCAGGGAGGCTATCTGGGCGGCACCGTTCAGATCATCCCCCACGTCACCGACGAGATCAAGCGGCGCATTTACGCCATGGACGACGGCGAAACGGACATCATCATCACCGAGGTAGGCGGCACCGTGGGCGACATCGAGAGCCAGCCCTATCTGGAGGCCATCCGCCAGGTGGCGGCGGAGAAGGGCCGGGAAAACGTGCTGTATATCCATGTGCCCCTGGTGGTGTCCATCCCCGGCACCGGGGAGCTGAAAAGCAAGCCCACCCAGCACTCCGTGAAGGAGCTGCTGTCCGTGGGCATTCAGCCGGATATTCTGGTGTGCCGGACGGACAGTCCCCTGCCGGAGGACCTGCGGCGGAAGATCGCCCTGTTCTGCAACATGGAGGAGGACTGCGTTATCCAGAATCTGACGGCCTCCACCCTGTATGAGGTGCCCCTGCTGCTGGAGCGGGAGGGCCTGTGCCGGGTGGCCTGCCGGAAGCTGGGACTGCCCCAGCGGGAGCCGGACCTGGCCGAGTGGACGGCCCTGGTGCAGCGCATCAACGGGGTGCACAAAACCGTGCAGATCGCCCTGGTGGGCAAGTATACCGGCCTCCACGACGCCTATCTCAGCGTGGTGGAGTCCCTGTTCCACGCGGGAACGGCCTGCGACGCCAGGGTGAACATCAAGTGGGTGGACTCCGAGGGCCTGACGGCGGAGAACGTGGAGCAGGTGCTGGGGGATTGCAGCGGCATTCTGGTGCCCGGCGGCTTCGGTGACCGGGGCATCGAGGGGATGGTCCTGGCGGCGCAATACGCCCGGGAGAAGGACGTGCCGTATTTCGGCATCTGCCTGGGAATGCAGATCGCCGTCATCGAATATGCCCGGCACGTGGCCGGGTGGGCCGACGCCCACAGCGCGGAGTTCTCCGGCCTGACCGCCCATCCGGTGATCGCTCTGATGCCGGATCAGGTGGGCATTACCGCCAAGGGCGGCACCATGCGGCTGGGCAAATATCCCTGCGTGCTGGCGGAGGGTACCCTGGCCCGGGCCGCCTACGGCGCTGCCGACATCTCCGAGCGGCACCGGCACCGGTATGAGTTCAACAACCAGTTCCGGCAGGAGCTGCAGGACGCCGGACTGCGGCTGGCGGGACTGTCCCCGGACGGGCATCTGGTGGAGATCGTGGAGGAACCGGAGAGCACCTGGTTCGTGGGGGTGCAGTTCCACCCGGAGTTCAAGAGCCGTCCCAACCGGCCCCATCCGCTGTTTGTGGGCTTTGTGCAGGCGTCTCTGGACAGGCAGGGATGACGGCGGCGGGCCATGGTGCATACACTGGAATGCGGAAACGGCTCCTGCCTGTGGGGCAGGAAAACCCATCCGTTTTCCGGGAGGAGTTCTATGGCTTCCTTTACCAACATGGCTACCTTGTCCTACAACGGCAGCCAGATCAATTCCAACGTGGTCACCGGCGAGCTGCAGGACGCGCTGACCATCACCAAGACGGCGGTATCCGGCGGCTACCGGCCCGGCGACACGGTGACCTATGTGGTGACCCTCAGCAATACCGGCACGGCGGCCCTGACGGGGCTGACTCTGACCGACGATCTGGGCGGCAGCACCGCGGCCGCCGGGACCGTGTATCCCCTGGCCTATGTGCCGGGCAGCGTCCTCTATTATAACGGCGGCACGGCCCAGCCCGCCCCCACGGTGACGGCGGGGCCGCCTATGACCGTCACCGGCGTTACGGTGCCCGCCGGGGGCAACGCCACCCTGGTGTATCAGGCCCGGGTCACGGAGTTTGCCGCGCCGGGGGTGGAGGGCGAGATCCGGAACACCGTCACCGCCAGCGGCGGCGGTCTGGCCACGCCGCTGACGGCCACGGCCACCACGGCGGCCCGGCTGGAGCCGGAGCTGACCATCAGCAAGGCCCTGTCTCCCGCCGTGGTCACCGGCAACGGGCCTCTGACCTATACCTTCACCATCCGCAACACCGGCAACACCGCCCTGACCGGCCAGGAGGGGGCCGTGATCACCGACACCTTCGACCCCATCCTGAACATCACCGGCGTCACCTTCAACGGCACGGCCTGGACGTCGCCGGAGGACTACACCTATGACGCCGCCACCGGCACCTTTGCCACGGTGGCCGGTAAGCTGACGGTGCCGGAGGCCGCGTTCACCCAGAACGTCGACGGCTCCTGGACCGTCACCCCGGGACAGAGCGTCCTGACGGTAACGGGCACCGTGTAACAGCCCGGGGCATAAGGCGATAAGCGCCCGCCTGCCGCTTTCGCGGCAGGCGGGCAAATTTGCTTTGGAAAACGGCGAAAAGTGATTGACAAATGTGAATTTCTCTGTTATACTCTGTAAGCCGCTTTGAATGGGTCAAAAGTTCCGGCCTTGCCGGACGCCCCCGACAGCGAGTCCGTAATAAAGGAAAGGCAGGTGCAACAAGTATGCAGGCTATTATCGTGACCGGTGGTAAGCAGTACAACGTCTCCGAGGGTGACACTCTGTTTATCGAGAAGCTGGACGTCAACGCGGGTGATTCCGTGGTGTTCGACCAGGTCCTGGCCATCGTCGACGGCGAAAACACCAAGTTCGGCGCTCCCGTGGTGGAGGGCGCTAAGGTGGACGCCACCGTCGTCAAGAACGGCAAGGGCAAGAAGATCCGTATCTTCAAGTATACCCCCAAGAAGGGTTATCGCAAACGGCAGGGTCATCGTCAGCCCTACACCAAGGTGGAAATCGGCAAGATCTCCTTCTGAGTGACAGCATGACGACCGTTACATTCCTGACAGAGGAAGCCCGCATCGTCGGTTTCGATGCACAGGGACACAGCGGCTTCGCCGCAGAGGGTGAGGACATCGTCTGTGCCGCCGTTACCAGCGCCGTGCGTCTGGTAGAAGCCACCATCAATGACGTGATGGGTCTGTGTGCCGCGGTGAAAGTCCGGGAGCAGGACGCCGCCATCTCCTTTCGTCTGCCCGGGGGCCTGGCTCCCATGGCGGAGAATACCTGCCAGAATCTTCTGACGGGGCTGATGGTGTATCTGGCCCAGCTTCACGACGAGTATCCGGAAAACATTGAAGTGATGGAGGCGTGAAACCCTCCTGTTCCCCCCGCAATCATCTCATAGAAAGGATGGTACTGCATTATGCTGAACATTGGTCTGCAGTTCTTTGCCCATAAAAAAGGTATGGGCTCCACCAAGAACGGCCGTGATTCCGAGTCCAAGCGCCTTGGCCCCAAGCGCGCTGATGGTCAGTTCGTTCTGGCCGGCAACATCCTGGTCCGCCAGCGCGGCACCCACATCCACGCCGGCACCAACGTCGGTATCGGCAGCGATGATACGCTGTTTGCCAAGGCCGACGGTGTTGTCCGCTTCGAGCGTCTGGGCAAGGATCGTAAGCAGGTTTCTGTTTACCCCGCCGAGTAAAAGAACCATATGAAAAGCACCGCCTGCGGGCGGTGCTTTTTTGTATCAAAATATGTGCGGCGGTCAGTCCTGCTCCTGAAATGCCCGGATATACGCCTCCAGGGCTTCGGCGGTTTTCTCCACCCCCAGGACGCTGGTGTTCACCGTCAGGTCATAGCAGGAGCTGTGGCCCCAGAACTTGCCGGTGTGGTGGTGGTAGTAGACCCGGCGGTGCCGGTCGGTTTTGGCCACCAGCAGCGCGGCCTTTTCCGGGGAGAGATTGTGCCGCTGCCGGATGCGCTTGATCCGCTGGGTCAGGTCCGCCCGGCAGAAGATCCGCAGCAGGCCCGGCCGCCCGGCCAGGGCATAGTCGGCGCAGCGGCCCACGAAAATGGCGGATTCGCCGCTGTCGGCGATCTGGCGGATCATGTCGAACTGCCGCTGGGCCACATTGTGGGGGATGGAGTTGTCAAATTCGTTGATCTTGCGGCTGAGAATGCGGTTCACCGGCCGCTCGTCGTACTCCTGGGCCAGCCGCCGCATTTCCGGGTCATTTTTCCAGAGCTCGTCAATAAGCTCCCGGTCCAGCATCCGGATGCCCAGCCGCTGGCTCAGCAGGACCGCCAGGTCATGCCCGCCGCTGCCGTATTCGCGGCCAATGGTGATAAGAATCTGCTTTTTCATGCGAAAACATCCTTTCTGCACCCCGTCAATGGTGATGATTTGTCTATATTATACTGCCTTTGTCCGGATTTGTCACCTGATTTTTACGGATTCTGTACAGGAAAATGAAAATGTATAGATGAGGCCTCCGGATGGGGCGGAAAACTTTTTCATGGACAAAAGGGCCGGGCCGTGGTAGAATGACCTGAATGCATATGTCGAGCCGGGGGAGGAAACATAGGATGAGCGGAAAACTGATCGTATTCGAGGGCACCGACGGCTCCGGAAAGGCCACCCAGACGGCGCTTCTGTGCCGGGAGCTGGAGAGCCTGGGCGTGCCCTTCCGCAAGCTGGAATTTCCCCGGTACAAGGAGGAGTCCTCGGCGCTGCTGCGGCTGTATCTCAGCGGGGCCTTCGGCACCGACCCGGCGGACGTCAATGCCTATGCCGCCGCTACGTTCTTCTCCGTGGACCGCTATGCCTCCTTCAAGCAGGACTGGGGCGGCTGGTACCGGCAGGGGGGACTGGTCATCGCCGACCGGTACACCACCAGCAACGCCGTGCACCAGACCTCCAAGCTGCCGCCTCAGGAGCGGCAGACGTTTCTGGATTGGCTGTTTGACTTTGAATACCGGAAGCTGGGGCTGCCGGAGCCGGACCGGGTGCTGTATCTGGACGTGCCCACGGAGCTGTCGGAGCAGATGATGCGCCGCCGGGAGCAGCTGACCCACACCACCGCCGACATCCACGAGCGGGACGAGGCATACCTGCGGTCCTGCCGGGAGAGCGCCGCCATGGTGGTGGACTACGGCGGGTGGACCCGCATTGACTGCGCCCGGGACGGACAGGTCCGCTCCGTGGACGACATCCACCGGGAGGTCATGGAGCGGCTCCGGGACCTGCTGGAGGGCATAAAATAGGGAGGGAACGCCTGCGCGTCCCCTCCGGGCGAAGGTATGTACGGCCCTCAGCAGGAGCAGCAGCCGTCGCCTCCATTGCCGCAGCCGCAGCGGGATCCGGTTCCGCTGCCGCAGCAGCAGAACACCAGCAGTAAGATCACGATCAGCCAGATGCAGGAGCAATTGTTGTTGTCAAAGCACATGCGATTCACCTCACTTGTTTCCTGTATGGGCTATTCTATGCCGGAGATGGCTCCGGCGTATCTTGTCCGGGTGTGCCCGGCGGAAAAAATAGAGAAAGGAACCGATCATATGTCCGATTATCAGAACTCCGATACGGCCAAATGGGATGCCCAGGAGGTCCGTAAGCAGACGAGCTCCGGCCAGGGGCCGAAGCCCAAGAAAAAGCGCCGCCTGGGGTGGCTGGGCTATCTGGCGGGGGTCATCGTGGCCTCGTTCCTGCTGGCCGGTATCGGCTGGCTGGCCGTCAACGATGTGTGCGCCCTGAATAAGGCCCCTCTGACCGCCACCATCGAGGTGGAAAGCGGCGACTCCGTGGGGACGGTGGCCACCAAGCTGAAGAAGGCGGGGCTTATTAACTCCAAGCTGCTGTTCATGATCACCAGCCCCGTGTTCCACGCCAGCCGCTATATTCAGCCCGGCGTGTATGAGCTGAACACCGACATGGACTTCAACTGTCTCATCAAGTCCATGCAGCCCACCGGCGGTGTGGCGGCCACCGTTACCGTCACCATCCCCGAGGGCTACACCGTGGAGCAGATCATCCGGCTGCTGGCGGAGAACGACGTGTCCGACGCCGCCGCCCTGGAGGAGTCCGCCAAGAACCATGTGTTCGACAAGTTCGACTTTGTGGACAACGAAAATCTGGGCAGCATCAGCCGCCTGGAGGGCTATCTGTTCCCGGATACCTACGAGTTCTATGTGAAGGAAAATGCCGACTCGGCCCTGAGCCGCCTGCTGGCCAACTTCCAGGACCGCATTATGGACGACCCGGACCTGGCGCCGCTGATTGCCAACTCCTCCTACAGCCTGAAGGAGATCGTCATCATGGCATCCCTGATCGAGAAGGAGACCGACGGCACCGACCGCACGCTGATCTCCTCCGTGATCCACAACCGGCTGGAGAACGTGGGCGAGACGGCCCACCTGCTGCAGATCGACGCCTCTCTGGTGTATGCCGCCGGGCGGGAGATCACCGAGGACGACTATCAGACCCTGGACAGCCCCTATAACCTGTATACCCACCAGGGACTGCCCCCCACGGCCATCGCCAACGCCGGTAAGGTCTCCATCCAGGCCGCCCTGCAGCCGGACGATACCAACTACTACTTCTATGTGCTCAATCCCGATACCCAGCGGCATGTGTTCAGCCGCACCCTGTCCGAGCACAACGCCAATCTGCGGAAGTTCGGATGACGGCGGAGCGAAAAAAACCGGAGCTGCTGGCTCCGGCAGGGGACTGGGAAAAGCTGCAGATGGCCGTGCTGTACGGGGCGGACGCCGTGTACCTGGCGGGGACGTCCTTCGGCATGCGGTCCTTTGCGGGGAATTTCAGCGATGAGGAGCTGCCCCGGGCGGTGGACTTCGCCCACCGGCACGGGGTGAAGGTCCACGCCACCGTGAACACCATGCCCCGCAGCGGCGAGGTGGACCGGCTGCCGGAGCACCTGGAAAAGCTCAACGACGCCGGGGTGGACGCCCTGATTCTGGCGGACCTGGGGGCCTTTACCCTGGCCGGGAAATATGCCCCCCGGTGCCAGCGGCACATCAGCACCCAGCAGTCCATTGCCAACTACGCCTGCGCCCAGGCGTGGTTTGACCTGGGGGCCCAGCGAGTGGTGCTGGCCCGGGAGCTGGGGATGGACGAGATACGGGAGATCCGCCGCCGGGTGGACCCGGCCCTGGAGCTGGAGACCTTCTGCCACGGGGCCATGTGCGTGTCCTATTCCGGCCGGTGCCTGCTGTCCAACTATATGACCGGGCGGGACTCCAACCGGGGCGCCTGCGCCCAGCCCTGCCGCTATCAGTACGCCCTGATGGAGGAGAAGCGGCCCGGGGAGTATTTCCCGGTGTTCGAGGACGAGAAGGGCACCTACATCATGAACTCCCGGGATATGTGCATGATCGACCACCTGGACGACTTGATGGACGCCGGGGTGGACTGCCTGAAGATCGAGGGGCGGGCCAAGTCCGCCTATTACGCCGCCATTGTCACCGGGGCCTATCGCCATGTGCTGGACGACGTGGCCGCCGGGCGGCCGGTGGACCCGGTGTGGCGGGACGAGGTGGAGCATGTCAGCCACCGGCATTATTCCACGGGATTTTTCTATGGCCAGCCGGGGCAATTCTATGAGGACGCCCGGTACATCCGGGACTGGCAGATCTGCGCCGTGGTGATGGGCTGCACGCCGGAGGGCCTGGCCACCCTGAGCCTGCGCAACAAGTTTGCTGCCGGAGACGCCGTGGAGGTGGTGGGGCCGGACACCAAGCCATTCTCCATGACGGCCCCGATGATGACGGACGCCGATGGCCTGACGCTGGCAGAGCCGAAAACACCCCAGATGGTGTTCACCATGCAGCTGCCGCGTCCGGTGCCGCCTATGAGCTTTGTCCGCCATGCGGTGGACCTGGGCGGAAGATAAATAGATTCAAGCAAAAGAGCGGCGAGGCTGAAAGCCTCGCCGCTCTTTTGCTTATTGCCGGCCTTATTGATCCTCGGCCCGGCGCTTATAGGACTCGTACTTGGCCTTGGCGGCGTCCTCCGCCTCGGCGAACAGGACCTTGGCGTTCTCCGGGAAGCTCAGCTCTAGGGAGGAGTAGCGCACCTCGCCCTTCATGAAGTCGTACAGGGCCATGCTGGGCTCCTTGCTGTCCAGGGTGAACTTGTGGGTCTCGGGGCTGTAGCGGTACAGGTTCCAGTAGCCGGAGGCCACGGCGTCCTTCATCTCCTGCTGGACGCAGCCCATGCCCTTCTTGATGCCGTGGTTGATGCAGGGCGCGTAGCAGATGACGATGGAGGGACCCTTGTGGGCCTCGGCCTCCCGGATGGCCTTGATGAGCTGGGCCGGGTCCGCGCCCATGGAGCACTGGGCCACATAGACGTTGTCGTAGGTCATCATCAGCATGCCCAGGTCCTTCTTCTTGGTCTTCTTGCCGCTGGCCTGGAACTGGGCCACGGCGCCCACGGGAGTGGCCTTGGAGGACTGTCCGCCGGTGTTGGAGTACACCTCGGTGTCCACCAGCAGGACGTTGACGTCCTCGCCCATGGCGAACACATGGTCCAATCCGCCGTAGCCGATGTCGTAGGCCCAGCCGTCGCCGCCGTACATCCACATGGTCTTCTTGGACATATCCTTGCGGCGCTTGAGGATCTCGTCCACCACGGCCTGCTCCTGAGCGGAGAAGCTCTGGCTCTCCAGCAGGTGCAGCAGCTCCTGGGTGGCGGGGGTGGAGGCATCCAGATCGTCATAGGTCTCCAGCCACTTGGCGATGGCGGCCTTGACGGCGGCGTTTTCGGTCATGTCATCCAGCTGACGGACGTAGTCCGTGACGGCGGCGCGCAGCTGCTTCACCGCCAGGCACATACCATAGGAGAACTCGGCGTTGTTTTCAAACAGGGAGTTGGACCAGGCGGGACCCTTGCCCTCCTTATTCTTGCAGTAGGGCACGCAGGGCATGGCCGCGCCCCAGGCCTGGGTGCAGCCGGTGGCGTTGGCCAGGAACATCTTGTCGCCGAACAGCTGGGTCAGCAGCTTCACATACGGCGTCTCGCCGCAGCCGGCGCAGGCGCCGTTGAACTCCACCAGGGGCTGGCGGAACTGGCTGCCCTTCAGGGTGAACTTGTCGAAGCGGTCGTTCTTCTCGGGGATGGTCTGCAGGTAGTTCCAGTTGGTCTGGTCCAGGGATACCTCGTGGGCCGGGACCATGCGCAGGGCCTTGCCGCTCTTGGGGCAGGAGGCCACGCAGCTGCCGCAGCTGGTGCAGTCCAGGGTGGACACGCCCATGGTGTACTGCAGGCCCGCCAGCTGGGGACCCTTGGCGGCGGTGTGCTCCAGCCCGGCAGGGGCGTTCTTCACCTCGTCCTCGTTCAGCAGATACGGACGGATTACCGCATGGGGACACACGAAGGAGCAACGGTTGCACTGGATGCACTCGTCCTTGTCCCACACCGGCAGGTGGGTGGCAATGCCGCGCTTTTCATACTGGGAGGTGCCCAGGGGCATGGTGCCGTCCTCCATGCCCCGGAAGGCGGAAACCGGCAGATCGTCGCCCTTCTGGGCGTTGATGGGCACCAGGATATTTTTGATGACGTCGGGCACGTCGGCACGGGGCGGCTGGATGGCGGCGCCGGACAGGTTCTTCCACTCGGGCTTCACCTGCACCTGCACCAGGGCGTTGATGCCGGCGTCCACGGCGGCGATGTTCATGTTGACCACCTTTTCACCCTTGAGGCCGTAGGTCTTTTTCACGGCGGCCTTCATGTGCTCCACGGCGTCCTCCACGGGGATGACATTAGCCAGCTTGAAGAACGCCGCCTGCAGCACCATGTTGGACCGGTTGCCCAGACCCAGGGCCTGGGATTCCTTATTGGCGTCGATGATGTAGAAATGAATGTCGTTTTCCGCGATATAGCGCAGGATGTCGCCGGGGATGTGCTGCTCCAGCTGGTCCTCGGTCCACTCGCAGTTCAGCAGGAAGCTGCCGTGGGGCTTCAGCTCGGAGATGATGTCGTACTTGGTCAGATAGGTCTGGTTGTGGCAGGCCACGAAGTCGGCCCGGCTGACATAGTAGGTGGAGCTGATGGGGTGCTTGCCGAAGCGCAGATGGCTCTTGGTGATGCCGAAGGACTTCTTGGTGTCGTACTCAAAGTACGCCTGACAGTACATATCCGTGGTTTCGCCGATGATCTTGATGGAGTTCTTGTTGGCACCCACGGTGCCGTCGGAGCCCAGGCCCCAGAACTTGCAGCTGATGGTGCCCTCGGGCTCGGTGAGCAGGGGAGCGCCCACGGGCAGGGACAGGTGGGTCACGTCATCCTCGATGCCGATGGTGAAGTGGTTCTTGGGCTCCTCCAGCAGCAGATTGTCGAACACGGCCTTCAGCTGGGCGGGGGTGGTGTCCTTGCTGGACAGGCCATAGCGTCCGGCGAAGATCAGGGGGCGGTCCGCCTCGTTGATATAGGCGGCGCAGATGTCCTCATACAGGGGCTCGCCGATGGAACCGGCTTCCTTCACACGGTCCAGCACGGCGATGCGCTTCACGGTCTTGGGCATGGCGGCCATCAGGTGCTTGCGGGAGAAGGGACGGAACAGGTGCACCTGCAGGAAGCCCACCTTCTCACCCTTGGCGTTCAGATAGTTGACGACCTCCTGGGCGCAGCCGGACACGCTGCCCATGGCCACGATGACGCGCTCTGCGTCAGGCGCGCCGTAATAGTTGAACAGGTGATATTCCCGGCCCGTCAGGCGGCTGATCTGGGCCATGTAGTCCTCCACCACGTCGGGGAGGTTGGCATAGTCGGTGTTGTTGGACTCCCGCAGCTGGAAGTAGATATCGGGGTTATCCACCAGGGAGCGCATCCGGGGATCCTCGGGGTTCAGGGCGTTGGCGCGGAATCTGGCCAGGGCCTCGTAATCCACCAGCTTGGCGTATTCGTCATAGCTCAGCACGTCGATCTTCTGAATCTCGTGGCTGGTGCGGAAGCCGTCGAAGAAGTGCAGGAAGGGAATCCGGGCCCGGATGGCGGACAGATGGGCCACGGCGGCCAGGTCTGCGGCCTGCTGGACGCTGCCGCTGGAGAGCATGGCAAAGCCCGTCTGGCGGCAGTTCATCACGTCGCTGTGGTCGCCGAAGATGGAGAAGGCGTGGGTGCCCACGGTGCGGGACGCCACATGCAGCACGCCGGGCAGACGCTCGCCGGAGATGCGGTGCATGGTGGGGATCATCAGCATCAGGCCCTGGGAGGCGGTGAAGCTGGTGGCCAGAGCACCGGCCTCCAGTGCGCCGTGACATGCGCCGCAGGCGCCGGCCTCGGACTGCATCTCCACCAGGCGGACGGTCTGGCCGAAGATGTTCTTTCTTCCGTTGGCGGCCCATTCGTCGGTTTTCTCCGCCATGGGGGACGACGGGGTGATGGGATAGATGCCCGCTACCTCGGAAAAGGCATAGGCAACATAGGCGGCGGCTTCGTTGCCGTCACAGATTTTCAGGAGCTTGCTCATATAGGTTCCTCCTCACACATTTTTGCGGCGGCCCCACACAGACCGCCGTCCGACCTATACATACATTTTTCATTTTAGCACTTTGAATTGAGATGTCAATGATTTAACAAATGATTTCATTGAATTTTTCCGTAAAATCTAATCGGGAGTCGTGGAAAGAAACAAAAAGCCATGGAGCCGGTAACTGGCTCCATGACTTTTGCATAAAAATTATTATATTGGTGAGAATTATTTATTTCAGCAGCTCCAGGAACTCCTCCTCCGTCAGGACGGGGATGTTCAGCTCCTGGGCGCGGCGCAGCTTGGACCCCGCGCCGGGCCCGGCCACCACATAGCTGGTCTTTTTGGACACCGAGGAGGCGGACTTTCCGCCCCGCTGCTCGATCATCTGACCGGCCTCCTCCCGGGTGAAGCGCTCCAGGCTTCCGGTGAGGACGAAAGTCATTCCGGCAAAACGACTGTCAACTAATTCCTCTTTACAGCTCATATTGACCCCGGCGTCCTCCAGACGCCGCAGCAGGTCCCGGGATTGGGGGCTTTCCATCCACTGGCGGATGTAGGCGGCGGTGATGGGGCCCACATCGTCGATGGAGGTCAGCTCATCCTCCGTGGCCTGGGACAGGGCCTGCATGGTGCCGAAGCGACGGGCCAGGACCTTGGCGGCCTTTTCGCCCACCTGCCGGATGCCCAGGGCGAAAATCAGACGCCACAGGTCGTTGTCCCGGCTTTTATAGATGGCGGCCACGGCGTTGGCGGCGGACTTCTCGCCCATGCGCTCCAGGGGGGCGATGTCGGCGGCGGTCAGGTCGTACAGGTCGGCGGCGGTTTTTACCAGACCGCTTTCGATGAGCTGATTCAGCACTGCCGGGCCCAGGCCGTCAATATCCATGGCGTTCCGGCTGGCGAAATGGGTCAAGTTCCGCAGGCGCTGGGCCGGGCATTCCGCGCCGGTGCAGCGCAGGGCCGCGCCGTCCGGGTCCCGCTCCACCGGTGCGCCGCACACGGGACAGGTCTGAGGGAGGTAATAGGGGACCGCCCCGGCGGGGCGGTGCTGCGTTACCACCTCCACGATCTCGGGAATGATCTCTCCCGCCTTCTGCACCACCACGGTGTCGCCGATGCGGATATCCTTCTGGGTGATATAGTCCTGGTTGTGGAGGGTGGCGAAGGTGACGGTGGTCCCGGCCAGGCGCACCGGCTCCAGCTGGGCCTTGGGCGTCAGCACCCCGGTGCGGCCCACCTGGACCACGATGTCCAGAATGCGGGAGGTCTTGCGCTCCGGGGGATATTTATAGGCGATGGCCCAGCGGGGGAACTTGGCGGTGCTGCCCAGGGTCTCCCGGTCTGCCAGGTCGTTGAGCTTCACCACCGCACCGTCCATGTCGAAGGGACGCTCCATCCGGGTGTCGTTGAGGCGGTCGATTTCCGCCATGATATCGGCATGAGTACGCAACAGGCGATAGGGGATGACCTTGAAGTGCTGGGAGCGGAGATAATCCAGGGTCTCCGTGTGGGTAGTGAAGCTGCGGCCTTGGGCCAGCTGGAGGTTGAACACGGCGATGTCCAGCTGCCGCTGGGCGGCGATCTTGGGGTCCAGCTGCCGCAGAGAGCCTGCCGCCGCGTTGCGGGGATTGGCCATCAGGGGCTTGCCCTCGATCTCCCGGCGGGCGTTGAGCTTCTCAAACACACTGCGGGACATATACACCTCACCCCGGACGATGAGCCGGGGCAGCTTCTCCGGCAGGGTCATGGGGATGGAGCGGATGGTGCGCAGATTTTCCGTCACGTCCTCGCCCACCTGGCCGTCGCCCCGGGTGGCTCCCCGGACGAACACGCCGTCCCGGTATTCCAGGGCCACGGACAGGCCGTCCACCTTGGGCTCCACGCTGTATTCCGCCTGGGGCATGGTCTCCGCCACCCGCAGCAGGAAATCCCGGACCTCCTCGCCGTCAAAGACGTCCTGAAGGCTCTCCAGAGGTACGTCGTGGCGGACCTGTTCAAACTGGGACAGGGCCGGGCCGCCCACCCGCTGGGTGGGGGAGTCCGGGGTCACCTCCTCCGGGTGCTCCCGCTCCAGGTCCTCCAGGCGGCGGAGCATATGGTCGTACTCATAGTCGCTGATGGTGGGGGCGTCCAGCACATAATAGCGGTAGCCGTGGGCGTTGAGAGTGTCCCGCAGCTCCCTCATCTCGGTTTTATAGTCCATGTTTCACTTATCCTTTGTTCATGATGTTGTCCCGGGCGGTATCCTCCAGCTCATCGGGCGTGGTACTGAAGTAGGTGTACGTCTCCGGCACGGAGCCGACGATGACGGTCTCTGCCACGGCGATCTCGTTGCTGACCTTGGTGGAGGCGGTGAAGCCCGGCAGGAGAATGCTGGTGTACACGTCCACGCTCAGCAGAATCTGGTGCCGGGTCTGGTTGATACCGGCGGCGGAAAAGGCGTTGCGCAGGCTGGCGTCGGTGGAGCCCACCGCCTGCATCCGCACCCGGATGCAGGGTCCCCGGCCCGCCAGCAGGGTGGAACCGGTGAGGGTCCCCACGGGGATAGACAGCTCGCTGGTGGATACCTCCGACAGCCGCCGGAGAATTTCGTCGGCGATCTGGGACCGCAGACGGTTAAAGGCCGCCATGTTGCTCTCCAGAGCCGCCACCCGGCCGGTTTCGTCCTTTTCCAGGTGGATCAGCACGTTATAGTCCACCTGGCCGCTGTCGATGGCGTCCCGGACGGCGTCCACCACGATGCGGTTGACGGCGTTGGACACCCGCGCGGTGGCCAGGCTGACGATGATGGGCCGCATATGCAGCACCGCCGCGCAGCCCAGGCCCGCCGTCAGCAGGACCGCCAGCACCAGCCAGGTCAGCCGCCGCTGCCGTCCGGTGAGACGCAGATAACGGATCTTCCTCACGGCACACACCCCCTATGGGTCAATATATGCCGCAGGGGCGGCGTCCGTTACTCCTGCCAGGAGTTGACGATGGCCTTGAAGGTCTTGCCCCGCTCCATGAAGTTCTTGAACTGGTCAAAGGCAGCACAGGCAGGGGAGAGGGTCACCACGTCCCCGGGGACGGCCCGGTCACGGGCGGTCTCCACAGCCCGCTGAAAGGGTGTCACATCCAGTATTTCCGGATGGCCCGGCCGGTAACCGGGGGCCTGCTCCACGGCGGCCCGGATCTTGTCTGCCGTGGCGCCGCACAGAATCAGCAGCTTCACGTGCTCCACCACCTCGGGGCCCAGCACATCGAAGGGAATGTGCTTGTCATAGCCCCCGGCGATGAGGATTACCTTCTCCTTGAAGGAGCGCAGGCCCGCGATGGTGCGGGAGGGGCTGGAGGCGATGGAGTCGTTGTAAAACCGGACGCCGTGCCAGGTGCGCACCAGCTCGATGCGGTGCTCCACGCCGTTGAAGGCCCGGGCAAAGGTGCGGATCACGTCGTCGGGCACCAGACCGTCCACCGCCGCAATGGCAGCCATGTAGTTCTCCACGTTGTGGACGCCGGGCAGGCGGATGTCCTCCGTGGTCATGATCTGGCGCTCCCGTCCGTCCCGGCGGGAGATCACGGCGTCGCCCCGCAGAAACACGCCGTTTTCCGGCTCTGCCTGGCGGCTGAAATACAGGGCGCGGCCCGGGGCATGAGCGGACAGCTCCCGGGTGATGGCGTTGTCCAGGTTGAACACGGCGATGTCGCCGGGCTGCTGGTGGCGGAAGATGTTCTCCTTGGCCCAGACATATTCCTCCATGCTCTTGTGAACGTCCAGGTGGTTGGGGGCCAGATTGGTCACCACGGCGATGTGGGGGCTGTGGGTCATGGTCATCAGCTGGAAGCTGGACAGCTCCAGCACGGCCCAGTCGGTGGGCCGGATGGTATCGGCCTCGGCCAGCAGGGGATGGCCGATGTTGCCGCCCACATGGACGGTGTGGCCCGCTGCCCGCAGCAACTGGGCGATGATGGTGGTGGTAGTCGTTTTGCCGTCGGACCCGGTAACGGCGATGATGGGGCAGGGGCAGACCTCAAAGAACACCTCCATTTCGGAGGTGATGGTGCTGCCCTTGGCCCGGGCGGCCTCCAGCTCCGGCACGTCGGGCCGCAGGCCCGGGGTGCGGAAGATCACGTCCTGGTCCAGGCCCTGAAGATACCCGTCGCCCAGCCGCAGCACGGCTCCGGCGGCCTCCAGCTCCTCCGCCAGAGCGCCCAGCTTCGCCCGGTCGCTGCGGTCGCAGGCGGTGACGGCGATGCCCTCCCGCAGCAGCAGACGCAGCAGCGGCGTGTTGCTGACGCCGATGCCGATAACGGCCACGGTCCTGCCTCGCAGAGAGGCGATATATTCCTGCAAAGTCATAGGATGAACCTCCTTATCGTATCTGACCCGGTTATTATACCGCATTCCGGGGCGGGGTTCAATCAATTTCCGCGAAAATCGGTTGACTTTCCGAAGCGGGTCGGGTACAATATTTGTGCGAGTAAGCCAGACAGTCGCGGGGACAAGGCGAAAGCCTGTTCATGAGGAAAGTCCGGGCTCCACAGGGCAAGGATAACGGGTAACGCCCGCCGAAGGCGACTTCAGGAAAAGTGCAACAGAGATATACCGCCTCCGTTGGAGGTAAGGGTGGAAAGGCGAGGTAAGAGCTCACCCATCGGCTCGAGAGTGTCCGATGCTGTAAACTCTATCCGGAGCAACACCGGTATGGGAGCAATAGGGCGGCCCGTCCGCTCCCGAGGTGGCTGAAGCGCACCGGCAACGGCGCGCTTAGATAGATGACTGTCAAATACAGAACCCGGCTTACAGACTTGCTCGCGCACACCATATGGGCCCGCCGGCGGAGATCGCCTGGCGGGCCCCTTTTTATGCCCGCAGCGAGGCGAAAGCCGACTTTTTTCGGGAATCTCTGTTAATCTATTGACAAACTATGGGAAAGGTGATTTAATTAACAATATCAAAACAGAGAAAGAGGCGGACAGGCTATGGCGATACCGTTTGACTATACGTCGGAATACAAACGCAAGCTGCGCACTCCGGAGGAGGCTGCGCGGGTGGTCAAAAGCGGCGACTGGCTGGATATCTCCATGGGCGGGGCTTTCCCGTCCCTGATGGACGAGGCCATTGCCAAGCGGAAGGACGAGCTGCGGGGCGTGAAGATCCGGGGCTATCTGATCCAGCAGCCCATTCAGATGGTGGAGTGCGACCCCAGCCGGGAGCACTTTATCTATAACAGCTGGCACATGTCCGGCTATGAGCGCAAGCTCTGCGACCGGGGCCTGTGCAACTTTAACCCTATGGTGTTCCGGAATCTGGGGGCCTACTATGACCATTTCCTCACGGTAAACGTGGCTATCACCTGCGTGACCCCCATGAACGAGCACGGGTATTTCAATTTCTCCGTGTCCAACGCCTCTGCCCGGGCGGTGCTGGACAAGGCCGACGTGGTGATCCTGGAGGTCAACGAGAATCTGCCCTGGGTCTATGGCGGGCTGGACGAGTGCATCCACATCGACGATGTGGACATGATCGTGGAGGGCCCCCACGGCCCCCTGCCGGGCATCAAGACTCCCGCCGCCAGCGAGACGGAGATGAAGATCGCCGAGTATGTGGTGCAGAACATGGTGGACGGCTCCACCCTGCAGCTGGGCATCGGCTCCCTGCCCAACGCCGTGGGCCAGATGATCGCCCGCTCCGACCTGCGGGACCTGGGCATCCACACGGAGATGCTGTGCGACTCGTACCTGGATATGTACAAGGCCGGAAAGATCAACAACAAGAGAAAGACCCTGGACCGCTATAAGAGCGTGTTCGGCTTTGCCATTGGTTCGCCGGACCTGTACGACTGGATCCGGGAGAACCCCGGTGTGGTGACCTATCCCATCAGCTACTGCAACGATCCCTCTATCGTGGGGAAGATCGACAACTTTGTGTCCATCAACAACTGCATCTCCGTGGACCTGTACGGCCAGATATGCGCCGAGAGCGCCGGCACCCGGCAGATCAGCGGCACCGGCGGCCAGCTGGACTTCCTGGAGAGCGCCGCCGTGTCCAAGGGCGGTAAGGCGTTCATCTGTCTCACATCCTCCTTTACCAACAAGGAGGGGGAGATGGTGTCCCGCATCAACCCGCTGCTGACTCCCGGCGATATCGTCACCGATCCCCGGAGTCTGGCCTACTACATCGTCACCGAATACGGCGGCGTGAACCTGGTGGGCTGCAGCACCTGGGAGCGGGCGGAGAAGCTCATCTCCATCGCCCACCCCAAGTTCCGGGACGAGCTGATCGCCAACGCCGAAAAGCAGGGCATCTGGCTGCGGTCCAACAAGCGGTAAAGGGAATACATACATAAGAACACCCGCTGCGGCGTAATGCCGCAGCGGGTGCTTGAATATAGCCGGTTACTGGATAGGCTCCAGAACGCCCAGGACCACATAGCGGACGTTCTTGAACTCATAGGTGCAGGTGGACAGGGTGACGATATGACTGTCCGCCGAGGGGACGCCGGTGGTGGGGCGGAAGGTGGAGTGGTTTACCATCTGCTGCAGGAACTCCTGGGTCAGCTGGAACTGATAGACGCTGCAGTCGGAGTAGGCCACCTGGCCATTGCCGTCGAGGATATAGCCCGAGGCGTCCACAATGACCCCGGCAAACAGGTGCAGCTTGTAGCTCTGCTGGGGGGTCAGCATGTAGAGGTAGGGATGCTGGTCATAGTAGGCCTGCTGCTTGTACTTCACCAGGTTGGAGAACATGGCCCCGGACGTCATATTGTGGCCGTAGATCAGGCTGTTCTGGTCGGAGAAGTCGGCGCTGTTGGCGCAGTCCATGAAGATGCTGCCGTTGTCGTTCCAGGTGCCGTCCAGCAGGTGACGCAGATAGTAGTCGTTGTCGCTGCCCTGGACCACCGGGTAATTGATATGGGTATTGGCCCCGTAGATCCAGGCGATGACGTCGCCGTTGGTTTTCAGCAGCTCGTCAAACTGCACCGTGGGGCACTCCGGGTCGCCGCTGGGGTCCTGGGTCGGGTCGTTGTTATCGCTGTCGCCGGGAAGGGTCACAAAGCGGTTGGCCTCGGAAATGACCTTATCGCTGCGGTATTTTTCCAGATAGTAGCTGCCCACCTTGTAGGCGGCAAACAGGAACACGCCCACAAGCAGGGCGAGGATCACATAGTATACGGGCTTTTTCATGGCGGCGTCTCCTTTTGTGGGATGACCCTATTTTATCAGCTTTTCCCCGGTATTGCAAGGACTTTGCATTTTTGGTATAATAACGCAAAAAGCCAAGGGGAGGCACAGCGATGCTGATTTTTGACATGGACGGCACCCTCATTGATTCCAACGGGATCTGGCGGCAGGTGGACGAGACGTTCCTGGCCAAGCGGGGGTATCCGTATACCCGGGAGTATTACGAGGGCGTGGCCCACACCATTTTTCCCATGGCCGCGAAATTCACCAAAGCCTATTGCCATCTGGAGGAGTCCGAGGAAGAGATCATGGCCGAGTGGATGCAGATGGCCGGGGACGCCTACGCCGTGCGGGTGCCCATCAAGCCCGGGGTCCGGGCATATCTGGACCGGTGCCGGACGGCAGGGGAGAGGATGATCGTGCTGACCTCCAGCGTGCCGGAGCACTGCCGGGCCGCCCTGGGACGATTGGAGCTGACGGAATATTTCGAGCGTATCCTCTTTGCTCACGACCTGGGCATGGACAAGAAGGACCCGGAGACCTTCCGCCACGCGGCGGCACTGATGGGCGTGACGCCGGAGGACTGCACCATGTATGACGACTCCGTGGCCGCCTGCCGGGCGGCGCGGGATGCCGGGATGCAGGTGGTGGGCGTATATGACGAGTTTTTCCATGTGTCCTGGCCGGAAATGTGTCAGGTCTGTCACCGGGTCATCCGCAGCTTTGAGGAGCTGTTATAACAAAAGGGCCTCCGCCGCTGGCGGAGGTCCTTTTGAGACTGTCCAAAAAGGGCAGCGCCCTTTTTGGACAAAAGGCTTGCAGTCTGCTGCGCGCATAATTTGTTCGCTGAAAGCGAACAAATTCCACACTTGCAGACTGAGAAGTGTTTTTTGCGACGTACACGCCGCCGCAAAAAACGGATTGCAATTTATTTGCCGCCTGCGGGCGGCAAACTCTGCGAGGCTTTTTTCAGAAGCTGCCGATGGGGATGGAGCCGTCGTCGTTACCCTTTTCGATGGAAAGAATTTGCAGCCAATAGCTCCGGCCGCCGCCCATGTCCACCTGGACCCGGTCTCCGGCCCGTTTCCCCAGCACTGCCTTGCCCACCGGGGACTCCTTGCTGATGAGTCCCTTCAGGGCGTCCTGGCGCAGGGTGGTCACCAGCTGGATTTTCCGGGTCCTGCCGGTGTTTTCCATGAGTATTTCCACGGTGTCATACAGGCCCGCCGTGTCGGCCCGGGAGTGGTCCTCAATGACCCGGGCGGTTTTGATCATCCGCTGGAGATAGCGGATACGGCTGTCGTTGCGGTTTTTCTCCTGCTTGGCGCACTTGTACTCGAAGTTTTCGCTGAGGTCGCCGAAGGCCCGGGCGGTCTGCACGTCCTCGATGAACTTGGGCCGCAGCACCTGGACCCGGTAGTCGATCTCCTCCTGCATTTTCTGGATGTCCTGTCTGGTCAATTCGTCATACATGATGCTTCCTCCCATAGCTGCGCCAGGCGGCGCAGTCCCTCCGGCAAGCGGTCCATGTCGATGCCGGCATAGTTGACAACTAATATGTGCTGGGGCGCGGCGGCGGGCTGACTGTAGTAATCCGACAGCAGGGCCAGCCGCAGGCCCATGGCCTCCGCCTGGCGGCGGAGGGAACGGTCGTCCAGGTCCGTGGGCAGCACCATGAGAAAGTGCAGCCCCGCGTCCTGCTCCAGTATCTCCGCCCGGTCCGACAGGGGACTGCGGCGGATGGCGTCGATGACGGCGTCCCGCTTCTGACGATAGCGGGTTTTCATGCGGTTGAGATGCTGCTCATACCGCCCCTGCTCCAGAAACCGGGCCAGGGTGTACTGCTCGAAGCTGGACACGGTGCAGGCGTAAAAGCCCAGCTTCTCCCGGTAGCGGGCCAGCAGGCGGGGCGGCAGGATCATATAGCTGATGCGGATGGACGGGGCGATGGTCTTGGAAAAGGTGTTCAGATAGATGACCCGCTGGTTCTCGCTGACGGAGAACAGGGTGGGGATGGGACGGCCCACGAAGCGGAACTCGCTGTCGTAGTCGTCCTCCAGGATATACCGCTCCGGCTCCTCCGCCGCCCAGCGCAGCAGCTCCTGCCGCCGGGTGATGGGCATGACGATGCCGGTGGGGTAGTGGTGAGACGGGGAGATGTGGACCACGTCCGCCGGCTGGCGGCGCAGCTGGGCCACGTCCAGGCCGCCGCTGTCCAGCCCCACCCGGCACAGGGGCACCTGGTGGGCCTGGTAAATTCTGGCGATTTTGCCATAGCCCGGGTCCTCCACGGCATAGCGCTTCTCCCGGCCCAGCAGCTGGATGATCAGGGTGTATAACAGCTCCGTTCCCGCGCCGATGATGATCTGCTCCGGGTCCACGTCCATGCCCCGGAACTGGCGCAGGTGGGCGGCGATGGCCCGGCGCAGGGCCAGGGCCCCGTTGGAGGGGGCGGCCCGGAGAAGCTCCGTGTCCTCCTCCAGGATGGTCTGGCGCATGAGCCGGGACCACACGGTGAAGGGGAAGTAGGACCGGTCCAGAGACCCGGTGGCCAGGTCCAGAAACACCGGCTCCGCCGGTTTTTCCGGAGTCAGCGGCGGCGGGTCCGCCGGAGGCAGGGGCCGCTCCACGGGGCTGACGTAATACCCCTTTTTCTCCACGGTGTAGATATACCCCTCCGCCGCCAGCTGCTCATAGGCGTTCTTCACCGTGATGACGCTGACCTCCAGATGCTGGGCCAGAGCCCGCTTGGAGGGCAGCTTCTGCCGGGGCGGCAGGGCGCCGGACAGAATGTCCCGGCGGATGCAGCCGTACAGCTGGGTATACAGGCTGCGGCTTCCATTTTTCTCCAGCGCATAGGTCAGCATGAAAAATCTCCTATCTGGTATTATCAAATAATATCAATATGGTTATTTCAATAATACCAGTTCTTACTATAATACAGACAGAATCAAAACGCAAGGAGATTTTTCCTATGAGAGACATGAAAATCAGAAAAATGGTACTGGCCGCTCTGATGGCGGCACTGACGTATGTGGCAACCATGGTGGTGCAGATTCCTTCCCCCATGCAGGGCTTTGTGAATCTGGGCGACTGCTGCGTGCTGCTGTCCGGCTGGATCCTGGGGCCCTGGTGGGGCGGCGCTGCCGCCGGTATCGGCTCTATGCTGACGGACCTGCTCAACGGCTATGCCCACTATGCCCCGGGCACCCTGGTCATCAAGGCGCTGGACGCCATGGCGGCGGCGCTGATCGTGAAGGCCCTGGGCCGCAAGCCCTACGCCTATGTGGTGGGCGGCGTCGTGGGCGAGCTGATCATGGTGGCGGGCTATTTCGGCTATGCCTGCCTGCTGCTGGGCAAGGGCATCGGCGCGGCGGCCAGCATCCCCGGCAACCTGGTGCAGGGGGCCATGGGCCTGGTCATTGGCCTGGTGCTGTTCGTGCTGCTCAAGCGCAGCAAGGCTCTGGACAAGCTGAACATTCAGTGGTAAAATAGCTTCAAACGGGAGGATTCCCGCAGAAAGGAAGTTTTATCATGGCAGGAATCGTTCATGAGGTAGAAAATACCGATCTGCTGGCCCAGGTGCGGCAGGAGTCCGCCGCCGCCGCCCGGCAGCTGGCGGAGGCCGCCCGTCTGCACAAGGGGCAGATCGTGGTGGTGGGCTGCAGCACCAGCGAGGTGGTGGGCCACCGGGTGGGCAGCTGGTCCACGCCGGAGGTGGGCCAGGCTATTTTCGACGGGCTGCACAGCGTGTTCGGCCCCATGGGTGTGTATATCGCCGCCCAGTGCTGTGAGCACCTGAACCGGGCGCTGATCGTGGAGCACGAGGCGGTGCCCCAGCTGGACATCGTCAACGTGGTGCCTCAACCCAAGGCGGGCAGCTCCTTCGCCACCGCCGCCTATCACACCTTCCGCCACCCGGTGGCGGTGGAGGAGATCCGGGCCGACGCCGGTCTGGACGTAGGCGGCACGCTGATCGGCATGCACCTGAAAAAGGTGGCGGTGCCGGTGCGGCTGGAGCAGGACCACATCGGAAGCGCCATTCTGCTGGCGGCCCGGGTGCGGCCCAAGTTCATCGGCGGCGAGCGCGCCGTGTACGATGAGTCCCTGAAGGACGGATACCCGGAATTCTGAAAAAGCAATCCCTCCGGCTAATGCCGGAGGGATTGTTCTCTATTTACATACCCGTCATAACGGTCATGACCTTGAACTCCTCGGAGTTCAGGGTCTTTTTCATGGCCAGCCCCTCGTCAATGTCCAGGTCGATGATCTGATCGTCCTTGGTGCAGATGACCCGGTTGGTCTTGCCCTCGGCCAGGATCCGGACGGCCTCATAGCCCATGCGGGTGGCCATGACCCGGTCCTTGGCGGTGGGGCTGCCGCCCCGCTGGATGTGGCCCAGAATGGTGACCCGGGGATCCAGGGCCAGCTCCTCCTGGATCTGGCGGCCCACGTCCACGGCGCTGGCCGCGCCCTCGGCCACCACGATCATGAAGTTGGTCTTGCCGTTCAGGCGGGCGTGGCGGATCTTTTCGGCCACCTGGGAATGGAAATCATAGGGGCGTTCCGGCACCAGCACCGCCGTGGCCCCCACGGCTACGCCCACATACAGGGCCAGATATCCGGCGTGGCGGCCCATGACCTCCACCACGGCGCAGCGCTCATGGGACTGCATGGTGTCCCGCAGCTTGTCGATGCACTCCACCGCCGTGTTGGCGGCGGTGTCGAAGCCGATGGTGTATTCGGTGCAGACAATGTCGTTGTCGATGGTGCCGGGGATGCCTACCACGGATACGCCGCATTTGCTGAGCTCCTGGGCTCCCCGGAAGGTGCCGTCGCCGCCGATGGCCACGATGCCGTCCAGCCCCAGCAGCTTGCACACGCCGGCGGCCTTGGCCTGGCCCTCCGCCGTGCGGAACTCCTCGCTGCGGGCGGTATAGAGAATGGTGCCGCCGCGGTTGATGATGCGGCTGACGCTGCCGGAATCCATGCGGTAAAAATCCCCGTTGATGAGGCCGGACCAGCCCCGGCGGATGCCGATGCACTCGATGCCCCGGTCCAGAGCTGAGCGCACCACGGACCGCACCGCCGCATTCATGCCCGGCGCGTCGCCGCCACTGGTCAGCACGCCGATTCGTTTCACTGCGCTTTCTGCCATAAATGATTCCTCCCAATAGAATGTCAGAATGTTCCGAATATACCGTACATCATTTTACGACATTGTAGCACGATTTTCCTCCGGATGCAACAGGAAGTTTTCCCGGAGCGGCTGACGGATCAGCGGGGATGGTCAGGCAAACCGGGACACGTCCAGGCCCTCCAAAGCCAGCAGACGGCGCTTTTTGTCCACCCCTCCGGCATAGCCGGTGAGGCTGCCGTCGGCGCCTATCACCCGGTGGCAGGGCACGATCAGGGAAATGGGGTTGTGTCCCACCGCGCCGCCCACCGCCTGAGCGGACATATGGGGCACCTCCAGCCGCTGAGCCAGCTGCCGGGCCAGTTCCCCGTAGGTGGTGACCTCTCCGTAGGGAATCTTCTGCAGCAGGGACCACACCGCCATGCGGAATTCCGTGCCCGTCAGGTGCAGCGGCGGGATAAAATGAGGCCGCCGTCCGGCAAAATACAGGTCCAGCCAGCGGCCCGCTGCAGCCAGCACCGGGGTCTCCTGTTCCCGGGCCTGGGTCAGTCCCGGGGCAAAGTGCTTCTGTCCCGCGAACCACAGACCTACCAGGCCCGCGTCATCTGCCGCCATGAGAATCTCCCCCAGGGGAGAGCGATATCGCTGGATATAGAGCATGGCCATTCTCCTTCGCTTTGTCGATATTCATATGCTCAGTTTATGGTAGAAATTTCTGCCTGTCAAGCCTGCTGCGGGCAACGAAAAAGCCATTCCGCCGCAGCGGAATGGCTTTTTGCGAAATTTGGTGCTCAGTGACGGGCCACGGGGTCCCAGTTCTCCTCATCCTCACGGATGATCTGCAGATACTCGGTATAGTCCGATTCCACGGGGTTGCTCTTGGGGGCCTGGGCCTTGTACTGCTCCAGCAGACGGCGGGACTTCTCCGGCGGCTGGACGGTACCGGCGCCGGCGATGCAGCCGCCGGGGCAGGCCATGCCCTCCAGCAGATAGCCGTCGTACTTTCCGGTGCGGGCCATGCGCAGCATCTGGCGGCACTCCCGCAGGCCCTCGGCATACACGGTCTTGACCTGGCGATCCGGCTCCAGCTTCTCAATGACCTTCTCCACCGCCTTGGCCACGCCGCCGCTGGCGGCAAAGCCCACGCCGGGGGCAGAAGCCTCATACTGGGCCTGCTCGTCGGGGATCTGGGAGAAGTCGATGTTCTTGGCCTCGAACATGCCCCGCAGTTCCTCAAAGGTCAGGACGAAGTCCACATCGCTGCGGACGCTGCGGCGGCTGGCTTCCAGCTTCTTGGCGGCGCAGGGGCCGATGAAAGCAATCTTGCAGTCGGGGTTCCGGCGCTTCTGGAGCCGGGCCGTCAGCACCATGGGGGTCATGGTCATGGAGATATACGGCGCAAAGCCCGGGAACTCCTTCTTGGCCATCACGGACCAGGCCGGGCAGCAGGACGTGGCCATAAAGGGCTGCTTTTCCGGCACCACCCGCAAAAACTCCTCCGCTTCCTCGATGGCGCACAGATCCGCGCCCACGGCCACCTCCTCCAGGCCCGCAAAGCCCAGCTCCTTCATGGCGGCCTTGATCTGGCCGGGGGTGACCTTCTCGCCGAACTGACCCCAGAAGGCCGGGGCGATGATGGCGATGACCTTTGCTCCGCCCCGGATGGCGTGGATCAGCTGGAACAGCTGGCCCTTGTCCACAATGGCGCCGAAGGGGCAGTTCACCAGGCACATGCCGCAGTTGACGCACTTGTCATAGTTGATCTGGGCCCGGCCGTGGTCGTCCTTGCCGATGGCGTCCATGCCGCAGGCCTCCTGGCAGGGGCGGAAGAACTTGATGATGGCCTGATAGGAGCAGGCGGCCTTGCACTTGCCGCACTTGATGCACTTGGTCTGGTCGATCTGGGCCTGGCCGTGCTCAAAGTGGATGGCCCCCTTGGGACAGGCGTGGGAGCAGTGCCGGGCCAGACAGCCCTGGCAGGCGTTGGTGACCTCATAGTGGGTGTCGGGACAGGCGTGGCAGGCGTATTTGATGATGTTGATCAGCGGGGGATCGTAGTATTTCTCGGCAATGGCGCTCTCCTCCACACCGTCAGACAGCAGCGTATGCTCGGACACATCCCGCAGGGGAAGGCCCATGGCCAGGCGGATCCGCTCGCCCACAATGGCCCGCTCCAGGAAGATGGACTCCCGGACGGTGCCCACCTCGCCGGGCATCAGCTCATAGGGCAGCTTTTCCATGCGGGTGTAATAGTCTCCGCCCTCATAGGCCAGCTTCGCCACCTCGGCGAACACCTTTTTGCGCATGTCGGTGATGGTGCACTGTAAGTTTCTCATGTCTTTTGTTCCCTTTATCCTCGTTCAGAATCTGTTAAGAACCGTTGTCGTTGGGGCAACAGCTTTTTTTCAAACTCATTATAATCGAAAGTGAAAAAAAAGACAATACCTCGGAAGATTATTTTTTTCGCGCGCTGACAATTTTTTATTGTGACAACGCAAAAAGCCCCCGGCGGGATCTCCCGCCGGGGGGCCGATTCATTTACGAGTCCCGGCACGTTACCGGGGCGTCGGAGGGTCACTGGATCTGAATGGTGGAGTTCTTGGGCAGCTGCTTGTGCTCCTTCTTGGGGATGGACAGCTGCAGGATGCCGTTTTCAAACCTGGCGGCTACCTCGCCGGCCTCCACATCCTCGCCCACATAGAAGCTGCGGCTGCAGGACCCGGCGTAGCGCTCCTGACGGATGTACTTGCCCTTCTTGTCGGTTTCGTCCTTGTCCAGGCCCTTGGCCGCCTGGATGGTCAGATAACCGTTCTTCAGCTCCACATTGACCTCGTCCTTCTTGAAGCCCGGCAGGTCCACGTCCAGCTCATAGCTGTCCTCCGTCTCCCGCACGTCGGTCTTCATCAGGTTCTTGCTGTGCTTGCCGTACAGCGGATCGTGACGCTGGGGCATTACCATCATACCGAAAGGATCCGTAAAGAAATCATCAAACAGGTTCTCACCAAAAATGCTAGGCAACATAAGTCATACCTCCATTCAATTTCCGGGCGGCCTATGGGCCGCACCGCCGAGCTTCTGTTACCGTTACATACAACGTTTTCCGTTCCTCTGGGGGGCCTCTCGCGGTCCCTCTCTCAAGGAACAACTGTATCATAGCACAAATTTTAGCACTGTCAAGCATCGAGTGCTAATGTTCACAAAGCATCTTATGTTTGTTCATAAAATATACGATTTTGCCCCGTCCGGGCCGGACGGGGCAAAAATTATCGGCATTTTTCTCCGGTGAGGACCTCCAGCGCCTGGGGGGTGTCCACGTCGGTAAGCTCCTGGGGCGGGGCCTCCACCAGAAGCAGCAGGTCCGGATGACGGCGGATCACGGCGCTGCCGCCGTGGTCTCCCTCCAGAGCCGTCAGCTCCGGAAACAGGCTGGCCGGAAACAGGCAGGGATTTCCCCGGACGCCGTCATGGGCCAGGGCCGCCAGCCGGTCCGGGTGGCGGCGGAACGCCTCCACCAGCCGCTCCACGCTGTCCCGCCGCAGCAGCGGCTGGTCCGACACCTGGAACATCACTCCGTCCATGTCCTGCATATGGGCCATGCCCAGGGCGATGGTGTGGCTGAGCCCCAGGTCCGGCCGGGGATTCTCCACCGGCAGGAAGCCCATCTCCCGGGCCAGGTCCATGCCCCGGGGATACTGGGTCACTACCACTACCCGGTCAAAGCACGCCGCCGGAACGGCCTCCAGCGCCCGGCGCAGCAGGGTCTTTCCCTTCACCCGGGCGTCCAGCTTATTGCTGCCGAAGCGGCGGGCGTTTCCCGCCGCCATAACGATGCAGCCGATTTTCATGGGCGTTTCCCCCTTATCTTATCGTTCCTTCCAGGTCCCCGGCGACAGCATCACCAGGATGGGCATCAGCTCCAGGCGGCCCAGCAGCATCCACAGGATCATCATCAGCTTGCTGCCCGCATCGGACATACCGCACCTGCCCCGGAGGACCGTGGCAGCAGCGCCAGAAACAGCAGCGGCAGCACCATGCACCCGGCCTCTACCCACAGGGTATAGCCCAGGACCTTAATGACCAACGGATAATTCATGCCCTCTCTCCTTCACATTCTGCACCATTTTACGGCATAAAATACCAATTTAATTATATGCTCCCCCTAAAATCCTGTCAAGCACAATGGGTGAATTTGCGGTTCTGTGGACCGCATTTCATGCTGCCGGAGAGAAAGCAGGCCCACCTGATGTGCTGCGCGAAGCGTTTGGGATGGCGGGGCTTCCGCAGGTGCAGCTGCTGAGCTACGCAAATAATTCAAAAAGAATTGCCGTCTTTGCTTGCTATTTTTGAAAAATATGATATACTGAATGCGTGTGCGAATTGATACTTCCTGCGGATCGCCGTATGAAGTTTTCCACCCGTGGGCATGATAGACTCACGGACATATTTCTACACTACCTAAGAGAGGGTGCCTGTTTTGAATAAGTATATCATTCATGGCGGCCGTCCGCTGATGGGCGAGGTCACCATCAGCGGCGCAAAAAATGCCGCCGTTGCCATCATCCCCGCCGCCCTGCTGGTGGACGGGGTCTGCCGCATTGAAAACATCCCCCAGATCAGCGACGTGACGCTGCTGTTCTCCATTCTGGAGGAGCTGGGGGCCCGCGTCCGGGTGCTGAACCTCCACACGGTGGAGATCGACAGCCGCCATGTGCACTCCACCCAGCCGTCCTTCGAGCTGGTGCGCCGGATCCGGGCCAGCTATTACCTGCTGGGCGCGCTGCTGGGCCGCTTCGGAAAGGCCACCGTGGCCATGCCCGGCGGCTGCAATTTCGGCGTCCGGCCCATTGACCAGCACGTCAAGGGCTTCCGGGCCATGGGCGCGGAGGTCACCGAGGGCAACCTGGTCCAGGCCGTGGCCAAGGGCGGCCGCCTGACCGGAGCTGCCGTGTATCTGGACATGGTCAGCGTGGGTGCTACCATGAACATCATGATGGCCGCGGCTCTGGCCGAGGGTACCACCACCATCGAAAACGCCGCCAAGGAGCCGCACATCGTGGACCTGGCCAACTTCCTGAACTCCATGGGCGCCGACATCAAGGGCGCAGGCACCGATTCCATCCGAATCCGGGGCGTGGAGAAGCTCAATGGCGGCACCTACTGCATCATTCCCGACCAGATCGAGGCCGGTACCTATATGGCTGCCGTGGCCGCCGCCGGCGGGCGGCTGCTGATCCGCAACGTGATCCCCAAGCATATGGACTGCATCTCCGCCAAGCTGACGGAGATGGGCGTCACCGTGGAGGAGGAGGACGACACCCTGCTGGTGACCCGGTCCGGGCCTCTGCAGCGCACCAACGTCAAGACCCAGCCCTATCCCGGCTTCCCCACGGATATGCAGCCCCAGATCGCGGTGGTGCTGTCCCTGGCCCAGGGGACCAGCCTGGTCACCGAGGGCGTGTACGGGGCCAACCGCTTCAAGTATATGGACGAGCTGCGCCGCATGGGCGGACAGGTTCAGGTGGACGGCCGGGTGGCCGTGATCGAGGGAGTGGACCATCTCAATGGCGCACCGGTGCAGGCCTGCGACCTGCGGGCCGGCGCGGCCCTGGTGATCGCGGGTCTGGCGGCCCGGGGCGTTACCCAGCTGAGCCAGGTGCAGTTCATCGAGCGCGGCTATGAGGACCTGGTGGGCAAGCTCCGCGCCGTGGGCGCGGACATCCGGGTGGAGGAGATCCCCGAATCCCGGGAGGCCGAGGCCCACATCGGCTGATACGGCATTTTTCACGGCGTCCGCCGCCATCCGCGGCGGATGCCGAATTTTTCTGTGAGGTAAGCGCATTTTGATGACCCTACATACCCTGTCCAGCGGCTCCCAGGGCAATTGCCTGCTGCTGTCCGACGGAGATACCCACATCCTGGTGGACGCCGGAATATCCACCCGCCGCATCAAGGCGGGTCTGGCCCAGCTGGAGCTGTCCATGGACGAGCTGGACGGCATTCTCATCACCCACGAGCATACGGACCATATTTCCGGCTTGGCGACCCTCATCAAGCACCACTCCATCCCCCTGTACACAAGCCCCGGCACCGCCCGGCAGCTGGCGTATCGCCTGGCGGGGGTGGAGCCGCTGCTGCGGCCCCGGGACCCGGGAACCGAATTTTGCATCGGCTCCTGCCGGGTCACGGCCTTTGCCACGTCCCACGACGCCGCCCAGAGCATGGATTACCGCATCGACGGCTCCGGCTCCGTTGGCATTCTGACGGACACCGGCTATGTGACCCCGGAGGCGGAGGAGGTTCTGCCGGGGGTGGGCATGCTGGTGCTGGAGAGCAACCACGACGTGGACCGCCTGCGGTCCGGGCCGTATCCCTATTCCCTGAAGCAGCGGGTCCTGGGAAGCCAGGGCCACCTGTCCAACGAAGATGCGGCGGCTTTTGCCGCCCGGATGGTTGCCTGCGGCACCGAGTGCATCGTTCTGGCCCATCTCAGCAAGGAGAACAACACGCCCCAGCTGGCCTATGACGCGGTGGACCGCGCCCTGCGGGCCGGTGGGGCCCGGGTGCGGCTGTATGTGGCGCCCCGGGACGAGCTGAGTCCCGCCTATGAGACGGAGGGGACGCCGTGCAGAAGATAACCGTCCTCTGCGTGGGGAAGCTGAAGGAGAAGTTCTATCAGGAGGCCGCCGCCGAATATGCCAAGCGCCTGGGGCGGCACTGCAAGCTGGAGATCATCGAGCTGCCGGAGAGCCGCCTGCCGGAGGACCCCTCGGCGGCGGAGATCCAGCGGGCTCTGGCGGCGGAGGCCGCCGCCATCCGGGAAAGGCTGCCCCGGGGCGGGGCCGTTATCGCCCTGTGCATCGAGGGCAAGCCCTGCTCCAGCGTGGAGCTGAGCCGCCGGATGCAGGAGCTGGCGGTGTCCGGAAAGAGTCAGCTGACCTTTCTCATCGGCGGCAGCGTGGGCCTTTCGGAGGACCTGAAGCGCCAGGCCGACTGGCGGCTGTCCATGTCGCCTATGACGTTTCCCCATCACCTGGCCCGCATCATGCTGCTGGAGCAGATCTATCGGGCCTGTCAGATCGCCGCCGGTACGAAATATCACAAATAAACTTTCATTTCAGGAGGTATCGCATATGGACAATTCCAAGTGGGCCTTTGCGCCGGATGCGCCGGAGTGGCCCGTCAATGCCAGGGGAGAGAAGGAGAGGGCGGTTCTGCTGACCAGTACCTTCGATTCCACCGCCGACGCGGATATGCTCATCTCCCTTTTGGCGGCCTATCGCATCCCCTGCTTCAAGTATTTTGATTATGAGGGCGGCGCGGGAAAGGTCATCAACGGCTTTTCCGGCTACGGCGCCAGCCTGTATGTTCCGGCCTCCCTGCTGGAGGACGCCAAGGAAATTCTGGAGGCTGAGCCGGTGGAGGAACCGGAGCAGCCCCAGGCGTAATAGAAGGGAAGGAGATTTTCTGATGGACTACATGCGGGAATATGAGAAGTGGCTGGCCTCCCCGGCGCTGACGCCGGAGGAGCACGCCGAGCTGGAGAGCATCCGCGGCGACGAGAAGGAGATCCGGGAACGGTTCTACGGGCCTCTGGAGTTCGGCACCGCCGGTCTGCGGGGCACCATGAAGGTGGGCCTGCACCAGATGAACGTCCATGTCATCCGCTGGGCCACCCAGGGCTTTGCCAACGTCATCTGCGCCGAGGGGGAGGAGGCCAGGCGCCGGGGCGTGGCCCTGTGCATGGACTGCCGCAACCACTCCATGGAGTTTGCCCGGGCCGCCGCCGAGGTCTGCGCCGCCAATGGCATCCATGTGCGGATCTTCGAGTCTCTGCGTCCCACGCCGGAGCTGAGCTTCGCCGTGCGGGAGTACGGCTGCCAGGCGGGCATCAACGTCACCGCCAGCCACAACCCCAAGGAGTATAACGGCTACAAGGTCTATTGGTCCGACGGCGCCCAGCTGCCGCCTCAGCACGCCGCCGCCATCGCCCGGGAGCTGGAGCACATCGACATTTTCACCGGCGTGCGCCGGATGGCCTATGACGACGCAGCGGCCCAGGGTCTGATCCAGGTCATGGGCCGGGAGACCGACGACCGCTTTATGGCCCATGTGATGGCCATGGTCAACGACCGGCAGTCCATGGCCCAGGTGGCCGACACCTTCAAGATGGTGTACACCCCCTTCCACGGCTGCGGCTGGCAGCTGGTGCCGGAGGCCCTGCGGGGCCTGGGCGTGAAGCATCTGTACTGCGTCAAGGAGCAGATGGTGCTGGACGGTAATTTCCCCACGGTGGCCTCCCCCAATCCGGAGAACCCCGAGGGCTTCTATCTGGCCATTGACCTGGCCAACCAGGTGGGGGCGGACTTCATCCTGGGCACCGACCCGGACAGCGACCGGGTGGGCATCATGGTCCGCAGCCACGACGGCTCCTTTGTGCCCGTTACCGGCAACCAGACCGGCGTGCTGATGCTGGACTACCTCATCGGGGCCATGCGCCGGGCGGGCAAGCTGCCGGAGCATCCCTATTTCCTGAAGACCATCGTCACCACCGAGATGGCCCGGAAGGTGGCCGAGGCCAACGGCGTCACCTGCTGCGATACCTTCACGGGCTTCAAGTTCATGGCAGAGAAGAAGAACGAGCTGGAGGGCCAGGGCAAGGGCCAGGTCGTCATGAGCTATGAGGAGAGCTACGGCTATATGCTGGGGGACTACGTCCGGGATAAGGACGCCGTCACCGCCTCCCTGATCCTGACGGAGATGGCCGCCTGGTACGCCGCCCAGGGCATGACCCTGTTTGACGCCCTGAACGCCCTGTACGAAAAATACGGCTATTACGGCGAAAAGACCCACAATCTGGTGATGCCCGGCCTGGACGGCCTGGAGAAGATGGCTCAGCTGATGCGGGACCTGCGGGCAGATCCCCCGGCCGCTATTGCCGGGGTGGAGGTCCTGCGCCGCAAGGACTATACCGACGGCAGCGTCATCGACTGCCGCACCGGCGAAAAATCCGCCATGGAGCTGTCCGGCAGCAACGTGCTGCGCTATGAGCTGGCGGACGGCACCACCATCCTGGTGCGGCCCAGCGGCACCGAGCCCAAGATCAAGGTCTATGTCCTGACCATCGGCGAAACTCCCGCCGCCCGGGACGAGAACCTCCGCAAATACGGCGAGTGGGTCAAGACCCTGCAGCGGTAATACGACCACTATAACGAAATACCCCCCTCATGCAGGACGATAAACCGGCATGAGGGGGTATTATTGTAAGCAGAAAGGCTGCCAAAAGTGGGACAGCGCCATGGCGGCGCTGTCCCACTTTTTAGCCTATCGCACGCTGCTGACCAGAATGATGATCATTGCCATATATGCTGCGCTGACGGCAGCCAGAAGGCCGCACGCGATCATGCACGCCGCCCGCAGGCCCCGGCGCTGCCGCAGCCGCAGCGCACTGATGACGAACCCGGCCACAGCCAGGACGAATATCACTGCCGCACCCCAGAAGGGCATACCATCACCCCTTCAGCGCGTCCAGCAGGTCCGTGAACACACGGAGCTGGTCCGCGAAGCGCTGGGTCAGGCCCTCCGGGCGGCCCTTTCCGGCGTCAAACAGCAGCTTATCTGTCTGGATGGCCGCAAACACGCGGCCGTCGGCCTTGACGCTGAGATAGACGCTGCCCATTTTCAGCAGCTGGTCCATGACCCGGGGGGACAGCAGGGACTGCCCGGCGGTGAGATTTTCGCACCGGACATTGAACCGCCGGTCAAACTCCGGATTTTCCGAGGTGAAGCCCTCCCGGCCCAGCAGGCGGGCCAGCTTGCCCTTGGGCGCTGCCTGCACATCGCAGGGGAGAGTGCGCCCCAGGTCCGCCGCCATCCACTGGCCCTTGAAAATGGGAAGCTCCCGGTCCTCCCAGACCTCCGTCTCGGGATTCTGGTACGCCTGGGTGTTGGAAAGCTCCAGATTGCTGATCTCCAGGGGACGGCCGTGGTACTTGCCGCAGACCAGGCCGCTGCCGCCTACGTTGTCGGCACTGGGCAGGCCCAGACCGGATTCCGCGAATTTTCCGCCGTCGATGCAGGAACCGGGGCGGTACTCCGCCTCCTCCAGCACCTGCTCCATAGCCGCCTGGACCAGACCGCCCTGGGCCGCGCCCTGCAGCTTCTTGCCGCCGGCGGAGCTCATCAGCCCACCGATGATCAGAAGGACGACGCCCACGACCATGACGGGCACCGCGCCGCCCAATATCGCGCCGATGGCCGCAATAACCAGGCCCAGGCCGGACAGGACCTTTCCGAATCCCTTCAGCGCCCGGCCGCTGCGTATATTCTGCACATTGTCATCCATTTGCTTGCTCCTTTTCATGCTCCGTGAACAGCGCACCGCACCGGCGCAGCGCCTCGATGATCCCCTGCAGATACCGCAGGGACCCCAGATAGCTGCGGCGCAGGGCGTTCAGGTCCCGCACGTTGATATCCACCGGCAGATCCATCACCGGCAGCGTGGATTCCAGCGCCAATTCCAGGCGGTTTTCCTCCCAGCGGACCGCCGCCGGACGGCCCAGTGTCTCCAGCAGGGGGACCAATTCCAGGGCATCCCGCCCGTATGCATCGTCCTCCCGGCGGTACAGATAGCCGCCCTCCGGGGCCTGCCGGTCCGTTTCGCAGATCAGCCACACGCCGCCGAAAGCCTTCACGGACCGGGTCATGGTGTCGTTGACGTCCCGGCCCACGTGCTCCTCAAAGTTGTGGGTCAGCTCCACGTTGGCCGCGCCGAACCGGACGCCCTGATGGACGCCCTGGCGGTAATTCTTGATCCGGCATTCTTCCCAGCGGCGGTCGATCATCTGACTGCGGCGGATGCCCGCCTCGTCAATGAACAGCTCCGGGAGCTTTGTGTCCGGGCCGAAGGCCTGCTCCGTCTCCGACCGGAAAAAGTCCCCCATCTGCTCCCAGATCAGCTTCCGCTGGCGGCTGTCGCACCGGCACAGGCCGATGATGCCCACAGCCAGCAGGATAAACAGCGCCAGCAGACCCCAGCGGATATCGCCGGACCTCCACCATACAACGCCGCCCGCAACAAAGCCCAGCACCAGCATGACGGAGCACACCGTCCGCAGCCGGTCCCACCGAGCCAGCCGCCGCAGCAGTTCCCGGTCCGCCAGGGACTCCTTATAGCCGCAGGAGCACGCAGTGGAGCCTTTTTTCAGCGGCTCGCCGCACATAGGACAAATATGTTTTTTCATCATCTTATCCCCAGTTGTTCATCCAGTTTTCGCCCCAGTCCTCGGCGGGGGCGTAATCCACCGGGTCAAAACCGGCGGCGTACACCGGCCCGTCCTGCCGATAGGCCAGGCCGTCCTCGTGGAGGGTGTAGCTGCCGGTGATGTAGAAGGCGTCGTGTCCGTCGCTGTACCAGCGGCACAGGTCGTCCTCGTCCAGCTCAAAGCTGGCCCCCGGCAGGCCGGTATAGGCCGCCACCTGGCCATAGGGGTAGAACACGCCGGAGAAGTCGCCGTTCGTTTCCCCATCCGGCAGCAGGGCGAAGCGATCCGCCTCCAGGCCGGGGGAGATGTACGCGTGGAAGCCGTCCATGGACAGATAGGGGCCCTTGCCGTCCCCGGCGTCCACAATGGTCCCGCTGCCGGCGGACAGACGGGTGTAGCTCAGATATTCCATGCGCTGGGAGTCGATGACCAGAGTCTCGCCCAGGGCGTTCTGCCACACGCCGTCCAGCTGGGCAATGTCCCAGATCTCCACCCGGGCGTCGCTGCGGGTGAAGGTGAAGTGGTCGAAGGACTCCGCGTCGCCGCTGCCGTTCTGGTTGGGCAGCAGCACGCCGTCATCCCGCAGGATGAAATCGTACAGGAAGCCGTCGAAGTCGATCATGGGCACGTCGCCGGAGGTGTCATAGCGGCCCTGTCCCGTGCGGCCGGAGAAGGTCTGGTAGTAATAGCACCCCTCGTCGGACACGAAATACAGGATGTTGCCGGAAGGGGAGGACCACTTGCCCTCCAGCTCGCTGGCGTCCGTCACCTGGCGCTGATCCTCCGGCACGGCAGGGGAGGGGGCCTCCCCGCCGCCGCTGCACGCCGTCAGGGACAGCAGCAGCGCCAGCACAGCCGCCAGCCAAAGCGTTTTTCTCATGAAGCAGCCTCCTCAGTCCGCCAGCGTGTCCATGAACTCGCCCCGGACCGTGTTCCAGTACCAGACGTAGGTCACATACTCGCCATCCTGGTCGAAGGACATCTGCAGGTCGCTGTTGCCGTCGCCGTCCAGATCGCTGTAGTCCGTTCCCTGGTAGCGGCTGGCGGCAGAGTCGAGGGGTACCGGGAACTGCACGGTGGCGTAGAGCTCCTGCTCAGCCCTGTCATAGTAGAGGTCGGCGCCGGTATCGGTGATGCAGATGCACACGTCGATCATCTGGCCGTCATGGGTCAGGGTGCCAGTGTCCTGAATGGTGCCCCAGGTGCGCCAGTCGTCGCCGACGATGTCGTCGTCCGTCGTCCCCTGATTTCCGCAGGCGGCCAGGCACAGCATCAGGGTACACAGAAGCAAGAGAATGCTGAATTTTCGCATGGTTCTTTCCTCCTTGATAAAATGAGTCCACTGTACATCCATTGTACAGTGGACTCAGATAAAATACCATTAACCAAAGGTTAGTTTTTGGCAAAAGAAGGAAGAATTGCGGAGGCCCGGATTCACACGCCCAGCCGCTGGGAGATGGCCGACAGCAGTTCGTTTTTCCCGGTGCCCTTTTCGGCGGAGAAGGGAACCAGGCAGTCCTGCTCTTCCAGTTCCAGGGTGTCCCGGATCAACTGCAGATTGGGCTCGATCTCGCTTTTTTTCAGTTTGTCCAGCTTGTTGGCAACCACCACCACCGGGCATCCGGTGCCCCGGAACCACTGGAACATGGTCACGTCGTCCGCCGTGGGCTTGTGCCGGGCGTCCACAATGAGAACGCCCAGGGAGATGAGGCCCGGCTCCTGGAAATACGACTCCATCAGCCGTCCCCAGCGGTCCCGCTCCTCCTTGCTGACCTTGGCATAGCCGTAGCCGGGCAGGTCGGTCAGATACACCCGGTTATCGATGAGGAAATAGTTCACCTGGGTGGTCTTGCCGGGGGTGGCGCCCACCCGGGCGAAGTTCTTCCGGTTGAGCAGGCGGTTGATGACGGAGGATTTGCCCACGTTGGATCGCCCGGCAAAGGTCACCTGGGGCCGTCCGTCCCGGATAAAGGCCTCCGGGCGCACCGCCGAGCGGATAAATTCCGCCTTGTTGTAGTTGATTGCCATGGCAAGCGCTCCTCCTTTACACTGATAGTGCGGCGGGGGATTCCGCCGATACGCGGCCACGGGGGGCGGCGTGCTCCCCGCGGGGAGGCACCAGCGCCGCCGCAAACACCTGGTCCACGGTGTCCACCGGGATGAAGTGCAGACCGGCCCGGACGGTCTGGTCGATCTCGTCCAGGTCCTTGACGTTTTCCCGGGGAATCAGCACCGTATGTACGCCGTTTCGCAGGGCGGCCATGGTCTTTTCCTTCAGACCGCCGATGGGAAGCACCCGGCCCCGCAGCGTCACCTCGCCGGTCATAGCCACGCTGCCCCGGACAGGCCGTCCGGTCAGCGCCGACAGCATAGCGGTGGTGATGGCGATACCCGCCGAGGGTCCGTCCTTGGGCACGGCCCCCTCCGGGAAGTGGACGTGCACGTCCTTGGTCTTATAGAAGTCCCGGGGCAGGCCTAGCTCCTCCCAACGGCTGCGCAGGCAGGTCAGGGCGGCCTTGGCGGATTCCTGCATAACGCTGCCGAGATTGCCGGTAAGCTCCAGCTTTCCGCTGCCGTCCAGGGCCTGGGCCTCCACTTCCAGAATTTCGCCGCCTACCTGGGTCCAGGCCAGGCCGTTTACCACGCCCACCTGGTCCCGGTCGCTGTGGATGGACTCGCTGTACCGTTCGGTTCCCAGCAGTTCTTTCAGATTGCTCTCTGTAACGTCAACCCGCTTTACATCGCCCTCCACCAGCTGCATGGCGGCTTTCCGGCACAGCTTCCCCAGCTGGCGCTCCAGCACCCGGACGCCGGACTCCTTGGTGTAGGCGGCGATGACCCGCCGGATGGCGTCGTCGGTGATGCGCAGCTGAGTTTTCTTCAGGCCGTGCTCCTTCAGCTGCTTGGGCAGCAGATGCCGCTTGGCGATCTGCAGCTTCTCCTCGTCGGTATAGCTGCTCAGCTCGATGACCTCCATCCGGTCCAGCAGGGGACGGGGGATGGTGTCCAGGGTGTTGGCGGTGGTGATGAACATCACTCGGCTCAGGTCCACCGGCACCTCCAGGAAGTGATCCCGGAAGGCGTGGTTCTGTTCGCTGTCCAGCACCTCCAGCAGGGCCGACGCCGGGTCGCCCCGCATATCGCTGGCCAGCTTGTCGATCTCGTCCAGCACCAGCAGGGGATTCATGGAGCCGCTGCGGATCACCGCGTCGATGATCCGGCCGGGCATGGCCCCTATGTAGGTTTTCCGGTGGCCGCGGATATCCGCCTCATCCCGGACGCCGCCCAGGCTCAGCCGGGACAGCTTCCGGTGCATGGCCTTGGCCACCGACAGGGCGATGGAGGTCTTTCCCACGCCGGGAGGGCCCACCAGGCACAGAATTTTTCCCTTGGCCTGGGGGTTCAGCTGCCGCACGGCGATGAACTCCAGGATGCGCTCCTTCACCTTCTCCAGGCCGTAGTGGTCACGGTCCAGAATTTTCCGGGCCTGCTCCACATCAGCCCGGTCGTGGGTCTCCACGCCCCAGGGCACGTCCAGGCACACGTCCAGATAGTTCCGGATCACCGCACCCTCGGCGCTGCCGAAGGGCTGCTTGGACAGGCGGTGCAGCTCCTTCATGAGCTTCTCCCGAACCTCGTCCGAGGCACGGCAGCGGCCGATCCGCTCCTCGTACTCGTACAGCTCGTCGTCGCCGTCCTCGCCCAGCTCGTGCTGCAATACATGGAGCTGCTCCCGCAGGACCATGTCCCGCTGGACCTGGCCCACCCGCTGGCGGACCTTCTGGTCAATATCCGACTCCAGGGCGGCGATGTCAACCTCGTGGAGCAAGATCTCGTTCATGATCATCAGCCGCCGGACGGGATGCAGCTCCTCCAGCACCCGCTGGCGGTCCTGGTGCCGGAGGTTGATGTTGGCGGCGATGGTGTCCGCCAGCTCGCCGGGGTCCCGGATATCCAGCACCGAGGCCACCAGCTGATCGGACAGATTCCCCACCAGCTCCTGATACCGGCCAAACAGGGCGTAGATCCGCCGGGTCAGGGCCTCGGTGCGGTCCGTGGCCCGCCAACCCTCGTCCTCCAGCAGGTCCACGTTGGCCTGGAGGAAGGGCTTTGTCTGCCACAGGCGGCGGATGGCCGCCCGGTGCAGTCCCCCGGCGATGACCCGCACGCCGGTATCCGAGGTCTTGACGATTTGGAAGATACGGCACACGGTGCCGATGGCGTACAGATCCTCCTCCTGAGGCTCCTGGACGCCAATCTCCCGCTGGGTTACCAGCAGCAGCTCCCGGTCGCCCTCCATGGCGTTCTCCAGTGCCAGGATGGATATCTCGCGCTCCGCGTCGAAGCTCAGCGTCTGGCCCGGGAAGGCGGTCAGCCCCCGCAGAGCCAGCACGGGCATATTTTGTGTGGTCATAAGGGTATCTCCTTTGCGATAGGGAAAGTACAATAGGGCAAGAGGGGAGAGGCGCAAGCGTCTCTCCCCCTTGTTGGTTGTTTCAGGACGCCGGCGCGTCGCTGTCCTTGTGGGACCGGTGGTGGTTGGGGTCACGCAGGATCACCGGCTCCGCACCGTCCTTGACGGCACCGGCGGTGATGGTCACCTGTTCGATGGTGTGGTCCGAGGGAATATCGTACATGATGGGGGTCAGAACTCCCTCCATGACAGCCCGCAGGCCACGGGCACCGATGTTGCGCTCGATGGCCTTGTCGGCTACGGCCTCCAGAGCATCCGGCTCGAACACCAGCTTCACATCGTCATAGGAAAACAGCTTCTGATACTGCTTGACCAGGGCGTTTTTCGGCTCCGTCAGGATACGGACCAGATCCTCCCGGTTCAGGCCGTCCAAAGCGGCGATCACCGGCAAACGGCCCACCAGCTCGGGGATAATGCCGAACTTCAGCAGATCATGGGGCTGGACCTCCTTCAGCAGCTGCCCGGTCCGGCGCTCTGCCTTACTCTCCACAACGGCGTCGAAGCCGATGCCCTTGCGGTCGGTGCGCTGCTCGATGATCTTCTCCAGCCCGTCGAACGCACCGCCGCAGATGAACAGAATGTTGTGGGTGTCCACCTGGATGAACTCCTGGTGGGGATGCTTCCGGCCGCCCTGGGGCGGAACGTTGGCCACGGTGCCCTCCAGGATTTTCAGCAGCGCCTGCTGCACGCCCTCGCCGGACACGTCCCGGGTAATGGAGGTGTTTTCGCTCTTGCGGGCGATCTTGTCGATCTCGTCCACATAGATGATGCCGTGCTCCGCCAGCTCCACGTCGAAATCCGCCGCCTGCAGAAGCCGCAGCAGAATGTTTTCCACGTCGTCGCCCACATAACCGGCCTCGGTGAGGGTGGTGGCATCGGCGATGGCGAAGGGGACCTTCAGCACCCGGGCCAAGGTCTGGGCAAACAGGGTCTTGCCGGAGCCCGTGGGCCCGATCATCAGGATGTTGCTCTTTTGCAGCTCCACATCCTCGCCGCCGCCGAAGAAAATGCGCTTATAGTGGTTATAGACCGCCACGGACAGGGCCACCTTGGCGGCGTCCTGACCGATGACGTACTGATCCAGTACCGCCTTGATCTCCCGGGGAGTGGGCAGCTGGTCCGGGGTCTCGTACCCGGCCTCGGGGCCGGGCTGATACCCGTCGTCCAGAATGGACATGCACAGCTGGACGCACTCGTCGCAGATGCGCACGCCGGGGCCCTGGATCATGCGGTGCACCTGATTCTCTGCCTTGCCGCAGAAGGAGCACCGCAGGGATTTCTTATCGTCTGCCATTGGTTACCTCTTGTAAATGACCTTGTCCACCAGGCCGTATTCCCGGGCCTCCTCGGCCAGCATCCAGTGATCCCGCTCGGAGTCCTGCTTCACCTGTTCGGGATCCTTGCCGGTGTTGTCGGCCAGGATCTGGTTCAGGCGCTTTTTCAGCTTCAGGAAATGCTCCACGTCGATCTCCATATCCGTGACCTTACCCTGGGTCCCGGCAGAGGGCTGGTGGATCATAATCTCCGCATTGGGCAGGGCGATGCGCTTTCCCCGTGCGCCGGAGGACAGCAGGAACGCGCCCATGCTGGCAGCCATGCCGATGCAGATGGTGGACACGTCGCACTTGATATACTGCATGGTATCGTAGATGGCCATACCCGCGGTCACGGAACCGCCGGGGCTGTTGATGTACATCTGGATATCCTTGTCGGGGTCCTGGGCCTCCAGATACAGCAGCTGGGCCACCACCAGGCTGGCGGTGGTATCATTGACCTCTTCGCCCAGGAAGATGATGCGGTCGTTCAGCAGCCGGGAAAAGATGTCATAAGAACGCTCACCCCGGTTGGTCTGCTCCACAACATAAGGGACTAAACTCATAGAAAATACCTCCTGTACAAATAGATGAAACTCTACCCAATTATACCCGCCCGCGTGGTATCTCAAGCAGGGAACGCCGGATAATTATTCCGCGTCCTTCTTTTCCTCTTCCTGCTTGGCTTCTTCCTGGGACTCCTCCACCACGGGAGCCACGGCCACAGCGGCGTCGGCCACAGCCTTGATGGCCTTGCTGCGCAGGACCTGCTCACGGACGTCGGCCTCGGGCAGATACTTCTTGATGGTGTCCAGATCCATGCCGTACTTGTCGGCCACGGTCTTGAGCTCATCCTCGATCTCCTGGGCGGTGGCCTCCAGGTTCTCGGCCTTCACCAGGGCGGCCACGGCCAGATCCATGCGGACCTGCTGCACGGCGGGGTCATGGGCCTGCTTCTTGAAATCGTCCTCGGTGGTGTTGGTCATCTTCAGATACTGGTCAAAGGGGATGCCCTGGGCGGCCAGCTGCTGCTGGAAGTTCTCCATCATCTGCTGGGCCTGAACGTCCACCATCTCATCGGGGATGTCGGCCTGGATGCCGTCGGCCACCTTCTGCATCAGGGCGTCCTCAAAGGCACGCTGGGCGGCGGCCTCGCGGTCGTCCGTCAGCTGCTTGCGGGTATCGGCCTTCAGCTCCTCCAGGGTGTCGAATTCGGACACGTCCTTGGCGAACTCGTCGTCGATGGCGGGGACCTCCTTATGCTTGACCTCGTTGACCTTCACGTGGAACACCACGGGCTTACCGGCCAGCTCGGGGGTATAGTTCTCGGGGAAGGTGATGTCGATGTCCTTCTCCTCGCCGGCCTTCATGCCCACCAGCTGATCCTCAAAGCCGGGGACGAAGCTGCCGGAGCCGATCTCCAGGTCGAAGTTCTCGCCCTTGCCGCCGTCGAAGGCCACGCCGTTGTCAAAGCCCTCGAAGTCGATGTCGGCGGTGTCGCCCTTCTGGATCTCGCGCTCCACGCTGACCAGACGGCTGTTGCGGTCGGCCATCTCGTTCAGACGGTTCTCCACGTCCTCGTCGGTGACGTTGACCTCGGCCTTGGGGGCCTCCAGGCCCTTATACTGGCCCAGAGTCACCTCGGGATACACGGCCACGGTGCACTTGAACACCACGCCGTCCTTGCCGCAGGACTCCAGCTCCACCTCGGGATAGCCCACGACCTTCAGCTCCTGCTCCTTCACGGCGTCCTCATAGGCGTCGGGCAGAAGGATATTCACTGCTTCTTCATAGAAGACCTCTGCGCCGTACATGCTCTCGATCATCTTGCGGGGAGCCTTGCCGGGGCGGAAGCCGGGAACGCTGATCTTGCCGCGCTGCTTCAGGTAAGCCTTGTTGATGGCGGCCTCAAAGGCGGCGGCATCTGCTTCGATGGTCAGTGCGACCTTGCTCTTGTCCAGTTTTTCACAGGATTTTACACTCATTTTGATTTTTCCTCCGTTCAGCATTAAATCGTATCAATGCAATTCTATATAATAGCAGAAAACAATTTCAATTTCCACACTTTTTTGCTCTAATCACAAATTTTTTTAGGATGGAAGCCCAAATAATCCCCGGAGACCATGTAAAACGCGGTTCCGCCCCGGTCTCCCTGCAGGGCCCGGCGGTGAGAAGCACCGTGGAGATGGCCGTAGCAGCACACCTTCACGCCGTATTCCCGCAGCAGCCGCAGGATCTCCGGGCACTGGTACCCCTGATACAGCGGCGGATAATGGAGGAAGCACAGCTTCTCTCGGTCGCCTGCCGCCTTCAGGGAGGTTTCCAGCCGCCCTACCTCCCGCAGCAGCACCTTTTCGTTGTGGGTGCCCTGGTTGTCCAGCTCATAGAACCACCCCCGGGTGCCGCACAGGGCCACGTCCCCGTAAAAGCGGCAGTTGTTGTGGAGGATCTCCATGGTGGTCAGGCCGTTTTCCGCAAAGAACCGCTTCATTTTGGCGGCGGTGTTCCACCAGTAGTCGTGGTTGCCCTTGAGCAGGTATTTCTTCCCCGGCAGGGCGTCGATGAACCGGAAATCCTCCAGGGATTCCTCCAGGCTCATGCCCCAGGACAGGTCGCCGCACAGCACGGTGACGTCGTCCTCTGTCAGCACGGAGAACCCCTCCCGGATGCGGGCCACATAATCCCGCCACCCGTCCCCGAAGATCTCCATGGGCTTGTCGGACCCCAGGGACAGATGCAGATCACCAATGGCATACAGCGCCATACGGCACCTCCTTTCTTGGTGTGTAGTTGATGCTTATCCAACGTTACGGAGACGCGTACCTTAATCATACTGTTCCACAGTGTTTTTTTCAGTAGTGTCCACGTCAATCCGTTGGCAGTATAGACGGAAGCGAATGTGATTTGTTAAAAGAACGCTCAACACCACCACACCATCCTCGAGCCGCCTTTCGTCCCACTGTGAGGAATGTGGGTATGCTTTACATAGGGATTGCAGGAAGGTATCCTGAGAGCGGATCGCGTCGGACCAAGGCATATTCCGGCATTCCGCCTGGAGAATGATTTGATCGTCCCAGATACATAAATCTGTCATACCTATGAAGCCCTCGCACCGCACAGTAACCTTATGGTTCATGCTGCAATTCCAGATGGTCAATTCCGCAGCATCATAGCAAATCCTGATTTGCTCCAGGGAACTGTCCGGCCAGAAAAAGTCTGAAAATTTCATAATTGACCTCGCCATCACTAACAACAAGACATGTGCCTTAATAATACTGCTCCACGGTACGTTCTTCACCGGTGTCTACATCCCGGAAGCGCAGCTCTACCAGTTCTCCGTCCCGGCGCTGACCAAGATACTCCATGGGCGAATTCTTGCCCATAGGCCAATCGGCCTCCTGCGCCCAGCGAGAAAATTTCCGATCCTTGATGTGAAAAGCTTTCCAGAGAGCTTCTTTACCGGCTGCCGCACGGTCGGCCTTTTTCATCGTCCTGGGGAATTTGTTCAAAACCTCTGCCACATAGGACATTACTTCTGCACCACCAATAGACCTTCCAAGTGCCTTGAAGTAATAATCGTCATCATCCTTGTAGCGCTTTGTCCTTTTAGCATCGGGGTATCTCGTCAAAATCGCTGTAAGCATTAAATTATATATGCCGCATTGCCTGCGAACGATTGTTGTGTACGAGTCTTTGGGCGGATAGGGACTTTCCGCCAGCATTCTCAGTACGTGTCCATCATATACTAAAGCTATTGTCCGGTATAAAGCATAGAGTAATCTATCCTTAGCAATAACCTGCGGCGGCTCATGGCTGAAATCAGCAATACTGTCCAGCCACTCTCCGATTTTGGGGTCCGCACAGTAGGCTTCCCAAAATTCATCAAATGGGATATCTCCGGCGATAAAGTCAAATACGATCTGCATAGTACCTCCTATCGGTTTTTACACCATCCTCCGCAGATTGTTCCAGAACAGGTCCTCCAGCAGCTGCCGGGGATAACCCCGGTCTGCCAGAGCCTGCCACAGCCGGGGGACATCCTGGATGCCCTCCATCTCGGCGGCCAGCTCCTCGCAGCCGTCCAGGTCGCCGCCCAGGCATAGGGTTTTCTCCCCGCCCAGCTCCAGAAAATGCTCCACATGGGCCACCAGCTCCTCCATGGTGCCCGCCGGACCCACAAACGGCCGGTACAGGTTCAGCCCCACCACACCGCCGGAGTCCCGGATGGCCCGGAACATGTCGTCGGTGAGATTGCGCCGGTGGGGGCACAGGGCCCGGCTGTTGGAGTGGGTGGCCACCACCGGCCCCCGAGCCAGGCGCACCATATCCCAGAACCCCGGGTCGCTGATGTGGGACACGTCGGGGTAAATATGAAACGCCTCCAGCTGCCGCAGGAAGTCGGTGCCAAGAGGGGAGAGGCCCCGATCCGTGTCCCGGCAGTTGGTGCCGGACAGAACATTGGGCCAATTCCACACGGGGTTGAGAAACCGCACGCCCCATTCCGCCGCCGTCTCCACCTGTCCCGGGTCGCAGCCTATGAGCTCGGCCCCCTCTATGGAGAGAATCGCCGCCATTTTCCCGTCTGCCGCGGCCCGGTCCACCTCTGCGCCGGTGCGGCAGGGGACGATGACGTCCCGGTTCTGCTCCATCTCCCGCAGGAACTTCTGATGCAGGAGTTGTCCCTCCCGGACCATGGTGCAGCCCTGGGGAACCTCCTCCGGGTCCTGGTACAGGGCGAACACCTGGGCGAACCGCCCGAAGCTCGACGCCCGGTGCAGATCCAGATGGCCATCGTTTTCCCGCAGCTGCGCTCCGGTCCGCAGGCACCGGTAAATGGTATCGCAATGCGCGTCAAAATAGGGAATATGTTCCATACGTCACCTCAAAATGCGTCTTCAATGTACTCTATGCGGCTGGCCTTTTGGGGATGCGGACCCTCGGCGTACACCTCCGCCACGTCGAAGCGGGCGGGGCAGTCCAGGTCCTTCACCATCAGGTACCAGGCCGCCGTTTTCCGCAGCCGCTCCTGCTTTTTTGGGGTCACATACTCCCGGGGCAGGCCGCAGGACAGATTCGTCCGGGTCTTGACCTCCACGAAGCACAGCACGCCGTCCTTCCGGGCGATCAGGTCGATCTCCCCGAACCGGCAGTGAAACCCGTGGGCCAGCAGGGTGTAGCCCCGGCGGCGCAGATAGTTGGCCACCTCCGCCTCGCCCCAGGTGCCCTCGGCCCGGCTCATGACTGCCGCTCCTTCCACTTTTTCAGAAACGACTGCCGGTGCTCCGGGCAGGGACCGTATTGGTCCAGCATGGCGTAGTGCAGCTTCGTGCCGTAGCCCTTGTGCTGGGCAAACAGATACTGGGGATATTCCCGGTCCAGCACCTGCGTCACGTACCGGTCCCGGGTGACCTTGGCCAGGATGGACGCCGCCGCAATGGATACGCTGCGTCCGTCGCCGCCGACGACCGTCTCGTGGGGGAGGGTAATGGCGGCGGTTTTGCCGTGATCCCGGTTGCCGTCGATCAGAACGTAGTCCGGGCGGAGGGTCAGGGCCTCTATGGCCAGCGCCATGGCCCGGATCCGGGCGCTTAAAATGTCCGTGGCGTCGATCTCCGCCGCGCTGACGGAGGCCACCGCCCAGGCCGCGGCCCGCTCGGTGATGAGGGTATACAGGGCCTCGCGCTTTTTCTCCGTCAGCTTCTTGGAGTCGTCCAAGCCGGGGATGTCACAGCCCGGCGGCAAAATCACCGCTCCCGCGCACACGGGACCCATCAGGGGTCCTGCACCGGCCTCGTCACAGCCGCACACAACGGCATAGCCCTGCTGCCGGGCCGCCTGCTCCAGGGATTCATCCGGCTTCATTGCGCATCCTCCACAGTCTCCAGGGTGAACCGGCCCAGCTTGCCGCCCCGGAACTCGTCCAGCAGCACCCGGGCCATGCGCTGGGTGTCCACCTGTGCCCCCCGCATAAGGAAGCCCCGCTTCCGCCCGGCCTTTTCCAGCAGGTCATACCCGCTGTCCTCCGGCTGCACGTCGATCTTGTACCGCTCCTCCAGCACCGGCGCATACCGCCGGCCCAGATAGTCCATGAGATAGCAGGCCAGCTCCTCCATGTCCACCACGTCGTCCTTGATGGCGCCGGTGAAGGCCAGGCGCTTGCCCACCTCCGGGTCGTCAAACCGGGGCCAAAGGATCCCCGGGGTGTCCAGCAGCTCCAGGGTGCTGTCCACCGGCACCCACTGCTTGCTGCGGGTGACGCCGGGCCGGTCCTCGGCCCGGGCGGTTTTGCGGCGGGCTACCTTATTAATAAAGGTGGACTTACCCACGTTGGGGATCCCCAGCACCATGACCCGCACGGTGCGGCCCGCCTGGCCCCGCTGGGCCCAGGCGGCCAGCTTGTCCCGCAGCAGCTCCCGGACAGCGGCGGCAAACTGGGCGGTGCCTGCGCCGCCCTTGGCATTGGCCTCCAGCACAGCATAGCCCTTTTCCCGGAAATAAGCCGTCCAGCGCCGGGTCTCGCCGGGGTCCGCCTGGTCCACCCGGTTCAGGACCACCAGCCGGGGCTTGCCCGCCGTCAGCTCGTCCACATCCGGGTTCCGGCTGGACAGGGGAATGCGCGCGTCCAGAATCTCGCACACGGCGTCCATATTTTTGATCTCCGCCGTGATCATCCGCCGGGTCTTGGTCATGTGCCCGGGGAACCAGCTCAGATTATCAACCTGCATGTCGTTCACCTCTCGTATTTCCTTCGTAACTAAAAAAATTATATCATATTTTCCGCCGCTTGGCAAAAGAAAAAACGCCCGCTGTCCGGTGTGTCCAGTTAAGAAAACATTCTAAGGCAAGAGAGAAACGGTATAGCTTCGGCTATGCCGTTTCTTTCATTTTTGCCTGCTATCAAATACTTTGGACATTTCCAAAATCCCGATACCTTTGTAGTAGATATCTACCTCTTGCCTGCGGTTGATTTTGCTATGGGGATCGGTCGCCGCGTGAATGACGATCTTCTCAACGAACTCATGCAGGATACGGGGTGTCAGCTCCGGGATATCGGTGTACTGGCGGACAACGGACAGAAACCTGTCAACATTGGCACTTTTGCTTTCTGCTTCTTCGATTTCCTCACGGAGCATCGCAGCCTGTGCCTGCAAGCCAGCCTGTTCCGCTTCATAGTCGGTGGACAGCTTGTGAAAACGCTCGTCTGTCAGCTTTCCGCTGATGTTGTCCTCATACAGCCGCTTGAAGATTATATCCAGTTCCGTGATACGCTTCTTACTTTCAGACAGTAGCCTGCGCTTTTTGGCAAGACCTTTATTGCGCTCCTTTACATCCATATCCATGACCATTTGAACGAAGCGGTTTTCATGGCTTCTTGCGAAGGACACGATCTCCCGCAGATTTTGAAGGATCAGTTCCTCCAGGATAACCGTTCGGATGGAGTGTGGTGTGCTGCATACCTGCTTTCCCTTACGGTAACCAGAGCAGATATAATATTCTTGATCCTTTCGGAAACCGGTCGCTCTGCACTGGTACAGGATCGAGCCACAATCGGCACAGTACATCATGCCGGAGAACATCCCCATTTCGCCCATCTTTGTCGGACGGCGCCGTGACTGCCGCGCCTGCTTTACAGCCTCGGCAATGGCTTCTGTCCAGATAGGTTCATGGGTATTCTCAAAGATGACCCATTCACTTTCGGGATTTTTAATTTTCTTTTTGCTCTTGTAGGACTTCTTTGTGGTCTTGAAGTTCACCGTATGCCCCAGGTACTCACGCCAGCGATCCATAATTCCCGCTATCGTGGTATTGTCCCAGCCATAGGGATCACCCTGCTTTTTTACATTACAAGGGATGGGTATCACCTCCCGGATAGGATAATAAAACCCGCAAAAATGGTACAGACGCC
>OHLF01000024.1_pt1 | contig 103311 bp, 89 predicted proteins | sample 1569001 | NCBI WGS metagenome assembly OHLF01 (sample SAMEA3879541, study PRJEB24766) | human gut metagenome | biome: human-associated habitat; feature: feces | place: USA | collected 1985/1987
CCTCCGTGCCGTAGGTGGCAAGGTCGGAGGGGATAATATCCATATCGTAGCCGGAACGCACCGCTTTTTTCTGCTCCTCAATGGTCATCTTCTGCAAATCGGTGATCTTGCGCTTAATGGTCTTGATGGCCTTTACCTGATCCACGGACTGGACATGCATACTGACGATGAGGGAGCTTTCCATATCCAGAAAGTCCGCCAGCATCCGGTCGTTGAGTTCCGGCGCTAAAATCTGCAAGAAGGATACGCAGCCGGTCTTGCTGCCCACGCCGAAGCTGCTGCCGGTCTTGAACTCGAAGCCACTGGGCGCGATGAAGTCCTTCACCGACAGCCCGGAGGGAGCCAGCCAGTCCCACGAAAAGCGGAAGGGCTGCGGCTCGTCCATGTGGAGCATCCCGTGCAGCAGGCGCAGGCGCTCCATCCCGTTCAGGGCTTCCGCCTGCACGCCCAGACGGCGGAAGTTGTTGAGGATATCCGTCTCGATGCGCTCCAATCGGGGCTTTGCCGCCCTCAAGCTGTCCGCCTCCACGCCGAAGGTCAGGTATTTGGTCTTAATAAGCCCGTTGTTGCCGCGGGCAAGCTGGCTTTGCAGCATCCCGGTGTATTCGGTGCGGAGCTTGTCGAAGCAGTCGCCCTGCAAGGGGATGGCGATGCGCCGGGCGTAGGTATCCCGCGTGGCGGAGAGGTTGATAAAGGAGAGCTGGAAGCGGATGGAGGAATCAAAATAGTTGAGGAAGTCGCACCAGCCGTCGAAAATGGCGGTCTTGTCCTCGTTCTGGTTGAGCTGGTAGTTGATATCCTGAAACTGCACGGTTTTCGTGTAGTAATTCTCCGTCACGCGGCACACGCCGTCGGGGTACATCCGCTGAAAGGGGATGCTGTCCTGGGCGGACTTCTTTCGCTTATCCTGACGCCTGGCTCTTGCAATCGCCGCGTCGATCTGCTTTCGCTCGGCTCGTGTGAGCTTTCTTGCGGGGGTTTTGTTTGTGGACAATCGCGTAGACCTCCTTATCCAAAATATCCTGCCGGTTCAGCAGGTCGTAGAAATTGTTCGTCCTGTACGGGCGCTGTTTGGGGCGCAGGAAGCACACCTGCACGATGTTGCGGATGAGCTTCTCCGGCGGCTGACCGTTCTTTTCGTACATGGCCAGCAGGAAGAAGGGCAGCATGACCAGCATCATGCAAAGGGCCGCCGCGCTGCTGCCGATATGCCCCTTGAGCAGAAAGAAAAGCGGTACGCCGATGAGCGCGCCGCCGCCGAAGCACAGAATCTGCCGTTTTGTTAAATTGAACATGACCTTGGTTTTCACCGCGTTCAAGTCCTTGGGTACGGGAACGTATGCCAATTTTCATCACCTCCGTCAGTGGGCATGGAACAGGCTCCTGGCAAGGGAGCTCGTCTTAAACAGCGTGAAGCACAGCAGCACCGTGTACCCCATGCACGTCCATATGGCCGCCGAGACGCTGCTCTCCACCACGATGTTCTGGATCAGCACCGCGTAGATCGCCACGCAGACGATGATGAGGAAGCCCTGAAAGCCCAGCGCCAGCAGGCTTCTGAGGTAGTTCTGGCCCATCTGCCCCCATTCCCGGTTGGCCATGGTCGCCATGGGGATGGGCGCGATGGAGGTCACGCAGTAGATCTCGATCATTCTGCCGTAGCAGATGATGAAGATGCAGATGGTCAGCGCCCACATGGAAAGATGCACGACCACGGACTCCAGCCACAGCCCCAGCAGCGACCAGACCTCCATTTCCGCAAGCGCAGCTTCAAATCCCGCGATATGCTCGTTAAACGTCAGAGACGTGTCCGATATGATGATGCCCGACGCGCTGTTGACGACGCTCTGAGCAGCCTCGAACACGCCCATGACGATGTTCCATGTGTTGGTGACGATGAGCACGGCGCAGGCGGTCTTAAATATCCACTTGAAGAACATCCAGGTGTCCACGTCGTGCATATTGTTCTTTTCCGTAATGAGCTGAATCAGCTCCAGCGTCATGACAAATGCCAGGACAACGCCCGCGATGGGCAAAATCACATTGTCCGACAGCGTTCGGATCATGCCGTAGACGCCGCTGTTCCAGCCCTGGGGCGTAGCGCCCACCTGTCCGGCGATGCCCGCCACGCGGCTGTTCACGTTGTCAAACAGTCCGTTCACGTTGTCCATGATGCCGCTGATCAGCAGCTCCTTCAGCCATTCGGTGAATTTCTGCCATATCAAATCCAATGGGCTTTACCCTCCTTTCCCGCAGCGCCCGCCCCGAGGGGCGGACGCCGCGAAGGATTTATGCGGGCGATTAACCGAACAGGCCCTTGAGCAGGGGAACGAGAATGACGCCGATGAGCGCCACGCCGCCGCCCGCCATGAGCTGTTTTATCCCTAATTAAGAGTAAAACCTTGCTCGATGGCGGGCGGCGGCGTGTCAAAAAATATATGGAATTGTTTTAGAACTGCCCCGGCGTGGACAGGTCAGCCCTTGACCTGTTCCACCTCCGGGATGGGTTTGAGATTGAAGTGAATTTCGATAGAAATGTGTCGTGTCTTATCGCTGTCGATGTGTTCATGGACAACGATTTCTTTAATCAGGCGGTTTAAGGTGGCTGCGTCCAGCTCCGTGATGTCGGCATATTCCTGAATGGCGTCTACCCATTGTTTGGCGTCCATCGCCAGCCGCATTTCATCGGCCAGCTTCTTGCACCCCTGTGCAACCCGTTCTTTCAACTCGGCCTGTTCCTTCTGCGTCTTGTCCAACATGAGATTGAAGTTGGCTTCGCTGATCCGTCCGGCAACCATGTCCTCATAGAGCCGCAGCACCATCTTTTCCAGCACCTCAATCCGTTCCTCGTCTTTTGTCAGGGAACGCTCCAACGCTTCCCGCTGGCCTTTCTGTTCGGCTTCGCAGGTGTTGGTCAGCTTCCCGGCAATGGCTTTCCCATCGGTCAGGGCAGCCTTGGCGCACTCCCGGATTTTGTTCAGGACAAGGTGGTAAAGGGTGTCGTACTCCACCCGGTGCTGGGTGCAATGGTTCTTGCCAAACGCCCCATAGGTCTTACAGGCGTAAATCTGCTGCGGGTGCTTGGCGTGGGTGGTGCGGATGGTCAGCGACTTGCCGCACTCGCCGCACTTGATAAGCCCGGCAAACAGGCTGGTTTCCCCGTCCTGCCGGGGGCGCTGGCGGGATTTCAGCTTGTCCTGCACGATGGCAAAACTTTTGCTGTCAATCAACGGTTCGTGCCGTTCCTCCACCACGATCCAGTCCTGCGGCTTCTTCTCGCCAATGGTGCCGATTTTGAAGCGATAGTCCTTCTTTTGGGAAGCTATCGCCCCGGTATAAACGGGATTCATCAGGATGTCCTTGATTACCGAGAAATCCCACATATACCGCCCGTTTTCCGGGTCTTTCTTTTCCCATTTGGTGCGGACATTGCGGAAGCCCCGTTCCCGGTTCCACCATGTAGGGCAAGGCACCTTTTGTTCTTCCAGCCTGCGCCGGATAAAGTTGGGGCCGTGTCCTTCCAGCGCCCAAAGGAAGATTTGCCGGACAATGGGGGCGGTTTCCTCGTCCACCAGCAGGTGGTTTTTGTCCTCCGGGTCTTTCCGATACCCAAAGGGAGCCACACAGCCGGTAAACTGGCCTTGCTGGGCTTTCAGAAGATACGAGGAATGTACCTTCTTGGAAATGTCCTTGCTGTACATCTCGTTCAGGATGTTCTTGAACGGCGCAATGTCGTTGTTGTCCCGCATGGTGTCGATACCGTCATTCATGGCGATATAGCGGACGCCGTGACGGGGGAAGAAGTCCTCGATCAGTGTGCCGGTCTGCAAGTAATTTCGGCCCAACCTCGATAAATCTTTCGTTATCACAAGATTTATCTGCCTGCGCTCGATGGCCTTTAACATCCGTTTCAAGTCGGGGCGCTCCATGTTCAGCCCCGTGTAGCCATCGTCCTGATAGACTGCCACAACCTCCCATCCCTGCTTTTCGCAGTAGCTTTCCAGCATATCTCGCTGGTTGGCAATACTGGCGCTCTCCCCGTCAAGGTCATCGTCTTTGGAAAGCCTGCAATAGATGGCCGCCCGGAAGCTGCCCGCCAGAATTGCGTCCATGCCTGTGTATTCGTATCCGTTCATCATAACCGTTTACCCGCACAATCCAGACGGAACACGGTTCTTCTGAACCTCGTCTTTATTATATCCTAAATCTTGTGTTTTCACAAGATTTTCCTTGCCGGTATTCTGCCCATATTTTTTGGCAATCAGGCTCACAAAGACATCCGCTGCGTCCAGCTCGCCGTCAAAAACTGTGGTAACATGAATCTCTGTTTTCGTTTTTGCCATAGGCAGTTATCCTCCATACATGAAAATAGCCAGACAGAGGGTGTCGGCAACGAAGTCCGGCAACGGGCTTCAAAAAACCTCAAAACCATCTCTGTCTGGCGGTTTGGTTACAATTTATATTTTCTTTTATTTTTCTGTTGCTTTGGTTGCTGATAGGGGAAAAAGCCCGCAATTACGGGGCTTTCCCCGGCAACCAGCCCGGCAACGGGAGTGCAACAAAGTCGGCAACGAGGTGGGATTTTCAGAAAGGAAGCTCCATCTGCTCTGTGACCTCCACAAATCCCTCCGGAATTTTTTCGGCTCCGTTGCTGGTATCCGTTGCCGGGGCTTCACGCTCCCAGCCCTTTTGCCTGCCGTATTCCGGGAACATCCGGGGATTGGAAAAGTAGTGCCAGCCTGTGACACAATGGTTCATAATGTCGTTGACCTCCCGGATTTCCCATTGCTTCGGCTCGTCAAAGGGGTGGTTCAGGGCTTCCCGGAAAAGCTGCTTGGAACACACTATGCTGCCGGTGTAGCGGTCAAGGTAGGCTTGGATCATCCCGGCCTTGGTGTCCTCCGGCATGAAATCCCGCTGGTGTTCTTTGAGATAGCGCACCATTTCGGGGCTGAAAGACAGCTTAAAATCCCCACTGCGGTAAATGGTCATGGCTTCCGCCCATAGCTGCTCCATGTAGGCTCTGGAAGCGGCTTCATCGTCCAGAATGTGAACTTCCGCCTGTTCCGGGTACACCATGACCGGCAGAAAGCGCCGGTTGCCGGAACGGTCAAGGGGCAGGAAGTCCAGGGCATTGGAAGTGCCGCCGAACACGCATTGCCGCAGCCTGTCCTCTGGGTGGGTTTCGTATGGGATTTTATAGACCTCCTTCTGTCGGCTCAAAAAAGACTTGATTTCCTCAATGCTCTTGGCGTTTGCGGTGGCGATCATCTCTGACATCTCAATAATCCAGTGGCCTTGCAGCTTGCGGTACACATTGTCATCGTCCAGCTTGCGAAGGTCATCGGAAAACCACTCGTCTTTCACAGCCAGCAGCCGGAAAAAGGTGGATTTTCCGGCTCCCTGACCGCCCACCAGACAGAGCATGACCTCAAACTTGCAGCCGGGATGAAATGCCCGGTGGATGGCTCCCAGCAGGAACAGCCGCAGGGCTTCATCGGTGTACGGGTCGCTGTCGGCTCCTAAAAAGTGGTGCAGGCAGGTACGGATACGCTCGGTTCCGTCCCATGAAAGGCCGTTTAGGTAGTCCCGGATGGGGTGATAGCCGTTTTCATTGGCAACGATCCCGATGGCAGCGGCAATCTTCTTTTCGCTGGTCAGCCCATAGGTTTCTTCCAGATACAGGAGCAGATAGTTCATATCCGTGTCCGTGATAGCGGTGCCGGTACGGTTGTAGCCGATGGGCTTAATGATGTCGGTGCGCTCGGTCAAGAGATTTTTGGCGATTGCCCCGGAAAGTAGCGGGTCATTCTGAAAGACGGTCAGGCAGTTTCGGATACTGTTGCGGACGCCGCCTTTCTCGGTGCTTTCCAGCATGGCTTTGACTTCCTCAACGCTCCGGGGCGGCGGTGATTCTTGCATGGTCTGTTCTGCGGCCTGCCGTATCTCCGGCGGCAAGCTCTGCCATTCGTCTTTCAAGATTGCTCACTTCCTTTCCACAGTCGATGATAAGGGCTGCCCGTTCCTCCATGTCCGGGGAGAGCAGCACATCCAGCAGATAGTCCACATAGTCCTGCTTTTGCAGGGCTTCCACAAAGAGCGGGTGGAAATCCTCGTCTGGCGTCTTGGGGGCATAATCCCGTTTCCAGCGGCACAGCAGGTTTCGGTAATCACACAGCACCCGGAAGCAGTAACGCTCCATACGGCGGAACCGCTGTTCAGGGGTTTCCTGCCGGGGGTTCCTCTGGCTCCTGTGGGGCGGCTCCCTGTTCTCATAGGGGACAGAAAACGCCTGTGCCAGTATGAGGGCGGCTTCCTTGGGGCTGACAGCTTCCAGACGGGAAACAAAGTCGATCACATCCCCGTCTGCCTGACAGCCGAAACAGTGAAAGCGCCGGTCAACCTTCATGCTTGGGTTTTTGTCGGCATGGAAGGGACAGACGCACATCCCGTTTCGTCCCACCCGGATTCCGAAATGCTCGGCAGCCTGCCGGGTGGTAACAGACTGCTTGACAGCTTCAAATACATTCAACTAAATCCTCCTGAAAATAAGAAAAGCGTCTGTCATTCTCGAAAAGAAAATGGCAAGCGCCTGTTAAAGTTCCATATCCTGTTTTTTCTCTGTGCGGGGCTGCTGGCGTTTCTCGCCCTGTTCCTCCCGGATACGCTGCGCCCTGCCTTTGACTGTCTGCTGGATGGACGGTTTCTTGCCCGGTTCGGCTGTCTGGCGGTACTGCTCGGACGGAAGCACCTGATTGAGCCAGTGGCGCACATCCCGGAGAATCTTCACATCCTCCTGCACCGCTGACAGGCATTCTCTGTACTCGGCCACCTCTCCGGCAAGCTGTGTCCGTTCCTCGTTCAATTTCTTGGTGCTGTACTTGGTTCCCTCCAAATGCACCTTGAAATAGCGGACAGCGGCATTGTATGCGTCCAGCTCGCCCCGATGGGCGGCGGCAAACTGTTCCTTTGGCTTCTTAAACCGGATGGCGGCATATTCTGTATGAACTGCCTTGTGGGCTTCAAAGTTGGCGATATGGGAAAGCATGGTGTCGATCTCTTTCATGCGCTTTTCCTTCGGCTTCATCTCTGCCCGGATAGAAACGGCCTGCCCGCTGACGGTATCCAGATAGGTGTCCAAACTCTCCACGGTGGACAGCTCTTTTTCCCGCAGATAGCGGATAGCGTCCATGACCTTGTTGAAGTCGTTCACAGTGCCTTTGAGCTGGCCTTTGCTCGTCCAGCTGATGCGCTCCTCCCGGCGCAAATCCAGATATTTGCCCAGCAGCTCCGGCAGGGTGGGTTCCTTCGCTTCCTGCAAGGCTTCCAGCAGGACGGCCTTTTTCTCTTTCAGGTCTGCAATCCAGCCTTTCAGGTGGCGCACCATCTGACGGATAGACTGCATGAGCCGGTTGGCGGCGGTAATGTCCCGGTTCAGGTTGCCGATATTGGTCTGTATTCCTCGTTTCTCCATCTGGCTGACCGCTGGCCCCATGTGGACGGTGGGGATTTTATCAAGCCCCTGCCGCTCATAGGAACGAAGGTCAAGGCGTTCCGGGCGGTCATTGGCTTCCAGATAGCGATTGGCGATAGCCGCCCAGCCCTGCCGCCATATCTCGGCGTACTTCTGGTCGTTCCAGTCTACGGTGTCCTCCTTGTGGCTTTTCCAGTTCCCGGATGGGAGCCGGATACGCTCGTCATTCTCGTCAAGGTCATAAACCTTCCGGCTCTTGGGAAGCCATTTTCCGGTTTCGTCCATTGCCCGCATGGTCAGCAGAATGTGGGCGTGGGGATTCCCGTCCCCCTTGTCGTGAATGGCAAAATCGGCAATCATGCCTTTGGAAACAAAAAACTCCCGGCAATAGTCCCGGATCAGGTCGGCGTGCTGTGACCGGGGGATTTCCCTCGGTATGGCAAGCACGATTCTCCGGGCAAGCTGGGAGTTCCATTGCTTTTCTTGTGTCTCGGCGGCGTTCCACAAGGTGTTGCGGTCTGCGTACTCCGGCGGGGCGTGGGGCGGCAGCATGATTTCTGTGTGGACGATCCCTCGTTTCTCGGAATAGTATTTCTGCTTCTGGTCGTACTCGGAAAACAGCCGTTCGCCGCTTTGGTAAGCTGCGGCGGCCACGGCTGACTGGCGGTTGCTGCGCTGGACGATTTTTATATCATGGTGGGGACAGGGCATAGCGGCTTCCTCCTTCCTGTGGTTGATTGGATGGGGTGGTGGTTTACCACCTCATTTGGGACAAAAGAAAAGCAGGAAACCGTTTCTGATTTCCTGCTTAGGTGTCCGCTGGTGGGCGGATGATATTCAGTTCTGAAAGTTCGGGTCAGGTTGGCCCGATGATGGAAAGATTGGCAAACTTGAAGTTGTTTATCCAAAATGAAATGGAATAACCATATCAAGTAAAACTGCAAGGACTATACTAATCGTTCCCATTAGCGCAGAACTCCTCAATGTGTCTCTCCTCAAAACAATAAGTCCAATAATAAAGACTATCACTTCCAAAACAGATTTTGCATTAAAATACCAGCATCCATATACAAAGCACATATTGAACAATACTGCCAAAATCAGCGCTGATAGTATAAATGCCAGTTTGCTTTTCCCCTTTGCATACCAACAGACAAAAGCCAATAATGGAGAAACAGCTGTAAATCCAAACCAAATCATCGCATAACTTCTTGGGAAAAATCCTGCAATATAGTTTGAATACAAATAGTAGCTTGCAACCATACCAACAAAGAATACAAAAACATTGATGCTTGCTCTTATTGCAGAATTGCTATAAATAGAAATACACAGTGCAATCAATATCCAGATTGCAAAACGCCCAAGAAAATTACCAATATCTAAGACTCCATTTATTGCCATAAGCACACCTGGAAGTTCAGTTTGACGAAAATCCAGATATTTTGAGAAAGTTCCCAAAGCTATTCCGAGAAACAATATCGCTATGGTATTTATAAGTTTTCTATTATTGGATATTGGATTTTCTGCATTCCTTATATCATTCAAAAAATTTATCATAATTACCCTCACAAATTCCAATTTCTCGTTGACTTCATTATACCTCATTCATCCAGAAAAATATAGCTGGCTTCTGTAAAACTTGCTGGACGGGAACAGCTTGCAACGCAAGGTGTTCCCGGGCGGCAAGTCCGCAAAGGGGTAGCTGGCGCAGCCAGCGCAGGGGAAGCTTAGCGTCCCCTGTGATGATTGGCAGGAGCCGGAACGCTGCAGGCAATTATCCGCTTTCCGCAGGAAGCCCCCGGCAGGGCGCAACGCACCGGCTCGACCGGTGTATAATTGCGCCCTTACTCCGTAAGGGGTTCCCCGGCTACCCGACCTTTCACGCTTTCCGCAACAGCTTCCTTCATACCAGTTTGGGAAAATGCCTGTTTCAGAATGTCCATCACATCATCGTCTGTCAGCACTTCCGGCCTTATCAGGAAACTTTCCAACATAGCCCCTCTGGTGCAGAGCCGGTGCGTCCGTTCCTTCCGGGTAAGCTGCTTCATCTGGTGTTCCAATATCTTTTGTTCGTGCTGCGCCCGCCGCAGTCTGGCTTCGCCTTTGGCAAGCTCCCGGTTGAGCTTTTCCAGCTTTTCATTCATCACGGCAGCCCTCCTTCTTGGGGAGCAGCGTGTAAATACGGTTCGGTTCTCCCACACCCCGGCGCACCCGCAGGATCAGTCCGGCATCCTCCAATTCTTTCAAGGAACGCTTGACGGTCACGGAACTGCGGGACAAGGCCGCTGCCAGCTTCACAATGGGGAAACGGACAAACAGTATCCCGTTGGTATCCTCCGCACCTCCCGCAAGGGTGGCGTCCAGCAGGCGGGCATACATGACCTTTGCGGTACTGCTGACCGGCAGCCTCAGCATGGCGGTGGGAAGTGGCATACAGGGCGGCAGAACGGTGTCTGCGGTCATAAATTCAAAATCCATTTAGTCGGTTTTCTCCTTTCGCTTGGCTCGTTTGGACAGGTAACGGGGGCAGTCAATCACGACAGCCCGGAAGCTCTGTTTGCACTCATGCTGACACTTCCGGCACAGGTCGTTGTAGGTCACACGCCCCCGGTCATTGAGGAAGAAGGACAGCTCCAACTTCCGTTTCTTGCTCATTCTCGGCATGGTGCCTCCTATCATAGAAAATCCGCCCATTTCAGCCGTAACGGTGGAGATGGGCGGATAGCGGTTTTTGGTGTCATGTTTCGGGGCGATTTTCAAGAAAAATACGGCCATAGAGCCGCTTGGAAAAGCCCCATAGTATCACGGACGGGGCAGACTACACCCTGCCGATTTGTCGTGTTTGGGTAGCGTTTTGGTGTCAGTTCTGCCGGGTTTCCCTGATGTCGTTCCTGCCCCTGAATCTCACAGCAGCGTTTCGTTCCCGTTGGTACGCTCGCTGCGGTCAAGGTTCCTCCAACTCCTTGCCGCAGGTCGTTGCGCTACATCGCCGGGGAGCATATCCCATCAGGCCGGTCATTCGATTGGAATAATCCATCGATGAACTGACTTAATCATAGCTCATTTTTGAACCCTTTCCCGTATGTCCAGAAAGTAGGAATACCGCCCCAAAATCGAAAATTTCCACGATTTCGGAACGGTATGGTATAATGGTTATATATGCTCGAAAACCACATGGAAAGGGAGTGACAAACCGATGAAAGACCATGTTTCCTTGCAGGAACGGTTGAAAGATTTACGGGTGGAAAAGGGGCTGAAGCTGGAAGAACTGGCGGAAAAGACCGGCATTTCAAAATCTGCTTTAGCCAGCTATGAAAATGAAGAAAACCGAAATAAGGAAATCAATCACGGCAACCTTATCACACTGGCAGACTTTTATGAGGTGTCCATTGACTATCTGTTCTGCCGGACAGAAAACCGGGAGCAGATCAACACCCCGCTGTCTGAACTGCATTTGACCGATGAAGCTGTGGCGCTTCTGAAAAGCGGACGAATCAATACCCGGCTGCTGTGCGAGATGATGTCCCACGAAAAATTTGCGGAGCTGATGGCTGACGCAGAAATCTATGTGGACGGAATGGCTACCATGCGGTTCCATGACATCAACAGTGCGCTGGCTGCTGTCCGGGCAATGATACTGGAAGAACATCCCGAAGCTGCCGCAGACCGTTCCCTGAAAATTCTGGAAGCCGGTCAGATAGCGGAAGAAGATTTTTTCTGCCATGTGACACACAAAACATGGGACGCTATTCTTCACGATATACGCAAAGCCCATGAAAACGACATGGAGAGTGCGCCGGATACTACGCCCGCCGATGAACTGATAAAGGAAGTCCGAAAGGCCATGCAATCCCCCGGCGATAGGATACAGGAATTTCTGGAAATCTTCTGCAAGGCATTCCAGCTAAAATACAAGCGGCTCACAGACGAGGAAAGAACAACCCTGAAAAGGCTGTTCAAAAGATCGCCGCTGATTAAAAATTCCGGGATCAACTTCCGACGCAGGCCGTGGAAGTAGGAAACAGCCGTTGCGGGATTGGCTCCTGCAACGGCAGCTTTGAATCATATATGAATTTGGAAATCCCGAAACTCAAACAATCCATTTCCCTGTTTGAGTTTTCCAGCTCTCGATAATTTTGCAAATCCGGCTTCAATGTCAGCTATCAAAGAAACAGGAATATCCAACTGGTGGTGTCCGGGCAGAACTTTTTTTATTTTGTATTTCTGTATCCGCCTTATGGATTGATAGAATAACTGCGGGTCGGTAGTTGGGTAAAATGCATCAAGGCTTCCCTTGTATATCAAATCCCCGGAATACAAATAGTTTCGTTTTGGTTCGTAAAAACAACAATGTCCCGGAGAATGTCCCGGCGTGTGAATAACCTGAATTTCTCGCTCGCCTAAATTTAAAAAATCGCCATCATGTAAGATTCTTTGTGGCATACCTTGAAAAATCTGATAAGCGTTAATATCAAAATCTTTTGGGAAATCACAAGGAAGCCTTGTCAAATTATTCTTCACAACTTGCAACGGTATCGGAAACCTGACTGATAACCAGTCCTTTTCCTCTTCATGTACGGCGATATTATCAAAATACTTATGCCCGCCAATGTGATCCCAATGAACATGAGTAGTAACTGCCATAACAGGCAGCTCTGTTAGACTGTCCACAATTTTTCTGATGTTGGAAACGCCTAAGCCTGTATCAATGAGAATAGCGCATTTTTCTCCACATAATAGATAGCAATGTGTTTCTTCCCAGTGTTTGTATTCGCTAATAGAGAATGTATCACGGTCTATTTGCTCAATGGTAAACCAATTATCCATTCTGCATAATTACCTCCAACAACTAAATTTCCCGGCTAAAACCACTTTGCGTTTTCATCTCTGAAATGTGGTATAGTGCCATCTTTATAAGGGTCATATCGATTTTCATTGCAACCAAATTCTTTTAAGAGGGCAATCTTGTCATCTGGTGTCCATTCAATCAGTGATATTCCATCAAACGCTTCTACATTACCGTCGTCCATTTTATTCTTAAAATACCATTCAACGATAGTCTGATTGTCTTTATGGAAAAACTGTTTGATGTCCCATTGTAAGACGGTTCCCCGGGTATTCCATTCCTCAAACCAAAGTATTATCTTCTTTATTCCGTGATATTCCGGCCCCCAGCTTTCAATATAGATGGCATTATTTGAAAAAATATCGGATATACCTAAATCTTTCTTTGTAAGCCACATATCAAACCAAAGTCTGATAATTCTTTCTCTATTGTCCATTTCGCAGAACCTTCCTTGTTAATTTGATATTTCAGCTTCTTCGTCATGCTCTAATTCAATCACATTCAAAATTCCACAGTTCAATGCTTTGCAGATACGCAGTAGTGTTTCCATACTGATATGCTTTCCCTTGCCCATGTTGGCAATCATATTGGTGGTCAGACCGGCGGACAGCCGCAAGTCCTCTTTCCTCATGCCACGCTCTTTCAAAGTGTCCCATAGCGGTTGATAGCTGATGTGCATAGGCTCCCGCCTCTCTTTCCATCGTCAAATGTTCTGTACCCATTATAGCAGAAATCTTGCGTTTCCACAATATTTCTTGACCGCACCGCCGGTTCCGTCTGGATTGTGCTTTTCCTTTCTTCACTTTTATTACATTTAATTAGCCATAAGCTGCTTCATGCCCTGACTTTTAGCGCCGGGGTTGTCGTTTCCGTAGCCTTCCAAGAGGTTGATGGCTCCCCAAATGCCGAGGCCGGCACCGAGGGCGATGACGAGGGTCTGAAGAACGCCGACAGCAGAGTTGAAAAATTCCATATTTGTGTTGCCGGAATCATTGGGTGTTGGTTGTGTTGAAATCTCGCGGATACAGCAGGAGCCGGAGCGAAAGCTGCGATGCAGCCCCGATTCCGGCTTCTCCTTTCAAATTTTCGTTCGTGGATTCGTTCCGACCCTGCAAGCGAGGAAGCGTCTTTTCTCATCCGTATCTATATGAAAAGCCGCCGCATGAGGGCGGCGGGCTTGTGCGCTCAGACGCAGCCCGCGTCGAACACCTCGTAGACCTCATCCGCTTTCGGCACCAGCCTTGTGGAGAGGTACTTTTCGATATCAAAGGCGTTCCTTGGGTTCGCGTCCGACAGATACTTATAATTGGGGTGACGGGTGATGTCGTACTTATCCGAGAGGAAGGGGCGCACGCCCCGAAGCTGCAAGATGCACTTGCCGCCGTCCAGCACCGCCAGCTCATCTATCGTGGCAAGGTCTTTGCCCAGCTTCTGATAGTTCAGGCTGTGGGAAACCTCCCGTCCACGGCTCTCGCCGGTATTGAAGGTGTCGATGGTCTCTTTCCCCAGCGCCTGATTCAGCTCCTTCAGCGTACCGGGCTCCTTACCGCCCAAAAAGATGGAGCTGTCGCAGTTGCCGATGATGGTGTCGGCGTTGTCCTTGTACAAAGCCTTTAGCTGACTTTGGGCTTGCAGCACCAGACAGGCGGAAATCTCGCGGCTGCGGATGGTGGCCATGAGCTTTTCCAGGTTCGGTATCTGCCCGATGTTGGCGCACTCGTCGATGAGGCAGCGCACATGGACGGGGAGCCTGCCGCCGTATACGTCGTCGGCCTTTTCGCACAGCAGGTTAAATAACTGGCTGTAAATCATGGAAATGAGGAAGTTGAAGGTGCTGTCGGTGTCGCTCATGATGAGAAACAGCGCCGTTTTCCGGTCGCCCAGGGTGTCCAGCTCCAGCTCGTCGTACATGGTGATCTCCCGCAGCTCCTGGATGTCGAAGGGCGCAAGCCTTGCGCCGCAGGAAATCAGGATCGACTTGGCGGTTTTGCCCGCCGCCAGCTTGTATTTGCGGTATTGCTTGACCGCAAAGTGGTCAGGGTCGCGGGCTTCCAGCTCGTCGAACATGACATCCACAGGGTTCTTGAAGGTCTCATCGTCCTCTCTGGCTTCCGAGGCATTGATCATTTCGAGCAGGGTAGTAAAGTTTTTCTCGTGATCGGGTGCCTCATACCAGATGTAGCCGATGAGAGCTGTGTAGTAGAGCTTTTCCGCCTTCACCCAAAAATCTTCGCCGGACTTATCGCCATCTCCCTTCGTGTTGACGATGATCGTATTGACCAGTTTGAGGATGTCCTTCTCGCTGCGGATGTAGCTGAAAGGATTGTAGTGCATGGATTTCTTGAAGTTGATGGTATTCAGCGACTTGATGACATAGCCGCCCTTTTCAAGCATCTTGCCGCACTCCACCAGCACCGTACCCTTCGGAACAGTTTTGTCAAGATAGAAAACGGAAGTATTACTGATAATTTTCACTTTAGAAATTGGCGGCTTTTACATCGTCACGCATCAGGCGTTTCACCTTATCTTCCAGCGTGTCCTTGCTCTCCTTGCTGAAATGAACGCAGACAACATAGGTGGTGCCGCCTATCCTCATGTTGAACGTTCCTGCCGGAATTTCCTTGTGTTCCTTTGCTGTGTTTGGCGTTTCTTTCATTCAATACCTCCCAAATTAGGTTCTGAAAATCAAGAGGTCATTTTGACCACTTGATTTTGTGTGTATGGCAACTGCTGCACGGCGTGACCAACAGCTCATTTTACGGAATTTGCCCTGCAAAGTGGGGTGGTTCGTTTTGAACCACCCTACATCAAGTGACAAAAGTTGTCATTTGATTCCGCCTGTGCTGCGGTTAAAATCAGTGGTTCGTTTTGACCCACTGATTTCCGGCGTTGCCCTGTGTGCGCAAAAAGCCGGACAGGGTGTGTGTCGGCAACGAAGTCCGGCAACGGGCTTCAAAAAACCTGCAACATCGTCCTGTCCGTCTCTTATACTATTTTTATTCTTTTCTTTGATTTCTCTGTTGCTTTCGTTGTCAGAGAAGAAAAAAGCCTTATAGATAAAGGGTTTTCAAGGGGTTAGCCCGGCAACGGGGTCGGCAACGGGACAGCAACCGGGTCGGCAACACGGTTGATTTATCAGAAGGGAAGCTCCATCTGTCGGGCTTCTTCCTCGGTCAGCTCACGAAAGCCGCCCGGCAAAATTGAGCCTGTTGCCGCTGGCTCGTTGCCGGAAGCGGCTCGTTCCCAGCCACGTTGTCTGCCGTACTTGGCAAAGATGCGGGGATTGGAAAACGCCGTCCAGCCCTCGATGCTGTTGTTCATTATCTCGTTGATTTCCCGGATTTCCCATTGCTTCGGCTCGTCAAAGGGGTGGTTCAGAGCTTCCGCATAGATCAGCTTGGAGCAGACCTGTGTGCCGTTGTAATTGTCAAGGAAGGACTGTATCAGCCCCGCCTTGGTGTCCTCCGGCATGAACTGCTTTTGCAGCACCTTCAGCTCCTTGTTCATTTCCTTGGATAAGGTCAGCCTTACGGGGAAGTTGTGATAGAAGAACATGGCTTCCGCCCACATCAGATCGATATACGCCCTCGATGCGGCTTCATCCTCCAGAATGTGAACCTTGGCGTTCTCTGCGTGTACCATGATGGGCAAGAACCTTCGGTTGCCGCTTCGGTCAAGCGGTAGAAAGTCCATCGTATTGGAGCTGCCGCCGAACACACATTGCCGCAATCGGTCTGCCGGATGGGTTTCATACGGCACTTTGTAGGTTTCCTTGGCTCTGCTGATGAATGACTTAATATCCTCAATGCTCTTGGCGTTGGCTGTGGCAATCATCTCGGACATTTCGATAATCCAATGTCCCTGCATCTTGCGGTAAACATTGTCATCGTCAATCCGTTTCAGGTCATCGGAGAACCATTCGTCCCTGACTGCCAGCAGCCGGAAGAAGGTGGACTTGCCTGCACCTTGTCCGCCCACCAGACAGAGCATCACCTCAAACTTGCAGCCCGGCTTGAACACTCTGCGGATTGCGCCCAGCATGAACAGGCGCAAACATTCATAGGTGTACTCGCTGTCCTCTGCGCCGAGATAGCGGGTGAGAGCATAGCGGATGCGCTCTGTGCCGTCCCATTTCAGGCTGTTCAGATAGTCGCGGATGGGGTGGTACTTGTTGCAGTCCGCGACAATGGAAATGGCTTTTTCAATCTTCTTTTCGCTGGTCAGTCCGTACTTGTCCTCCAGATAGAGCATGAGGTAATTAAAGTCCGTGTCGTTCAGGGTCGCTGTGGGCTTCTCCCACCAGAGGGCCTTCACAATATCAATGCGCTCCGTCAGAATGTTGTAGCGGATCGTCCCTTGCAGATTCGGGTCGTTCTGAAACACGGTCAGGCAGTTCCGTATGCTGTTTCGGATAGCTCCGTTATCGGTCAAGTCCAGACTTCCCCTGACTTCTTCCACGGTCATGCCCGTCTGGGTGTTCTGCAAATCGCTGTTCAAGTCTCATCACCTCTTTTCTTTGCTCGGCAACCAGAGCCTTCTTTTCTTCGGCTGTGCCGTACAGAAGAACATCAAGCAGATATTCGATGTGGCTTTCTCATTGCAGGGCTTCCACGAACAGCGGATGCCATTCGTCCTCCGGGTGCTGCGGTGCGTACTGCCGTTTCCATGTTCTCAGGTGATGGAAGTAATCAAACAGCACCTTATAGCATCTGTTTTCCTCCTGTCGGTATCTCTGTTCCGGGGTTGGCGCTCTTATCTTGGGTCTGATAGACGGCTTTTTCCGTGCGTCATAGGGAATGGAGAAATCGTCCGCCAGCTTCATAGCGGCTTCCTTGCCGGGCAGTCCGAACAGACGGGAAACAAAATCAACGGCATCCCCGTCCGCTTGGCAAGCGAAACAATGGAAACGCTTGTCCACCTTCATGCTCGGATTCTTGTCATTGTGAAATGGGCAGACTGCCATTCCGTGACGGTTGACACGGATGCCGTACAGCTCCGCCGCCTGTCGTGTGGTCAAGTTCTGTTTGACCGCTTCAAATACATTCATTGCATCTTCCTTTCGGGAAACAAAAAAGCACCCGACATTTTCAAAAGAAAACGGCAAGTGCCTTACAGTTCCATATCCTGTTTTTTGTGCTGTGTGGGTTTCCGCTCCGGCTGCTGCTTCCCCTGTCCCGAATCGTGCTTCAATCTCTCGGTTACGGAGTGCTTCGGTTCGGGTTTCTTCTCAACCGCCTGTTCCGGCGCAAGGACTTTGCCGACCCAATAGCGAATATCCTTCATCGGCTTCAATTCCTCTCTGACGGCGGCAAGCTGCCCGGCAAGCTCAGCATGGGAACGTTTCAGACCGTCGTATTCCGTTTGCAGAGCATCGAGATCGACATTCAAATCAACGCCCTGTTTTTTCAGATAACGGAACGCCTTGTTGAAGCTGTCCAGCTCGTCCCTGTGGCTTTCCGCAAAGGCGGCTTGCCTTGTTCTCCAGCCGATTTTCAGATACTTGTCGTGGACTGCCTTGTGTGTTTTGAAATCGGCAACGGCTCTTTGAATGCCCGTAATGACCTGCATCCGCTTCTCGGCTTTCTTCATAGCTGCGCTGATTGTTCCGGCTTTCTCATTCACGCCTTGCAGGGCTGCGTCCAAATCTTCCAGCGTGAAAAGTTCATGGTTCTGCAAATAGTTCATAGCTTGGGAAACGGCTTTCAGGTCACCGACCGTGCCTTTCTGCTGTCCGTATCTCGACCACTCGCTGCGCTCCGCCTTTCGCAGATTCAGATAAGAGCTGAGAAGTGCGGTAAGCGTGGGAGAAGTGTTTTTCTTATCCGCTTCCATCTCCGCAAAGGCGGCTTTGGTGACTTCCAGAATCTCCGCAATCCATCTCCGCAGATTTTTGATGGTTCTTCGGACAGCGTTCATCATGCGGTTAGCCGCCTTAATATCTCGGTTGAGATTGCCGATGTTGGTTTCAATACCCTTGCGCTCTAAGGCGCAGACGGCGGCTCCCATGTGGACTGTCGGGACAATATCAAGCCCCTGCCTTTCGTATGAGCGCATATCCACCCGTTCGGGGCTTCCCGACATTTCAAGATAGCGGTTCTGAATAACCTCCCAGCCGTGTCTCCATTCCTCGGCATGGTACTGCTCGTTCCAATCAACGGTATCCTCCTTGTGGCTTTTCCATCTGCCGGAGGGCAGGCGGATTCGTTCGCCGTTTTCGTCAAGGTCATAGACCTTGCGGCTTTTGGGCATCCACTTTCCGTTTTCGTCAATGGCTCTCATGGTCAGCATGACATGGCAATGAGGATTGTGTCCGGGAGGGTCAGGGGCATGGATTGCAAAGTCACAGCACATTCCCTTGGACACAAAATGCTCTTGGCAGTATTCCTGCATCATCTGCGGACATTTTCCGAGCGGCACTTCCCTCGGCAGGGCAAGCACAAAACGCCTTGCAAGCTGTGCGTTCCATTGCTTCTCTGCTTCTTCGGCAGAGTTCCAAAGCGTTGCCCTGTCTGCATATTCCGGCGGTGCGTTTGCCGGAAGCAGGATCTCCGTGTAAACAACTTCGGGCTGTTTCCTGCGGTGGTCTTTGGATTTCTGGTCGTATTCGGAGAACAGCTTTTCTCCGGCTTGATAGGCTGCTCCGGCAACGGCAGAGCTGCCTTTGCTACGCTGAACGATGCGTATATTCAGATGGGGAACGGGCATTTTGTTGAACCTCCTTTCTCGGCGCAATAAAAAATGACCGCTGCTTTTCGGCACGGTCAAACAAAACTTGTCGGTCAGAAATGATTACTCTGAAATCGTTTCTGGACGGCAAATACACAAAGGGGTAGCTGGCTTTAGCCGGCGCAGGGGAAGTGTAGCTTCCACTGGATGATTGAAGCGAAAGCTGCGGAAATCATCAGGCTCCCTGCAAGGGGCTTTCGGCAGAACGCAATGCACAACCTTCAGGTGGTGTATAATTGCGCCCTCGTCCAAAGCCGAGGGTTTAGCCACTGTCCGTTGTCAGCTCGTTCTTTCGGTTCTCAATCAGCAGATTCAGCTTCTTTTGAACCGCTTCGCTGTGGAAGATGAAGGTCAAAAGCTCCATCACGTCATCGTCTGTCAAGATAGTCGGCTCACGCAAAAAGGTTTCCAGCATCCCGGCACGGGTGCAAAGGCGGTGCGTGCGCTCACCTCTGGTCAGGCGTTTCAATTCGCTCTGCAACTGCTTCTCCTTGTGCTTGGCTGCGGTCAGCTTGCGCTCCGCAACATACTGTTTGTGTTTCAGTTTTTCCAATTCTTCGCTCACGGGCAACTTCTCCTTTCTGATAATGGGCAAAACAAAAGCGACCAACTTTTTACGGTTGATCGCCTTTGGGGTTATTGGTATCTCGCTTTACACGTTTCTGTATATCCAGTTTTCCAGACTATCCTTACGACACGGAACAACTTCAACGCCTAATCCTACAATCAGCGTGCTCGAACTGGGCGTAACCTGTACTGCTACTACGGGCTTTCCGATAGAGATAGCGTATTTGATTTCATCGATTGACATTCCATTATTGTTTGCGGGACGATTCGAGCAAACGACAACGCTTGCATAGCGTATTTGCTTTTGAATCTGCGGGTCAACATTGTAACGCCTATCAATACTATCAAAGGGAGAACTTGCTGGAACCGAATAGTCGCGGACTTTGTATTTTGTCCTATCCAACAAGGCGCTTATCGTAGAGTAATCATCATTATTCCATCTGTGCGGTATAAAGACATTGATCATTTATGTACCTCCTAAATTATTTGTTCATCAGAATGAGTTCATGGTTGGCTGATGGATGGTTGGTTACATCTTTGGAGTGTTATGAGAATGAAAATCACTACATAAAGAACGCAAAAAGCATAAGGCAAGACTTTTTCCAACTTCGTGCCCTCAATGTATTTTTTGCTTTTCTTTAGGGACTGCCATTCATCAGAAAAAGCAGAAACAGGCAAACTCTGTTCTAATTTGTTGATGACCTCAAACTTTGCCCTGTTCAGTTCTCTGAAATTTCTGATAAAGAAAATCCAAACGACGCAGACAATGATGCCGGACACGAGCAACATAATGGTTTTTGCGTCCCAAATAAAGGAAGCAGCTGCAACGATTGCAAGATTCAGCGTAACAAAAAGATTGTTCATCGCATCTCTACGCTGACTGACCGCATTTGCCATCTCAACGCAGGTCTGCCATTGCGTCAACAAGGTTTCTTCGCTTTTATCCGTGCCAATTTCAACTGATTGCTCTTTTTCATCCATCTGAACACCTCCTATTTGTACCTGTTTGTCATTTTCGCAGAGTTCTTTCAACGCTCTTCCTCTGCTTTAAGTTCCGCAATTCCCAGCCCGAAGTATTTCTCAAAGAACGCTTTCAGCTTCTCAATGATGCCCTGCTTCTTTTTGGCTCTGCTGCCACCGCCGAAGCGTGAAACCGGGGGCATAAGCTTGTCAATTTCGGTTCCTGTCGTTTTGAATACTCCGTCACGGAACGCATTATCAACAAACTTTCTGGTTTCTTCAGACTTCAACTTTTCGCTTGTGATGATCTCGGTCAAATCACTCTCTTCCTGTTCCAGAACAAAGCGCCGCCAGTCCGTAGTAACCTGCGTATCCACATTGACATGGCTGATAAATGCTTCGATGAGCTCTTTCTTGCTGCGAAGCTGCATACTTGCATCTACCGCCTTGCGGATGGAGGTAAGGATTTCTTTATCTTCACAGTTGCCGTCGTGATATTTTTCAACCAACATCAATATGTAGTCGATATTGATTTCCACCTGCTTAATCAGCTCGATTTCAAATTCAATATCGTCCGTTATATCCTCTTTTTCGGCATCTTCCTTTCTGCGGTACTTGTCGTAGAGGTCAAGATAGATGCTCTGATAATTCTGTAAATCCCTTGCGGCGATACTATCCATTTCCTCAAACTGGTCAAAGGACGAGAGAATATTTCTCATACTGAGGATAGTACCGAACAATCTGATAAAATCTTTCTCTGCCTGTTCTCCGATAATTTGAATGTCGATAGGATATTCTACTTCCAGTTTTTCAAGCAAATCTACATAGCCGGGATGATACTTGCCGTCATTATCTTCGTAGCCGTTCCAGTAATCATTGAAGCTCTTTAGAAGCACAATTCCGCTTGCATTCTTATCGCCAAAGAGGGCGATTGCATCGTCTGTGGCTTTCTGCAAGTCACGGAAGCAGACAATGTTTCCGTAGGTCTTGACGGAGTTCAGAATACGGTTGGTTCTGGAATAGGCTTGTATCAGTCCGTGCATTTTCAAATTTTTGTCCACCCACAAGGTGTTGAGCGTTGTAGCATCGAAGCCTGTGAGGAACATATTCACAACAATCAGAAGATCCACTTCACGGTTCTTCACTCGCATAGACAAATCCTTGTAGTAGTTCTGGAACTTATCGGAGGACGTGTCGAAGTTGGTGTTGAACGCTGCGTTGTAGTCGAAAATTGCGCTTTCAAGAAAATCGCGGGAGGTCTTATCAAGCGCATCGGTGTCGAAGCCTTCCTCTTGCAGAACATCTTCGGAGTCATCCTCATTTGCGGAGTAACTGAAAATGGTTGCAATCGTAAACTGTCGATGACTTTCGGCAAGCTGCTTCTTGAACTCCGTATAATACTTCATCGCCATGGGGATGGAGCTGACAGCAAAGATGGCGTTGAAGCCTGCCATGCGCTTGCCCTTCAGGGAGTAGAAACTGTTGCGTTTGGTTTTCTGGTCAAAATGCTCCAGCGTGTATTTGACAATCTCCCGAATACGCTCCGGCGCACCCATCGCCCGTTCAATGTCGATTGCTGAAACATTCTTGTCCTTGATGTTTTCTTTTTCCTTGACCGTATTCACATAGTCGATACGGAACGGAAGCACATTGCCGTCATTGATGGCGTCCACGATGGTGTAGGTGTGGAGCTGATCGCCAAAGGTCTGCGGCGTGGTCAGCAGCTCCATGTGCTTGCCTTTTCCTGCATTGGCGGCGAAAATCGGTGTGCCGGTAAAGCCAAACAGATGATAATTCTTGAACGCCTTAACAATCTTGGCGTGCATATCTCCGAATTGGCTGCGGTGGCACTCGTCAAAGATGATAACGCAATGCTTGCCGAACACTTCGTGTCCCTTGTTTTTCGAGATAAAGATGTCCAGCTTCTGAATGGTCGTGATGATGATTTTATATTGATGATAGCCGCCTTTTTCGTCCCTGTCCTCAAGCTGTCTCTGCAATACTCTGGTAGAAGCGTTGCTGTTGGCAGAGCCTTTTTCGAAGCGGTCATATTCTTTCATGGTCTGATAGTCCAGATCTTTTCTATCAACCACAAACAGAACCTTGTCCACATAGGGAAGTGCGGATGCAAGCTGTGCGGTCTTGAAAGAAGTCAGCGTTTTTCCACTTCCTGTGGTATGCCAAATATAGCCGCCTGCGTCAATCGTTCCGGTCTTTTTGTAGTTGGTGGAGATTTCGATGCGATTTAAGATGCGTTCTGTCGCCGCAATCTGATAGGGACGCATAACCATCAGAATTTCTTCGGCTGTGAAAACACAATACTTCGTCAACACATTCAGAATGGTGTGCTTGGCGAGGAATGTTTTGGTAAAGTCAATCAAGTCTGCGATAACCTTGTTGTTGCCGTCTGCCCAGAAGGAAGTAAACTCAAAGCTGTTGCTCGTTTTCTTCGATTTCTGCTTTGCAGATTCGCCCATTTCCTTGATGTGGCTGCTTCTGGTGGTGTTGGAATAATACTTGGTATGCGTTCCGTTGGAGATAATGAAAATCTGCACATACTCATATAGCCCGCTCGCCGCCCAAAAGCTATCTCGTTGATAGCGTTTGATTTGGTTAAAGGCTTCACGGATTGCAACGCCACGGCGTTTCAGTTCCACATGGACAAGGGGCAGACCGTTCACCAAAATGGTCACATCGTAGCGGGTGTCATGGTTGCCCTCGCTTTCCTCGTACTGATTGATGACCTGTAAGCGGTTGTTGTGAACGTTCTTTTTGTCTATGAGCTGAATGTTCTTGGAAGTTCCGTCATCTCTGCGGAGCACCTTTACATGGTCGGTCTGAATGGTGCGGCTCTTTTCAACAATGCCTTCGTTGGCATTGGCAAGCACTTCCGTGAAGAAACGCTTCCATTCGCTGTCGGTAAAGGGGTAATCGTTCAAAAGCTCCAACTGCCGTCTGAGGTTGGCAATCAGGCTGTTTTCGTCATGGATGGTAAGGTACTCATACCCTTGCGTGGTCAGCAGCCGGATGAACTCCTTTTCAAGAGCGGCTTCGCTCTGAAAGCTGTCAGAGAGTGCGCTTTCCGGCGTATATTCAGCCACTACGGTGCTCTCGTTGCTGGCTGCTATAATGTTATAGGTGCTCATCGGCGACCTCCTTCGTTTACTGCTCCTTGAAAGTCAGCAGTTTATCTCTGTAGTATTCGTATTGCTTTGTCCTCGTTTCGATCTCTGCCGGTAAGCCGGAAGTCAGGTCGTTGCAAAGGGCGTCAAAGCAGTCAAGGATTCCAACGATTCTTTCTTGTTCTCTGATAGACGGGAGTGGAATGGGAATGCTGTTCAGATTCTTCTGGTTCAGCTTTGGCTGCGCCCCGCCGGAAATATACGGAGAAAGGTCAATAGAGTTCAGATAGAACTCGACATACCTTCTCGTTGCGTAGCAGTCAAACTTCAACACATGGGCATGGTTGTTTACCCAATTTTTCCCTGAAATAGAGAACGCAATCGGTGTGCTTCTTGCTACAAGGTTGTTGCCATCTTCTGATACAAGCAAGTAGTCTCCATCGAAGATATAACTGCTCACATAGTCGACAATGCCGGATGCGCCATAATAGGGGTACTCACCAGCTTCGCGGTTTCCACTTGTAACGGGCTTTCTCCTACTGTCATGGTTTTCAGAAATAGTATTCAAGGTTACAGTAACATAACCGAAAACATATTGACACAGCCGAATCAGCGCATTATACTCGTCTGTCTGTCTGTCTGTCTGTCTGTCTGTCTGTCAAGATTGTCTTGTCGGTTGCCGCATAAGTCAAGAGGGCATCACGATAGAACTCATATTGCTTCTTGCGGGCTTCAATCTCCGCAGGCAGACCGATGTTCAGGTCGGAACAGATAGAATCAAAGTTATCCAACACACGAACAAGGCGTTGTTGAACTTCAAGTGGAGGAAGTGAAATATACACTTTCCCAATATCATCCTTATTGATTTTTGTTGGTGTTGCATCCCACAAAATGCGCTTAGCTAACTCTTTACGTCCCCAGCCACTTTCAAGATAATATTTCAAATATTTGCTATCAAGAATAGATTGTTCGGGTCTCAGCAATGCTAGGGAAACATAGTACGCCAAATCATCATTTCTATCCACAACCGTACATCTTCCGATAACACCTGCGGTAATGCGAGTCATAAACACATCGCCAATTCTTGGCTTGATTCTATATTTTGAAAAATCCTCTGCTGAAATATACTTGGTAGTTCCGTAAAGGTCATCAATGTTCTCTACGCTAACAAAAGGGACTCCGCTATTGGTATATTTAGGTGTTTGATGTGTTCCATCGTACACTTCACAAACAGAGCCAAGTTTAACATTTTTTATTTCAATAGAGGACTTCAATAGAGTATCACGATAGTATTCATACTGCTTCTTCCTCGCTGTAAGCTCCGCTGTAAGCTCCGCTGTAAGCTCCGTGAAATTGTCCAGAATACGGACAATTTCACTCTGCACCTCAAGCGGCGGTACAGGGATTTCCAATGATGCAACGGTAGATTTTGCAAGTGCAGGTATCCCTGCACCATACTGACATTCCTGCAATTTATATTCTTTAGACTTCACAAAATGGAACAAATAACGGTTCAAAACATTGTTCGTAGGTTTAAGTACATAACAATGTGCGCCAGCCCAAAACTTAGTATCAAGCCAATTAACAAATCCAGCGGATGCTCCGCCTTGCGAAATGGTAATAGTCTTTTCTTCTTGATTGTACTGCTCAATATAGCCAGAAGGGTTTATACCTCCGTTAATAACAGGATATGTTCCTTCATCGTGCATATCTTTTTTATTAAACTGGATACCCTTTGAAATCAAGCATACAGTTTCTAATGCAACATACGCAACCCCATCCGGGCAGTATTGCTGAATCAGTTCATCCAGCCTACTCATTTATCTTCACCTCTTTCTTCATTCCAACCAAGCACAGTAATAGCATCCAATAACTCTTTATGGTTGATTACATTTTCAAGGATTCCTATTACAAGCCTATGTAGGGCTTCGAAACTCTTCAATCCCGCCTCTTCATCATACTCCCCATGAACGACGCCGCTCAACTCTCGAAACAGTTTATATCCGTTTGCAGAAAATTCTTTTGGGATTATCGAACATTTTTCATCCACCTTTTTTAGTAGCTCAGAGAAGTTCTTTGGGTTCCCGCCGTCATATTGGGCATATTCAATATTGACTGCTTTCGCTGTTTTCACTGTTAATTTTTCAAAGATTTTTCTCAGGTATACGACTGCACCTGCTCCTAATCCGTCGGTATATGCCTGCATGGCGTTGTCTAATAACGGAGTAAACTCCCCGTAGCGATTGTCGTTGATCCGAACCATATCGGATAGTTTTACGCTTTTCTTCAATATGCGTATAGCAGGTGCTTGACCTGTTATATCATTTTTGCTCTCTATCAAAAACCATGCCGGTATGGAAGCACCACACCCGCAAGTCAAAACGCAATCAACGCTGATCAGATTCTTGCTCACAAATATGCAGGTGAGTTTGGGACTTGACCAAAAAGTCCTTATATCCCCGCACGAAACGCAAAAGTAGTTCAAGGCAACTGTTCCAGTTGAAATATCAACCTTTTGACCTACTTTACCGGCTTTATTTTGCAAGAATGCATCAATTTGAACATATTCTTTTCCGGGCGGTTTTGACAAAACATCGGATAATCTCATAAAGTTTATTCACCGCCATCCTTCGCTTCCGGCAGTTCGTTTGTGTATGAATCTTTCTCCAGCAGTATCCTGTCGAAGTCGCTTTGATACAACTGATCCTGCACGATGCGATATTTTTCAAACTCGCTCAGGGCGTGTTGTTCCGCAATTTTGGCAGAAATGCTTCCAGCATTGGTCAGAATTTCCTTTCGGCTCAGCCGAAGAACGCCCTCGAACTGTTCTGCCCAATCTTCCATCGTCATAGGAACTTGTTCCTCAGCTCGCAGCTCTGCTAGGTCAAGATAGGCGTTGACGATTCTCGCCATCGCAGAAAGCTCTTCCTGTGTCAGATAATTCTTGGCAATCACTACATCGAATTTCTGAATTTTGCCGTTGGGGGCATCCTTCCAAGTGGTCAGCCCCATGTGCTCTTTGCTGCTGTCAGCACGGCGATAGATGGTCTCTGCCGCCGTTTCGCCATGGATTGCCCAATGAAGCTGATTTTGCACCCGTGCGAAAAACAGCCTTGTCGTTTCTGCCTTGGCATCATAGTCAATACTGGTGGCATAGATGTCGGTGATCTTCTGGTAAAACCGCCGTTCCGAAAGACGAATCTCACGGATGCGTTCCAGCTGTTCCTTAAAATAATCCTTTGTCAGAATGGTGCCGCCGTTTTTCAGCCGCTCGTCATCCATAGCAAAGCCTTTCACGGTAAATTCTTCAATGATGCGGTTTGCCCACTTTCTGAACTGCACCGCACGGGGAGAATCCACCTTATTGCCCACGGCAATGATGGCGCTCAGATTATAATGATTGGTGTTGTAGGTTTTGCCGTCCGCAGCAGTTATTCGAAATTTTCGAATAACTGAATTCTCGTCGATCTCTCCGTCGGCAAAGATTTTTTTTAAGTGATAATTGATGGTGTGCGTTTCCACATTATACAGAAGTCCCATCATTTTTTGGGTCAGCCATACATTTTCATCGCAATATACTGCATTTACATCGCTTTCCCCGGTGGCGGTGATGAATGTCAGATATTCCGCAGCGGAGGAGCGAACGATGCTGATTTCACGCTTGTCCTTCTTCATCATCCCACCTCGATCTCTGCAATAATCTTTGCTATTTCATCACGAAGAACTTGTTCGCGGGCAACGATTTCCGCTATCTCTGCATTGAGCTTTACAATGTCGATTTTCTCTCTGGTGTCCTCGGCTTCCACATAGGTGGAAACAGAGAGATTATAATCATTGTCCGCAATTTCCTCATAGCTTTCAAGATGAGAGAAGTGGGCTTCCTCGGCACGCTTGGCAAAGGTCTCAACAATTCTTTCGATGTTCGCCTGTGTCAGCTTGTTGTTGTTCGTAACCTTGATGCACTCGCCGGAAGCGTCGATAAACAGGGTTTTGTTGTCGGCTTTGCCTTTTTTCAGCACCATAATGCAGGTCGCAATGGAAGTTCCAAAGAACAGATTGCTCGGCAGCTGGATAATACAATCAATAAAGTTGTTGTCGATCAGATACTTTCTGATTTTCTGTTCTGCGCCGCCACGGTACATAATGCCGGGGAAGCAGACGATCGCCGCTGTGCCGCCTGTTGCCAGCCACGCAAGGGAGTGCATAATAAAAGCAAGGTCAGCTTTAGACTTCGGTGCGAGAACACCAGCCGGAGAAAAACGAGGATCGTTAATCAGCAAAGGGTTATCATCGCCAGCCCACTTGATGGAATAGGGAGGGTTGGAAACGATCAGCTCAAACGGCTCATCGTCCCAATGCTGCGGTGCGGTCAGCGTGTCCTCACAGGCAATGTCAAACTTATCAAAACCAATATCATGCAGGAACATATTGATACGGCAAAGGTTATAAGTAGTGATGTTGATTTCCTGTCCGAAGAAGCCGTTGCGGACGGCATCTCTGCCCAAAACCTTTTCGGCTTTCAGAAGCAGGGAGCCAGAGCCGCAGGCAGGGTCATAGACTTTATTGATTTCAGTCTTGCCCACCGTGCCAAGTCGGGTCAGCAGTTCGGAAACATCCGCAGGGGTAAAGAACTCGCCGCCGGATTTTCCTGCCCCGGATGCGTACATGGTCATCAGATACTCATAGGCATCGCCAAAGGCATCAATATCGTGATCCTTTACATCGCCGAGGTTCATGTTGGCTACGCCGTGCAGGAGTTTTGCAAGGCGTTCGTTTCTCTTTGCAACGGTAGAGCCGAGTTTGTTGCTGTTCACGTCAAAATCATCGAACAGCCCGGCGAAGCTGCTTTCGGAGGAAGAACCCTTTGCGGATGCTTCGATATGGTTAAACACACGCTCCAAGGTTTCATTCAGATTTTCGTCGTTGTCGGCTCTGAGATTGACATTGCAAAACAGCTCGGACGGAAGAATAAAGAAGCCCTTTTCTTCTACCAAGCCGTCACGAGCTTCCTCAGCTTCGGCATCCGGCATTTTTGCATAGTCAAAAGCGTTGTTTCCGGCTTCCTGTTCACCGGAATTGACATAGCTTGTCAGGTTTTCGGAAATGTATCGATAAAACATCGCGCCAAGAACATAGTTCTTAAAATCCCAGCCGTCAACGGCACCACGAAGTTCATCAGCGATTGCCCATATCGCACGGTGCAGCTCGTCACGCTCCTGCTCTTTCTTTGTATCAATCATTGTTTCCGTTCTCCTTTTCATCAGGTATAAATTCCAGAATATCGTCAACGCCGCAATCGAGGGCAAAACATAGCTTTTCAATGCTCTCCAATGAAACATATTGGTCTCTTCTAAGTCGGGTTAAAATGTTGGCACTAAAGCCTGCCTGTTCTGTCAATTCAGCCGTTGCAATACCACGGTCGATTAACAGATGAAATAGTTTTTTATATGTAACAGCCATAGTACCCTCCCGATTTAAGAATGTCCTTGTTTATTGTATCACGATAATGTGAATTTTTCAAGTAGTCGGGATGAAGTATCTTGATTTAATAGTTTTGAATCTGTATAGCCTTAAAAATGAGAAAAACGATAGAACTATACCTTGCTATGTAATAGCGGTCAAAACATCGAGTACAGACCCGACATTTTGACCGCATATCACCCCTAAACGCTACATTATTCCGTCCTGCTCCTGAACCCGGTTTGCTTGGCGTTCTCGCTTGCTTTCCGTCTGCGTTCCTCGCTCATGGGCGGTTGCAGACGGATGGACAGTCGGGATCTGTCCAGCACATAGGAAACGCCGCCTTGCTCATGGGTCTTTTCCTGTCGGCAGAGGTCGGGGTACTTCTTAGCGAACAGCGCCAGCCGCTTTTTCAGTCCGGCGTTGAAGGTGTAGATGCTTGCCGTATCTTCGCCCTCGTTGAACAGAATGATGGTTTCCTTTTCATACTTCGTCAGCTTCGCCATAATCGTCCTCCATATCGTAGCTGCTGATTTCTGCCAGCCGCAAAGTCAGTTCCGCTTCATAATAGCCGTCCATTTCCATGCGGAGCGTGGGGTAGAAGCAGCGATACCAGTCGTGCGCTTCCTCGGCACTCAGCTTGATTGCAAGGTCGTTGAACAGCTCTCCGGCAACAGGGTCGGGTGTGATAGCCGCCAGCATTTGCAGACGGTCAACCGTTGCCCTGTGGTTGGGGCAACCGAAGGTGTAAAGGGCTTTCTTCTCGTTGATGTTCAGTTTCATAGTGTGTTCCTCCTTGATTTTTGATAAATGAAAAGCGGCAGGGACTTCACAAAGAAATACCTGTCGCTTTTGCTTCGGTATGAAATTAGCGGGTCTGGACTTGGAATATCAGCAGTAAATCAACTCATGCTTGATGATTTCCTCGGCTCGGCTGCGGATGGAGTTCATGGACTGCACCCATAGCATCTGATTTTCCGCTTTCATGGTTTCGTCCACGCCCTCGGCTTCCGCCATCTGCTCAATGATAAGACTGCATCTTTCCGTTGCCTGCTCGTTCAGATCGGCAAGGTAGGTGTGCAGCTTGCAGGAGAGAACGAGTTCGCTGTAAAAACCGGGACGGTACATCCGCAGGTAGGCTTGGTGCAGCCTGCCCCAATGCCCAACAGGACGTTTTTCCTCCGGCAGCTTCCAGTCCGGCACATAGTAATCGCCTACGAGAATGTAGTCGATGCCGTTTTCGTGGATTCTTGGCTTCAATTCTTTCATGCGGGTACTTCCTCCTGTCTTGCTTTCTTTTTGTGGTACTCGTCTCTGCGCTTGGCAAGGGTGGCTTCATATCGCCGGATGGCTTCGGGGTCTCCGGCTTCCGCATCGGCTTTCATTTTCTGATAGCATCTGACGGTAGCTTCACTCTGATATTTCCGCTTCTCAGCCAGCTTCCTTGCGGCTTCTTCATCGGTCTTGGCAAGCTCCACAAGGGCTTCGTGTTCCGCCTTGCGCCGGGCAGTCCTTGTGCGGACATACTCCGCTTTTCGTTCTGCCATCATAGCGGCATATTCGGGGTCAGCCGCCATTCTCGCTTCCTCACGCTCCTTTTTGCGCTGTCTGGCTTCGGCTTCCTTGGCTTTCAGAGCTTCCCACGCCTTAGCGGCTTCCGGGTCGGTCTTTGCCTTTTCTTTCAGCTCGGCTCGTGTCAACTTCTTTTTCCGGCTGTCCCGTTCCATCCGCTTGCGCTCCGTTTCAAGCATCTTTTCACGCTTGATGCGCTCTTTTTCCTCTAACTGACTGATATATTCTGGGCTGGCTTCTCTGGCTTCCTGCAACTTCTGACGGTGTTTCCGGTTTCGCTCACGCTGGATTGCAAGATGTTCCTCGTATTTTGCAACCGCTTCGGGGTCTCCGGCTTCCGCAGCCGCCCGCAGAGCGTCCAGCTTCTGCTTTCTGCGCTCGGTCGATCGCTTGCCCTTTTCCTGCTTCTTTCGCAGCTGCTCGGCTTCGATGGCTGCGATGCGTTCTTCCTCGGAGACGGTTTCAACAGGCGGGTAGTAGTTGCCGATGAAATTGAAATGAATATCAATGTTCTGCTGGCGGTAGATGGTTCGTCCGCCTGTGGCTTCGTGAACCTCAATCCTGTCAATGAACGCATAGAGCATGGTATCGGTCAGTTCCTCGCAGTCCCGATATTTCCTGACAAGAGCAATGAAGCGGGATGCGTCCACTTGCTTGATTTCGTCCTGCTGAACCAGACTTTCCAGCTCTGCAACACGCTTTTCCAACACAAGCTGTTCTTCATCGTACTGCTGAATCATGCGCTGTGCCTGTCGCTCCGGCAGCAAACCGTTTACGGAGCTTTCATACAGCTTATTGATTTTTTCATCTAAATCAGCTATCCGCTTCTTCGCTTCGGCAAGCTCCTGCTGTCCGTTGTCCGATGCTCTTGCCTGATGCTCATTCCAAACGGCTTTAAGCTGGTCAATGAACTCGGCTTCGTTTTCAAGGACATATTTGCTCACCGCTTGAATTGCCCGCAAAATCGCCGCTTCCAGAACCGATGTTTTCACATAGTGGGAGACGCAATCGTTTGTGGCGCTTCGGTAGTTGCCGCATTGGAAAGCGGAATCAGAATCATAGCGTTTGCCGCTGTGCTTGGTTTCTGGGCTGATATAGCCCATCCTTGCCCCGCAGTCGGCGCAGTACACCAGCCCGGACAGGCGGTGGGAGTAGGTGCCGTTCGCCACTCTCGGCTTTTTCTTTGAGCGTATCTTTCTGGCAATATCCCATGTGTCCTGGTCGATGATGGCTTCATGCGTATCGGGGAAAATCATCAGCTCGTCCGGCGTTGCGGCTCTGCGCTGCTTGGTCTTGAAGTTCTCGCAGATGGATTTGCCCAACACGGTATGACCGAGGTATTCCTGCCTGTCGAGGATATAGCCGATGGTGGTGGCGTTCCAGCGGTAAGGGTCTGCAATCTCCTTGTGGCGGCAGTTCTTCGGCTGATTCAGGGCAGCGTAGGCAGACGGTATCAGCACCTTTTCCTTTGCCAGAATTTCCGCAATGCCTGTTGTGGTAACGCCCTGACATACCAGCCGGAAAATTTTCCTGACAACCTCTGCGGCAGGCTCGTCCACGATAAGGGTCTGCTTATCGCCCGGTTCTCTCTTGTAGCCATAGGGAATGGAGCCGCTGCACCTCAGCCCTTCCTTCATTCTGGACTTGAATACCGCCTTGATTTTGTTGCTGGTGTCCTTTGCGTACCACTCGTTCATGATGTTCAAAAACGGAGTGAAGTCATTGTCCTGCGGGGTGGCGCTGTCCACATTGTTGTTGATAGCTATGAAACGAACGCCCTTCTTCGGGAAAAGAATCTCCGTGTAATAGCCGACTTGCAGGTAATTTCTGCCAAAACGGCTGAGGTCTTTTACAATCAGGACTTCCACATGACCTGCTTCGATTTCTTCCAGCAGGGAGGCAAAGCCGGGACGGTTGAAATTCGTACCCGAATAACCGTCGTCATAAAAATGGCGAATGTTTCTCAGCCCTTTCTGACGGGCATATTCTTCGAGGTATTTTTTCTGGTTCTGGATGGAGTTTGATTCCCCGGCCTGTTCATCGTCCCTTGACAGACGCTCATACAAGGCTGTGATTTTGATTTCTTCTTTCTTAGCCACGGTTTTGACCTCCCTTCTTCAAAGAAATCTTCGTTTGTGAAACGCTCCTTTTTTCTATCCTCTTATAGTGTAACCGTTCGGGTCGGTGACAACGTATGAACTGTGTAATTGCATGAGGTTGGGCTTGATGAAAAAGCGCGTCTTGCCGCTGCCGGAGCCGCCCACCACCAGCACGTTTTTGTTCCGCGCCGTCTTGGGGTCTTTGGGGCGGTTGGACATCATGAGCCGCTCAGTCTGGGTGAGAATGACGTTGTTCTCAAACTTCGGATCGACGTAAGGGGCGATATCCTCGGGCTTGCCCCAACGGGCAGAGCCGTATTCCAAATTCTTGCGAAATTTCTTGGCGTTTTTGCCCTTGACGTACACGATAAGACGGATGAGCAGGGCGGCTGCAACGCCCACGCACAGGTCGATGGGGTGGAAGCTGGGCAGCGCCGACCGGAACGCGGCGGCGAAGCCCTCCATGAGGTGCAGCGCCTTTCCCGAGAAATCCATGCCGGGGGCAAGCCGCCACGCCTGTCCCAGCTTGGTGGCAAAGAGGGCGATAAAGACATACGGGATATTGGGCAGCAGGAACTTCTTGATATTCAGAGGTTTCTTCATATCGTGATGCCCCTGTTCTGATTTCGGGATTTCCCCGGCGTAATGGCCTGAACCTTCGCCTTGAGTGCTTGCAGATGCGCCAGCACGGAGGGACGGTTCTGCGCTTTGGCGGCGCGTTTAAGCTCATATGCCGTGTATTCCTTGAACGCCGCCGTCAGTGCGTCCGCGTCCCTCGCCTTAAAGAACACAAAGTATTTCGGCGGTGAAACGCTGCGGTCTTTCTTAACGGCAAAATCCACGCCGTATTTCCGGGCTATGCGCTCAAAGCCTTTGATATTGCTGTTGGTGATCTCAATGTTGGATACGCCCTGATTCTGCCCTATGAGCTGCCTCACCGTCTGCTTGCCGCTGGGCTTTTCAGGCGCGGCACGCGCCTTTTCCATGGCTTTGCTCTTCTTTTCGGAAAGATATTTATCCATCCCGGCCTTCAGCTCCCGTGCTGTCAGCTTGACGGCGGAGATGATCAGAGTGACAGTTCTGTTTTCAATTTCTTCCTGCATGAGTTTTTCCTCCTTCCGTTCGCATTGGGAGTGATGGTATCATCGCTCTGTCACCGGAGCGGTCTTGCCCTTGCCCGCTGCCTTGGCGGGCTCGGTGGGGATCGCCATAATTTTGCTGCCCATCTTCAAAAAGGCTTCCGGCTGACGGAACTTTTCCTCATATTTCTGTTGCAGCTCCTTCGGCAGAGACGCAAAGTTCTCATCCCCCAGACCGCAGATGAAAAACTTACCGGCCACAATATCGTAGATATCGCCGTCCCCGTCCCGCAGGGCGCGGTTCAGGGGCTTGCCCTCCAGCTTGGCTTCCTCCCCGCAGATCAGCGCCACGGGGTCGTCATATGGGTAGACCGCCTCGATATAGCCGTCCACCGCCTTCTGCAAGGAGGCAAGGTCGGAGCCGATACGCTCCACGCGCGGGTACTGTCCCGGCTCCACCATGAGCACCTCGATGGTGTCGTCCTGCGCTCTTTCGGCGGAGATTTCCTTGCCGTCATTGCTCTCAAACTCCACCTCCACGAAATTGTCCGCATCCAGAATATGATCCCCGGCGTGCCACTGGTCGCTTACCATCTGTTGGGCTTCCTCTTTGGAAGAAGCCTCCACGGACACGGTGAGCTTCAGCGTTTCGGTGATAGTCACGTCAAATTCCTTCATGCGCGCCGCCTCCCTCGTCGGTCTCCTCCGAAAAAAGCGGAAGAAAAAACGCTGCCAATGCTTTTACCGCCGCTTCCGCTTCTTCGGCGGTCGGGCCGGTCTGTTCGCCGCCGTCCTCCGCATCCGGTGCAGCTTCATGCGTCGCTTCGAGGGCGTCGTCGAAATTGTCGTCATATTCGCCGCACCCGTCGCAGCAGTCGCAGTGGATGTGTACGTCGCCGTAGATGTTGATGGTTACGTTCATGGATAAACCTGCCTTTCTCAGCGCTCGTTCCGGCGCTGCTGTTTTTTCTGCCACTGCTCCAGCAGCTTGATGATGGTCTGCTGCATTTGCAGGGGCGTGTAGCTTCGGGGGAAGTATTTGCGGAGGGTATCGCTGCTCAGCGTGATGCGCTCCTGTTCCTCCTTCTTTTCCTCGGACATGATGGAGCGCATGGCCTCTTTCGTGCATTTTCCCTCCCGGCTGAGCTTCTTGAGCCGCTGTGCCTGGGAAAGCGAGGGGGTGTTCTGGGAATAGTCCATTGCGTCCAGAAACTGCTTTTGCTCGTCACGGGTGAGGTATGACAGCTCCACGGCGGGGCTGAACGCGATCTCCTTGCTGTCCACCTTTTTCTGCACCTCCGGCAGAAGCTCGGTGAGACGGATATATCTGTGTACCTGCCTTTCACTTTCGTTTGCATCAGCACCGACTTTGGCAACAGCCCATGACTTCTCGCCAACTTGGCGAGAAGTTGACTTATCCTCCAAATCCACCCGTTTCCCCTGATGCTTCAACGCTTCCAGCTTCATTTTGTACGCCTGCGCCCGTTCCATGGGACTGATGGTTTCCCGCTGCAAGTTGCTGTCCACCATGAGGATCACCGCCTCGTCGTCGTCAAGATTGCGGACGATGGCCGGTATGGTTTTCAGCCCCGCAAGGTCTGCGGCATGGAGCCGCCTGTGTCCGGCTACCATCTCGTATCCGCCCTCCGGTGCGGGACGGATGATGGCGGGGTTGAGAACGCCCACCTGCATGATGCTGTCGATGGTCTGCTGCATGAGCTCGTCGTCCGTCACCTTGAAGGGGTGGTTCTTGAAGGGACGAATCTCTGACAGCGGTATCTGCTGTACCTGTTCGTTGGGTTTCTGTTTCGGCACGGTCGCATCACCTCCTGAAAATGCCAAAGCCGCAGGCGGCGGCCTGCGGCTCAGATGAAGCCTTCCGACATATCGTGGCTGACAAGGCTTCGGTAGTAGTTCCCGATGGTCAGAGGGGCGTTATACAGCGTGGCTAAAAGATACTGGCGCATATTGCGGATGCGGGTGGTGTTTTCCTTCAGCCCGCCCACCACAAAGCGGATGTGCTCGCTGTTCAGCTTCAAAAACTGACTCCTGACCACCTCGGCGGGCTTATCGTCGCCGGAAATGCGGACGGAGCTTTTTGTCGTACAGACAACATCCACCAGCAGCTCCAGGATTTCTTCCAACGTGTCCTGCTCGTATGGATAGTCTGTCAGGAGTGCGTCGTAGGCGATGTTCTCCTCAATAAGTGCTCTGTACCGCTCTCTTAAAACCGCTTCGTTTCCTTTCGTTTCCCGCCCGTGATCCCTCCTGAACGAAGTGAAGGGAAAGGAATCAGTATCACTAAAATCAGTATCATTATTCTCAGTATTATTAGATCGTGATTTTAACGATTCTTGATCCGTGATTTTCACTGCTCCTGAATCGTGATTTTCACGGTTCTGGAATCGTGATTCCGGGGAGGGCGCGGTGCTGCCTGATGCGTTATCCACATCCTTATCCACAAAGTTTTTGACGTAGATGAGGTTGGGCTTGCCCAGCCCCTGCCGCTTGCGCTCGATGAGGCGGCATTTGCTCTCCAGCTCATGCAGCAGCTTTCCGGCCTTCTGGTCGGCGCAGCCCAGGGCGGTCATGACTTCCTCGATGGTGAAGATGATATACACACGCCCCGCCCGATCCAGCCAGCCGTTCTTGCAGCTCAGGCTCATGCGGTCAAGGAGCAGACCGTAGAGCACCTTGGCTTCTGCGGAAACGCTTCTGAACCGTTCCTCCGTGAACAGCACCTTGGGGATGCGGTAGAAGGAGAACTGTTCCGCTTCCGCGCCGTAGAAATAGTCATACATGGCTTCTGTCACGCTCCTTTGGAAGCCCTGAGGCGCGCATGACCTCTTTGGTACACCATCCGATGCAGGGGGCAGCCTTTCCGTAGGGACAGCCCTCGCACTCCGAAACGGGAGCGGCGCTGTCCGCATTTGCATCGTAAACTTGTTCTATGCCGTTCCGTCTTGCGGGCTTCTGCGGGACGGGACAGCAGCAGCCGTCCGGGTAGACGCAGCCCTTTAGCTTCCCTTTCCGGTACAGGCAGTACCGGCAGTCATATACGTTGTAGCCCCACGACTTCCCGTATGCTTTCACAATAACACCTCCTTCGCCCGCATCTGGGCATAAAAATAGCGCGCCTGCCGACCCAAGCGCCACTTTGGGTAACAGACGCGCTATGTACTATTTGCGCTTATTTATGTGATAAGGCTCAAAAACGCCGTATTTTCAGCACTTTTTGAGCCTTAATGTTTTTAGTCCTATTATTACAGCCTCGTCTACGAAATAAGCCGTATTGGTGAATCCGTGATTGTCGGCATACTTTTTCAGGATAGCTTTCTGGTTCACGATGCTGTTGCTTTCGCCCTGTAGATCATCGTCACGGGACAGTCTGCAGTAAAGGGCGGTGACCTTGTCTCCTGCAACAGGGAAAGACGGTCTGTTTGTTTTGGGAACGCTGATGTTCATATTCATAATAAATCTCCTTTCCGACCGTCTTCAAGCGGTACTACATATTCCCGTACTGTCGCAGAAAAAGCAAGTTATTTCTTCAATGTTTATTTGAACTTTGAGATAACTTTTCCGGGACTGCTGTGCAGTTGCCCAGAATCAGTTTTTTGACTTTTTCAAAAGCAGTTTCCCTTGCAGAATCGCTTTGTACGGAGATGACCGTGAACAGAGTGTTGCCCACGGCCATTTCCGAAACGGTGCAGGGTCTGCCTTCATATGTGCCGACCGCTGCGCTCATAGGATCACACGCTTTCTTCAATAACGGAGATCGCTTTTACGGCATCCCTGCGCACAAGTCGGGCATCGAGCAACTCGAACGCAACATATCCCACACGACCGCTCATAGCAAAGCACTCTTTCAGTGCTTTCATGCTGACGGGAGAGCGGTCTACGATCCAGTAGTACCGGAAGTCACCGAATAGTACGGGCTTTGCTCCGGCGGCAATGTCCGGAAGTTCATTGCAGATGCGGATTGGCTTGCCGAGAACGGTATCCGTGCTGCTGTTCCAAAGATAGTTGCCCGAATCATCTTTCAACTTCCGAAGCGCCGCAGCGGTGCGATCATTCATCAGCCAAGTAGCATGGGTGCGATACTCCGGCTTCACAGAGAAGAACAAGTCAATGACGGCATCATAGGTCAGCGCAGACGCTGTCGTTCCCGTTTCTGCTCCTTCGGTTTCATGGAGCAGGCCGAATGGCTCGTTTACACCGCTGCCGCAGATGAATGCTTTGTCCTCCGCATATGCGAAAGACTTACCCATACGCTCGGAAATGTATTTTTTGAGATCAAAGTCCGCATCAAGTGCAAACTCCTCGCTCAGTTTGAGCAGGCAGGCGATTTTGTGACTGCCGACACGGATGCGAGTAAAATCCTCCTCGACATCAAAGCCGGGGATGGGTGCGCCCTCCGGGACGAAAGACGCGTAGTCACGGGAATCAGCCGCCCAGATCACCGACCCGCCCTGGTACTTCTTCAGGTTCGTTGCGAGTGGACGAATGATGCTTTCCCGGACGACCACCTTACGAAGGTCGGCTTCTCCGGCAGTCGGGGTAAAGTATGTTCCGGTGACGCTGTCCATCGCATCACGCATAGCCACCTCGCTGTCGGGCTTAAGCCTCATGGCATTCCAGAAATGTTTATCGTATTCCTGCGTGGCCGTAATGTTTCTGATCTCGTTGATCGTTTTCATTATTCTTATCTCCTTTCGGTTGCTTCATCGCAGCGTCTGCATTTATACAGGCCGTGAGTGGTGGCATCGAGCGGCAGTCCGCAAAGGCGCAGATCACCGTTGCAATGAGGGCATTTGAGATCGTATTCCAGGGTGTTCGTGAAGCGGGTCGGGTCACAAGTGCGGAGGCGATAACGGTGATAGACCTTTCTCCGATCATCTTTTGCCAAATATTCCGTCATGAAGATCTTTTCGTGCTCCGCCAGGTACTCCTCGGTCAGCCAGTCGTTTTTTGGGAACAGCGTTTTACCTCCTTTGTAATTGTAAAAAGTGTAGTTTCTCATGTGCATTTTCCTCCTCGATAGATGTTTTTCGGGTGAGTGTTAATTACCCTTTTGATTTCGCTGTTTTTGTGCGTAAGCCCCCGGGCCGTTGCCCAGTGGTCAAGGTCCCGGAGATTTAAGCCGCCCCAGGTCAATGGCGCAGAATTTATCGTTCGTGTGCGGTGAAGGTCGTGACGGTCGATAAATAAAACTCTCTTTAGAGTGGTATGCCGAATAACACACTATAAAGGGTCTTATGAAGAGAGCGTCACCGAGCTTCACCTTGGCGTGTTACTCATCCGCAGCGAACACAGATGCGAACTCCGACTTGAGCCGCAGGCCGAGAACTATGCGTCCCTTTTTTGTGTGCTTTCTCTCGAAACCGGAGGTGTCGACCGCTGCGTAAAAGTCCGTGGTGGAACGGGTGTATTCTCCGCTTCGACCGCAAAAGCTGCGATATGCGGCGTACAGATCACCGGAGCGCTCACTGTAGGTATCGCCGACCTCGCAGCACTCCTCCAGAAAGTGCGACAGCCAGTCGCTGTTTTCCCGATATAGTGCCGTGGCTTTCTTAACACATTCCGGTTGAGCGATACGGAAGTTGTCCGAGATAACTTTCTCAGCTCCCTCGATCATCCACGCAAGAACGGCGGGACCGGCATTGTCGAAAAGGTAGTCGGCGTAGTTTTTGACATCACCGCTGCCATCGATCCTTGCGTTGAATGGCACAACGATCAATCTGCGCCAAGTACCCGGGTCATTGGCACCGACTTTCGGCAGGTGATTCGTGTATAGAACGAGCGTATGCGTGGGCGTAAAAGCGAATGGGTCTTTGTACTTCTTTTCGGCGAATATCTCATCCGTAGAACAGAACTGCTTTACAACAGACGTGTTCAGCCTCATGCCTTCTTCCAATTCGGCGGCGATCAGCAGACGCTTGCCCTTTGTCTCCGCCAATTCCGGTTTGACATTTCTCTTGCAGCCTACCGTCAAAGCATCGGCAGAAATGTTGCCGCTGTAGGAGCCCATGACACGAGCCAACACATTCCAGAAGGTGGATTTGCCGTTCCTGCCGTCACCGTGGGCAATGATCAGTGCCTCGATATAGACATGACCGATAAGCGCCAATCCGGCAATGTGCTGCACATATTCTTTCAGTTCGGCATCCCCGCAGAAAAAGGTGTGCAGGGCATCCTTCCACAGGTCTGCTCCCCGACTGCCGGGAGAAACCGCAGTGCATTTGGTGATGAAGTCCTCGGCGCAGTGTGCCTGCTTGCCGTTCATGCCTTTTCGAAGGTCCACGGTATATTCGGGCGTGTTGAGCAGAAACCCGTCCTTGTCCAATTCACCGTGATCGATCTCCACCATTGGTCGGGCTTCACGCAGTGCTGCGACCTGGTATTTGGAATCTCTGCGCTGTAGGACGAACTTTCTGTAGGCGACGGCTCCACGCTGTGCAAAGAGTGCGGTTTTCTGTTCCTTGGTCATGAATTCGGAAGCTTTCTTTCCGTGTGCGGCGATAACGGCTTTTGCTCCGGTCTCTTCCAGGTGCTCCTCGGCTCGGGTGAGCCAGGCTTCGGCCTCTGCGAGTTGGGTATCCGTAAACTGTTGCATCGCCGCTTGAGAGCGGGGTCTTGATTCCTGCCAACAGGCACCATCATATACGATGTAGTCGGTAGCCGGGGAATAGCGGACATAATTGCGGCAGTGCTTGGCAAAGGCATAGGCTTGTCCAACATCGGAATAATCATCCGGTTTGCAAGGAGTGGGATCGTTGTATTCTTCCGGCGGCACATACCCCGGTTGAGCGGAAACCACTTTGCCGAATTTCACGGCGCTGCTCCAGATGCCATTCAGTTCGTTTTCATCTAAAGGCGGGACGCAACTTTTCGCCTTTTCGAGAAATATCCCCCTTGCCTCATGGGTATCGCCGTGCCGCTTGACCAATCTCCCGGCAATGTGAGACATGACAGTGTTTCGCCGCCCTTCGGGGATGTGTCCGTCGGGCAGCTCAGCGAAAGAGTCGTATGACGCTGCCGAATCTACTTGTGTTTTTTTCAAGGCTTGAGACTTGTCCGCCATAAAGCGGTTAAGGTTCATTGTTTTCACCTCCGTGCAGTTCGACTGCCGGATTCCGTACACCAAAGAAGAATCGTGCAGCATCCTTCGCTCCCGTGTCGAAAAACGGGAAGAAAGCCATGACTGACTCTTTCAGCATACGGTAATCGTTTCCGTTCGTGATCGGGTCGATGGGAAAGATGATGTGGAACCGGGGCCTCGGTGAGCGGGTACCTTTCCACGCCATATGGTGGCGGCTGTAGACTAAGTAGAACGGGACGCCCGGAAAAGCCTTTTCCACATCCGCAGCGGTTTTCCATTCGCATTCCTCATCCGAATGGTCGTTGTCGCAGTCAAACGGCAAACAATCCGAACGGATAAAATCCGCAACGGCTCTGTGGTGATCTCTGTATTCGGCAAAGACCTGGTCGTACCGAACGGCTTCGCGTAGGTCCTCGACCGAGGCGATCTCCCGTTTGACCGGATAGCAGACATCGAACTTATTGCCCCGGCAGTTTGCGGTGTACAGTGTGATTGGTCTCACGGCAGTCTCCTCCTTTCGTAAAAGTGTTTTTCATGGTGTTGTCCTCCTTTCTGAGGAAGCCTCCTCACTATACAGAGAAAAAGCAGGGGTTTTGTCAGGGTGTTTTCAGAAATTTTTTTGAAATTTCTTCTTTGCCGCATCCAGGCTTTCTTTTACGGCGCCGGCAGATGCCCCCTCCGCAGCCGCGATCTCACGCAGCGTCATGTTCTCGCTCAACATCCATAAGCGGCGTTGCTGCGTCTCGGTCAGTAGTGTGAGTGTGCTTTGGATATGCTCGGCTTCCTCCTTTCCGATAACGATGTGCTCCGGTGTGCCGAGGTAGGCAATGGAGTTGCCTTCGTAGCCCAGTGCCTCAAGATGATATAAAGTGTGGTGGGTCTCCCAGCGTTCAGCATTTCGAGTGAGTCGTGCATTCTCATTAAGATACTCAATGATCTCCTTTAACGCCTCCGGCTCTCCGTCCGGTATGATGAGTTCAAAGGGTGATTCATACGGATCGTTGTAGCGTGCTTTCACGGTGTGTTCCTTCCCGCCCGAGAACGAAAAGAGCCGGAACGCACCGCCGCAGAATAAGGCCTGATTACGAAAAGGGCGCACTTATCCTGGGGTACAGCCATACCTCTCGCCAAAGTGACGGCGAAGTATGATATGTATCCCGGCCCTTATACATAAATCAGGCTTTGATATTATGTTTGTGTTCAATCGGAGAAAAGAGTCCTTCACTCATAGGTAGGCCACGAAAACAGGAAAATCGAACCCCCTGTTTTTGAAAACCTTTCTATAGGTAAGCCGCGAGAAAGGCAAAACGGGACGGTCCTATAGAAAAAACTTGCATATGATTCAGAAATCTTCCGCACTGGGGGAATCCCGGTCCTGTTACTCACCGGAAGTCAGATCCCGTTTTGACCGAAAACTTTGAAATTTTCTTCCTCTCACTTACCACCGGACACGAGAAGTGCATTTGATCCCTTGATTTTTGAAATTTTCTTTTCATAGACTCATCTGGACAGGAATGAACATATTGGCCGAAAAAAGCAAAAAATAAGCCCTTCCACAGAAAAATTCTGCAAGAAAGGCGTTAAAGATGTTGAAAAATTCACTTCATCGTGATATACTATAAAGAAGAAGTGGAGGTGCTTTCGTGGCGGTAAGCTACAAAAAACTTTTCCATATGTTGATTGATTGGGGTATAACCAATACACAGCTTCAAAAAATGGCAGGATACAGTGCAAATATTACTGCTCGCCTAAAAATGACACCTATATTTCACTTGAGTCCATAGAAAAAATCTGTGTAGTCCTTAACTGTGGTGTGGATGACATTCTGGAGTTCGTACCCAATCAACCAATATAAAAGTACAACTGTCGTAATATAGACCAACGATTCGGCGTCTGCCGGTGCTAACATGAGCTACGGCTCGGTCTATGAAAAATAAGCGAGCTGACCGTATGACGGTCAAAGGAGGGCTTTATTATGCAAAAGACTATCTGTGAATTATTCGCAGGCGTCGGCGGATTCCGACTGGGGTTCAATCGACTTGAATCGGGCTGGATGACCACATGGTTCTCACAGTGGGAACCCGGCGCAAAGACACAATGGGCACATGATTGCTATGTGCAGCACTTTGGAGACAGTCCCGACCTGAATAATGAATTTCTCACCGGGGAAGACATCAGCACAATGGACAAACAGGCCATTCCTGACCACACACTTCTCGTGGGGGGGTTCCCTTGTCAGGACTATAGTGTGGCACATACGCTGTCGTCTTCTCATGGTATTGAAGGTAAAAAAGGCGTGCTGTGGTGGCAAATCAGGGATACGATCATCGCAAAAAAGCCGCCGTTCTGCATCTTTGAGAATGTAGATAGATTGCTGAAATCCCCGGCCAAGCAGCGTGGACGTGACTTCGGCGTTATTCTTGCATGCCTTGCACAAGAGGGCTATAGCGTGGAGTGGCGAGTTGTGAATGCGGCGCAATATGGCGCAGCGCAGCGTCGCCGCAGGACATTCATCTTTGCATATAGAAACGACACGATCTATGGACAGAAGATGGGCGACGTGTCTGTAGATATGATCATCAAAGATGATGGCCTTATGGCGAAAGCCTTCCCCACTCAAAACATGGGGCGGATAACGGAGACAGCCATCGGTGGTGACATCGTAGATGTGAGCGATAATTTTGCTTTCGTATTTGAAAACGCAGGTTATATGCGTAAAAGTAGAATTTATACAGCAAAAGTAATTGAGCAGGAAGAAGAACCAATTACCCTTAGGAAAATCCTGCAGAAGAATGTTGATGACAGATTCTATATCACTAACGAAAAAATGCCCAAATGGACATATCTTAAAGGTGCAAAGAAAATCCCAAGGAAATCAGCAGACGGTCATGAGTATACATTTTCAGAAGGCCCCATTGCGTTTCCTGACCCGTGGGATAGACCTGGTCGTACAATGTTGACCAGTGAGTCCACACTCAATCGTTCCACGCATGTTGTGTCAGATCCGGGAACGGGACGTCTTCGGTTACTGACCCCAGTCGAGGCCGAGCGACTCCAGGGATTTGACGACGAATGGACGAAAACAGGCATGCCTGATAGGATGAGATATTTTTGCATGGGCAACGCCCTGGTCGTACCGATGATAACCAGAATGGGTAGAGTTCTGGATACGATCATAGCTGAAGAAAAATAAGCTATATCAAAATCAGAATGATATCCATGTGTCTTGTGCAGCAATGCGCAAGACCCATGGTCGTTCATAATGAGATTATAGAAAAGGAGTTGGAAGCAGTGGAGGGAACACAGTATGTGACCAAAGAATCGATCCTGCGGCGTGCGCAGGAGATCAAGGGTATCCCGCTCCGGGATGTCGATAAAACTGGTCGTTTGGCCACGGGAAAAGGTGCTATCGGAACTGTTATCGAAGAGAGCTGGTTTGGCTACACGCCCAACTCCGAGTCTGAGCCGGACTTCCCAGAGGCTGGCGTAGAACTGAAGGTCACGCCCTATCTGCGTGGGAAAAACGGGATACGTGCCAAGGAACGGCTGGTCTGCAATATCATCAACTATATGGGGGAGTACGATAAGACCTTCCAAACCAGTGCCTTTTGGCATAAATGTAATACCATGCTTCTCATGTCCTATGAGCATCTTGCAGACAAGCCCAAGGGTGATTTTCGGATAGATGCGGCTGTTTTGTTTAGTTTCCCAGAGGAGGATCTGGTTATCATTGAACATGACTGGGAGACCATCATAGAGAAGGTCCGCGCAGGTCGAGCTCATGAACTCTCGGAGGGTGACACACTTTACCTTGCGGCTTGTACAAAGGGCGCTAATGCCTCCAGCGTCCGACAGCAACCGTTTTCAGAGCTTCCTGCAAAACAGCGGGCATATTCTCTGAAATCATCGTACATGACGCAGATCCTCAACAAGTATATATTTGGAAATGCGGAGAGCCCGCGTATCATCAAATCCGCAGATGTGCTACACGCCAAAACTTTTGAGGAATACATCATTGACAAAGTTAAACCTTACTATGGAATGACTCAAAACGAGCTTAAACTTAGACTTGATGTCGATAGCAATGCCAAGAGCCTTAATGAAATCCTATTGGCACGAATGTTGGATGTCAAAGGCCGTATTGCCTGCACGGAGGAGTTTCAAAAGGCAGGTATTATCCCCAAAACTATCCGAGTGCAAAGCAACGGTAAAATCAAGGAAAGCATGTCCTTCCCCACATTTGACTTTATTGCGTTGAGCAAGGAAGAGACTTGGGAAGAATCAGAACTTTATAACTATCTGGCGCCTACGAAGTTCATGTTTGTTATCTTCCAGGAACGGGGTGATGGAGCGTATGTATTCGATCGCGTCATGTTCTGGAATATACCAAATGATGACCTTGAAGAAGTGCATCGTGTTTGGGAGAGGACTGTTCAAACGATTCGTAGAGGTGTTCAGCTGATCCAGACACCTCGTGGGGTAAGCAATGATCTGCCGAAGCAGACCGAGAGTCCCGTTGCACATGTGCGACCCCACGGAAAAGACGCATCGGATAAGTTGCCGTTGCCTGATGGCCGCATGATGACCAAGCAGTGTTTCTGGCTGAATAATACATATATAGAAAAACAAGTGCATTGGGGAGGAATACATAATGCGATATCAAATTCACGAACACCGTCATGCTCTGAACCTATTCACCACAGATCAGGAGTTTGTACCCTTATATCAAGAAATCGTTGACGTTTTAGATGGAATCAGTGACGAAGATGTCATTGCTGAGTATAATGCCAACCACAGGGAAAATATCAAGAGTTTGTCAGAGCCTATAAATGCGCTTATTCGCAGGCGGCTTGGCGCTCTTGGGTGGCGAGCGGAAAGTGCGATTTTCAGTGATCCAACATATGCCGACGCTCGCGATAAAAAACGTTGGCGTTTAGATTTTGCGAAAGGGAAAATATCGGTCGAAGTAGCGTTTAACCATGGAGAAGCGATTGCCTGGAACTTAATAAAGCCTGTTCTTGCTTCCGAATTGAACCATGTTGCAAAAGATATTCAAACTTCTGCGGGTATTATCATCTGTGCAACAGACGGTATGAAGAAAGCAGGAAATTTTGATGGTGCAGTAGGTTCCTATGAGAAATTCCTGCGCTATTTATTGCCGCTACAGAATATGTTACCGACTCCGATCCTTATCATTGGCTTAGAAGCACCAGGTAGCTTTCATGTTGATAAGGCAAGCAAACATATTGTTGTGCATAGAGCATAGGGGTGATTCATGAAACACCCCAAATCGTACGACTCCACTCCTGAGACCCGAAAGCGTATGTCCAAGGTCAAACTGAAGGGCAGCAGGGCAGAGATGCTTTTAGCGAAAGCACTTTGGCATCAAGGCTATCGTTACCGAAAGAACGACAAGAGGTTGCCTGGTTCCCCGGACATAGCGATACTAAAATACCATATCGCTGTCTTTGTAGACGGCGAGTTTTGGCACGGGAAAGACTGGGAAGCCCGAAAGAAGCGGCTTAAACGGAATCGAGAGTATTGGATCGAAAAAATCGAAGAAAACATGGCTCGCGACCTTCGGGACGACCAGCTGTTGATGCAGGCTGGATGGGTCCCCATTCACTTTTGGGAAAAAGAAATCATCAAAGATTTATCGACGTGTGTTGCTATGGTTGAGGAAGTCATCTTTGCGCAACTGATAGATAGCGCAGATGCGCAAGAAACCATTGACTATGAAGAGTGATGTCAGCACTTTACATGGGAGTTACATTTATGGAGACTATCAGAACAGTAGAGCTTTTTGCAGGCGTAGGCGGTTTCCGCTTAGGCTTGGGATCTGCGTCTGATAGGTTTGAAGTGATATGGGCAAACCAATGGGAACCGTCTATGCGAGAGCAGTATGCTTTTGAGTGCTACACCACGCATTTTGGCAATAAAAAATACCATGTTTGCCAAAATATTGCCAAAGCTAAAATCGATATACCTGACCATGATCTGCTTGTTGGAGGATTCCCGTGTCAGGACTATTCTATCATGAAGAAAAATTCCGCAGGAATTGAGGGAACTAAGGGTGCGCTTTGGTGGCAAATAGATGATATCCTCAGAGAAAAAAGCCCAAAGTATGTGTTGCTGGAAAATGTGGATAGGCTGATCCGCTCTCCGGCCAAACAGTCCGGTCGTGACTTTTCCATCATATTACGATGCCTCTATGAGAAAGGCTATGCCGTAGAATGGCGAGTCATCAACGCTGCTGACTATGGATACGCTCAACGACGGCGGCGGACCTTTATCGTGGCCTATCATAATCAAACGGAGATTTTTCGCAATTTTGCAGAAGCGGTATGCGTGCACGGTCTTAAGTCTATGCACAAGCATGTTATTGAGAATGGTATTTTGGCAAAAGCGTTCCCTGTTCAAGATCATAGCAGGTCATATGTTGAAAGTTGGATTGACGAATTAAAATATGCGGATATTTCAACTGTTTCAAGAGATCAGCGGGTATATCTCTATAACGCTGGTGTTATGATGAACGGACGAATATACTCTGTTGATGTGATTCCGCAGCGAGTAGAAGCGACACCTCTAAAGGACATATTAGAGTTAGATCCAGTGGATGAGCACTTTTTCCTTCGCACCGAAGACATGCCCCGATGGGCCTATGCCAAGGGGGCAAAGTGTGAGAAACGGCAGCGGCGAGATGGCAGTCAATATTATTTTTCTGAGTGCAGTGTTCAATTTCCGGAACCGTTGGGCAAGCCCTCAAGAACGATGCTGACCTCAGAATCCCAGGTGGGCCGGACTTCCCATGTCGTACAGGACCCGATGACCGGTCGCCTACGAGTGTTGACTCCAATTGAATGCGAACGATTAAATGGTTTCCCGGATAACTGGACAGATACAGGAATGCCTGAACGAATGCGATATTTTTGCATGGGAAATGCACTGGTCGTTCCGTTGATAACAAGAATTGGTAATATATTAGTGTTCGAAATGTCTTGATTCGGGAAAGGATTAGCATATGCGTGTAGAAAATATCAGAATACAGAAATATCGTTCCATCGATGATGTCGTGATCTCATTTCCTGCGAATAAGCCGGTAGTGTTGTTTGGCCCCAATAATGCAGGAAAGTCCAATATTCTTTCCGCTATAGATCGTTTGCTGGGAGAAAAATACCCTACATATATTGAAATGCTTGAAAGCGACTATTTTATGAGGGATAAGGCTACCCATCCGACGGCTTCAATTGCCGCACAGTTTTCAGAAGCATATTATATCGACCGCCGATGGGTATCTTATCAAACGATAGTCTTGACTTATGGGTATAATGGGGATTTAACAGAAAACCTCATTCACGATGGCCATGGAAATCGCCTGTATGTCACAAACGAGCAAAGGGCTGCGTGTCAGTCATATCTTATTGATGCAGAACGGAATATACAGAGTGCATTTAACTATGGCAGCAAGTATTCGTTGTTGAGTAAGTTTTCTCATCAGATACACAAAGCGTTGAGTGCTACGCATAAGGAGGAACTGTCTGCCGCGTTCGAGCAAATCAAACATTCTTTTGAAGAAACTGCGGAATTCGGTAATTTCTTTGAACAATTTTCAACTGCACTCCAAGGTGCTGTTAAAGGATTCGTACACTCCTTGGCTGTGGATTTTTCGGCGTATAACCCCAATAACTATGCCAAATCCTTGCGTATCTATGCCAAAGAAGGCGACAATATCCGTAGCTTTGAGGAATTTGGAACAGGTGAGCAGCAAGTGTTGTTGATGGCGTTTGTTAAAGCGTATATGGAGGTATTTACTTCAGAAAGTTTTGTTTTGATTATTGAAGAGCCGGAGGCTCATCTGCACCCGCTCGCACAAAAATGGCTCAAAGAATATATCGTCGAAATGTGTTCCGCAGGAATACAAGTGATCGTTTCTACACATTCTACTGATTTTATTGATGCAGAATATCTTGATGGCCTTGTGAGAGTGTATAAAGAGGGTGGTATTACAAAAGCTATTCAGCTTACCAAAGAGGATTTGTGCACATTTTGTGTGGAATCCGGTGCCCCAGCTGATAAAATCTCGCCAGATAACATCATTGACTACTATAACACACGACTTTTCGCAGACCAATTAAAAGGAATGTTTGCGGAAACGATTGTGCTTGTCGAAGGCGCAACGGAATTTTTTGCCTTACCAGTATATCTGAAACGAATAGGCTTCTCTTTAGCCGAACACGGTGTTGAAATCGTCAATTGTCGAGGCAAAGAATCCATACCATTATTCTGGAGGCTGTTTAACGCGTACGGTTACAATTGCTATTTTATCTTTGATGGAGATGGAAAAGCAACTGAAAACACCAGAATATTCAAAGGAATAATAAACACAGACATATGGGAAACAACTGCTGAAAAATATGTTAAGACGAGCAAGTATGCGTATTTCGGGGTCGATTTTGAAAAGTATTTTCGGGCATCTATGACAGAATACGGCTCTCTAGAGCAACAAATCACAGAGAAATACCATGTAACTTCAAAGCCAGGCAAAGCTAAAGCAATTGCACAACACTGCGAGGAGATCCCAAGTTTAATTACCGAACTCAAGCAAGAGCTCGAAATATTCGAGTTGCTTGGGTAACAAAAAAGACCACACAGCGGGCGATGAAGCCTTTTGCGTGGCCTTTCTGTTGGCGCCGCTTGAAGACGCCACTAAAACCAGTTAATTTGAACTGTCGTTAAGTGCGTGCCTCCAAGCGGCTGCCTTTTTTGGGGAGCTTTCCGCAGCAATCTTCTGCAATTCAAAACAGCCGAACGATCGCCGTTATCAGCAGAACCGATGCCGCAGCAATAACAATTCCGGAGAATACGCAGCGGCAGACAAAGTTTGTTTTCGGAGTTGTGCGCACATATTTTTCCGTGACCTTTCCCTGTTCGAAAAGTTTTTTCAAATCAGGGGAAATATAATTGCGCCTGCGGAAAGCGTTTGCCAATATTGAACCGCCGAAGATAAGAAAGAAAACCGCAGCGATGATTTCGGACAGCCTGCTCACAGTATTCCAATCCGCTGATGCCGCTGCTCCGCTTGCGTTCACGGCAGCAGCACCGAATAATGCCAACAGCAAATATGCCGCCGCACCGATGCGCAGCCCGTAAACAAGCTTTTTAAGTTTCTTTTCGTTTTTTTCGGATGAAGTTTTTGTTTCGGCCGCATTCTGCCGTGAGTTTTTGTATGCCATTGTTTGCCCTCTCCGTTCCGTTTTTTCCGCCTGCCGTATGCCTGCGCCGCTGATATGGTACCACCCGCCCGCGGCCGTGTCAAGCATCGGGAGCGTTCACGATGTTTCGCTTTCCGAAAGGCTCGGCTCCGCCGTTTGCTTTGTCCGAATACCTTTTAATCGTTTTTTTAAAAAGTTAAGGCGTGAAAATGTTCCTTCCCTTGCGTCTGCCCGTCTTAAATGATATAATAGACTTGCGATACAACATCGGTTTCGGAAATGCTCCGAATGATTTCCGCTTACCCCTGCTGCACACCGCAGGCTTAAGTCGGCAATTCACTTCAGGCCGATTGATTTTTTGCAAACAAATTCACGGAGGAAGCACTCATGTTCAAAAAAACCGCCGCCGCTCTTCTTGCGCTCATTATGCTGCTGAGCTTTTTTGCCTGCGACACGCCCGGCTCAAACGGGGGAGAGGATTCGATCCCGTCGCAAAGTCCGACCCTGCTCCCGAGCGCGGCCGATACCGCACAGCCCACTCCAACGGATTCCGCGATCGAATACAAAAAGTTTTCGACCAAACCCTTTTCAAGGGCAGCGACCGTCAGCCGGGCGGTTCTTCACGATGATGATCGCATATCGATTTCGGCGAACGAACTGGTTTATATCGATGATTTTGCCGTGCTGAAGCTTACGGCGGAAAATAAATCGTCGGATGACTTGCTTGTTTCCGATATTTCGATTTATGTAAACGACTGCCTTGTTGAAGTTGACTTCAGGCACGAATTTGCTGCGGGCAAAGCCGAAGATTTCAGTCTGTATATGCCGATTCTTGATATGATGCTGTACGGCATTCGGGAAATTTCCTCCATTGACATTGAATTCCGCATTGCAGCCGCTTCGGGCGAAAAATACTTTACAGAGCTTGCCCACCTGTCCGCCGCTTCCGCACAGCCGCGGGAACCGGGCGCATATGATTACAGCGGCTATATTGCAGGCGATATTGCTCAGGCCATTCATTATGATAAGTTGAACGCTTTCAATGACTCTCCCGGTTTTGAATCCGACGGATTGAGCCTTGATTCATCCGCGCTCATCACCGTCAACGAAAAATACCGTGTGCTGCTTGAATTTGAAAACGCCGCTGCCAAGCCCGCAGAGGTGAACGTCGGTTATATCAAAATCAACAACCTTGTTGTTTTTAACGAATTTGATCATGCCGCCTTCCGTATTCATCCGCAAAAACATGCTGTTATCAGCATTCCGCTTTTCACGAAAGCACAGCTGCTTTTATACAGCATCGGCAGAATTGCGGATGTGCAGTTTGATATCACGCTGACAAACGAAAACGCCGAAATTCTTTCACGCGGTTCGGCTTCCGTTGCGATTCCCGGCAGAGTCGGAAACTTTGACTTTTCCAATCAGTATGCCAATTATGATGAAAACGGAGTTTACATGTTGGTTGCCGGACCCATTGAGAACTTTGATCTTGCAAACAAAAATCCGCTTATCCTCGTTTACGTCAAAAACGAAAGCGGGAAGACGATAAGCATTTCAAGCTTTGAAAAATGTTTGTTCATCAACGGGCGGCCCGTCGAATGTGTGAGTTTTTCAAAAATTCTGCGAAGTGATGATCGTATGCTTTTTGAAATTGAAATTGATGCGGCTTCACTTGAAACCGAGCTTTCCGCAATTTGGGAAATTGCCGTGTCATTCGAAATTTCTGATGAGAACGGTAATTTGATTTGCAAACCCGAAATAAAGCTTCAGGATCCTTCTCAGTCCCCTATAACAGCCGCATAATTGCAATCATGCATAATTGCTGCGCTGCAATCGGCTTTCTTTATTCAAATTCAACGTTCGTAGGGCAGCCTTCATGCAGGGTTTGCGTGTCGGCTGCCTTTTCCGCATTCTTTTTCTGTTGAAACCAAACATCACAAGTGATATAATCAATTCGGAGGAATTTTTGCGATTTTTGTTTTATTCTGCGAGATATTTCCTCAAAACTAAATATACAAAGCAAGGATGAACCCCTGTCCCTGCCGGCAGTTCGAAAGCCCCTTTCGGGATCGGCTGCCGCCGTTTGGCTGTCCGTTCCTTGCCTCACGAAATCCCGACCCGATTCGGATTTAGCTTAAACGGCTGCTTTCGGCAGGAACTGCTTCAAAGCTTTTTCCGTCGGCACGGGGCCTGTCGGTGTTTGCCCTGCGGCAGGCAAATAAAAAAACCAAAGCACTGCGGAAGATAAAACCTGCAAATGCGGTTTCCGTTCCCGGGTTTTCGCAGCATTAACACGGAGTAGGTCATAGAAATGAAACTGAAGTTTTTGGAACAGTACAAACACCTCGGAAAAGAGATATACATCCTTTTCTGGGGACGAATCGTAACAAGCATGGGCTCGCTTATCTGGCCGCTGCTGACCTTGATTCTTGAAAACAAGCTCGGATACGATGCAACTCTTATTGCGGGCATTTCATTTGCAATGTCGATATTGCAGTTTCCGATGCTTCTGCTCGGCGGCAGGCTTGCGGACAAGCGCAACCGCAAGAACGTCATTGTCATCTGCGATCTGGTAACGGTTGTTTGTTATATCATCTGCGGTCTGATTCCGCTTTCGGCATACAGCATCGGGCTGTTTTATGTTGCAAGCGTTTTTGCAACCATCGAGGGCCCGTCATACGATGCACTGATTGCCGATCTGAGTGACGGAGAGGACAGGGAAAAGGCATACAGCCTTCAGTATCTCGGAATGAACCTCGGGCTTGTGCTTGCGCCCACAATCGGCGGTTTTCTGTTCAAAGACTATCTGTGGCTTGCGTTCATTATCACGGGCATTGCAACGCTTTCTTCAACGCTGCCGATTCTTTTCTTTGTCAAAACGCTCAGCATACCGAAAAAGAACATCAGCGCATACGAACAAAAGCGTGAAGGTGTGAGCGTTTTTTCGCTTCTGCGTGAAAGAAAAACGATTCTTATATATCTGCTTGTTGCGGGAATCGGCGGGTTTGTGTATGCTCAATTCAACTACCTCCTTCCGCTTAACATGGGTGCGCTTTACGGCGCGGAAGGCGCGGAAATATTCGGCGTTATGACAAGCGTCAACGCCCTCGTTGTAATCCTTGCAACACCCGTTGTAACGACCTTTTTCGGGCGGATTCGGGATGTTCGAAAGATACTTCTGGGCGAAACGCTGATAGTTGTCGGGCTGTTCTGCTATCGGTTCGTTCAGGGAATCATCCCGCTGTATTTCGTTTTAATGACTGTTTTCACCATCGGTGAAGTATTCAACACCATCGGCGTGCAGCCCTATGTGACGCGGCGCATTCCCTCAACGCATTGGGGAAGGATGAACTCGATAATATCCATTGCATCCGGTGCTTTTTCCGGAGTCGGCAACCTGCTTATCGGCAAGCTTGTGGACACCTCGGGCTTTGATTCCGCGTGGCTCGTTATCGGCATTGCGGGAATTTTTCTCATACTCTGTGCCGCCGCAATGTGCATTACCGATAAAAAATATTTCCCCTTGCTTTATGAAAAAAGCACCCCCGGAGGCACTCCCGAAGCGTTTTCGGATTCGGAGCCGGAAAGCTCTGCGTCGGGATCCGACAAATAGCATTCGGCCTTTTCGGCTGCATTTCAGTACCCGTGCCTTTTGTCAAAAGTAAAAATTCAGTTTGCAAAGATGCGCGAATTGTGTTAAAATTGTGAACGGAGAAGCAGATATTTTCCGCTTCTCCGAGTATTATCCTTCGGATTTTTTCCGCAGCAAAAATTTTTTTGAAAGATAACGCAACCGAATCGGCGCGAATTGCGTTATATGAATGGAGACAAAAATTGTCCGACCGCAGTTTCGACAGCATATATAGTGATTATTCACGCCTTGTCTTCTGGGCGGCATATCGTGTTGTGCCAAACAGGGAGACGGCGGAAGATATTACGCAAATTGCTTTTGAGCGTGTTCTTTCCAATCTCGGCAGGCTGGCCGGCCTTGACGACGGACAGTTGAAAAGCTGGCTTTACCGCGTGTCCACAAACATCGCGCTTGATCATCTGCGCCGTGCAAAACACGAAACGCCGGTTGATGCGCCGATAAGCGATGATATCGAGGATTCAGCCCTCCCGCTCGATGAGGAAGTTGAAAGGCGCCGAAAAGCGGCAAAAGTTCGAAGTGCGATCGACAAACTTGACGAAACGAGCCGCAAAGTCATATTGCTGCACTATTACGCCGGTATGACCGTTCGCGAAATTTCGGCTTGCACGGGCATCAGCGAAGGAACGGTTAAATCGCGGCTTATGAAGGCAAGAAAGCGGCTTGCGGTTATGCTCGGAGAGGAGGCAGCGGATGAAAAAAAGCGGAAGAAAAAATGATTATTTCTGTTCGAATACGGTGAATCTCGAAGCAGCGGATTCCAATCATTCCGCCGACACATGCACGGAATTTGACAGTTCCCGCACAATTGACGAGCTTCTTCGTTGGGCTGCAAACGAAAGCACGGCCGAGATTGATTTCGAATCGATTCGTCTGCGCGCTGTTGAGAGCAGCCGAAAGTCCAAAATGCAGCGCATACGCCGAGTCCGTGCGTTGACAGCAGCAGGCGCGGCCATTCTTTTGATCCTGTTTGTTTTTGCACTCACCATCGGAAAAATCAACGATTGCGCAAAAGATCCGCAGGTCAGTGCAGGCCTCACGCCGAATGCAGGGGCAACACCCGAACCGTTTTCCGATCCGATGAACCTGCCGTCCGGATATGACAGTTTTCAAAACGCCGGAACCGTCGCCGATGAGGCGATAAAAAACACAAACATGTTCCCGCAGAATCTTCCTTCCGAAATGCACAAAAAGGTTGATAACGATTCCCTGCGCATTTCTGCCGAAGGTTTTGATGCAAACGGCAACCGCCTTTATTACGATTGCGAAGTTGTTGATGTTGCGCCGTATCAGCTCTCTGTCGGCCAGGTCGGTTCGTTTTCCGACGGCGTGGATATCGTTTACTATTGGCAGATAACAAGCGGCACATGCTTGCGCGTTCGTTTCTTCGGGTTTAAGCAGGCAACCGCTGAAATGCTCTTTAACCAGCTTTCAGGCCAGATAACGGGCACGAGCGGGAAGACCGCTGCTGTCGTGGCCGCACCTGCCCCATGGATACCTTCCGTTATCGGCTCGGGCGATTCCGAACCGTCCGAAGACGGTACGCTGCCTGTCGTCAGTGTTCCTTACATCGACAATTCGCCTGCTGAAACCGCACCGGTTTATGCTGCTCCCATCGGAACAGCTCCGACAGTTGATATTCCTTTTGAGCAGATATCGGACTCCGGCTACGATGCAATCGGGGAAATCCCCGGTTTTGCCCTTAACTCCGAATCGGCGGAAATCGGCGGCACATCGGCGAAAGCCGGCGGAGGTTCGGTCTGCGAAAAATCCGACAGGGTCAGTTTGCCCCGCCCCGGAAGCAGCAAAGTTGACTGCGGAAACAACAGTTCAAACACCGGCAAAGACATTGCAGACGGGAATGACGGTACAAAAAACGTTGTCAGGACGCAGCTCAATGATACGAACGGTACGTTCGACAAAACTCCGGCTGACCGTCCCTGATTTTTGGGCAAACGCAGGACAAACCTGCATCAGGACACGGCTCTCATATTTTTTGTTCTCCGAATTGTTTTCGATACTCTTTAATAAACTTAACTCGGAAGGAATCCGCGCATAATGAGCAAAAGAAGAAGATGCAGAAACGTCGTAACAGTTGTTAATGTGCTGAAAGAGCAGGGTGTTTTAACAATTGATATTCAGGAGGCTTTCCGCCGCGGCAATGTTGACGCACTTATTTTTTCCAATAAAGATGCGGTGCTTATCAAGCACTCATGCGGAGCTTACATGCTTTGGGCTGCAACCGTTGAAGCCGGAAGGCTTGCCCTTCGCGAGGTTGCCGAAATGCAGGTTTGCGTTGTTCACGGGCAAGCTGCTTTTGAGGCAATTCGCTGCGAACGAAAAGGTTTTTCTGTCGAAAAACCCTGCAAGCAATTCTGCCGCTACTCCATGCAGCGGCACAAGGCGAAATCTCCTTTTCCGATTCGGGAACTGACGACGGACGATCTTCCCCAAGTTGCCGCGCACTATAAGCTTGAATCCAAGGAAGAAATAGCTGCAACGATTGAACACGGGCTGATGTTCGGTGCCGAGGTTGACGGAGAACTTGCCGGCTTCATCGGAATGCACACCGACGGCAGCGTCGGAATGCTTGAAGTATTTAAAAAATATCGCCGGTGCGGCGTCGGCAGTGCACTTGTGTCGCACATGAACAACTATCATGCCGACAGAGGATGGACCGTTTACGGACAGGTTTATTTCGATAATGATGTTTCCCTTGCGATGCAGCGCCGTCTCGGGCTTGCCGAATCGGAAGACTATATCCGTTGGATCAGCGGCAAGGATACGTTTTAAGTCGGTTTGCTCTGTGCATGTTTTTCGCTGTACACGCACGGATTCGGCATCAATAACCGTTCCGTCGTCTATCGCAGCTCAGTCAAAGATTCTTTATAAAAAATAAAAAAGGGGCTGTTGCAAAATCAAGTCATATTTGCAGCAGCCACATAAACCTGATGTCGGTTTTGCACGCTTCTTCTATAGCTCTGCTCGAGAAAATTCCTTGCATGTTTGCATATACAACAATCGAAAACATAACCTCAGGATCAATCTTTCTCCACCGCCTGATTTTTGCTCGTTTTCATTGTATAATCAGCTCGCTTTCCGTTGGTTTTTGAGCAATTTAATTATACACGAAAGCAGCAAACCGGACAACCCTTCTTGAGTTGCCCGGTTTTGTTTTGGGGACTAATGCAACAGCCCCTGTAGGTTTATTCATTTGCTGCTTCTCTTTTTAGCTACATCCATCCATGCAGGACCTTCCCACTGAATAGGGGAAATTCCCTGTTTCTTCGCAATGTCCCTAATTCCATCTTGCAGCTTTTTGTAGTTTTTGTACTCAGATATGGCACTCCACGCTTCGCCATTATAATAGTAGGATTTGCCGGAACCGGTAATCCTGTTTCCCTTGGTGTTGAACTGCTGCGTCTCTTTTAGAGCTTCAAGAATAAAGCTGTCAACCGGTACATGCAACTCTGCCTCAGAAAGGCCATTTGGCAGCATATCAAGCAGCCACAGATATTTCAGCGTCATATTCACCCATTTCTGTGCAAGCCCATATGTAAAAGAATTGCTTTTAAGAATCAGCGAATCATCTTGAAATACCGCCGTGTTCATAGTACCCATTATTTCTTCGCATTTGGCCTTATGCCACAAACCGAACTGCTCGTCAATACATTGGTATTCATCAAGATGTTGGCCAGATCGCCGACAGGCTGGTACTGAGCTCAAAATTCTGCTACAAATCTTCTCAACAAGATTGTGCTTTGCCTCTTTGTATTTTTTTGCTAAATCTGTATTTTCCTTTTGCATTTTGTCTAGTTCACTGGAAGAATACTTGAACGCAATTCTACGATTCAAATCTAAATACGCGCGGTACGCGCACTTTTGTATACCTTCTCTTGCAAGATCCTCGCTTTCACACCCAAAGTAGCTATACAGCAGAAAATCCATTAGTTTTTTGTTGTCGGCAAGCTGATTCATAGTGCTATCTCCTTTGCTTATATTATTCATATTTCTCCAACGCCTTTTCCAAAGCGTTTTAAACCTTTTCCCGCAGGCGCTGAGGCTCCGGCACCGTCACATCCGGGGCGAAATTCAGGGCAAACTGCTCCATGGCCACCCGAAACACCGCCCGGACATTGTCGCCGGCATACATATAGGGGTGCTCCTTCATATAAGTTGCCAGATCCGGCGTCCGGCCGTTGGCCCATTTCAGGTGCTCAAAGGGCTTGGCAGGCTCGTTCAAAATCTTCAGCTTCTTTGATTTTTGTTCAAAGCTTAATCCGAAAGCTGCCACTCGATTGTTTTCTGTCCCGAATCGGCAAGGATTTGGTTGCACTTTGAAAAATGCTTGCAGCCGAAAAATCCGTTGTAGGCCGAAAGCGGGCTCGGGTGCACCGTTTCAAGCTTTACATGAATCGGGTTTGTGATGACCTTTGCTTTTTGCCGCGCATTCGCTCCCCAAAGCAGGAAAACAACCGGCTCCGTCTTTTTGTTAAGCTCGGAAATTACCCTGTCCGTAAAAATCTCCCAGCCCATTCCCTTGTGGCTGTTCGGCTGATGTTCGCGCACCGTGAGAACCGAATTCAACATCAACACGCCTTGCTTTGCCCACTCGGTAAGCTCTCCGTGATGCGGGGGAATGAACCCGACATCGTCGGAAAGTTCCCGAAAAATATTTTTCAGGGACGGAGGCGGGGCGATGCCTTTCAAAACGGAGAAGCAAAGCCCGTGCGCCTGGTGCGGCCCGTGATACGGATCCTGTCCAAGTATCACTGCCCGCGTGTTTTCGAACGATGTATATCGAAGCGCATTGAAAATATCATACATATTCGGATACACAACGCATTTTCTGTATTCATCGGCCAGGAACTTCCGCAAATTCCTGTAGTAGTCTTTCTGAAATTCGTCTTTAAGAATTTCGTCCCAATCGTTGCCGAGATTTACCATTTATCCTCCGTATTTTGCTGTGTTTTGCACAAAATCAACATACTTTTTTGTTTTGCTCAAATGCCGAGCATTGCAGAAGCGATTGCAAAATAAATAAGCAGCGCAATCGCATCAACAATTGTTGTAATAATCGGACTTGCCATGACAGCGGGATCGAGTCCGATTTTTTTCACAAGCAAGGGCAGCGTGCAGCCGAAAAACTTTGCAACAACGACCGTTGCCAAGAGTGTCAGGCTTACCGTCAGCGAAACAAAAATCCCCAGTCTGTCGAACAGCATCAGTTTTCCGAAGTTTACAACAGCGAGCGTTGCGCCGCAAAGCAATGCAACGCGCATCTCCTTGAACATGATCCGAAAAATATCAGAAAACCGAATCTCCGCCAAAGAAAGGCTGCGTATAATCGTTACGGACGATTGGCTGCCGGAATTGCCGCCCGTGTCCATCAGCATCGGGATGAACGATGTCAGGATGATGTTTGCTGCAAGCGCAGCTTCGAATTTTCCGATTATCAGCTGTGTGAAAACCGCTGAAAGCATCAAAAGCAGCAGCCACGGTATGCGGCTTTTGTACAGATCCATCACGCTGAGCCGCGGATACGGTTTGTCCGACGGGGTGATAGCAGCCATCTTTTCAATGTCTTCAGTCGCTTCATCGCGCATAACGTCGATCGCATCGTCAACCGTAACTATACCTACCAGCCTGTTTTCGCCGTCCACAACAGGCATGACTGTCAAGTCGTATTTTGCGAACATATCCGCAACAACTGCAATATCATCAAGTGTTCCGACGGAGATAACATTTTCATCCATCAGATCGGAAACAACGGCCCTCGCATTGGCAAGCACAAGCGTCCGCAAAGAAACAAGGCCGATAAGCCTGCGTTTTTCGATTACATAACAGATGTCAATCGTTTCCTTATCTACTCCGGTCAGCCGAATATGATCCAGTGCCTCCGCGGCGGTCATGGATGAATGCAAATCCGCAAATTCCGGAGTCATTATGCTTCCTGCGCTGTCCTCCGGATATTTCAGCAATTCGTTTATGTCACGTCGAACATCGGGCGAAGCCTGCTTCAATATGCGCTTAACAACGCTTGCGGGCATCTCCTCCACAAGATCCGCCGCGTCATCCGCATACATTTCATTCACAATATCAGCAAGCTCTTTGTCGGAAAAAGCATTTATCAGCTGCTCCTGCAGCACGGGTTCCATTTCAACGAAAACATCCGCCGCCGTTTCCTTTGGCAAAAGGCGAAAAAGCATGAGCAGCCGCTGCGCAGGCTGATCACGAAAAATCACGGCAATATCTGCCGGGTTAACGGTTGAAAGAATATCTTTCACGCTGTTGTAATTCTTGCGTTCGAGCAGAACTTCCACCGTCTGCGATAAATCTGTTGAAAACACTGCCATTGTTCTTCTTTTGAAAGCCGCAGATCGAGAAACAAGGCAAAAGACCTGCGCTTGCAGCATGGTTTCGATTGAGAAAAGCTGCCGATGACTTATTGCGCGGATACGCAGCAAATCCCGAGTATACCCCGATTTCAAGCTGTTGTTCGCGCAATAATTTTTCGGAAGCTCCCTATGGTTTTTTTCTCAAATTTCGCTGCCCGGATGATTCAGCCGGAGGTTGAACGCAGAATTGCGGGTTCATGTGAAAGAACGCAAACAGGAACGGTTAATCTTCCGCTCCAAGCCTGCCGCAAAAGCCTGCCATATGAAATCACTTGTGTTTCAACAGCAAAACTTCAATTGCAAAACAGTATAACCGCAGGAGTCATACAGGGTTTGTTCGGCGCATTCAGTACATGTTTTTGTTTTCCGCGCATCATGTTCTCGTTTCGGTTGGGAACATCCGCACTTGTGCTGCTGTCAGCTTCCATAATAACTCCTTTGATTTTTTTCGGTCAGGGACTTTACCTTTTCCGTGTTTTAAGTGTAAAATAAACTTGTGCATTTGTCAATCCCCGCAAAGTAATTTTTGAACACCGTCCGTCCTTTGCCGTTTTGTTCTGCCGCGTGCGCCGACCTCGACTGCGTTTTCGCTGTTGACAAACGGACAGCACGGCACTATAATCAAGAAAAAAGTACGAAGAGGTGCGGATTCATGACGGAAGGCAAGATTTACAGCAAAATCAGTCTGTTTGCGCTGCCGATTTTTATCGGGCAGCTTTTTCAGCAATTTTACAATGTTGCAGATTCCCTCGTGGTCGGCCGTTATTTGGGCAAGCAGGCACTTGCGGCCGTCAGCTCGTCCGGCAGCTTGATTTTTCTTCTTGTCGGATTTATTAACGGCGTTTTTGTTGGCGCGGGAGTTGTTATCGGACGATATTACGGCGCACGTGAAAATGAAAAAGTTCATACCGCCGTTCATACCACAACCGCCTTTGCAGTGCTGTCGGGCTTGTTCCTTACCGCCGCCGGAATGCTTCTCACGCCGGTTATTCTCCGCCTGATGAACACTCCCGCCGACGTTTTGCCCGAGTCCATACGATACTTCCGTTTATATTTTGCCGGCGCACTCGGCAATGTTCTTTATAATGCCTTCAACGGCATTTTTCAGGCGCGCGGCGACAGTCGGCATCCGCTTTACTATTTGATAATTTCATCAATGACCAACGTTGTTCTTGATATTCTGTTTGTAAAATATTTTAAATGGGGTGTCGGCGGGGCTGCAGCAGCAACGGTTATATCGCAGTTCCTGAGCGCAATTATCTCATTCGTTAAACTCACCACTGTTGACGACGTACACAAAATCGTCCCTCACGATGTTCGTATTGATTGGCCGATGCTTAGGGAAGTGCTTGCGACCGGATTGCCGACAGGCGTTCAGAATTCCGTGATCGGGCTTGCAAACGTAATCGTTCAATCCAACATCAACGATTTTGGCTCCGATGCAATGGCGGGCTGCGGTGCGTATTTCAAAATAGAGGGGTTTGCTTTTCTCCCGGTAACAAGTTTCAGTGTTGCACTTACAACTTTTACAAGTCAGAACCTCGGAGCGAAGCAATATGACAGAGTAAAAAAGGGCACTGCATTCGGGCTTGTCTCCGGCGTTGCACTTGCGGAACTCATCGGAATTGTGTTTGTGATTTTCGCACCGTCGCTTATTGCCATGTTTAACAGTTCGCCCGAAGTTGTCGCTTTCGGCGCAATGCAGGCACGAACGGAAGCACTTTTTTACTGTGTTTTGTCGCTTTCACACTGCATGGCCGGAATCATCCGGGGAGCGGGGAAAACGATGGTTCCGATGCTTATCATGCTGATTTGCTGGTGCGTTATCCGCGTTGCATATATTACGATAACTGTGCATTTTATTCCCGATATCCGCGTAGTTTTCTGGGGATATCCGATAACATGGATGCTCAGCGCGGTCTGTTTCACGCTCTACTATTTCAAAGGCGACTGGATGCATAATTTCGAACGCTTGGACGCCCGCCGGAATGCGGCGGCAAACCGAAATTGATTTAAATTACTGATAAAATACGAAAGGATTTCAAAATGGAAGTAAACGCAAAAAGAGCATTTGAGCTGCTGAACAAGCTCTCCTTCGAACGCGTGTCCTGCACGGCGGAAGAAACCCGCACGGCAGAGGCACTGCTTGCCGAAATCGACTCATTTACATGGGCGCGTTCGGACATACAACGTGAAATTGAAGTTTTCAAGGTGTCAACCGGCACCGTTACCGCGGCAAGGTTGATCGTTACCGAGCCGTATGAGAAAGAATACCCGGTAACAGCCTATCTGCGTTCCGACAGCACACCTGATGACGGGTTGGAGCTTGAACTTGTTTACGTTGAAAACGCGCTCCCCGCAAATCTGCTCGGTGTTGAAGGTAAGGCCGTTCTTGTCAACGGACGATTCGGTTTTGAAGCTTACGGGCGCATTCAAAAGGCAAAACCTGCCGCAATAATCGGTTTTACCGGCAGCATCCTCGATAAAGATGACGAAACCGATCACGGTATCTGTAAAATTCGCGAAACCTACACCGCCGAATTCGGCGACAACATCCTCGTTAATTTGAAGGCGAAGGATGCGCTTGAAATTGTTTCAAAAGGTGCAAAAAAGGTTAAGCTGTTTGTCAGCAGTACTGCGACTGAGAGCGAATCACGCAACGTATGCGTTACACTGCGCGGAACGGATCTTGCAGATGAAATCGTGTCGTTCGGCGCGCACTACGACAGCGTTCTGTTTTCAACGGGCGCATATGATAACATGAGCGGCTCCGTGATCATCATGGAATTATTGCGCTATTTTGCGGCAAATCCTCCGCGCCGCACATTAAAATTCAACTGGTTCGGTTCAGAGGAACAGGGCCTTCTCGGAAGCAAGGCGTATGTTGCCGCTCACGAGGCGGAGCTTGAAAAGCATCGTTTGATGGTCAACGTCGATATGGCCGGTCCCATTCTCGGCTCTGAGCATATATTTATCATGGGGGATGCGCCCATGAAGAGTTATGTTGAAGGGATGATGAATGAACTCGGCGCCGCCGTTGTATATCATGAGGATGTTTATTCAAGCGACGGAACTCCGTTTTCCGACAAGGGCATACCTGCAATAAACTTCACGAGGGTAAATGCAAACGGAACCGGCTTTATTCACGATCGCCGCGATGCACTTGCAAACGGTTTCCTCTCGGCTGATGCACTCGGCATAACGCTTAACTTGGCTCTGGAGTTTTCGAAACGAGTCGTCAATGCTCCGATTTTCCCGATCGAGCGCAAAATTTCCGATTCCATGCGAGATAAAATCGACAAGTATTTGTTCAGAAAATGTAACAAATAACCCGCTGCGCTTTTGACTCTCGGTCGGATGTGTCTGTTTTCACGCTGATTTGTTTACATGATTTCCCGGGAAATACTCTGTTTAAACGGACTGTTTCTCGGGAATTTTCTGTTTTTTGCATCTCGCCGCTCATTTCCCGGGAAATGCTGCGCGGTTTTAACTCAAATTCATCTATTTTCGCGAAGCAAATATATTTATTAATATTTAATTTTTGTGTTTTCAAAAAATTACTTTGGTGCTATAATCAGGCTGAAAATGAGAAGAGCGGGCAATGCCCGAAGGGATGGTCTGATTTGAAGCTGCTGGATAAATTAAAGTCTTTCGGTCAACGTCGTGATGTTGATATGACGGAGGGCGGAATCGCACGTCATATTGTGTGTTTTGCAATTCCTTTACTGCTCGGGAATCTTTTTCAACAATTTTACAACACGGTTGACAGCTGGGTCGTCGGCAACTATGTCAGCGACACGGCTTTTTCGGCTGTCGGCACCGTCGGCCCGATCATTAATATGCTGATAAACACGTTCCTCGGGCTCAGCACCGGCGCAAGTGTTGTCATTTCGCAATTTTACGGTGCAAAACAGCATGAGCGCGTGCAGGACGCTGTTCACACGTCTGTGATGATGACGCTTATCTTGGGCGTTGTTTTCACCGTTATCGGCATTGCAATGACGCCGCTGATGCTGAATCTGATGGAAACTCCGGACTCCGTACGTCCCGAGGCAACGCAGTACCTTATTATCTATTTCTCCGGAATAATCAGTCTTATGCTCTATAATATGGGTTCCGGCATTCTTCGCGCGATCGGCGATTCGCAGCGTCCGTTTTATTTTCTTGTCGTTTCAGCGCTGACAAATGTTGTGCTTGACCTTGTATTTGTTCTTGTGTTCAAAATGGGAGTTTCCGGTGTTGCGATCGCAACTGTCATCGCTCAGACGCTTTCGGCCGCACTTGTTCTCATCGTACTCCTCCGTGCAAAAAACTGCTGTCGGCTTTCGCTTAAGAAATTGCGCATTCATCGCTCCATGCTCGCAAAAATTCTGAAAGTCGGCATTCCCGCCGCTCTTCAAATGGCTGTTACGGCATTTTCGAATGTTTTCGTGCAATCATACATCAACAGTTTCGGCGAGGACTGCATGGGCGGCTGGACAGCCTATGTCAAAATCGATCAGTTCCTCTTCCTTCCGATGCAGAGCATTTCGCTCGCTGTGACAACATTTGTCGGGCAGAATCTCGGCGTTAATCAGGTTGCGCGCGCAAAAAAGGGAATCCGCGCCGGAATGCTTATGGCCGTCGCCTGCACCGCGCTTTTAATGGTGCCGGTGCTGATTTTTGCCCCGCAGCTTGTTGAATTTTTTAATAAAAAACGTGAAATTGTGGATTACGGTTCAATGCTTCTCCGTCTGATTTCGCCCTTTTATGTTTTCTGCTGCATCAATCAGATTTTTGCGGGTGCGCTTCGCGGAGCGGGCAACAGTCGAACACCGATGTTCATAATGATAGGTTCATTTGTTGTATTTCGTCAGATTTATCTTTTTATCATGGCGAACTATATCAGCAACACAATTAAACCCATTGCGCTGAGCTATCCTGCCGGTTGGCTTTTGTGCAGTCTTATCACCGCATTATATTTCAAGTTTGCAAAGTGGGAAAAACATCGCGTTGTTGATATTGAGTAGCATTGCGGCATACGGTCGGATTTTGCGGACAAATTTGCGGCAGGGCTTGAAATCCGCGGATTAATATGTATAATTTAAGCACCGGGCGGCGCGAACCTGCTGTTTGTCCGCTGATTTTACGAACGGAGCCGCGCATGGGTTCATTCCGTGCGCAACTTATTGATGAGTTTTTTTCGATTAACCGATAAAACCGCCGGAACAAAACCGGCGGAAGAAGCGGGCAGCACGGGCTTTCGGCGCGCAGTTCGAATAATCAGAACTGTGCTCATATGTTTTGCCGCTGCATTGTATGTTTTTTATTTCATAACCAACTTGCGGGCAATGAGCATCGGCGGCGGAATACTTTCCGCCTCACTGCTTGCGCTTTTCACATTTGCAGCTTATAAAGCTGTTCCTCTCGTTTTGAAGACGCTCATCGGCGAACGGCTTTGCAGCTTTGTCCCCGTTCCGAACGCCCGCAGGGATTTTTCTCGGATTATGCTTGCCGCGCTGGCGATTCACATTGTTACAACCATTCTCGGAATGGTGCTTTATCGGGTTTTCACCCCTGATTTCAGCGGCAATCTGTTTGAATTATGGGAGACTTCCTGGTCAAAGCACAACACCGATGTCCCTCATTATATTAATATTGCTGAAAACTGGTATGTAAACGATGGGAAAGATCGCCTTCTGATCGTTTTTTATCCGATGCTGCCTCTGCTTATGCGAATGCTCAATCCGGTCTTTCACAACAGCTTTGTGTCAGCTCAAATTATCAACACAATTGCAACGTGCCTCGCCTCCGGAACGGCATATTTAACGCTGTACGGAATTCTCGGCAAAAAGCGTTCCGTGCATGCCGCACTGCTTTCGCTTCTCCTTCCGGGTGCAATTTTTCTTAATTCACCAATGACGGAACCGCTTTTCATGCTGTTCTGTTTCTGTGCGTTTTACTGTTTGCAAAAGCATAAATTTATACTCTCCGCTGTTTTTACCGCTTTAGCCGGTTTCACGCGGTCTCTCGGGGTCGTGCTTGCTGCTGCAATCTTCATTGAAGGAGTCGGCACGATCGTCCGAAACATTCGCGACGGCAAGAAATGCGGAAAGCAAATTATTGCGGTTGCTGCCGCGCTTGTTATATCAACACTCGGAACGGTGGCTTATCTGCTCATTAATTATAATGTATCCGGCGATTTTTTCGTTTTCATGGAGTATGAAAAACTGAACTGGGATCAACAGCTCGGTTTGTTTTTTGACACCATGCGATACATTTGGGACTGGTGCGTCAACGCAATTCCGAACGGGAACATCAGCGTGATTTATTCCCTTTGGATTCCGACAGTTCTTATTGCATTCGCATCACTTGCGCTGATTACCGATCGTATGCGAGAATTGCCTTCGGCCTATATTGTCTTCTTCCTTGCTTACTACGTGCTTGCAATGGGCTGCACATGGCTGCTTTCCGCAGTTCGCTACCTTTGCGCAACGCTGCCGCTCACGGCATCCGTTGCCGCCCTGTGCACAACAAAAAAGAAAACGCAGGCGGTCTATGGGTGCACCTGCGTTTTATATGTCGCTTTCCTTTGCATGTATATGCTTAGATTGAGCATATTCTGACAACGGAATTGCCGCTTCATACGATGCCCGTCACCTTCGGGCATCAATTTTCCATGTTGTTGAAATCATAAATATCCTCGCCTTTTTCGCGCGGTCCGACCCTGCCCGCAAGGAGATAGCGCCGCTCAATGGGGTCATAGAATATATGTTTCACGATACGAAAATTTTGTACGCATCCCGTACTCGGCACATGCGTTCTCGGACCCGTGCAGGGGTGCAGCAGGTCGCCGATCATAATGTGCCCTTCGTCAACATATGAAATTGTCAAATCTTTTGCAATTGCATCAAGAACCTTGCTTTCCAGCTCGTCAAGATCAAGCTCGGGTTTCGGTTCGTCAAATGACAAAACAAAGCCGTGCTTAACATCGCTGTGTTTGCACCTGCATCCGTCATCACCGGGAAGGAAAATCTCGCAAAGATCTTCCGCCGTATGCGCCATCCTGCGATAATCGACCGATTTTGCAACGATATCGTAGATTTCATTCGGCAGCGGACCAAAAATCGTCGGGCGCGTTATGATTATTTCCTCACCCATGCCGATCAGAAGGTTTGCATTGGTCTTAAGAAACGGGTAAATCATGTCGAAATGCTCAACGATTACACGTTTGCCGCGTTGAACAGCGTTCAAAATTGCATCGGCAAGCACTCCCATCTGCGTGAATGCCGCCTCGAAGCGTATGTCAAGATGATATGTGTGCGCAGTAAAAAAACCTTGCTGCTCAATGTCAAGAATCGGAAGCGGGCGAGTGTTCACTCCGTTATCATCGTTTGTCAGCTCGAGCCCGGGGAACATGCCTTTTATCAACATGCTCTTGCCCGAGCCTGCCTCGCCGATAATGCCGATAAGCTTATCAAACGGGCTGAGATACATCTGCGCAATATGCATTCCAAGATCATATATCCTGTCGCGTCCTCGGGGTGCGAAAAAGACGCTGTAATAGTGGCTGTTCTGCATTCTGCCTGAGTATGACATTAGAGAATCTCCTTTTTGTTTCATGCACGCGTCATCTGCGTTTTTTACCTGCAAAGCGGTGCTGCATTTTTCCTAATGATTATATAGCATTCCGTCTCCCAATGCAACAGGAATTTCCCGTTTGAAAATACTATATTGCATTTCGGCGGCAATAATGCTATACTTGCAGCAGACGCGACGGGGAAGCGAAGGATCAAAAGCCGATTACCTCAATCGAGTTTTGTGAATTCCGTTTTCCTGCTGCAACGGTTAACTCCGCAAAACAACCCCGTAAACAAACAGAAAGGAAACTGTATTTATGAAAAAAATCTCAACCCTGCTGCTTTGCATTGTTCTTGCGGCGGCACTTGCGCTTGCTGCGACAGCTGCCGGCTGCAAAAGCAGCGGAACAGATAAACCAAACGAAAACCAAGGAGACAATGACATGAACAACGACAAAATCATCGCAACCATAGAAATGGAAAACGGTGGGGTCATGAAGCTTGAACTGTATCCCGAAATTGCACCTCAATCCGTTTACAATTTCGTTTCGCTTGCGCGTTCCGGCTTCTATGACGGCTTAACTTTCCACAGAATTATTCCCGGCTTTATGATTCAGGGCGGCGACCCCCTCGGTGAAGGCTACGGCGGCCCCGGCTATTCCATCAAGGGTGAATTTGCAAGCAACGGCTTCAACAACACGCTTAAGCATGAGCGCGGCGTGATTTCCTGGGCACGTTCGAACAATCCCGACAGCGCAGGCAGTCAGTTTTTCATCATGCACGCCGCCGCTCCGCACCTTGACGGCAGCTATGCCGCTTTCGGCAGGGTCATTGAGGGCATCGAAGTCGTTGATGAAATCGCTTCCGTCAAAACCGGTGCGAATGACCGCCCCGTCACTCCCGTTGTGATAAAATCAATCACGATCAGCGGCCCCGAGCTGCCCGAGCCCGATAAATTGCCCGGCAAATAATTCCTGATTTATACCGGATTCATAAGTGCATACTGCTGCATCAGCGACGCCCGAACCGGCAGTTTGAATACAAGCTCCGCGCAACGGCTTCAACCTGCTTTTCAGCTTTAAATCGGCCTTTGTCAACGTACAGAGGTCGATTTTGCATTCATTGCACATCATCAAACAGCACCTCATCAAACATTCTTAATAATGTGCATGTCAGGCTGCCGAGCTTTTTCTTGAAGGCTCATCGACAACTTCTCCGTCTCGATTCACCGTCCGATTCCTTTGTGCGGCACGTTCGCGCAAAGTGTATGTCGGTGCCGGCAGAAGCTCCCCCCTTTTTGCATCATCGGGTACGCATACGTTGCGTGTTCTGAAATTCGATGTTGTTTCAGATTTTTTAAATTTATCGGTGCAAACACCGACTGCAATCAGTGCGCCAATGATCATTCCCGGAATAAGAAAGGAAAAAAACAACCCAAAGTAATTCATTGTAATACCTCCGCAATCAATCGGTTTTGCGGTCGAACATCGCTGTTCACAGTTTCCGTTTCGGCAACAAATCCTGAAACAGTTTTTAAAAGCGCGTTTCCTTTTCGGAAATCGGCTGCTGTTTTTTGACCGCACGGCTATTATAGTATCTTTTTAGGATACTTGCAATACCTTTTTCCGTACTGTTGCCCGTTAAAATAAATATATTTTTATTTGTGCTTGCATTTTGTTTCCAATCGAGATACAATACAGGCAGTAAATTACGGAGAACCGACGATGAACAGACTGAAACAACTGCGAAATTCACGCGGCATCACCCAAGATGAGCTGGGGCGTATGCTCGGAGTTCAAAAAGCAGCGATATGCAAATATGAAAACGGAAGAGTCAACATGCCGAACAGCGTTATCATGCGGCTTGTGGAAATTTTTCAAGTCAGCGCGGATTATCTTCTCGGCACGGATGAAGTCGTTCCGCTGCTGAAATCAAGTTCGGCAAAACTTTCTTCCTCTTCAAAGCCGCATGCGCCCGCAATCGGTGTTCCCTTGGTTGGGTTTGTTCACGCCGGTTTGCCGATGCTTGCGGATGAAAATATAACCGAGTACATACCCGTTTCCGCAAACGAAGTATCTTCCGGAGAATGTTTCTTCATGCAGGTTGAAGGCGACTGCATGACGGGGGATCACATCGTTGAAGGCTCGCTCGTTCTGGTGCGGAAATGTGTTGAGGCGGACAACAATTGCATCGGCGTTGTGCGTATCGGAGACGAGGTGCTTCTGCGGCATATCCAGCGCTTCGGAAAGCAGCTTGCGCTCACCCCGTCCAATCCGGCGTACAACACCATGATCGTTTCCGAGGGCGATGTTCAAATAATCGGTAAGGTTATTGAAACGCGGCTTAGATTCTGAAAACCCTCATCAGCGGCTTTTCGGCATAAACCCTGCCGCAATGCGCATAAAATGCAGCATGCCGAGCACATGTTGCTGTCGCTGTGTGCCGACGCGAAATTCTTCAGCGTTCGGTGCGCTCTTCGGCTGTGCAGCATTGCGAAAGGAGTATTTCTAATTGAAGAACAATCCGTTACTTTCAAAACCGTTTGGTCAGAGCAGAAACCAGGCACCGACAAAGGTCACGTTTTGCAGACCGCGCCGCAAAACTCTCGGATTCCGCCGTGTTTTCGGGTTTATGATGCTGATTATTTGCGCATCTGCTGCCTCTCTGCTGCTTGCGCTGCGCATTTCCGAAAGCGGCTCTCTTGTCAGCGGTGATACTGTTGACAGCGCTGCCGTGTTTTCCCCTCTGCGTTTTGCTTCAAACAATTCACCGGATGATGCGGCAAAAGGCGATGACTCGCGTGCGACAGGTCGGCTTCAGCTTGTTCAGCTGCCTTCAATTTTAACCGTTTTTGCGCCGTCCGATAACCCGATACGCCCTGTGCAGTCAGACAGCGTGATCGTTGATAACGACAGCATGGTTGCCAAGATTTATGCCGGAGAAGGCACTCCTGTTTTGTCCGCACTCGACGGAACGGTAAAAACCGTTTCATTTGACGAAGGCCTCGGCGGCAGCCTGACCGTTTGCAGTTCGGATGATATTGAAATTACATACTACGGGCTGCGGGATATTTGCGTTGAACGCGGGCAGCCTGTCGTTCAGCGCAGCATTCTCGGAAACATGCAGCGTGACTATATTTGTGTCAAAATCACCAAGGCAGGGCGGCCGATCGATCCGTTTGATTTTTTTGGCATCAAGGCGAATCTCGGATAATTGAAAATTGCCGTTTTCGGCAGGACCGAACTTCGCTGTTCGATTTGCGTTCTGCTGCTTGTTCCTGCCGCAGCCGTGCTCGGCAAGCTGCCCGCCCTCATGCTTGCCCTTGTTTCGCTTGCGGTTCATGAACTGTCCCACGCATTTATGGCGGCAAGGCTGGGGCTTGTTGTCTCCTCGATTGAGGTGCAGCCCTTCGGCTTTATCGCTGAACTGCATACGCCGCCGCGTACCCCGTCGGAATGCCTGTCGGTTGCGGCAGCGGGACCGTTTGCAAGCCTGCTCATCGCCCTCTGCGGCGCAGGTTTGGGCAAATACATCGGGCATACATCGGCAGCCTTCCAAGATTTCTGTTCTTTCAATTTATCGCTCGGATTAATGAATCTTCTCCCTTTTCTGCCTCTTGACGGCGGACGGCTTGCGCTTGCATTGATTGAGAAGCGAACCGGGCGGGCTCGTGCGCAAAGAACACTTTCTTTGTTCGGCATCATATTCGGCGTTCTGCTTTTTTGCGCAGGCATAATGCTTGTTTCAGCGGCTGACGCCGTATTCAACCCGACCCCGCTTGCGGCAGGTTTTTTCATCTTTATTTCGGCACTTTCGGAATTCCGCTGTTCCTGCGGCAGCAATATCAAAGCAAGTCTTGCGGGTTTATCACGGCTCCGTTCCGGTTCCGCGGTTCGCGTTGTGCCGATAGCACTGCGAAGCGACTGCACGGTGCGAAAAGCACTTTCGTTTATAGGGGGCAGGGGATACGGCATCATTTTTGTTGTTGAGGCCGGAGCGACTGTCGGCATCCTTGATGAAAACATTGTTTTGAATGCCGCACTCCGCGGCGAAAGCGATGCGGAGCTGAGCACGCTTTTGCCCAAGCGCTCTGCATCGTCCGCACCGAATTTACCTGTATTCAAGCGATAAATTATGAACCTTCCCATCGTCAACAAGTTCAACGCATGCACCGTGCCGCTCCTTTGCATTCGAAGCGCTGCGGTGCATATCGACACTGTAAACGGTGTTTCCGAAACGGTATTCAAACGAAAATGCATCAAGCACGGTGCAGGGTTCAACAAAAAGTTTTGTTCCCCTCTTGCGGATTCCGAGAATGTTCTCAACGGCGGCGCGATACAGCCATGCTGCCGATCCCGTGTAAAGCGTCCAGCCTGCCCGCCCTGCAAGCCTTCCGACCGAATAAACGTCGCCCGCAACGGCATAGGGTTCCCCTTTATAGCGTTCGATGGAATTTGCGGATCCGTGTTCAATCGGGTTTATCATTTTAAACAAGCTGTCCGCTGTATCGGCCATACCGAGCCGACATGCGGCTATTATGCACCACGCCGCCGCATGCGTGTATTGTCCGCCGTTTTCGCGTACTCCGGGCAGGTAACCCTCTATATAGCCCACAGCGTTCCTCGTTTTTCCGTCAAACGGAGGGGTCAGCAGCCGAATCAGCCCGTTCACCGGGTCCGTCAAGGCCGCAAGCACAGTTTCAAGCGCTTCGCGGGCGTGAACGGCGTTTGCGAAAACCGCAAAACATTCGCTTACGCAATCAACGGCACATTCCGAACAGTCTGCGCTTCCAAGGCTTGTTCCGTCACCGAAAAAGGCGCGTATATATCTGTTTTTGTCCCACGCATTGCTTTCAATTGCAGCACGAAGCGCGACGGATCCACGTTCGAAAAGCATTGCCCGTGCAGTATCTCCCCGCTTTTTGCAAACAGGCAGCAATGCCCTCGCCGCAAGCAGCAGCAGCCAGCCGACAACAACGCTTTCGCCGCCGTCCCAACCTACCGCGTCCATGCCGTCGTTCCAATCACCCGTGCCCATAAGCGGCAGCCCGTGCGCCCCGCGCAGCTTAAATGAAAGCTCAACGGCGCGGCAGCAGTGTTCATAAAGGGTTTCCGTATCATCGGACTTCTCCATTTCACAATATATGTTTTGTTGTCCGTACGGTATCTTAATGTCGGCAAGATACGGTACTTGTTCGTCAAAAATCGCTGCATCCCCGCTGACTTCAGCGTATTCGCACGCTGCAAGCGGCAGGAAGAGGCGATCATCGCTTATCATTGTCCGCACCCCGCGCGGCAGCCCGTCTGCAAAACCTTCGTGCCACCAGTGGAGCACATCGCCCTTTTTAAACTGACGTGAAGCGCACTTGATTATCATATTCCTTGTGCATTCGGGATCGGTCGCCGCAAGTGCTGCTGCATCCTGAAGCTGATCTCGGAAGCCAAACGCACCGCCGCACTGCCAAAATCCGGTTCGCCCGATTATGCGCGCCGAATACGTTTGATAGAGCAGCCGCCCGTTCACGAGTGCATCAAAGCTCGCATCGCCTGTTTTTATCCTTAACATATCTGTTTTTTGCCTATAAAACCGCACTGTTTCATTCAACGCCGCTTCAGCGTCCGCATCGGCAAGGAGCTTCGGAATGCGTTCAAGCTGCTCAAACCCAAGCAGCACCGTAAGCTTTGCGGTTGATTGCGGTTCAACGGTGAATTCGGCTGCAATTTGATTTCCGTTCGCGGCAAGGCTTTTCGAACCGCCCAAAATCGAAAGGAAGCCCCACTCCGAATGTTCCGAAAGTGTGTCGCGCGCCGCAGCGCAAAGCGGGAAACCCTTCCCGCCGACAGTTTCAAATTGCAGTGAAGCGGGATGTGCTTTTTCGCCCAACACCCAGTCCGCCCCGCAGCGCAGCCGCAGCTTTTTTCTGTTTGCCGTCAGGTTTTCGATGCATACCGTTGAGTATTTCAAAGGTAACTCCATGTCAACCGTCACCGTGAGCTGCACCCTGAGCTCAGCCGTCCGCCATTCAAAGCGGCTGTACCCAAACCCATGCGACACAACACAGCTGCTGCCGAATGCGGGCAAAAGGCTGAGCCTGCTTTCTCGTTCAATATCAAACAGTATCAAAAACTCTCCGCTTGTATCAAACAAAGCATCGTTTGACCACGGTGTTATCCGCAGCATTCTTGCGTTTCCGCACCATGTGTAACCGCCGCCGCTCTCGGTCACAAGCGTACCCATGCGCTTTCCGGCAAGGACATTGCTCCAGGGCAGAGGAGTAATGTTTTTAGGCGAATTTTCAATAACAAATTCCATTTTTTCATTATCAAATCCGCCGCAGCCGTTCCATGAGAAGCATGCTTTTTTTCGTGCATCCGTTATATTCGGCTGTGTAAGCATTGGGCGCATTGTTTCTGTTTCCGTCATTTTCTCGTTTATGCTGCCGTGCTCAAAAATATATTTTGAGTCATCTGCAAAAGCAAGCGGTGCATCGGCATCAATTTCAATCTGCGCCGCAGCGTGAATCAGCGCGCGCTCCGACTCGGTCAATTCGAATCCGTGCAAAAGTATGCAGGTTGGGCAGATCGTCCGCAATTCCTCAAGCGCCGCCCGCAGAGCGTTCGCATATTCATGCGGGTATTCTCCGATAAGAACAACATCAAAAAGCTTTTCCTGCCGCTCGTCCGTGCGACTTCCCTCGTTGAACTCGTCCCGCTCCGTTTTGCAGCTGCCTGCATTGCACATGTTGATGTATTTCGCAGCATTCAAAAGCATACGCACCCCGTTCAGCTGCTCCGAACGAGTGACGCGCATGAGCACGATCGGGCGATCGCCGGAGACTCCGTGTTTCCAAAGGCCGCGAATGCCGCCAAGCCGGCTTTTTATATCACTCTTGCCCTTTGACACAATGCCTTTCACGATAAACGCATTCAAAAGCTGTGCAAATGCGTTTGTTTTCGCATCGATTTCAAATGCACGAAGTATTCCCGCCGAATGCATTCGCGCCGCGGCCTCCGCACTTTGCAGCCGCTGCCTTTGCCGATGAAGAATCTCATCAATTCTCGTTCTGTTCTTTGTGAATCCGATCGTGAGACGCACGGTTCCGCTTTCGCCCGGCCCGAGACGAACCTTTGTTTTTGCGAAAAAGTACGGCTCAACCGGCTGCACCGTCGGCAATTCTTCCGCGTCGGCTGCCGAAATGCACTGCATCAGCAGAGCATCTTCATGACTTTTGTGCCGCCCGGGGCAAACCAAACCATCCGCGCAAAATTGCACCCTTTCAAGCGATGCCACGTTGAAAAAAGCGGAGTAAGACGGCTTCCCCGGTTTTTTTCTCATTGTAAAAATCAATGTGTCGTCCGCCCTTTCGGATTCGGTGCAAACGCGCACAAACGCCGGATGCGCCTCAAATTCCCTCGCCTGTGCAAGCGCGATTTCGGCGAACATGCCGACATCGACCGTTTCTTCCTTTTTGCCGCAGTTAATCAGCTCCAGCGTGCGGATTTCGCAATCCGAATCAGCAGCAACCATTGAAGTGAGGCGTACCCGAATTGAAGCGAAACGATCCTCCGAAACAACTCTGTGCGGCTCCGCCGTGATGCTTCCCGAAATGCGTTTTGCGATTTTTTCACCTGATTCGGAATCATATTTTGCAACTACAAAATCCACACCGTTCGGCGGAACAAAGCCGAATTCCGAAGCGTTTGCCGCATCTTCCCCAAACGCGCCCCATGCCTTGCCGCGCAGACGGGTTATCAACACACCGCCGCATTCTGAATACCCGCAGCCGTTTTCATCAACAAATACGCTGTATGAACCGTTTGTGATAATCTGTCCGTTGACCGCCTGCCCGCTGTTATTTTCCGTCCGTCCCTCGGTCGGCTGCATTTCTATTGCGTTTTTCCGATTGCCCGGGTTTTTTATCTTCCTCCGAATAAATGCTCCCCGCAGCCGCGGCGATTCGTTCCGCTTCGCTTCCGCAGCGTTTTTTTTGATAATGCGAACAAATTCATCCGCATTACGAGCCGCGTGCGGCTCCCTGAAAATTTCACTTTCATAGGTTTTAATTCGAATGGGGTCAACGGGCATGTTCTCAAACAACAGCTGTTCGTTCGCTCGAACCTCGGGAACGCTCATGAATCTTCGCGCAAGCACGTTGTTGTTCAAAGCGTTGTTGATTGCGCATAGGCTCATGCCCTGATGATGCGCCATATAGCTTTTTACAATTGCAAATCCATCCTTTTCAGCCGCCCCGTAATCGAGCGCTTCATAAAGCCCGTATTTGCCCGCTGCGCCGATTTGGCAGAGCAGGCGCAGGTTCTCCGCCGCTGCTTTCGGCTCAACGGCAAGTGCAAGCACGCATGCATACGGTGCAATAACATCCGACCGCATTCTGCCCGGTGCAAGCGCAAGTTCGGGATTGCCGAAAGCACGATATTGATAGCGCAGGGCATCATCGAACGCATAATACCCGGATTCCGACACACCCCAAGGTTTTTCCGCCGCGGCAGCAAGGATTTGCGTCAGCACCGCATTGCGGCAAACCTCAAACTGCATACTGTAAGGTACGGTTTCAAAGAAAATCAGCGGCATCAGATACTCAAACATCGTCCCGCTCCAGCTTTTAAGTACGCGCCCGCCCGAAGCATCGCACATAAGGCGCGAAAGCGCAAACCAATGCTCCGACCCAATCCGAGAAAACGCAATTGCAGAAAAACTCGTCAGTCTGCATTCTGATGCAAGCAGGTCATAATGTGACGGAGTAAGCTTTCCCTCCTCGAACGAGCAGCCGATATGAAAAAGCTCTCTCGTGTTGTCATACAGTACCCTAAAATCCATTGCCCTTGCGATCGCTGTGCAGCGCGCCGCAAGCTTTTTCAGCTCTTCAGCAAACTCTGCGGAGGTCTTTTCCGCCTGCCCCGCGCATTCAGCAAGCGCGCATGCCGTTGTGATAAGGCAGGCGAACAGATTTCCGCTGTCAACAGTCGATATGAAGCGCGGACGCAGCAGCGATAAGTCGCGCAGGTTATACCAATTAAAAGGATGCCCATGCCATTTTTCAAGCTTTTCTATGGAATTCACCATGCGTTCAAGGCGCGTGAACATTCCGCGCTCATCGAGCAGATGCATATCATGCGCCGAAACAACAGCCATCAACCCCATGCCGATATTCGTGGGCGAAGTCAGCATTGCCGCGCCGCGATAAGGCTCTTCCTGAAAATTATCGGGAGGGAGCCATGATGTTTTTTCGGTGCAGTTCTGTTCAAAGTACTGCCAAGTATCGGCGAAAAGCTCCGTCAGTCTGCCTCTCTCCGCTGCGGTAAAACGATAGGAATCGGGCTTTTCATCCTTCTTTTCCGCAATCAGCGGCGCACAAAGCCAAAGCACCGCCGTCGCAAGACCCGCCGCTGCCATGCCTGCGGTTTCGCCGTTGTGTATCTGCCGTGCCGCTGCAATTGCCGCAGAAACGGCGGCGGCGAGAACAATTGTGCCGAATGCGGCGCACGGAAACAGTGCCTTGAAATATTCCCTTGTATTTTGCGGTCTGCTGCGCTCCGCATCCGCCGCTGTCTGCCATTGCAGCATGTTTCGGTGCGAAAAAATCATTCTGTACAACGCACGGCAAACAGCATCCGCATCGCGCAGAGCCGAATAGGGCAGCACCGCAAGCTCATACAGCCGACGCCCGGCAAGCAGAACAAGCGGACGAAGTGCGGACTTTCGAAAGGGCAGACGAAGCAGCAGGAATGCGGCTTCCAACAGCAAATCGATGAAAAAAGTTATTGCAGCAAGCAAAAAAAGCGGGCGAAGCCCCAAAACGGCGGCAAGCAGGAATGCGGCGGCGAAGCTTATGCCTCCGAAAGCCGCGCGGATATTGAACAGGATTTTTCGCCGCGAAACTGCATCAATTCCCGAATTCAGCGGCGGAAACAGGAAGGGGAGGAGCTGCATATCCCCGCGCAGCCAGCGATGACGCCGCTTTTGCCACGGCAGCAATGCGGACGGTTCGCCGTCATAAAGCACAATATCGGCGGCATATGCCGCACGCGCAAAGCAGCCTTCCGCCAAATCATGGCTCAGCACGGTATTTTCCGGGATTTTGCCCGAGACCGAGCGCAGGAATGCATCAATATTGATTATGCCCTTTCCGCCGAAGTTCCCCTCCTCAAAAACATCCCAATTGAAATCGGAAACACGAACGGAATATGCACACATGCCGCTTTCTCCGCTTATCAGCGCGGCAAACCCGCTCTCCGCCGCCGAACGCGATGTTGCCGCCATGCGCGGAGCAATTATGCTGAATCCAAAGGACGGACGCGCCGCACCGTTTTCAAACACGGGAAGGTTGAGCGGATGCGCCGCCGCACCAATCAGCCTGCGCAATGCGCCGTTTGGCATTATTGTGTCCGCATCAAGAACAACAAGAAAGCGGAAGCGTTCTTTTTCGCTGCAAATATCAGGATAATTGCAGCAAAACTCATGCGTATCCCCGTGCGCGGCACAGTCAAGCAGTGCCTCCACCGCGCCGCGCTTACGCTCCCTGCCCATATAAACACCGTCCGCCGAATTGAAAACTCGTTCCCGGTGCAGATAATGGAACACCGGCCTTTTACCGGCGCAAAACCTCGAATTCAGGTCATCGATAAGTTTCTTTGCAAGCTCGATCAGTTCCGCTTCTCCCTGCTTTGTTTTCTCTGCGGAATCGGGAAAATCCGCAAGTATTGCAAACTCTGCGCCGCAATTTGCCGCGGCAAAGTCCTGCGCCGCAAGATAATGCGCTTCCAATGTTTCCGCCGCCTGTCTGACGGACTTTTCGGACGTTATAAGCACCGGAACGGCAACAAGCGTTCGATTTTCCTCCCCGATGCCTCCGCGGAGCGAAAGGCGGGGAAGGGGGCGCGGTTTTTTAAACACAGGCATCAACCGCGCCTCTATTGCGAAAGCCGCCGAAAGCGCGGGCATCAACCCGAATATTACGGTCAATACCGTAAACCATGCACTGCCGCCGGAATTTGCGGGAAAAAAAGCCGAGCCGAGTCTTCCCGCCGCTGCCGCCGCAGGCACAAGAAGCGCAGCCGCAAGCAATGCTTCAAAAACCGTAAGCAGTGCGCATTTTGCCGAATTTGATAATTTTACGCATTTTTGTTTTTGGACATCGGTTCTTTTTCCCGAATCGGAGGGAGAATTTGCGCCGTTATCGTTTTTTAATCCTTTTAATCGTTTTTTCTCCGCACGAAGCGCACGAATCAGCTCCGGCTTCCCCTCCGCAAGCAGACTGCAGCCCACAAGAGCGCGGCGCCCCGTCCGTCCCTTTGAAAGTTCGAACGCCTTCCGAACCACGGTCTGTTCCGATGCCGACGTCCGTTCCGAAATTTCGGCCGCCGCTTTAAGATAAAGCTGCTGCGTTGACTCATCGGAAGCCGAAAAATCCGCTGCATCCGCCAGCCTACGGCGGGTTATGTTCAGGTTTTGAATGCACTCCGAAAAATCCGCATCGTCAATTCTTGATAATGCGGCAAGCACGTTCTGCAGAGCTGCCGCGCGCCCGGTTCCGAGTGGGCCATCACCTGACGTGCATACAATGCCGTACAAAGTCTCAAGCTCCGCCCGCCGAAGCATCGCGGGAAGCAGCTGTATTTCACGCGTTGTCAGGGGTCTGTTTTGCTGGTACTCATCGAAAAACTCAACAACGGAACTTATGTCCGGTGCACCGCCGCAAAGTTCGCAGAGTTTCTTTGCAAGCACTGCGCAGCGAATGCTGCCCGCCGCCTCGCCCGCCGCAAAACACGGCAGCCGTCCGAATTTCAAACTTTCCGCTTCCGCTGCGGCAATCCGAAGCTGTTTTTCAACACGATAGTATTCGTTCACGAGCACTTCTCCGACCGCACCGCAAAAAACGCTGCCGGCGGCAAGTGCATAATTCCTGCGATATTCCCCGTTCAACCCGCGCCGCATTTCAAACAGACGCTTTCTGTATGCCGCCCGCTGCGATAAGCCTGTTGTTCTTTTGGTTTCCTCAACCGCGATTTTGCTCAGCTCACGCGCCGCTGCACCGAGTTCACCGCCGCTTCCTTTTTGCGCTTCCGCAGTCCGCCGACTTTCATTATCAAAACGATTCATTAATCAATACCGAGCCTTCTGTTATTTTCGTGTTTTTTCAATAATGTCTATTATGTCCGAAATGAAATCCGCAATGTACGGCAAATTGCTTTTTGCCAATGCCTGAAAAGCGTAGATTATCACCGCTCCGAGCACCGTCACGCCGACCGCCGTGCCGAAGCCTCGCAGTAATCCTGTCAAAAAAGCACGGCGGAATATCCGTTTTTCATTCGAAGCGTATTGAACATAATCCAAAAAATGTGCTTTTTCAAGGGTATAAGCAAATGAATTTACAGTCCTTTGAAGCTTTGAAACTTCCGATGCGGGACAGCTGCCGGGTTTGCAATTCCGTCTGCATTCCGTCTTGCGCACCGTTTTTCGGTTTTCAAACTTTCCTTTTCTCTTCATATCCGTAGCGTCTGCGCAGATGTGCATTATTATTCTTGAAAGCCTTCCCGTCGGGGGAGTTTTTTCAGATTTTCGTTCAAATTTTTCGGTGCAGCTGTGTATATTGAAAATGCAAAAGAAAAAAACGGGTGCGAACACCCGTTTTGATGCTGACTCTGTTTTGTTTTCGGCGTTTTGCTGTCGGTTCGGCAGCGTGCATCGATTTACTGTTCGTCCGCCGTTTTCGAATTCTCCTCCGGCCCATGTTTCGGTTTTGAATCCGAATTCATCTGCCGCGCCGCGCGCAGCATTTCAAGCTCCGCCTTCAACGCCTGCATTTCCGAATAAAGTTCATCAAGAAAAGCATCCACCTGCCCGATATCATAGCCGATGAACGAACGGTTAAACTTTTTGTTGATTATATCTTCACATTCCATAAACGGTTCTCCGAATAAGCCGATGCGGCATTGCGCTGCCGTCGGACAGGTACACTTGTTCGTATGGCGTCAATGCATCCGAACGTGCAGAGGGGCGAACCCCTCCGCAGTCCGGCACTGACTGAGGCAAAACATCCGCATCACTCCCTGAAGCCGTCGGAGCTCCCGATTATATCATAGTTTGCGGGCGCAACCAGAAAAATCCTTGCGGAGACTTTGTAAAGCCTTCCGTCAACGGCATAGCATGCGCCGCTCATAAAATCGAGTATGCGCTGAGCCGTTTCAACTTCGATCTGCTCCATGTTCACGATGACGGGCTTTCTGCCCTTCAGATTGTCGATGATGTTTTGTGTGTCTTCATAGCTGACAGGGCGATAAACGATCATCTTTCCGCAATTGACTCCGGGAAGGCTGACAACATTTCCCGTTGATAAAACGCGGCGTTCCGTGGATTTTTTCCGTTCCTCGGGAACAGTCTCCGTCTCTCGGAGACCGTCCTCCGGTTCTTCGTCGTACTCGACATCGTCCTTGCCGAATCCGATATATTCCATGAATTTGTTTAGGATCTTTGCCATTCGGTATGATTCCTCCAAAAGAATATTCTCCGTTGGCACTTGGAGAAATTGGGCGGCGACAAACTCCGCCCGCGGTGCATCGGCCTAAACCCGCACCCTGCCGTAGTCTCTTGCGCCGAAAATTGCGGAACCTATCCGCAGCATCGTTGCGCCCTCGGCAACGGCAGCTTTATAATCTCCGCTCATGCCCATTGAAAGCTGTTCAGCCGCAAAATTGGGGAAGGAAAACTCTCCCGCTGCAAGGAACAGCTCCCGCATCTTTGCGAAAAAGTACCGTGTTTCGTCCTCATTGCCCGCAGGAGGAACGCACATCAGTCCTTTTACGGAAAGATTCCGCATGTCGGAAACTAACTTGAGTAATTCGGGCAGCTCGCCCGGCAGAATGCCCGATTTTTGTTCTTCACCGCCGATATTAATCTCGATAAGAACGGGCTGGACAAGCCCCGCTTTTTGCGCAAGCCTGTTTATTTCCTCGGCAAGCGCAAGCCTGTCAACAGATTGGATAAGCTCCGCTTTGCCGACAACATATTTCGCCTTGTTCGTTTGCAGCGCACCGATAAAATGCGGCCGAACGCCCTGCGCGGTGAAAAAATCGAATTTATCGCGAAATTCCTGCGCGCGATTTTCGCCGACCTCCGCAAGCCCGGCCTTGAGCGCAGGCAGTATCTCCGCGCAGGTTTTGAATTTTGTTGCACCCACAAGCCGAATTTCGGAAGGATCGCGGCCGGCTTTGTATGCTGCTTCCGCAATTTCATCGCAAACACGGCGATAATTTTCCGCAGTTTGAGCCGCAGCGGGCTCTTCATTTAACAATTTATCTTCCATAGTTCAAATTTTCCTGTTTTGTTTAAAACTCACGGTATCCAATAGCGAACTCCGACGGCTATCGGCATATCCTGATCTTCGCGAACGTTTATCACCGCACGTTTGTCATCCGCCGAAAGCACATTAACAAATATGCAGTATTTGCCGTCGCTCAGCAGCAATTCGATATACGGGACACCGTTTTCGAATTGAATCGCCTGTTTGCTGACGCAAATATCGGAAGCATCGAACCGAACCGTCAGCTCAATGCAGCGCGTGTTCAGAAATTCTATCGGTGCGCCCTCAACCTTCAGAATGTTTACGACTTTTTTGCCGCTTACGATAGGTTCAAGCGCAACAGCGGTATAAGTTCCGTGACCCTTTACGGCGATTGAATAGCTCCGTCCGCCGACGCAGCGCAAAGCCTCATCCGCGCCGGTCAGAAACACGCAGTACCACTCATCTCCGCCGACAAGCCTGTATGCCGATGTGTCCGAAGCCGTTGTCCATGCCGCACCGCCCTTGCCCTTTATGACGGATGAAACAAGGTCGCTTGTCAAAATCGAGAGCTTGTCCGCATTGAGCGCGTTTTCGTAATCGTCGAAATAGAAACTTACGAACCCGGATTCCTGCGAATAAAGCACGTGTCGCTGGGTCTCCACAACCTCCGCAAGCGCATCCGCCTGCGAATAAAGGGCGCGAAGTGTTTCCGTTTCCTGCAAATTTTCGCGCAGGTAATCCGTGCGGGATGAAAGCGCATCAAGAAGCTCCGCCTCCTGTCGGCGCACCTCGGCAGAGTTGCCCGCCATGAGTTCCTCTGCAATGTTCTCCTCGAGCAGGGCTATCAATTCATCGTATCCGCGAATGGTTTTGTCCCTTGTTTCACCGAGCAGTGCAAGCTGTTCGTCGTAAATTTCGGCATGTTTGCGCATAAGCGCAGCTGCCTGTTCCTCGCTGTATCCGCGGCGATAGATCTGCATTATTTTTGTATCGGGTTCGACCCACGCGCCTTCCTCCGCAAAATAATCCGCAAGATCAAATGCTTCGCTTGTGATAACCTTTTCTTTGCGGACAATAACAGCATTATAATCAACATCAACCGTGACGCTGCCCGTCTCGGCAATGCCTTCGGCACCGCCGCGAACAAGTATCACGAGCACTGCAATGAGAATTGCCGCAAGCAACCCCGCAATTATCCAAAGCGGATTTATCTTTTTTATGCGTTTGCGCTTAAGTTTTATTACATTGTTTGTGTTCAATTCAACCCCCGGTCGCTCTTTTTGCGGGATTGCCCGCATATTTTCGGCAGGGAAGGCAAGCCTGCGGATGCTTTACTGCACGCTCTCTGCGGGATCGTATCCCGTTTTTGTGCTTTTGCCGTACTGCCTGTTAAAATTTTCTTTATTTTTTTCGCAATACTTGCGATAAAGATCCTCCGCGCTCATTCCTGCCCGCAGGCACATGCTGACAAAGAAGTGAAGCACATCAACCAGCTCGTCCTGCAGAGCCTCGGTGTTGACAGGTCGTTTGTTCTTCCACCATTTGAAGTTGACCTCATCAAGAACCTCGCTCAGCTCGCTTATCATCGCAAGCACAAGCCTTTGTTCCCATTCCTCAACGGAGAAATCCAACCCGCGCCGCGCCGCAATATCATCATTCAGAAGTTTTTGCATTGCAAATATCGCTGCAAGCCTGTCCATGTTTTCGAATGCGGAATACTCGATTCCGCCGTTAAGCACCGATTCCGCCGCATTGCGGCGGTTTTCGGCGGTTTTGTTCATATCTTTTTCCATAGCGTTTTTAAACCTTTTCGGCAGTATCCGTGTTCCCGAGCACTTTTTGCTTCTCAGCAGCGTCCGCGGATGATATTCTCGAGTTCCTGCGCGTATTCGGCGGTTCTTCCGACAAATACGGCGGTCATCTTTGAAAAGTCGCAGACTGTCGGCAGTATCGCACGAATATCGTCAAGTGTCACGGCATCGATCCTTCGGATAATCTCCTCCTCGGAAAGATAGTCCGTACCCATAAGTTCCGTGCGCCCGATTGCGGAAGAATGCGCCGAAGTGTTCTCGCGCCCAAGCAGATAACCGGTTTTCATTTGATTCTTGCTGCGCACCAGTTCATCGGGAGTAATGCCTTTTTCGCAAATTTCACTGTATTCATCCAGCATCAGCTTCAGCACTTCCGCAGTCTGCTTTTCGCCCGTGCCGGCATACAGCGTGAAGTAACCGCTGTTGCGGTAGAAGGACGGAGCGGAATAAACGGAATATGCCATGCCGCGTTTTTCGCGTATGCTTTGGAACAGGCGTGAACTCATGCTTCCGCCAACGGCATTATTCAGCATATAAAGCGGATACTGCCCGTCGGATTCGGCTGCAAATCCGGGGAAGCCGAGGCAGATATGCGTTTGTTCAACATCCTTTTCAAAAAGGTTGAACGACCTTTCCCCGGCGGGGCTGCCGTAATTGAAATCGTGCTTTTCGGCTTTTCCGGTTATTGTAAAAGCATTTTCAACAAGTTCGCGGAAGCGTGCGGGGTCAAAACATCCTGCGGCGGATATTACCATGTTATCCGGCTTATAGAACTGATTCATATAGCCCGTCAGCGTATCCCTCGTGAACGCACCGACACTCTCCGCATTGCCGAGAACGGGCATTGCCAGTCTGTCCCCGCTGTAATAGGCTTTGCAAAGCTCCTCGTGCGCAAGATCCTCGGGAGAGTCCTCGTTCATTGCGATTTCTTCAAGCACAACGCCCTTTTCACGCTCAATATCGCCCGGATCAAACTTTGAATTGCAGACAAGATCCGCAAGAATGTCAAGCGCGGCGGGAAGGTTTTCTTCAAGCACCTTAACATAGAAACAGGTGCATTCCTTTGAAGTAAAGGCGTTCAGATTGCCGCCGACGGAATCAATTTCTTCTGCAATATCGGCCGCAGAGCGGCGATACGTTCCCTTGAAGAGCATATGTTCGATGAAATGCGACACGCCCGCTTCCGCAGGTGTTCTTTCAAAAACGGAACCTGCGCCTATCCAGACTCCGACAGAAACGGAGCGATAGTTTTCCATTGTTTCGCCGACGATGCGCAGCCCGTTTTTCAGTGTTTCACGATAAATCATATTCATTGCCTTTTCCTCTTTCTTGAAAAGGCAATGTGCCGGTTTCAGCGCACATAAACCTCCTCAATCATATATTGTACCGCTTACTGAGCCCGCCGTCAACCCCTTTCCCGATATATAGTCCAAAATATACGGTAAAGCTTTTGAAAATGCTGCCGTCGGCTCGGCAAGCAGGATGTCGCCGCCGTTAGTGTTGCCCTCAGTGCGCTTAAATATGTCTTCCGCGCTGCCCTTTGTGCAGACAAGATCCAAAGTGCAGAGCACCGTTGTGAGCCCAAGCCTTCCCGCCGCGCGGTTGGACACGCCGGAAGCACGGCTGCCGCAATAATAAACCGTCGGGACGGCCGCCGCGCCCAGCACGCTTTCTATGCAGTCAAGCGATTTTTGAATATCCTTCAAAACAAAATCCACCCCTCCGTCCTTTGACGGCGCATAGCCCATGGTTGCGATTTCATGCCCTTGAGCGGCTATTTTTTTGAGCATTGCAGGACTGCGCTCAACCCATTCTCCGCTGACGGCAAAGGTTATGCGCACGCCGCGTTCCTCAAGCACCGCCAATATTTCATCCAATGCGGCGGCATCCCACGTTACGGCGCATTCTATCGCAACACATTGCCTGTTGTTTCCGTGATAGATCGGAAAGCCCGATACGCTCGCAGGCTGTGCCCTGTGCGACAGGCTGAGCGCAAAATACAGCCCGAGAATTATTGCCGCAAGCACCGTGTTTACAAGTGCAACCTTCAGGTTTCGTCTTCTCATAAGTTTTCCTCCGCCTTTGATTTCCGCCCGCACGAACAGCAGACGGGCTTTTTACAGAATATGCGGACGGGGGAGGGATATGACTTTTTCGGGACGGGATCGCGGGGGAGAGGTGTTTAATTTTCGCAGTATTTTTTAAAAACAATCCGAAAAAAATCGCCCGACCAATCAAAACGCACTTACCCCACCGCACAAAATGCGCCGACTCGCGGAGCGAGTCGGCGCATTTTATTACTTTATTTCAAACGGCGTTCGTTTTTGCTGCCCGTTTATATCCTTTCGGAATTATCTTTTGCCCTCTTCGGGAATGAGTCCCTTGCGGGTAAGGTCAATCTTGCCGTCGGGTTTGATTTCGATTACGCGAACAAGAATCTCATCGCCGATGCTAACAACATCCTCAACGCGCTCAACGCGCTTGTTGGAGAGCTTCGAAATATGAACAAGACCCTTCTTTCCGGGTTTCAGCTCAACCTGTGCGCCGATGGGAAGAATATTCACAACCTTGCCGAGAATCACATCACCGACCTGAATATCGCGAACGATATTGTCGATAATGTTCTTTGCTTTTTCAGCCGCTGCCGCATCGGTGCTTGCGATGAACACCCTGCCGTCATCCTCGATATCGATCTTGACGCCGGTTTCGGCAATGATGCCGTTGATGGTTTTTCCGCCGCTGCCGATAACTTCGCGAATCTTATCGGGGTTGATGCTGAACTGCAGGATACGCGGTGCAAACGGAGAAAGCTCGGGGCGCGGAGTGTGAATGGTTTCCATCATTCTGTCAAGAATGAACAGCCTGCCCTGACGCGCCTGTTCAAGCGCACGGGTGAGGATCTGCTTATCGATACCCTTGATTTTGATATCCATTTGGATTGCGGTGATGCCGCTCTGGGTGCCCGCAACCTTAAAGTCCATATCGCCCATGAAGTCCTCAAGGCCCTGAATATCGGTGAGTATTGCAATGTTGCCGGTGCTGTCGTCCTTGATAAGACCCATTGCACAGCCTGCAACGGGAGCCTTGATGGGAACGCCTGCATCCATAAGCGCGAGCGTGCTGCCGCAGATGGAAGCCTGGGAAGTTGAACCGTTGCTGGATACAACCTCGGAAACAAGGCGGATCGCATACGGAAATTCGTTTTCATCGGGAATGACAGGCAGGAGAGCGCGCTCCGCAAGTGCGCCGTGGCCGATTTCGCGCCTGCCGGGGCTGCCGAGACGCTTTACCTCGCCGGTGCTGTAAGGGGGCATGTTGTAATGATGAATATAGCGTTTAAATTCCTCTTCACCGATGCCGTCGATCGTCTGTCCGTCGCCGAGAGTGCCGAGGGTCGCAATCGTCATGACCTGAGTCTGGCCGCGGGTGAACACCGCCGAACCGTGAGTGCGGGGAAGGATGCCGACTTCGCTCCAAATGGGGCGGATCTGCGTGTGGGTTCTGCCGTCGGGACGGATACCCTTGTTGATTATCTTGTCACGCAGGATCTCCTTCATGAGATTGTAAAGAACGGCGTCAATATCCGCTGCGCTGTCGGGATATTCCTCGGCAAAATGCGCAATGGTCTCAGCCTTGACCTGTTCGGTGCGAACCTCGCGTTCCTTACGGTCAAATGTGTCAAGCTGCCATTCGACCTTTGCACGCGCAAATTCAACGACCTTTGCCTTCAGCTCCTCATCGGGAGTGTGAATAACGGGAACGATTTTTTCCTTGCCGACTTCCGCCTGAATCGTTTTGATCCATTCAACGATCTGCTTGATATATTCATGGCCGAAAAGGATCGCATCGAGCATTTCCTGTTCGGAGATCTCGTTTGCGCCCGCTTCAACCATCATAACTGCGTCCGCCGTGCCCGCAACGGTAAGGTGCAGGCGGCTGCGGCTGCGCTGCTCAAAATCGGGATTGATGACATACTGCCCGTCAACATAGCCGACGCTGACCGCGCCTATGGGGCCGGCAAAGGGAGCTTCGCTGATGGACAGCGCAATTGAAGCACCGTTCATTGCAAGCACATCGGGAGTAACATCGCGCTCGACGCTCATTGCGGTTGCAACAACCTGAACGTCGTTATAGAAGCCCTTCGGGAAAAGGGGACGAATGGGTCGGTCGATAAGGCGGCTTGTCAAAATCGCCTTTTCGGACGGACGGCCTTCACGTTTTATAAAACCGCCGGGAATTTTGCCTGCGGCATACATTTTTTCTTCATAGTCGCAGCTGAGGGGAAGAAAATCCGCACCCTCGCGTGCCTGCTTTGCAACGGTTGCGCAAACCAGCAGTGCGGTATAACCGCAGCTGATAAGTATCGCACCGCCCGCCTGCTCGGCGTACTTGCCCGTTTCAACGGTGATCGTGCGCCCTGCAAGCTCAAATGTAAATTTCTTTTGCATTATTATTTATATCCTTTCAATTATAGCTCTCGATTTATGGCTCTCCATTGCAGCGTGTCCGCTGTTTTGCCGCGTCTTCGGAATGATTTTCGCAATAAACAGTTTTAACGCTTCTGTATGCGGCGCATACGTTTTTTTGCAAACAAAATTTTTAACCGTCACACGCAATGCACGAAAATTCCGCCCCGAAGCACTTATCCGTGCCGTTATGACCCCTAAAAATTTTGCTTGCTCCGCAATCCGCCGCCGCAAATTTGCAAAGAAAGGCGGGTAACTCCGCCCCGCCCTTCCGTTTTTGTTGTATAAAATTATTTCCTGATGCCCAGGGATGCAATGATCGCCCTGTAACGCTCGATGTCAACTTCCTTAAGGTAGTTGAGCAGACCGCGACGCTTACCGACCATCTTCAGCAGACCGCGACGGGAATGGTTATCCTTCTGGTGAGTCTTGAGGTGCTCGGTGAGGTGGTTGATGCGCTGTGTGAGCAGAGCAATCTGAACCTCGGGAGAACCGGTGTCGCCTTCGTGAAGGGCATACTTTGCAATGATTTCGTTTTTGAGTTCCTTTTCCATTTGAAACCTCCGTAATTCAGAATGTGCCGAATGATCGGCAGTTATTAATCCCTGTCTGCTGCGTGACGCGTCGGAGCTTCGCGAAACGAAGCGGACAGATTGCCGCAGAGAACGCAAAATTCATTTTGAACATGCAATTCTCCGAACATAGCAATTTATTCTAACATACCTGCGGACTGTTGTAAAGGGCGGAAAAGTGAATTTGAACAGCTGTGAAGCAATATATTTAGTGTTCGCTGCATAGCTGCATAATAGAAACTCAACCCGCGTGAACATCCCCGATTGAACCTGCATCGGGAACAAACTGTTTGTATGTCAAATAAAATATATTTATTAGGGTGGGGGAATTGTATTGAGGATTTGTCGCACGGGTGATATAATATCATTAAACAAAAAGACAATGCAGCAGGCCTAATCGATGTCGGCCGCATTGACAGGCAACCCAAAGCTTCCCGCATACGACTCGTTTTCGTAATTTGTTCTTGCGGCGGGCGGCACTTGCAACCCGGTTACTACGGCACACGGCAGCCGCTGATGCCGTTCAAATAAGAAAAGGAGTAAATTGTTATGTTTCTGAAATCCAAACGCTTTCTTTCCCTCTTTCTCTGCGCCGTGCTGACTCTGGCTGCGTTTTCTCCTGTTTTCGGTGAAATATCTTCCGAAAGTACGGGAACAAAGTTCTTCAGCGATATTGATACCGAAAAGGTGATCGCTTTTTTACAGCAGCCGGCGGGCGATACCGGCTATTGCAACGGTGAAATTCTTAGAATTACACGCGGTTTACCGCCTGTGTATAACGGCGAGTTCAATTATTCTTTTTTTAGTTGTGTACCCGGCTCACCTTCCTATCCCCCCACACCGGATACTTTGGGGTCCACCCGTTTCGAAATCCAGGGCATTTACGAAGACGGCATTCTGTATTGGTATTGTTATGATACTGTCGATTTTTACGGTGAGTTTGACTTTTCCGGCACAACCATAGCCGCATTGTGTACTCCCGGCATCCGCACCCACATCTCCAAAGTTGAACTCAGCAACTGTGAAGGCCTTTGGCTTTTGGATTTTTTGAACCAGCCTTACTGCACGCAGGCACGCGCACTGAATTGCCCGAACCTGCGCGGAGTCAACCTTTCCGGCGTGTATACAGACATTGAAGTTCAACCCCGGCTGTTTTCCCGCCCCGTCAGGCTTAACACCCTCGGCAGCGGCACGGTAAGCTTCGTTTACGGCGAAAGCGGAACCGAAATCGGCGATGAAAACGAAACAGGCAGCGTCGGCGCACAGGGCGAAAACTTCCTCGGCTGGTATTCGGAGGGCAGCATTCACAGTGCGGAAGCCGATTTCGAAATTACCGACGGTATTTCGGCAACAGCCTGCTTTGCGGGTGATATCAACGCGGACGGAAGCATCACAATGCAGGATGCAATTGCCGCTCTGCGTGCGGCTGTCGGTGTTACGGATATGAACAGCATCGACTTTGCAATGGCGGATGTCGATTGCAGCGGAAACATCGGCATTCCCGATGCGCTTGCAATTGCAAGGCTCTGCATGGGCGTGCTTTGATAAAAGCTTTGACAAAAATTTGAATAAACGCTGATTCGGCAAACAGACGAACGGGCGGAATCGGCAGCTTCCCGAGTTATTATTAAAAAACCTCCTGCTTTTTGTCGGGAGGTTTTTTGTGCGGCAAAACAGGCGGCAGAATAAATTGAACCGATGCCCGCAAAGAAGAGCTGCGCGTCCTGCGGATTTTGCGGTAGACAAGCGGAATTTAAAGTGGTAAAATAGACGCATGACTATGGACAGGTTAAATATACTCGAAGTACGGTGCTCATTTGCGCCAAACGGGCAGGAGTGAACGAATGTCAGGAAGCAGATCCAAATTACCGATTGCGGCACTTGCCGCACTTCTTCTCGCAACGGCGGGCTTTTTTACATACCTTTTGCGTGAAGCGGCGGCGAAGGACGACGCCGCGCCCGTTATCGTTTGCTCTTCCTCCGAAATTCACGTCAGCGTTGATGCTTCCGAAGAGGAGCTGCTTTTCGGCGTTACAGCAATGGACGCGGAGGACGGCGACATTACTTCATCGGTCGTTATCGAGAGCATTTCATCGTTTGTTGAGCCGGGCAAGAGCATCATAACATATGCCGCGTTTGATTCGCATAACCATGTTGCAACGGCCTCACGCACTCTTTATTACACCGATTATCATTCGCCGCGGTTCCGCATCACCGATTCGCTGCAATTTTTATCCGGAACGGTTATCAATCCTCTGCTGTATATCACGGCCGAGGACTGCATTGACGGCGATATTTCCAACAAAATTTCAATGACCCTGCTCGAATCAGGCGACTATATATCAGCAATCGGCGTTCATCCGGTTGAGTTCCGCGTTACCAACAGCCTCGGCGACGTTTCGTCGCTGCAAACCGAAATCGTCGTTTATGAGCGTTCATCCTATAACGCACCCTCAATAGTTCTTTCCGACTACCTTGTTTACACCGAGCCCGGCGAAAGAATCAATCCCATCGACTATGTTCGTGAGATCGCATTTTTGCGTGAAAGCTACACGGTTGAGCAATACGGTGCGGAAAACCTTGTTATTGACGATTCGGAGCTTAACATTGCAAAGCCCGGAATATACAAGGTGACGATTTACTGTGAGCGCGGGGATGCGACCGGTTCGGCGACGCTGCTTGTTGCCGTGACCGATTCGGTTTCAGCCTCATAAAAAGGGAGAGCAACAAACTATGTCAATATTTTCAAAAAACGATCTTCCCGCGGCTGAGGAGCGGCAGATTCGCCCGGATGCAGGCATTGTTGCCGCCGAGCTTATCCGCTGCCGTTGGCTGCTGCTCATCGGGCTGCTCATATCCGCCATGCTGTCCTATGTTTTTGTTACGGAGACTTACAAAGAAGAGTATTCATCCACCGCAACCTTTTTCGTAACGAGCAAGGGGTCGGTGACTTCAACCGTTTTTACAAATATCGAAACCGCAAAAAGCCTTACCGAAGCATTCCAGTATCTGCTTGAAAGCGATGCAATGCGCCGAACGGTGCTTGATGCAATCGGCGAAACGGAGTTTTCCGGCACAATAACAACATCCCAGCTTCCGGAAACCAACATCATGTCGCTCACAGTGACCTCGGACTCGCCCGGGCTGACATTCAAAATAATCCGCGCCGTTATAAACAACCATCATCTTATAACGGACAATGTCATGTCCAACGCCGCGATGGACGTGCTTATGCAGCCCACCGTTCCGAAAGCTCCGACTCACGCGCTCAACCGACGCAGCAGCGTTATTAAGTACACCGCAATTTTGTTTGCCGTCATTGTTTCGGCAACCGTTGTTTATATCATCTTTTCCGACAAAGTCCGCAGTGAAAGAGATCTTTCCGCACTTTTGCCGGGTTATGAACGGCTTTCGACTTTCGGCTGCGAAAAACACAGGCGCACCCTTCGCAGCCGCCTCCGCCGCAGCCGCAGCGCAAAAAAAGCCGCTTCCGAAAGCCTGCTTGTCAGCAATCCCACAACGAGCTTCGGCTATGCGGAAACCTTCCGCCTGCTCCGCACGCGTGTTGAATACCTTTTGAACAAAAACGGGCAGAAAACCCTGCTTATTGCAAGTGTTGCCGAAGGCGAGGGCAAAACAATTACCGCAGCAAATCTTGCCGTCATGCTTTCATATGCGGGCAACAAGGTTTTGCTGATTGACGGAAATTGCGACACCAACGGCAACCCCGGGCTTTCAAAACTTTTCGACATCACACCGAAAGATGAGGACTGCCTCTGCGCCCGCCTTGAAACGGGCAATGTTTCGGGCCTGCCTTCTCCGGAGGGCGCAAAGCACCTTCGGCTGCTTCCGAACAACGATTTTTCGGGCGATGCTGCCGATATTATCGTTTCCGAAAAAATGAACAAGCTCATTCGAGCCGCCCGCGAACAATATGATTTCATAATCATCGACACTCCCGCACTGTGCCGCTCCGGGCTTGCGGAATACTATGCGGAGCTTTCGGACTGCGCCGTCATGGTTGTTCGGCAGGGCGTCGCTTCCGGCAGAAGCATACGCGATGCGGTCGATACGCTTTCCGGCAGCACGCAGATACTCGGCTGCATTTTAAACGATGTCCGCAAGGTCGGATTCCTGAGCGGGCTTTTGTCCGGCGGCTACGGCAGGCAGTACGGTTACGGAAAATATTACAGCAAATATGGGTACGGCGACTACGGCAAATACGGCTACGGCGGCTACGGCAGCCGCGGTCCATCCGAAAATAACGGGGGAGGGAAACGTCAATGAGCGAATACGACTGCCGCGCAGGTTTCGGCACACATGCACACGGAAGAGAAAGCTCTGCCGATGCGGCGGATTCATCATTTGATCTTTCGGTGTTTGCAAAGGATTCCCTGCGGATGCTTCTTCGGCTTTTCTGGCTTCCGCTTTTGCTTGCCGTTGTGTTCAGCGCGCTCTTCTGTTACAACGCAAAACGTTCGTATCGGCCGATGTACAAAGCCTCCGCAACGTTTACTGTCAACGTTGTGGGCATGTCCGGTGCAAGTGCTTCTTATTATTCAAAATCAACTGCGGAGCAGTTTGCGCGAACCTTTCCGTACATACTCACAAGCGGCGTGCTTCGCAACCTTATATGCGAGGATCTGAAGCTTAAAACGCTTCCCGCCTCCATCAATGCCTATGTTGAAGGAACGACCACGCTCTTCACCCTTGAAACAACCGCTGCCGATCCCGAGCTTGCGTACAAAGTGCTTGTATCTGCAATCGACAAATATCCGCAGGTTGCAAACTATGTTGTCGGCAACACGGAGCTCACGCTCATCAGCCCTCCCGCAGTTCCCTCTGCACCCTATAACAGCCTCAGTTACGCAAGCTGTATCAAAAAGGGTGCCGCACTCGGGATTCTTCTCGGCATTGCAGTGGCCGTTATTGCTGCCGCAACGCGAAAAACCGTTCGCAGCACAGCCGAACTCAAATCGATTCTCAACCTTCGCTGCATCGGCACGCTGCCCTATGAGCGCGTGAATCGCCGCCTGCGCAACAAGGACTCCGTCTCTCTTCGCGATGACGATGTTACAAAAAACTTCGCCGATTCAATAAAGCTTATCCGCAGCAGGATTCAAAAATCCGCCGAGGAACACGGCGACAAAGTCATTTTGTTTGCGAGCTCCGTTCCCGGCGAGGGTAAAACCACCGTTGCGCTGAACACCGCCGTTGCACTTGCACAGGAAGGCAAATGCACCGTGCTTATCGATTGCGACGTGCGCAAGCCTGCAACTATCGGCGATTTCCGCGGACTTAAACCGGCCGGATTGGTTGAATACCTTAACGGCACGGCGGAGCTTGCGGACATTATCAGCCAGCCTGTGGATAATCTTTTTGTAATCAACGGCAATACCACTGCGGACAATGCCGCCGAGCTTTTCCGCACCGATAAAATGGCAGAGCTCATCAACGCTCTGCGCGAGGTTGCGGAGCTTATCATTTTGGATTCCCCGCCCTGCGCCATCCTTGCGGATGCACAGGTGCTTGCGGGATATTCCGATTGTGCGGTGTATGTTGTTTGCCGTGAATACACGCGCAAAAGCAGCCTTGTCAACGGCATCGGCAACCTTTCGCACACGGGCATCAGGTTCATCGGCTATGTTCTGAACAATGCTCAAAGCTCCGCTTCCGGTTTGAATTACGGAAGATATTCCCGCTACGGAAGGTATTCCGACAGGTATGGAAGGTACGGAGGATACGGAAGATACGGAAAATACGGAAAATACGGAAGGTACGGAAAAAGCAAATAAAGCGGAAAGACCGGCAGCTGAAAGTAGCCGCATGTTCCGTTGATTGCTCCGCACGTTTTTAACCCGCAAAATACAAAGGAGGATCGAAATGCAGGATTATAAAACAGAATATCAGCGTTGGCTTAACAGCAGCGCGATCGATGAAAAAACCCGCGCCGAGCTTCTTTCCGTTAAGGATAACGAAAAAGAGCAGGAAGACAGATTTTATACCGAGCTTGAATTCGGAACGGCCGGTCTGCGCGGCATTCTCGGTGCCGGCACAAACAGAATGAACGTATATGTCGTTCGCAGAGCGACTGCGGGGCTTGCCGCCGTCATTTCCAAAATATCCCCGGCACTGGCGGCGCGCGGAGTTGCCATTGCGTATGATTCGCGCCGCTGCTCAAAGGAATTTGCTTATGAAGCTGCGCGAACGCTTGCCGTCTGCGGCATTCGCAGTTTTGTTTTTTCATCCATTCACAGCGTTCCCCAGCTTTCGTTTGCCGTGCGGGAATTATGGTGCGCAGCGGGCATCGTAATCACCGCAAGCCACAATCCGCCGCAGTACAACGGTTATAAAGTCTACTGGTCGCACGGCGGACAGGTCGGCCCCGAGCTTGCGGAAAAGATTTTTGAAAGCATCCGCCGCGCAGATTATTTCGACATCGACACGAGCTCACTCGCTTCGGTGAACGAAAGCCAGATGATCTGCACCGTCAGCGATCTTGTTGATGAAGCATACTATAAAAAAGCTCTTTCTCTCCGCCTCAATCCCGAATTGATGCAGGAGCGCGGCGCAAACTTTCGCGTGGTTTACACTCCGCTGCACGGCGCGGGGCTTGTTCCCGTGACGGAGATTTTAAAGCGGGCAGGGCTTAAAAAACTGCGCGTTGTTGAAGAACAGGCGCAGCCCGACGGCGATTTTCCGACCGTTGCGGCACCGAATCCCGAAGATCCGAACGCATTTACACTCGCCTTGCAGCTTGCGAAAAAAACCGATGCACAACTTCTTCTTGCAACGGACCCGGATTCCGACAGGCTTGGCGTCATTTGCCGCTCAAAGGGCGGAAAATATCGTCCCCTTACCGGGAACCAGATCGGCTGCCTTCTGATTTACTATATTTTGACCATGCGGCGCGAACGCGGAGAGCTGCCCGATGATGCCTTCGTTGTTAAATCCCTCGTCAGCACCGGGCTTGCGGATGCGATATGCGCTTCTTTCGGGGTTGAAATGCGCACCGTTCCGACGGGATTCCGCTTTATTGCAGAGCAAATCGATCTTGCCGCAAAGCAGCACAAGGGCACTTTCATGTTCGGTTTTGAGGAGAGTTACGGCTTCCTTGCCGGCGATTTCGTTCACGATAAGGATGCAATCTCAACCGCTCTTCTCGTTTGCGAAGCAGCAATTTACTGCGAGAGCAAAGGGTCAACTCTTTGGAACATGCTGCAGGAGATTTACCAAAAATTCGGCTGCTATTTTGAAAAAACAAAATCCTACACCCTTGCGGGCCGTGAGGGCATGGAACGCATTTGCCGCGCAATGAGCGACCTCCGCAGCAAAACGCCGCAGCAGTTCGGTGCGCACAAGGTTAAAGTTTTTGAGGATTATTCCAACGGAACAACAAAGGATTTCGAGTTTAATCTTTCTTTTGCTGCTCAGCTGCCGCAATGCAATGTTCTTCGTTTTACTTTCAGCGAAGGCGGAAACTCCTCCGTTATTGTCCGCCCGAGCGGAACAGAACCCAAGCTGAAGCTTTACATCAGTGCTTCCGCAAAAAAACCTGAGGAAGCCGAGCAGAAAGCCAATGAGCTGCTTGCGGCGGCGAATGCCTTTATTGAGGAAAGCATCAAAAGCTGACACTGCGCCGGCGCACCGTGCCTCGCCGCAGAAAGCTGCCGGACATAAAAGCATATAATTCAGCATACGAAAACCACCCGCCGTTCGGCAGGTGGTTTTCGTGCACTTAGTATTTCCCCGATCGTGCGGAGTGAGTTCCAAGCACTCCGCAAAAGAAAATTGCATTAAGAATGTGTGAGTTGCTCCGTTTCACCCGCTTTTGCGGAAAGGAGCCTGAACCGTGTCGCTTTATGCGCCGATTCCGAGTGCAGCGCGAAGGATGAGCAGTGCATCCGCCTGATCAACGGTACCGCTGCCGTCGAAATCCGCCGCTGCAAGCTGTTCCTCCGTAAGAGTTTCCACGCCGAGCATATAGCGGAGAACGAGGAGTGCATCCCCTGTTTCAATCGCGCCGCTGCCGTTTACATCACCGGGAACCAGTTCGGGGGTTTCGCCGCCCGCACCGATGACCGTGACGGTGTCAAGCAGGAGGGACATAACATCCGTGCAATCGCAGTGATGCCACGCAAGGTAAATTGTCTGTCCTTTATATGCGGAGAGATCGATAACGCGTGCCTCATATGAAGTGTTGGAGAGTGTTTCGCTCAAAAGCACCTCGGTGAAACTCGCATTCAAATTATCGGTCGTGCTGAGTCTGAGTTCGTAATGTTCACCGGCAAATCCGTCGCAGGAGACGAAATATTGAAGAGTATAGACCGCACTGTCTCCGGAAAGCTCAATGGCGGGGGAGATGAGCCAGTTGTCGGGGCTTGCGGAATAGTCTTCATCAAAGGAGTCGGATGCCGCAAAACCGCCCGAACCGCCATGTGCCTTTGCACCGTTTGAGAAATACCAATAGGTATCGCTTGCAGCACCCGTTCGGCGAACCCATCTGTCGTTGGGGCTGTTGTCAAATGTTTCTTCGAACAGAACCGTGCGGTTCACAACGTTGACAGTAATCGTGTCGGTAAATCCGCCCTCTTCGGTGGTTACGGTGATAATTGCCGAACCGACTGCAACGCCGGATGCAATGCCGTTCTCGCTGACGGTCACAACGGACTCATCGGAGGAAGTGAAGGTTACGTTTTGATTCGTTGCATTTGCGGGAATAAGGCTGTAAACAAGCCGCTCCGTTCCGCCGATGGGGAGTTCCGTGCTGTCCGCCGCAAACTCAACGCCGGTCGGCACAATGTACGGATGTTCCGCAACGCGGAGACCGTATTCGCCGACACCGTAATAATGATAAGCGGAAACAAGCACGCGATATGTGCCGCTCATCGGTGCAGTAACATCAAGTTTCTGTCCGAATCCGAGCCCTGCGGATTCATCGTCGCAAACAAGATAGCTGCCGTCGGGTGCGATAACGTTGAGATATGTGTCGAAGCGCAGCCCGTTGGGCGAATAAGTCAGGAAATCGTATGTTTTGCCTTCAACAAGCTCAAATTCGTATCCGACAGCGTTGGTGGTTGACAGGTAGCTTGTTGTTGCCGTTGACCGTGGGAAGCGCAGGTGGGGAACAACGTTCCACGCAATAACGCCGGTGTAGTCGGTGTCCACTTCAGCGGGAGTGAACGAAAAATCCGCAAGCCCGGGCATATCATCGGGCGCAATAACGTTGATTGTGATTGAAGCCGAAAGGCCGTTCGCTGTCGTTGCAGTGACAACGACGGTGCCGCTTACATTGCTCATTGCGGAGATTTTGCCCTCGGAGGTAACGGTCACAAGACTTGTGTCGGAAGATTCCCAAGTTACCGTTTTATCGTATGCATTTTCCGGAAGTACTGTTGCAAAAACATTGGTAACGTAGCTGCCCGCCGCGAGATCGCCCTCGGTGAAATTCAGTTCAACGGATTCCGGCGATACGGGCGCGGGGACGGTTATATGAGTTGTTGCGGTGAATCCGCCGTCGGCAGTTGTTGCCGTGATATTGCATTCACCCTGCGCAACAGCGGTAACAACGCCTGCCGCGTTGACGGTTGCAACCTCTTCGTTGTCCGTTGCCCATGCAACAGTTTGAATCGTTGCGTTTTCGGGAGAGATAACGGGAGTAAGCGTGAGCGGCGTGCCGATATAGACGGTTTCATTTGCGGGAAGTTCGATTCCCGTCACGGAAACAGGCTCTTCAAAGCGGATATTGTCCAACCAGACGGTATCCTCGTTCCTGTCAACGGAAGAATCCTTGGTATAGCCGAAAACGAAAGTGAAGTCGCCTGCCTCTGTCACAACATAGGACTTTTCCGTCCAATCGTTTATGCCATGCATTGTGTGTGCTGCAATCACGGCACCGTTCACGGTGAGCGTGAATTTGTCGTAGGTAGGTTCCGTGCTGGTTTTGATGTCGTATTTCAAAACCGTGCCCGCCGCAACACTTGCAGTCAGCGTTACAGAGGAGGTTGCCCTGCCGACGGTTTGGTTTGTTGTCTTTGCGCAGACACGCTCATCAACTGTGACAGCCTGCATGGGATATTCTGTTCCGCCGTCGGAAAAGCTGAGTGTTCCGCCCGGAACATTCAATGCGTCGTCAAGCTCGGTTCGAACGGGGCCGGCTTCTGCAAAGCCGCAAAAAGGAATGATTGCCATCAGCAAGGCCACAAGCAATGCGATGGGTTTGCGAAATGCTTTCATGTTGGACTCTCCTTCGGATGTAGATAATTAACGCACAAATATGTTGTACGCATATATTGTAGCATCATTGTTTCCGAATTGCAACATTATTTTAAAAATTTGTCACAGTTTTTTTACATAAGTTTCTTATACGCCCCTGATTCCGGATTGTATATGATTATTCCGAAAACCGTGCGCCGAAACGGGCTTCACGCAGAAAGGTTTAAGTTTAAAACCGGCAGCGGCGGCAGAGCTCAAAACAAAACGTGAGCCGAGAGGGTATTTCTTCCCACCGGCTCACGTTGACTGCGCATTGCGCATTGAAAACTGTTTCGTACTAAGATTTGTTTTGAATCATGCGCCAAAATTTCCATCCTGAAGCACATCGGGGATCCCATCCCCGTTTGCATCACCCGCCGCGCCCATCATTTCATTATAGCGGACGCGATAGGCGATTTTCGCTTTTTCGACCTGTTGATGAAGCATTTCTTTAACTTCACGGGGACGCTTAATATCGCGCATAACAAGCACAGGCATTGTATGATCGGAAGAGTTGACCGTTACCGTGCCGACGCCCGTAAGGCGCTGCCAAAATGAGATTTTTACACTTATATCCCGAACTCTGTACAACAGGATATCGTCAACCGAAGTACTTAAAAAGCCTTTTTCATAAAACAACCTGTCCTCGCCCAGACGGTAACGCTGAAAACTCAGGGGCATTCCGAGCCTGCGCCGCCGATCCTTCCAAAGGATATTGACCGTGTATTTATTTTTCTTTTTCTTTGCCATTGCAGCATCCTCCCTGTTAATAGTCAGCAAACGCTGCGGAACGAATGTTCCCCTGAAATAAGTATAGCAAACCGCTCGGAAAAATGCAACCTGTACATGTGTACAGTCTCAGCCTCATACGGCATTGAACCGAAAAAGCGGCACACCCCGCTTTTGGGGGTGCGCCGCCGTGATTTGGGTCATATCAAAGGTGAAATCAGAACTTCATTCCGTTGAACTTGACGCCGGGGCCCATGGTGGTGGAGAGTACGAGGCTCTTAATATAGGTACCCTTCGCCGCTGCGGGCTTTGCCTTAATGATAGCGTCCATCAAAGTGTTGAGGTTCTCGCCGATCTTTTCTTTGCCGAAGCTGACCTTACCGACGGGGCAGTGGCAGATGTTGGTCTTATCAACGCGGTATTCAACTTTACCTGCTTTGATATCGGTGATCGCCTTTGCAACATCCATGGTGACGGTGCCGCTCTTGGGGTTGGGCATCAAGCCCTTCGGGCCGAGAACGCGGCCGATTCGACCGACAACGCCCATCATATCGGGAGTTGCAACGCAGACATCAAAACCGAACCAGTTTTCGGTCTGAATCTTTTTGACCATATCTTCATCGCCGACGAAATCCGCGCCCGCTTCCTGTGCTTCGCGAGCCTTGTCGCCCTTTGCGAAAACGAGAACGCGAACGACCTTACCGGTGCCGTGGGGCAGAACGACTGCGCCGCGAACCTGCTGGTCTGCGTGACGGGAGTCAACGCCCAGACGGATATGCGCTTCAATGGTTTCGTCGAACTTTGCCTTTGCGGTGGAAAGGACTACGGAAATACCCTCTTCGGGATCATAGAGCTTCTGATTGTCGAAAGACTTTGCGCTTTCGATATACTTTTTGCCATGCTTCATAGTTGTTTAATCCTCCTTGTGGTGATAACGGCTGATGCCTCCCACGCTGTTTCCTCAGTCAACAACGACAACGCCCATGCTGCGTGCGGTGCCGGCTACCATGCTCATTGCCGCTTCAAGGCTTGCTGCGTTGAGGTCGGGCATTTTGAGCTCAGCAATTTCTTTAACCTGTGCTTTGGTGATGTTCGCAACCTTGGTCTTGTTGGGCACACCGGAACCGCTCTCGATTCCGCAAGCCTTCTTGATGAGAACGGCTGCGGGAGGGGTCTTGGTGATGAAGGTGAACGAACGATCCTGGTAAACCGTGATGACAACGGGAATGATGAGACCCGCCTGCTTTGAGGTGCGCTCGTTGAACTCCTTGCAGAAGCCCATGATGTTAACGCCGTGCTGGCCGAGTGCGGGGCCTACGGGCGGTGCAGGGGTCGCTTTGCCTGCGGGGATTTGCAGCTTGACAAAGCCTGTAATCTTCTTTGCCATTTTGATATTCCTCCTAAAAATAATGTGGTGCGAGCGGAACGGCGGAGCGTTATCCGGCGCGCTGCTCCGTGCTGTTGAGCAAGCGGCGCAAGCTGTCCGCTTTTCCTCCCACTATGCAAATCCGTTTGATTTAAAACGGAAAAACATACGGGGTTACGGTGTTTGAAAAAAATCAGAGTTTTTGAACCTCGACAAAATCCAGCTCGATCGGCGTTTCCTTGCCGAAAAGGGAAATTATGAGGCGAATCCGCTGCGTTTCGGGGTCGATTGCCTGAACCGTACCGATGAAATTCGCAAACGGGTCGGAAACAACACGGACGTGTTCGCCGACTTTGATATCCAGCTCAAGCTGCATACGTTCAACGCCCATTGCCGTGACCTCCTCATCGGTGAGGGGAATCGGCTTGCTTCCCGGGCCTACAAAGCCGGTAACGCCGCGGGTGTTGCGAACAATATACCATGTGTTGTCGTTCATGACCATTTTGACCATGACATAACCGGGGTACACCTTGCGAAGCACCGTCTTGGGCTTCTTTGAACCCTCCTTGAGCTCCGTGACCTGCTCTGTGGGATACTTAACCTCGAGAATCAAATCCTGAAGATTGCGGTTCTCAATTGTTTTTTCAAGGTCTTCCTTGACTTTGTTTTCGTATCCGGAGTAGGTATGGACGACGTACCACCGGGCATCAAGCGGGGTGTCATCCCCGTAATGAGTCCTTACTTCGTCCGTCATTGGCAATCCTTATTTAACAACGATTTTGGCAAGTGCGCCGATGCCTTTGCTGAAGCCGAGATCCAGCACCCACATGAGAACTGCCATCAGTGCAACAAAGCCGATAACAGCAAGGGTATATCCGACAAGTTCTTTTTTGCCGGGCCAGCTGAGCTTTTTGGTTTCAGCAAAAACTTCTTTGAAATAAGTTCCGATGCGGGAGAAAAATCCGCCGACTTTTTTGAAAAAGCCCGGCTTCTTTTCGCCTGTCTGTTTTACTTCTTTTTTCATAGCGTTCTCCTTGTTCCTTATTTGGATTCCTTGTGGAGAGTATGCTTACGGCAGAAACGGCAATACTTTTTGAACTCGAGCCTGTCAGGATCGTTCTTCTTGTTTTTGAACGTATTGTAGTTCCTCTGCTTGCATTCGGAGCAAGCGAGTGTGATCTTTACGCGCATGGTAGAGCCTCCTTGTAGTCTGCCTGAGCCCGCGCCGCCGCTGAACCCGCTTCCCCCAGCACAAGGCAAGCCGCAATTCGGGCAAACGATATGAACTCAAGCTAAATAAAGCCCCCTCGAGGGGACGTCTTTGGTACTTTAGCACATCAAATCCCGTTTGTCAATAAGGTTTTTTAAAAAAATGTTCCGCAAAGAGGAAAAAGCAGCAATATATTTTTTAATTGGAGATTAGCATTGAGCAATGAGTAATTAAAGGTGCACCTGCCTCCTCTGTTCAACCGAGAAAAATAATTCCTAATTCCTCCTTCCCTTGTGGATAACCTGTTGACTTTCTGCGGGTTATTCTGCGGCGAAGAGTGTGGAAATTGCGGAAAACCCTGTCAAAGGCGGGCGAAATTTGGTATATTTGCTGGGTTTTTCGAAACTGTCAACAGGGTTTTCCACATTATCCACAGACTTATCCACACATAAACAAGCCTGTACACCGCCAAATTTCGGAGTTTTCCGCATTTTGCGGCTGTTTTGCTCACGAAGGTTGAGGATAACTCCCTCTCTTGCGGATAACTCTGTGGAAAACGGGGTCTGATTGTGGAAAACTCATGTGGATAACCCTGCCGAGCGGCACAATATCTTGCGGTGCAAGTCTCGGCGGAACACAGTTGAATTAAAAAGGGGAACGCGGTTCGGTGGGTGTTCATAAAACAGCCAACGGAGCGTATCGATACAGATACGCTCCATTTCTCATGTCAACATACTATGTAATGGGGTGCAGCCCCTTGGCTCTCCCTTTGGGAGAGCTGT